>Ga0129299_1002388_pt1 | contig 12472 bp, 11 predicted proteins | sample ConPoolayeCmetaG_FD_94477 | JGI IMG/M metagenome (GOLD analysis project Ga0129299, IMG submission 94477) | Hot spring microbial mat communities from California, USA to study Microbial Dark Matter (Phase II) - Cone Pool mat layer C metaG ... | reverse complement strand
TGTTGAACCTTCTCGAATTTTTCTGCAACTAACCCGCCGACCCGTTGAGTCGGCGAATCAGGAGTAATCCACTCTGGGTGTTCTTGTTCAATCCTGACCAATTCTTGATATAACTGATCGTACTCATAATCACTGATGACCGGATCGTTAAGCACATAATAGCGATAATTATGATATTGTATTTGCTTGCGCAACTCTTGTAGTCGCGAAAAAAGGGATGTTTGATTTGCTTTCATCGATTTTACTCACTTGGTATGTAAGAATGCCTTTTAGAATCGATAAAGATCACGAAAGTTACCCATAAAAGGTCAGCAATCAATAAATGCACTACCTGCATCCACACCGGCGCCAGCAAAACCAGGGTGATAAAGCCGGCCACAAGTTGCAAAATCCCTAAGCCTATGACCATCCAACCCAAGCGACGCACCAGCAAGCGACCATCCTGTTCCATCGCTCGATAGAGAATCGTCAGCACCACAAACGCCCCAAAGATAGCGAAGACGGGATGAAATACCCGCAATCGAATTAAAAAATGGGATGCTTGATCCAAATCCTTTTGAATCCCTTCGACAAGGCTTTGCGATGGGAAAAGTGTATTCCCTAACGCAGCAATTGCACCGCTTACGCCGATCAGAATGATAAAAATCGCAAAGATTGTCATCCAGCTTTTTGATGGAAAATGTTGAACACTGAGTTGTTTATTCTCTTGGGGGAATCGAGAGCGCCACCAGGTTAATGCTAAAAAAGCAAGTAATACCAGGGTATTCAATAAGTGTACACTAACAACGGTGGCTCTAGCCACCGAGGCATTCTGCCCGACCAGTTCAAACAAAACCAATCCCGCCCCAATCAGCGATTCGATCACAATAAAGACAAAAGAAAACAATGCAAAACGTCGCACTAAAGTGCCAGGCGCATAGAGTTTGCGCGCCCAAAGAACCATTCCCGTCACCGCCAAAAAAGCCAGGCCGCTTGTCAAACGATGCGAGAATTCGATTAAGGTTTCAATTTCAGGTTGCAGGGGAACCACTTCTCCGTTACACAACGGCCAATGGCTACCGCACCCGGCTCCTGAACCGGTGGCGCGCACAACAGCTCCCCATAAAATAACTAGGATGTTTAAGATTAGTACAGTAAATGCAAAATTCGGAAACTTTTTCAAAGCGTATTCTTTTTCCAGAAATCCTGCAATACTATCTATGCTCATTGCTGCCTGCGATTCTCCTCTACACAATCGGTTAGACCTGCATTTTTTCTTTCCGAATTATATCCCGTTTCACATCCATTTATTCGAGAGGTTGGTTGCTTACCCTAGCAATCCAAATAACCGAGCAGGTTAAGTTCCTAAGCGATAACGAGGTTGATTGTCAATATTTCTTAATTTTATTTGGATGTTTTAATCACCTGGAAATTAAAAACTTGTATAATCTATTTAGGTTAACAAATACTTCATCATAGTTATTAATGACAGCATTGGATTGAAAATATGGCCCTCTTCCAAAACGGAGAAAAGAAAATGAGCGATAAAATTCTCGTGGTCGAAGACGAAGTCGCCCTTCGAGACACGTTAGCCTATAATTTATCTAAACAAGGCTACCAGGTTGAAACGGCTGACGATGGTCAAAGCGCTATCGAAGTGGCGCGCAAATCCAAGCCGGACTTAATCATTCTCGATATTATGTTGCCTATATTAGATGGTTTTGAAGTCTGTCGAGTGATCCGCCAGGAAATGAACATTCCCATCATTATGCTCACAGCCAAAGATGAAGAAATCGACCGCGTAATTGGCCTGGAGATGGGAGCAGATGATTATGTGACCAAACCTTTCTCGATGCGCGAATTGATGGCACGGGTCAAAGCACACCTGCGCCGCGTCCGTCTCATCCGCGCTGAAATCGATACTGAAGCGCAAATCCCCAAAGAAATTATCAATTTTGGCGATCTGACCATCGACATGACCCGCCGTGAAGCGTACAAAAACAACCAACCGCTCAACCTCAAGCCCAAAGAGTTTGATCTGCTCCTGTTCCTGGTTCGTCATAAAGGACAGATGCTTTCCAGAGAATTAATCCTAGAACGGGTCTGGGGGTGGGATTTTACCGGTGGAAGCCGCACGGTTGACGTCCATATTCGCTGGTTGAGAGAAAAAATCGAAGATGACCCTGCCCAGCCGCGGCGCATTCTGACCGTCCGTGGTTCGGGTTATCGTTTCGAGGGATGATGAGGTTATGGGACGGAGTTTGCGATCGCGCATTGCTTATCCAATTATCTTTTTCCTGATCGTTATTACCAGTGCTGCAGGAATTGCCATCACCATATATTTCAATCATTTATACCTGGACTCAATTAATAAAAACTTGCTTTCAAATGCCAGCTTACTCGCTGCTTTGCTAGGCGAAACGCAGCTTCAGATCGGAGATCAGGATATTCAAAATTGGTCAAAAATTTTGGGCGAAAGGATAACGATCATCGATCTCAATGGTACCGTGAGCCAGGACTCGCACAAAGATCCCCTTCAGATGGACAATCACCTGACTCGCCCAGAGATCCAGCAAGCAATTCAGGAAGGGATTGGTTACGCCCAGCGATATAGCCAAACCCTTGGCATTGAGATGGTTTATGTTGCCGTTCCAATAAGGAACAAACAGCAACAAACTATCGGCTACCTCAGAGTAGCCCTACCGCTCCAACAGCTACGCATCGAGCAAAGAAATTTGCTCGGCACAATTATCGCCTCTTTGTTCCTCATCCTGGTCATCATCACCGCTCTGGTAATTAACGTCGCTCGCCGTGCTACGCGTCCACTTGAAGAGATCACCAACTCAATCTCCAAACTCTCCTCCGCTGGTTTTACTTCAGATTGGAAGCCAAAACTGTCACCTGCAGAACATTCCGTTGAAATTGATCGCTTGATCGATGCCTTCAATTATCTTACCGAGCAAATCCAAAATCAGTTTCGAGCCCTGGAGCAAGAACGCAACAAACTATCCTCTGTGCTTCAGGAAATGACCGACGGAGTGCTAATTATTGACAGTCAAGGCGTCATTCAACTTGCCAATCCAGCCGTGTCGAAAATGCTGAATTTACCTGATCAGGAACTCATCGGCAAAAACATCTCTCAGGTTTTACCCCATACCCAGTTTCACGAAAGCTGGCAAAGAACGCGAGATTCAAAAGAAACCCAAACGTCATTAATTGAAATTCAACCCAAAAAACTATACATTCAATGCATGACAGCGCCGCTGGAAACGATTGCCAAAGGCACAGTCCTGATGCTTTTGCAAAACCTGACCAGACAGCGCTATCTCGAAACGGTGCGCCGCGATTTCATCAGCAACATTTCCCACGAGCTTCGCACTCCACTTGCATCCCTTAAAGCCTTGACCGAAACCTTGCAAGAGGGCGCATTAGACGACCCACCGGCAGCGCATAGATTTCTGATGCAAATTGAAAATGAAGTCGACTCTCTGAGCCACATGGTTTCGGAATTACTAGAACTCTCCCGAATCGAATCAGGGCAAGTTCCCTTACGCCTGAGGCCCGCCTCACCCTACGAAATTCTGCAAAAAACCCTCGAGCGGTTAGGTATTCAAGCCGAAAGAGCCGGGTTGAAGGTCGTGATTGATTGCGACCCCAACATTCCTCAAGTGCTGGCTGATCCCTCCCGTCTGGAACAGGTGGTTGGCAACCTCTTCCACAATGCGATCAAATTTACCCCTGCCGGAGGACAAATTATCCTTTCGGCAAAACCGCAAAATGGGAATGTCTTGTTTTGCGTCTCAGATAGCGGGATCGGCATACCAGCCGAAGAACTGCCGCGCATCTTTGAGCGCTTTTATAAAACCGATCGCGCCAGAGCTGGTGGGGGAACCGGGCTGGGCTTAGCCATTGCCAAACATGTCGTTGAAGCGCATGGGGGGACGATCTGGGCAGAATCAGTCGAAACGCAGGGGAGTAAATTTTTCTTTATCATCCCCCGCGCCTAACCCCTCTTTGTTAAATTGCTTAACAAGTCTTTACGCAAAATAAAAGAAACTTAACTCCTTTTTTGACATCCGTTAATCATAAATTGTTATATTGGGGGCAAATCTTTTAGAAAAAAGGAGAAGAGATATGTTAAGAGTACGTTCAATTTTATTTGCAGCGCTTGCCTTCAGTCTTGTTCTGGCAGCATGCGCGCCGGCAGCCGCCCCTACCCCCGAAAAGGTAGTTGAAACGGTGACGGTGGTGGAAACCCAGGTGGTTGAAAAAGTAGTTGAAACCATCATCACCCCAACGCCCGGCCCGGTAGAAGGTACCATCCTGGTAGATGGCTCAAGTACCGTTGCTCCAATCACAATGGCTGTTGCTGAAGAGTTCCAGAAGCAATATCCAGATGTACGGGTACCGGTTGGTATTTCTGGAACCGGTGGTGGTTTCAAGAAGTTCTGCAATGGGGAAACCGATATTTCAGACGCTTCCCGCCCCATCAAAGAGTCAGAGGTTGAACTCTGCAAGAAAAACGGTATTGAATACATCGAATTACCGGTAGCTTTTGATGGCTTGGCTGTCATGGTAAACCCCGGCAATGACTTTGTCTCTTGCTTGACCGTCGAAGAACTCAAGAAAATTTGGGAGCCAGCCGCAGAAGGCGTAATCACCAATTGGAATCAAGTCCGCGCCGATTTCCCCAATCAACCCCTATCTCTTTACGGAGCAGGTGTTGACTCGGGTACGTACGATTACTTCACCCAGGCTATTGTAGGCAAAGAAGGTGAAAGCCGTGGAGACTTCCTGCCCAGCGAAGACGATAACGTCCTCGTGCAAGGGATTGCTGGCGATCCTAACGCGCTCGGTTTCTTCGGTTTGGCTTACTACGAACAGAATAAAGACAAACTCAAACTGGTCGCTATCGATAGTGGGAACGGTAATTGTGTCTTACCCACCATTGAAACGGTGGCAAATGGTACATACCAACCGCTCTCTCGCCCGCTGTTTATCTACGTCAATCGTCAGCGCGTTGATCAGAAGGATGAAATCAGCACTTTCATCGCTTTCTATCTGCAAAATGCCGGCGAGCTCGTCTTGGATGTTGGTTACATTCCACTTACCCCCGAAATTTACCAACTGGCGCAACAGCGCTATGACAAACGCATCATCGGCTCAATTTTCGAGGGGTTAGGGTCAACCGTAGGTGTTTCCCTGGCAGACCTGTTGGCTAAGGAATCCCAGTAATCAAAGATCATTTCAGAACAAAGTGGGGCAGACGCCTTCCCTGCCCCACTTTTGGGGTTCTCTTGGAAATCCGTAGAATTATTTAGAATCCATGATAAATCAAGATAAGCGATGAACAAACGAAAAGTTCTCGAAAAAAAGATCGTTATTGCAGTAATCTTTTTCTTTGCCCTTATCTCGGTTTTCACCACTTTTGGCATTATTGGTGTCCTTTTACAGGAAACAATTTTATTCTTTCAACAAGTATCCATCGTTGAATTTCTGACCGGCACCCGTTGGACACCTCTATTTGCAACAAAGAAATTTGGCGTCTTACCTCTGGTCAATGGAACCGTACTGGTAGCCAGTGGAGCGATGTTCGTTGCGCTTCCGCTTGGGCTACTGGCAGCAATATACATGAGTGAATATGCTTCATTAAGAGCACGATCCGTACTAAAACCCTTTCTAGAGATACTGGCGGGCATTCCCACTGTCGTGTATGGCTATTTTGCCCTCCTGTTTGTCACCCCCATCTTGAAAAGCATTTTTCCCCAAACCCAATCGTTTAATGCGCTAAGCGCCTCTATTGTCATGGGGTTTATGATCCTTCCTACTGTCGCTTCTATCTCAGAAGATGCCCTTTCGGCCGTTCCCCGTTCCTTACGCGAAGCAGCCTATGCATTAGGAGCTACTAAAGCCGAAGTTGCCACCCAGGTGGTCATCCCGGCTGCTCTTTCCGGAATTGCGGCCGCTTTTATCCTGGCTATCTCGCGGGCTATTGGCGAAACCATGATCGTTGCCATCGCTGCGGGACAACAACCCAAAATGACTCTTAATCCTCTCGAATCGATCGAAACCATGACAGCTTACATCGTTCAGGTCAGCCTTGGGGATACGCCGCATCAAAGTATTGCCTATCAAACCATCTTTGCCGTTGGGATGTTGTTATTCCTGATGACTTTGGTGATGAATATTATCAGTTATTTCTTTACGAAGCGATTCCGGGAGGTGTACGAATGAGCGCAATCAGTAGTTTACGAGACATCACTTTTGAGCAACAACTCACCCTTCGCCAACGTAGAGGAAAAGTACTTGAAGTACTCGCATTGGTGTCCATCCTTCTAGGTATTGCCATCCTGCTTACGTTGCTCGTTGACGTTACCCTGGATGGTTTACCCTGGTTGCATCCACGTTTATTCACCGAATTCCCCTCCCGTTTTCCTGAAAAGTCCGGCTTACGCTCGGCTTTACAAGGGTCTATCTGGCTCATGGTTTTGACTGCCCTCATGGTAATCCCCATTGGGGTAGGCGCTGGAATTTATCTCGAAGAATTTGCCCCCAAGAACCGGCTAACGGAGTTTATTGAAATTAATATCGCGAATCTTGCCGGGGTTCCTTCAATTATTTACGGTCTGCTCGGGCTAGGCTTATTTGTGCGTGGCCTCGGTTTAGGCAGAAGCCTGCTAGCCGGAGCTTTGACCATGACTTTGTTAGTCCTGCCCATCATCATTGTGACCACCAGGGAAGCCATTCGAGCTGTGCCACGCTCCATACGCGAGGCTGCCTTAGCTCTTGGCGCCAATGAATGGGAAACAGCGCGCGATCACGTTTTAGCCTATTCCATGCCGGCCATTCTCACCGGTGTCATTCTAGCCATGTCGCGCGCCATTGGTGAAACAGCTCCCCTCATCACCATTGGCGCCTTAACCTATATTGCCTTCGATTTGCGCGGGCCACTAGATATCTTTACCGTCCTTCCCATCCAGATTTTTAACTGGGTCTCGTTACCCCAAAAAGATTTCCAAAGCCTTTCCGCTGCTGGTATCATCATCTTACTTGCCTTACTGCTCTCGATGAACGCCGTCGCCATTTGGCTACGCAACCGGCTTTTCATTCGTTGGTAACAAGGAGAAGTTATGAACGAAAATCATCAATATATCCTTGAAACTCGCAATCTCAACCTGTATTATGGAAATTTTCTGGCCGTTGCAGATGTCAATCTAAAAATTCCTCGGCATAAAATTACCGCCATCATCGGACCTTCTGGGTGCGGAAAATCCACCCTTCTGCGCGCTTTCAACCGCATGAACGAGCTGGTGCCAACCGCTCGCACCGCAGGGGAAATCTTATTTAATAACGAAAACATCTACGATCCATCGATTGACCCGGTAGAAGTGCGCCGCCGCATCGGAATGGTCTTCCAAAAACCCAATCCGTTCCCCAAATCAATCTACGAAAACATTGCCTGGGGTCTTCGCATCAATGGTTTCAAGGGTTCAAAGTCTGAATTGGATGATCTGGTTGAACAAACCCTGAAAGATGCCGCCTTGTGGGATGAGGTCAAAGACAAGCTCGATCAGAGCGGTCTTTCTTTGTCTGGTGGACAACAACAACGCCTGTGCATTGCGCGCGCTATCGCCCTGCGTCCTGAAGTGATCCTAATGGACGAACCGGCTTCCGCGCTTGACCCCATTGCAACCCTGCGCATTGAAGAACTCATGCAGGAGCTGAAGAATAATTACACTATCATCATTGTTACCCATAACATGCAACAGGCAGCTCGCGTCTCGGATTACACTGCCATGATGATGCTCCTGAACCATGAAGAACGCTCCGGAACGGTCATTGAATTCGACCGCACCGAAACCATCTTTACCAATCCCAAAGACAAGCGCACGCAAGATTATGTAACCGGTCGTTTCGGGTAAATGATTTTCCCTTGATATTAACGATTCTTAAATGTTATAATAATAAGTGAGGCACTTTATGCTCAGAAAAACCTTCGCTCAAGAACTGCAGCAGCTCAAAGATAACACCGTTGAGTTAGGACAGATTGTGCAGAAAATGATTTTACAATCCGTCCAAGCTCTGAAAGATAGAGATATTCAAGCTTCTCATGAAATCCTGGAACTTGACAAAGAAGTCAACCGGCGGCGCTTTGAAATTGAAAATCAAGCGTTGGTCCTAATTGCCACCCAACAACCCATGGCTTATGATTTACGCCTGATTGCCTCGATTCTTGAAATTGCCGGTGAGTTAGAACGCATGGGCGATTATGCTAAAGGTATCGCTCACATTAATATCCGCATGGGCGATGAGCCGCTCATTAAGCCGCTGATCGATATCCCCCGCATGGCAGAAAAAAGCTGCGATATGCTTAATCGGGCATTACAAGCCTTTTTGCAGGAAGACGAACAATCAGCCAGAAGCATTCCTGCCGAAGATGACGAAGTGGATGCTCTCTATATTCAGGTTTATCGAGAGCTGATCACCTATGTTATTCAAGATCCAACTTCCATCGAACGTGCCAACTGGCTGCTTTGGGCTGCCCATAACTTAGAGCGCGTTGCCGATCGAGTAACCAATATATGTGAACGTACCATTTACGTTGTTAGCGGCGTCATGAAAGAAATCAGTAGTTCAGACGACGAGTTCAAAGCCTTGCAGTAGATTTTCAAAAGGTCGAATCAATCGGTTCGACCTTTTTTGCTCACCTCAGAGCTACAAAAGCTGTCATCTACGACTTTCATCAAGCTCTGACGTAGAAAAAATAAATCTAAAAAAGAGGCAACGAATGCGGATAGTTGGCTTTGTCTTTGCAGGGATTCTGATCTTTTTCGGGGTGCTTTTTATCTGGGGTGCATTCAGCCCTCAAGGACAATGGGGATGGATCATTGTAGGACTGATCAGTGTTGGGCTAGGTCTGGGCATCCTTTATCTAGCCAATCGAGCGAAAGAAAAGCCATCCGAACAACAGGCAGTCAAAGTTCAAATAGACTTACCATCAAACATCAATTTAGACACGCTCAAATGTCAATCTTGCGGTGGTAATCTCACTCTGGAGAACATTCAACTGGTTGCTGGAAGCCCGGTCGTAAATTGCCCTTATTGCCATACGACCTATCAATTGACCGAAGAGCCCAAATGGTAAAAGGGGAGAGAGGTTCATGCTAAAGAAATCCCCTCTTCTAAGCATCATTCTTGGAATAATAATCTTTACCTTTTCCTTGCCGGGCTTAGCCCAAACCTATCGCTTTTCCGTTCCTAAGGAAATCGTTCATGCCTACTGGAATGAAGACGGAACGTTGAGCCTCAACTATGAAATCTGGTTTTCCAATTCTCCCTCTGCCGATCCGATAGATTTTGTTGATATCGGCGTGCCAACCCAGTACTATGACCTCAACGCTGTTCAGGCATCTATCAATGGAATCCCAATTACTTCCATTGAGAAATCTCCCTATGTAACCCATGGGATTGCGCTTGGACTGGGCGCAAACGCTATCCCCCCAGGTGAAACAGGGGTGGTAACCGTTTTCATCCCCAATATTGAGCGAGTTCTTTACGTTGACAGTTCGGATTCAAATTATGTCAGTGCGGTCTTCTCTCCAACCTGGTTTGAGGCAGAATTCGTCTCTGGTTATACAAATATGACGGTTATCTATCATCTGCCTAAAGGAGTACAACCCGAAGAACCCCGCTGGCATCAATCCCCAGGTTCATTTCCGGTAGAGCCGCAAACGGGTTTTGACTCAGAAGGGCGAATTATCTATAGCTGGAATAATCCTCAGGCTTCAGCCTCTACCCAGTACAAATTTGGCGCATCTTTTCCCAAACGGGTTGTCCCAGAAACTGCGATTGTCGCCCAAAGCATCAATCTGGATGCTCTGATGGAATTTCTCTTTGCCCTTATTTGCGCAGCCATACCGCTTTTATTTGTCGTCATTATTATCTACAGCATTTTCAGGGCACAACGACGCAAACTCGAATATCTACCCCCTAAAATTGCGATTGAGGGAAACGGAATCAAACGTGGCTTAACAGCCGTAGAGGCGGCGATTCTGTTGGAACAGCCGCTGGACAAAGTCTTAACCATGATCCTCTTCTCTGTCATTAAGAAGGGGGCTGCCAGCGTTACCCAAAAGAATCCTCTGGAGCTAAAGAGAGAGGCGATGCAGGAAGACGCAAAGCTGCGCCCTTATGAAGTGAAATTCCTTGAAGCTTTCGAAATCCCCGATAAGCGCAAAAGACAGGAAGCCTTACAAGAGATGTTCATCGATCTGGTCAAATCAGTCCAGAATAAAATGCGCGGCTTCAGTCGCAAAGAGACCATCGCCTATTATAAAGAAATTGTCAATCGAGCCTGGAAACAAGTCGAAGAAGCCGAAACTCCTGAAGTAAAAAGCGAAAAATTCAGCGAAGCGTTGGAATGGACGATGCTAGACAGGGATTATGATGACCGAACCAGGCGAGTCTTTGAAAGAGGGCCGGTGTATGCACCTATCTGGTGGCATCGTTACGATCCCCTCTTTCCAAGCCGAAGTGCCAGCACTACTTCTCCGTCTATGCAATCCACTCCCCATGCTCCCACCTACACCAGCGCGCCACGCCTGCCGGGTGCTGATTTTGCCGCCTCAGTTGTCAATGGCGTGCAAAATGTGTCTGCTTCGGTGATCGGCAATTTGAGCGATTTCACCAGCAAAATTACCAACAAAACCAATCCGCCACCGATTACGACTTCCTCTTCTTCTCGTACCTATCGCAGTGGAGGCGGTTGCGCTTGCGCCTGCGCTTGTGCCTGTGCTGGGTGCGCTTGCGCTTGTGCCGGCGGAGGTCGATAATGAATTTCCGCTCATGGTTTCAAGCCAAGCAAACCTCTACTTTTCCGCTACCCAGAGGGCTTTATCGGTTCCCGAAAATTGAGGCAAATTATCATCTCTCCCTCCATCTTCGCGTCGAGCCTGATCAAAACGGTAGCTTAGTGATCAACGCAAATACAATTTTGCAATTAAATCCAACAGCAACGTGGATGACCTACTTAATTCTCAGCGAAGAGTCACCGCACACTGCCATCAAACAACTCTCCCGACTTTTTGCCATTTCAAAGTCCACTTTGGAACGGGATTATCGTACACTGACCAATACGTTGCATTCTATATTTGAACGCCGCCATCTCTGTTTTCTCGAAAACCCTGAGGTAGAAACGCTATTTCCCTTTACAGTTCACCCCTCAGCTCCTTATCGGATGGACATCGCCCTAATATACCAATGCAACAACGATTGCTTTCATTGCTATAATGACCCGAACCGAAATCCTTCTCCACTATCTCTCGAACAATGGAAAGCGGTTCTGGATCGGGTCTGGGAGTTGGGTATTCCTCATGTAGTTTTCACCGGTGGTGAACCAACGCTGATAGAAAACCTGGTCCAGTTGATTGAGTATGCCAAACAAAAGGGCTTGATTGTGGGTCTAAACACTAATGGCAGGAGATTATCAGATATTGGCTATGCGCAGTCCTTGCGCTCAGCCGGCCTCGACCATGTCCAAATTACCCTCGAATCCGCAGACCCAACCGTTCATGATCGAATCGTCCAAAAAAACGGCGCCTGGAGACAAACCATCGCCGGCATTCAAAACGCCATAAAAACCCAAAGCTATGTGATGACCAACACTACCCTCCTTCGTGAAAACCTTGCAACCCTACCCGAAACATTAAATTTCCTCGCCGATCTCGGCGTAACCACCGTTGGTCTAAACGCCTTAATTTATTCCGGCCGGGGCTGTTCGGTTGGTTATCCTTTGACAGAAGGCGAGTTACTTCCCCTATTAAAGTTCGCCCAAGAATTCGTTGAACAAAGCGGCCAAAGATTAATTTGGTACACGCCTACCCATTATTGCCACTTTGACCCAACCTCCCTTAATCTGGGGGTAAAGGGCTGCACGGCTGCCCTTTACAATATGTGCATTGAACCCAATGGGGAGGTTTTGCCCTGTCAGTCTTATTATCATTCGCTCGGCAACTTCCTCAGCGATGAGTGGGAATCGATCTGGCACCATCCCCTTGCTGAAAGACTGCGCAAGCGCAAGTATATCTCTGAGCGATGTGAGGATTGTCTCATCGTAGCTCAATGTGGAGGTGGATGCCCTCTCGCCCCAACTCAAACCACCCGGCAAACACTGCTAAGGATAGAAGCATGAAAAACAGACTTCTATCTATATTCGATATCTTTAAAAACCCCAAACCTATTCCACCCGGTGTATATTCCTACCAATCCACTCCCGACGCGCCAGAACCCCAAAAATACTTCCTGCGGGTTGAGCCCGATGGCTCTTCTACGCTTTTGGTCAACGCCTCGTTAATTCTACATCTCAATCCGGTTGCAACCGAGTTTGCCTATGCTTTTATCAAGCAAATCGATGAAGCTCAAATGATCCGCAATGTATTGAAAAAGTATCGCATTGACGAGCAAACGCTTCGACGTGACTATGCGTCTTTTCTCG
>Ga0129299_1002386_pt1 | contig 12478 bp, 8 predicted proteins | sample ConPoolayeCmetaG_FD_94477 | JGI IMG/M metagenome (GOLD analysis project Ga0129299, IMG submission 94477) | Hot spring microbial mat communities from California, USA to study Microbial Dark Matter (Phase II) - Cone Pool mat layer C metaG ... | reverse complement strand
GGTTTTGAGTTGTTCCCACTCCCGCCGAATTCGCTCCGCTTCATCGGCTTCGATCGCTCCGTCGTCGGCGACGGAGCCGCTGACCTCCTGGAGCAGCTCGCTGAAGGCCTTCACCAGGTGTTGGGTCGAGTGCAGAAGATCTTTGCTGATGTCTGGCGAGGAAGCCTCCGGATTGTAGACGAAGAAACCGCCGGCTTCCTGGCAGAGCCAGCTCACCACGGGAATGTGGTTGGTCGCCAACACGATGGCCCGGAGGCGGTCGAGGGGGTTGCGGGCGCCGCTGGTATCCGGATCGTTGGGGTCGGCTTCTTCGCACCACTTGTAGACCAGGGCCGGGCTGAGCCGCAGCCGAGCCGCCAGGGCCTTGACTCCGATCTTCTCCGCGGCTTCACGCAGGACTTCATGCGAGCGCATGGCAGACTCCCGAAGGGTCTTCCGCCGGCGGCGGAGAGGCCGCCGCTGGGGGAACATCGGGCCTACTACCCGATTATAATCAGCCCGTCAAACCAGGAGTCGAGCATTGACCGGGCCGGATTCGCCGAGCGGATTTCAAACCCAGAAGCGGCTGCAAGCCTTGTTGGCGGCGGCGGGAATCCGCCCACGCCGCAAATACGGGCAGCACTTCCTGATCGACCGCAATCTGTTGGGCAAGTTGATCGAGGCGGCCGAACTGTCCATCGGCGATCTGGTGGTGGAGGTCGGCGCGGGGGCGGGCGGCCTCACCGCGGAACTGGCCGATCGCGCCGCGTGGGTCGTCGCCATCGAGATCGACCCTGCTCTGGCCGGGATCGCCGAGAGCTACCTGGCGGATCGCGGCAATGTGACCCTGCTGCGGGGTGATGCCTTGCAAAGCAAGTCGGCGATTTCGGGGGAGCTGGAGTCCGCGGTGCGGCAGGCCTTGGCACGGCTGGGTGGCGGGCTCAAGCTCGTGGCCAACCTGCCCTACGACATAGCCACCCCGCTGCTGCTGAACCTGCTCGTGGGAGACCTGCCCGTCCAGCGGTATTGCTTCACCGTGCAGGCCGAGGTGGCGGATCGTTTCGTGGCGGAGCCGGGTTCGGCGGAGTACGGTCCGGTTTCCGTGGTGAGTCAGCATTTCTGCCAAGTGCGTCGGGTGGCCCGTGTGCCGCCGCAGGCATTTTGGCCGATCCCGCGGGTGGAGTCGGCCATGCTTCGGATGGATCCGCGACCGGACGGCGATTGGCTTCTTCGCGATCGGGCGGCTTTTGCCGCCCTGGTGCGGGCCTGCTTCAATTATCGGCGGAAGACGATCGGCCATTCGGTGCGGCGACTGGATCCCAGCGGCCGGCTGGCCGGGGGCCTGGAGGCTGCGGGAATCGATCCGAGCCTTCGACCCGAGGAAATCGACGTGGCCGGGTGGGTCCGCTTCTTTCTGGCGACGCGGTGACGGTGGCCGCCGCCGCCGATATACTGCGACGCGGTCCACCACGAGGCCGAAATCCGTCTCGCCCGGCGGCCGATTGCGAACAGTAGGGCCGTATATGCCTACCAGCCAGGATGATCGGTGGTCAATCAAGACCACGCATCTCGTCAAGAGTGCGGACCTGAACCATCACGCCACGCTTTACGGAGGCCGCTGCGTGGAGTGGTGCGTCCAGATGGCCTACGTCACCGCCGAGAATTGCTTCGACGAGCACCGGCCGCTGGTGTTCATGTCCATTCGCAGCCTGTCGATGCGCGAGCCTGCCCGCCTGGGGGAGATCCTGGAGTTGACCGGACGGGTGGACTATGTGGGCGAATCGACGATCGGCGTTCGCGTGGACGGCCGCAAGCTGCACCCCAAGTCGAACTCACGTCTGGTGGTGACGGGCACCTTTCTGTTTTGCACGGTCGATGAGGAAGGCCGGGCCAGGCCGCACGGCCTGCCCTCGCCTCCGACGGTCACGCCGGCCTCCGCCCGTCGCTGGCAAAACGCCCCTGCGGAAGGAAGTGATTGACGGTTCAGGCGGTGGGACTCTCACGGGTGGCTCGGGCCGCGGGGCGACGGAATGAACCTCGATGACACCATCGTCGCGACGTGCTCCCCGCCGGGCAACGGCAGTCGGGGAATCGTTCGGGTCAGCGGCTGGCGAGCGATCGAGATCGGGGATGGCTTGTTTCGCGGGACCAGCGGGGAGCGGCTGGTGGAGACGGCGACGAACAGGCGACTGGGCGGCGTGGTCCGGCTGGGACGGTTTGAGGTTCCGGCGGCCGTGTATCTGTTTCGCCGTCCGCGGAGTTACACCCGCGAGGATGTGATCGAGTTTCATCTGCTCGGTGCGCCGGTCCTGTTGGGTTGGCTGGTGGAGAGTTGCCTGGCGGCGGGGGCGCGGCGGGCGGAGCCGGGCGAGTTTACGGCGCGGGCGTACCTGGCAGGGGCCTTTGATTGGTCGCAGGTGCACGCCATTGCCGGGTTGATCGCGGCCCGATCCGACAACCAGCTCCGCGCCGCGGAGCGACTCCTGCACGGGGCGCTCGGCGACACGGCCCGTGCCGCACGGGCGGAGCTGGACGAGCTGGTGTCGCTGGTCGAGGCCGCGCTGGACTTCGCCGAGGAGCCGATCGACTTCATCGCGCCCGATGAGCTTCGTCAGCGGTTGGCGGGAGTGCAGCGGCGACTGGAGGCGGCCGTGGCGGCCGGGCTGCGGGCTGACCGGTGGACCGAGCTGCCGCGGGTGGTGCTGACCGGCCGGCCCAACGTCGGCAAATCCAGTTTGTTCAACCGGCTGATCGCCGCAGAGCGGGCCATCGCCTCGCCATGGCCCGGCACCACCCGTGACGTGCTGTCAGCCACGGTCGATCTGCCGGGTCTGGAGTGTCTTCTCTTCGACGTTGCCGGAGAGGCCGAGCCGCGGACCGAATTGGAGTCGCTCGCCCAGCAGTCGGCCCGCCGCGCGGCGGAACAGGCCGATTTGGTGCTGGAAGTCCGGGACGTGGCCGACTACGCCGTTTGTCCGGCCGTCGCGGCGACCACGCCGCGGCTGGTCGTGTTGAACAAAGCCGATCTGCTTTCCGGCGAAGCCGTCGTCCGCCTGGCCGGACAGGTGCGCGAGATGGAAGGCGTTCCGGTGGTGGCCGTGAGCGCGTTGGACGGCTCAGGCTGCGAGGAGTTGCGGGCGGAACTGGCCCGGCGACTGAACGCGCGGGACGCCGCGGTTCAGGAAGGCGATGTGGCGTTGATGGCCGAACACTGCACGGCCCTGGAGCAGGCGATTTCCGCCCTGAAGGCGGCGATGACCGTGGCCGGGGAGTCCGGCGGCCCGCTGTCTTCGGCGGAGTTGGTCGCCGCGGAGTTGCGAGCCGCGGCTCGGGCCTTGGGGATGCTCGTAGGGGAACAGCAGACGGAGGAGATGCTGAGTCGCATCTTTTCCCGTTTCTGCATCGGCAAGTAGGGAGGACGCCACCGTCCGCGGCGAGTGGCGAAAGGCGTGGAGGCACGATGGAGCCGGACGGCATTTTTCTCGATCTCTACGGTACCTTGACCACCGGCGACCGGGAGGCCGTCGAGCGAACCTGCGCCCGTATCGTGGCGGAAACCAGCCTGCCCCTCACCGCCGCGGAGTTGAGCATCGTCTGGGGAGAGCGGTTCTTGACGGCCCTCGAGGCCTGCTCGGGCGACGCCTTCCTGACCCTGGCCGAGCTGGAGGCCCGGACTCTGGTTGAGACGCTGGCCTCCTACGGCCGTTCCGCCGACCCGACGCCCTATGTGGGGATGCTCGTGGAGTATTGGCGTAACCCGCCATTGCAGCCGGAGGTGCGGGAGTTCTTTCGTTTCTTCAGGTATCCGATCTGCATCGTGTCCAACGCGGATCGGGCCGACGCGGAGGCGGCGCTCACCGTCCACGGGCTGCGGGTGGACGCCTTGGTGACTTCCGAAGATACCCGCTCCTACAAGCCGGATCCATACATCTTCGAGACCGCTCTGCAACGCACCGGCTGGCGGCGAGAACGCGTCATGCACGTCGGCGATTCGCTGCATAGCGACGTGGCGGGGGCGCGGGCGGCGGGCCTTTGCGCTGGGTGGCTGAACCGGGCCCAGCGGATTCACGATATCGGCACGGCCACGCCCGACCACGAGTTCCGGGATCTGCTGGACCTGGCGGCCCGGTGGCCGTCGGCCGAAGGGCCGGGCCGGTTGCGAGGTTAGGCGAACACCTCAGAGGCCGGTTGGGGAGGCTCGTTCGGCGTGTGCCGCAGCAAGTAGATCGAGCCGAGCAGGGCGATGAACAGGCTGTCGGCGACGGTCAGCATCACCAGGTAGCGAACCACCGCGCCGGTGCCGAACCCGTAGCTGTGCAGGCCGGTGCCCAGGACGTAGTTCACCCCGACGTAGGTCATGATGATCATCCAGAAGCAGAGGATGCTTTTCACGGCGGTGGCGAAACCGCCGTGGGCCAGCACCAGGAAGGCGATGGCCCCCAGGGCCGCCGCGGCCGCCAGCAACGTCCAGCCGTTGATTGGGGTAAAGTGCTGCCCGGTGATTCCGAACACCGCCAGCACCAGTCCGCCGCCGAGTGCATACGCCCACCAGGGTCGCCGTTCGTGGTCAAGGCGGGTGTGCAGGATGGTCAGATAGCCAAGCAGGGCGATGAGCGACCAGACTTCCTTGGGATCCCAACCCCAGTAGCGGCCCCACGAGGAGGCAGCCCACATGCTCCCGGTGGCGATGCCCGCGGTGAGCAGGATCGCGCCCACGTGGATGTACCAGTAGTGCAAGGAGTCGATGGCGGCGGCGAGGGCTTGGCGGCGGGGGGCCAGGGCCAGGACGCCGAGCTGCACATGGGCCAGCAGGACGCCGATGGCCAGGACGCTGTAGGAAACCATGATGATGGGGACGTGAATCGCCATCCAGGCTGTATCCAGCAGGACCGGAACGATCGGTCGCACGAAGGGGTCCAGCGGAAGCACATCGGCCAGGAACAGGGCGAGGGTCGCCACGCCGGTCGCGGTGAGCACCACCACCCGCTGCCTGAAGAGCAGGGAGGTGAGAATCGCGAACAGGGTCACGCCCCATCCCAGGAAAAGCAACGATTCGTACATATCGGAGGCGGGAACTCGACCGGCGATCTCCCAACGGAGCCATAGTCCGTAGGTGGTGACGGCCGAGCCGGCCGCCAGGATCAGCGTGGCCGCCACGTCGAACCACCGCCGCGCGACCCACAGGCTGGCCGCGGCGAAGGCGGTCCCGATGGCCAGGACGATCCAGGCCGTCCGAAACGGCTGGAGGCGGTTGTAATGCAGCTCCGTGCGGATGAGTTCTGGGCTGGGGCGATGGCCCGCCGGCAGAGTCGCCAAAGCCGCCGCCAAGCGATCGACGGCCCGGCTGAACCCCGCGGCGTCGTCTTGGGTGAAGGCGGCCCCCAGAGTTGTCCAGGCTTCGCGCACCTCGGTTTCGGAGGCCGTCGCCGACCCACTCTCCGGCAGGATCGCTCGCCAAGCGCCGGCCGCCTTGGTCGGGTCGGGTATCAGCCGGATCGCCTGTCCACTGAAGACCTGCTGGAGGGTCAGCAGCCGGTCGCGGAGGTCGATCAACTTCGATTGCAGTGGATCCAGCTTCCCGGCGGGCGGATTCTGTTCCAGTTCGCCCAGCAGCGTGAGGAACTGTTCGTGCGAAACGAGATTCATGAAGGAGAACGCGGTTTCTTCGGCGGGCAGGCCGAGTTCGCGCCGCAATTCCTCATTGCCGATGCGGATTATGCGCCGCTGCATCCATTCGTCGTGCTGGAAGGTCCAGGCCAGCAGGAGGGCAACGGGTTCATCGCCGCGAAACCACTTGTCGCCGGTCACTTTGAAGACCATATCGCGGGCGAGCGTTTCCAGTGGCATCCACCGCCCGTCGTGCTGTACGACGAGGGCCTTTGCCGTGGTGTAGTCCAGGGAGGCCGGCAACGGGGTCTCGGCGGCGGGCGCGGAAGACGGGGTCGCGGCAAGCCACAACAGAAGCAGCAGGTTACCTATGCATGAGGTCATGGTCATCGACTCCCTGCCCGGGGAGATATTGAACGTCAGGTCGCGGCGGCTGGAGCGGCGCGGCTGGTTTCACCTATGCGGCGGACCAACACCCAGATCATCCCGATCAGCATCACGACGTATCCGGCGAAGACGACGTTGCGGCCGGGATCTCGCGACACGCTCAACACGCTGATGAAACCGGCGCCTTGCGGATGGTAACTGGACTGGTAGAAAGTGTAGCCGCCGTAGTCGAGCGGATGATTCATGCTGATCACGCGGCTAAGCTCCCCTCCGGCTCGGGGATCACGAATGGTTACCCGACTCTCGTAAGACCGCGGCTTCTGGATGCCGGGGTGCGTCACAACGCGGAAGGTGTCCAGGGTGATCTCGAAATCGAGCGGTTGCGTGCCGTCGCTGAAGCGGACTTCCAGGGCCTGTCCACCGACTTCCACGGGGGTCTGGCGTCCGTACAAGGCGAAGATCGTGCCGGTTGCATCCGGAGTCCTGATCGCCAGTTCCACGGCAGGCTGCCGACCATCCTGCCGCGGCGGCGTGACGGCCGTGACGGTCTCCTCCCAGCGGGCCTGCGACAATCGTCGTCTGATCTCGAATCGCCACCCTTCCCAGGGTGTCTCCAGGGGGCTGCCGAGCGTGACCGGGCGGGTCTGCGGGACCATGCCGGGCTGACTGAAACGGACGTAGAACTCGCCGTCCGGGCCGGCCTGGACTTCAATCGGTGCCGGCGGCGTCTTCGCCTCGGGCGCTTCGTAACGGAGCTTGAAACCCTTTTCCGCGGTCCCGCCGTGCATGTCGGCAAAGTCCGGAAACTTCGCAAACGCCCGCCGGGTCTGGGTTCCTTCCGGCCCGGAGATCGCGACTTCGACGTAGGGGTTCACCGGCTGGCTGGAAGCACTGACGATGCTTTTGTCCTCGCCGACGATGGCGTGCGGCAGGTAGCGGGTGACCTGGGCCGTGTAGCCGGTTTCGCCCACGGGGGCCGGCCGGTCCAGGCATTCTTCGACGCTGATCGAGTAGGTTTGGCCGTCGTGTTCGAGCTTCAGCGTGCCCTTGGACGCGGTCTCCTGGAGATCGGTTTCCTCCAGCCAGCCACGCAGTTCCTCGGCCCCCGCGGCGGAGCGAAAGGCGACCGGCATGGCTCCGATGCGGCTGGTTTCGCCGGCGAAGATCCACCCGTTGAAGTCATGTGGCGCCGCGGACAGGGCAACTTCCACCGCGAGCCGCCCGCGGTTCGGATCTTCGACCATCCGTCGTGAGGCCTCGGCGTCCGGCAGGTAGCGAAGGACCGCAACCTCCGTACTCCCGATACTCAGCGAGGTGGGAACCGGAGGCACACACTCCCTAAGGCCCGTGAAGACGGCGGGGTCGAGCGAAATCGAGGCCGAGTCCGGGGCCGACACCCGCGTGACGGAGAGGGTGGGGCGATTGGCTACAACAAACGTGGAGGCGGTTTCTCCCTCGGCGATGGTCAGTCGGCCGTCGACTCCGAATGTCCGCGTCAGCATCGCCCCTCCGAAGATCAGCAGGACGGCCAGGTGCGTGAGCAGGAAGCCGCCGTATCGACGGACCAGCAGGGGCCGCGACAAGACCGCCGCCAACAGGTTGATCGCCAGCAGGCCCAGCACCGCCCTGAACCACCCGGCATGGTATACGGAGGCCAAGGCCCGCTCGGTGCCCGATCGGCTCTCGATGACCGTCGCGGCGGCCATGCAGACGCCTAGGACGGCCAGCAGCAGGGCCGCGAACCAGAGGGATCCGACTGCCCGCAATACTGAACTCACGCCGCGTGAAGCCATGCTTGTGTATCCCTGAAAGCTCATGCGGTGGCGGGTCGATATGCCACGCCGGCCCATCGGCAGCTTAGCGCAGGCGTTTGACCTTGCCAACCCCCGCCTCTGCCGGTCGGCCGTCGCGGGTGATCGGCCGTGCCGCAGGACGGTGCCGCGGAGTCTTCGCATCTCGGGTTCTTGCTCTCCGGGCTCCTCCGGCTCGAGGAGCCTCAGTTCCGTTTGAGCAGGTTCAGGGCCGCCGCGACGATGTCGTGCTCCTGAGGCATGATCAACTCGGCGGCCGGCCCGAGCGGGACGTAGGTGTCGTGAGCATTCAACCGAGCGGCGGTGACGTGGTGGCCGCATTGCTCGTGAATCATCGACAAGATCGATTCCGCCACTCCCCCCGTCCGCCGTCCTTCATCGACCACCAGAACCCGGGGCACGCTGCGGGCCTGTTCGAGGATGGCGGTTTCGTTGAGCGGGTTGAGCCAGCGAAGGTCCACCACTCGGACGGCCAGGTCGTGTCGCTCGCGGAGCGCCTTGGCCGCCCGCAACGACATGGGGACCCCGTTGGCGAAGGTCAGAATGACGAGGTCGCCCGCCTCGGCGTGGTAGATGCCGGGTTGACCAAACTCGAGGATTTCCCCCGGCGGGGGGTAGTGGAAGGACCACTGCCGGTCCTTGGTTTCATGGAGGTCTTTGGTCATGTATAGGGCGATCGGTTCAATAAAGGCCACGACCCGGCCGTCGATCCTGGCGAGAGCCAGACAGGTGCGGAGCAGCTTGACGGCGTCATCGCCCCGCGACGGCGTACAGATAATCAGGCCGGGCACGTCGCGGAGGGCGGCGATGCTGTTGTCGTTATGGAAGTGGCCGCCGAAGCCCTTCTGATATCCCCACCCGTTGATACGGATCACCATCGGGTTGCGGAACTGGTCGTTGGAGAAGAATTGCAGGGAGCAGGCTTCGCCGCGGATTTGGTCTTCGGCGTTGTGGTAATAGGCCAGGTATTGTATTTCGGGGATCGGCAGCAGGCCGAGGTGGGCCGCGCCGACCGCCAGGCCGAGCAGCATGGTCTCGTCCAGCAGCGTGTTGAAGACCCGTCCCGCCCCGAACCTCGACCAGAGACCGGTCGTGACGTGATAGACGCCCCCTTTGCGGGCCACGTCTTCTCCACAAATGAAGGACTCCGGATACTTGAGCAGGAGGTCATGAAGCCCGAGGTTGATCAGCGCCGCCATGTGTCGCGGCGGACCATTCTCGGGCAAGTCCGCCTCTCCTCCGAACAGGCGGAGACGTTCCTGTCGGTCCGGCTCCCGTCGGGCTTCGGCGTGGACCCGGTCCAGGTGGAGCGGGGCGAGGGGCGCGACGATCTGTTCGGCGGTCGTGAGCCGAGGGGCGGCTGCCGCCACGGCCGACGCCTCACGCACACGTCGGCGAACGGACTCGTACAGGGAGAGCAGATCGGTGGGGGTGGCCGCCTGGGCCTCGACCAGCAGTCGGGCGGTGGCGGGGAGGGGATCGCGGGCCTCGGCGGCTTCGATCTGTTCCCAGGTGTGGTATTCGGTTTCAGCATCGCTGCCGGCGTGCCCCAACAGCCTGACGACGCGGAGATGCAGGAACACCGGGGTTCGCCGTGTTCGGCAGACGCGGACCGCCTCGCGGGTGACTTCGTGGGTCTGGATCAAATTCAGGCCGTCGGCGGCGAAGTAGGCGATGCCGGGCCGCTGGGACATGGCGGCGGCGATCCACCCGGTCGGCGTTTCCACGCTGATGCCGATGCCGTTGTCCTCGCAGACGAACAGCACGGGCACGGGGATCCGTTGAAACACCGACCAGGAAGCGGCGTTGAAGGCGGTCTGCGCGGAGGCGTGGTTCACCGACGCATCCCCGAACGAGCAGACGACGATGCTGTCCGAGGGCAGGTCGAGCGGCACGCCGAGCCGCCGCGCGCGACCCAGCGCCAAGGCGCAGCCGACCGCCTTGGGCAGGTGGCTCGCGATGGTGCTCGTCTGGGGCGGAACGTTCAGCCGTCGACTTCCCCAGACGCGGTGACGCCCGCCGGCGATCGGATCCTCGGCGCTCGCCGCGAAACTCAGCATCGTGTCGCGGATGAAATCGATCCCGGAGACTTGCCGGGCCCGCTCCGCCATGAAACCGCCGGAGCGGTAGTGCAGGAAGGCCATGTCCGTGTGGCGGGTCAAGCGGCCGACCACGGCGTTCAACTCGTGCCCAGCGCTTCCGATGGTGTAGAAACCTTCTCCGCGGGCCCGCATGGCCCTGGCCTCCAGATCCTGATGCCGGGCGATGACCATGGATTCGAAAATGGCTAGGGCATCGGCGCAGGTGAGGCTGGTTCCCGTGGTCAACGGCTCCGCGGCGTTGCGCCGCAGGATCTGGCGCGGATCGCACGGTGTGCTGCTGCGGGCCGCGGCGGATGCGGCCTCCGCGCCGAGTTCGATCAGGCAGGCGGTGAAGTTGTCGTCGACGACCTGAGCACGATTCAGGTTGAATCTCGATCCGGCCTCGACGCCGGATCGGTCTGATAGGCGAACGCTCACGAAGCGGACTCCCTGGTGCTATGGCTTTTCTGGGATCGGACCGGACCATAGGCTCGACGGACACGTGTCCGGTTCGGGACGATAGCCCATGCGGGATTTCGTCCGATTGGAGAAGGATAGTCACGGGAGAAAGGCTCTGCCGGACCGGCCGTCAGGATGGCCGCGGGAACCGGAAGCAGCACAGGCGGCAGCAGCGGGCCGCGGCGGACGGCCGGAACGGACGCAGGGGGCTAGTGCGGTAATAAGACTACACATATTATAAATACAAGCGGAGGTTGCTCGCGAAGCAAGCACGGCCGGCAGCTCGCGCGGTCGATCAGCGGAAGGGAATCCCCAAGAACATTGGGGTTTGGCATTAGCGGCGGTCGGACTTGAACCGACGACCCAGGGCTTATGAATCCCTTGCTCTGCCAACTGAGCTACGCCGCTGCCAGTCGGACTCTCCATTAGAGCATGCCGAGACGGGTAGGTCAAGAAGGATTGATTGTCGAACTCGGCGTCGGGCAGCGGGGTTTCTCGGCAAGGCTGTTCGGCGAAACGACTTGCGAAGACCGCGGATCAGGTACCGCGGGTGTCCTTGCCGCGGTGTTCCCACCACAGGTAGCCCATCAAGAAGGTTCCCAGGACGCCGAAGGGGATCATTGAGCCGAACCACACGACCGGGTCGAGCGGAAGGTGGGCTGGGGCGCCGGCGGGGTTGGTTGTTGCCGGGGTTGCGCCGCTCGCGTGGAGCTTGCCCAGAACTTCCAGGACCCAGCCGAGCGTGTAGCCTGCCAGCAACGCCCCGTAGTACTGGAAGGAATCGATGACGCCAGAGGAGAAGCCCGCCATTTTTCGTCCGCCCAGGTCCATGGCCGCGGCCGTGCCGAGGATGGAATGGGTCGCGTTGCACATGGTGTTGAATCCCGACCAGCGCCACCAGCGACGGCAGCAGCAGGCCTGCGGACCGCTCGGCGGCGAGCAGCACCGCCGCGACGGCCAGCAGGGTTTGGGCCAGGTACAGCACGGTGGCGACGGGAGCGCGTCGCCCGCCGACCAGCTTGTCGGAGATGAAGCCGGAGCTGAAAGACCCGAGAAAGGCGGTGAAGGGCAACAGCCAGGCCAGGCGGAGGAACTCCACGGACTGCTTGCCGAGGCCCCAGGATTCGTCCAGATAGACCACCCACCACGATTCGATGGCCCGCCGCACGAATCCCGTGCAGAAGTAGGCCCCGGCAACGATCCACACGATCTTGTTGGAAGCGATCTTGCGGAACACCTCGCCCAAGCGGAGCCGCTCGTTGACGTCTTCTTCTTCGGTCTCGTCTTCATGGACGATTCGATAGCCCGCTTCCTCCGGGTGATTCTTCACCATGAAGTTCATCAGCACCACGATGACGCCGAGTACGAGCGGCGGCACCACGAACATGTATCGCCAGTCGAGTTGAGGCACGGTGATGGTGAAGAAGAGGAGCGGAATGGAGACCCCCGTGGCCAGGAACCCGCCCAGCTTGCCGGCGCTGATGGCTCCGAGCTGGATCATCCCCCCGAAGATGCCCGCAAAGCCGCCCCGCTCCCGCCGCCGAAACCAGGCGGTGTTGATTTTCACCATGCCGGGCGCGCCGAAGGCCTGCACATAGCCGTCAGCCAGGCGGATCATCATCAACACACCCAGCAGCCAGGGGATGTTGCGCCACGCGGTGAGGCCGAAGACGAGATTGAGGACGATCGTCCCGATCGCCCCGATGGTCATGGCCTGTTTGCCGCCGAGCCGGTCGGTAAAGAGGCCGTTGACGAACTGCCCGATGGCGTAGGCCCCGTCACGGGCCGACTGGATGCCGCCGTATTGCTTCTTGTTCAGGCCCAGGTCGCGCATCAGCTCCGGGGCGATGATGCTCAGGTTGTAACGGCAGAGGTAGTAGCCGGCGTAGGTCAGCCCCAGCAAGAACCAGTTCTGCCCCCGCCGCAGACGGTAGCCCGGCGGATGGCGATCATCAGGGGTGGCTGGGGCGTACTCGCGGGTCTGCACGTCGGCCATACCTGGCTCCCGGCGGTGGCGGTCGGGGTCGTGCCCGAGTAGTGGTTCCGGTTCGGGGAGGGCTGGGAATGGGGGGGTCCGCGCCCTGGCCCGCCGTGGCGACTGGCGGGGACATATAACCGCTGTGGGCGGAAGTGGCAAATCCCCCGGGGTAAGTT
>Ga0129299_1002385_pt1 | contig 12480 bp, 12 predicted proteins | sample ConPoolayeCmetaG_FD_94477 | JGI IMG/M metagenome (GOLD analysis project Ga0129299, IMG submission 94477) | Hot spring microbial mat communities from California, USA to study Microbial Dark Matter (Phase II) - Cone Pool mat layer C metaG ... | reverse complement strand
GCACACGATCATACATGACAATCGCCCCTGCCATGGCGACATTGATGCAGAAAGCCGTCGGAATTTTGACGACATGGTCGCAGCGCCTCAGGATCGCATCGGAGAGCACGCCGCGCTCCGGCCCCAGAATATAGGCGGCCTGGGGCGGATGCCGGAAGCTCGGCAAATCGACTGCCTCGTCCAGCAGTTCGACGCCAACGAGCCGGCAACCTTTCGGAAACACCATCTCCTCAGGCGAGCCCCATTGGTAGAACGGCAGATGCGCAACCGCCTTCGACGTATCCGATTTCAGGTCTGCCGGGCTTACCGGGGCGTTGACAGTGAAAAAGAAGCTGGCCCCGAAGCCGTGGGCCGAGCGCATGAGATTGCCCAGATTGAGCGGTTTTGACAAACGCTCCGCTCCGATCGCGAAATAACCGCGCATAGGGTTTCGTTTCCGCTTGATCTTTGCAAGCGGGTATGGGCTAACACGCAAGCGATGTCCAGTTCGAGTTCTGCCATGCGCGCCGCGCTTTGCACACATCTGGGCGGCCCGGACGCCCTCACCCTTGCCGACCTGCCGGAGCCGGCTCCCGGCCCGGGAGAGGTTCTGATCCGCGTCACCGCGGTGGCGCTCAACTATTTCGACACGCTCATCCTGCGCGGCCAATACCAATATAAGCCGGAATTGCCGTTTTCGCCTGGCGGCGAGGTTGCCGGCATCATCGAGGCGCTGGGGCCGGGGGTCGAGGATCTGTGCGCAGGCGAGCGCATCATCGCCTACGTCAAATGGAACGGCTGCCGGGAAATGGTCGCCTTGCCCGCCGCCGATTGCATCAGGATCCCCGCTGGCGTCGCCGACGATGCTGCGGCAACGCTCAGCATCGCCTACGGCACGGCGATGCATGGCCTTGCCGACCGTGGCCGCCTGAAGGCAGGCGAAACCGTAGCCGTGCTCGGCGCGACGGGCGGCGCCGGGCTCGCCGCCGTCGAGATCGCCCGGCTCATGGGCGCCCGCGTCATCGCCCTCGCCTCGGCTGAGAAGCTGCCCGCCTGCCTTGAGCATGGCGCCGATGAGACGCTCGACATCGCCACGCCCGATCTCAAGGACGCCCTCAAACACATCACGGGTGGGACGGGGTGCGATGTGATCTATGATTGCGTCGGCGGCCCCTATGCCGAGCCTGCGCTCCGGGCCATGGCCTGGCGCGGCCGCTATCTCGTCGTCGGCTTCGCGGGCGGCGGCATTCCCTCCATCCCGCTCAACCTCTTGCTGCTGAAAGGTTGCGAAATGGCTGGCGTGTTCTTCGGCCGTTTCGTCGAACTCGAGCCCATGGCCCATCGCCGCAACATGGAGCAGGTGCTCGCCTGGTGCGCGGCAGGCCGCATCGTTCCGCGAATCCATGCCACCTTCCCCTTGAGCCGCACCGGCGAGGCGCTCGCGCTGATCGAGGCCCGCAAGGTGACGGGCAAGCTCATCATCACGCCCTAGCCGGAATGAACCGCAGCCGTGCGATGATCCTCGTCCTCAGCGGCTTGTGCCTTGCGGCGGCGCTTGCATCGCTGCTCATCGGACCGGCGCGGCTGAGCCCGGCCGTCGTGCTTGCAGCGCTTGCCGGGCGCGGGGAGGAGACGGTGCGCATCATCGTGTGGGAATTGCGGGTGCCGCGCCTCATCCTGGCGCTGATGATCGGGGCGACGCTCGGCATGGCGGGCGCCGCGCTGCAGGGCTTCGTGCGCAATCCGCTTGCCTCGCCGGAAATCCTCGGCGTGCCGGGTTTTGCAGCCTTCGGCGCGGTGGTTGCGATCTATGCCGGAGCGTTCCGGACCGTCTCGCTCGCCGTGCCGGTTGCGGCGATTGCCGCCGCGCTCGTCGCCTCCGCCGCGCTCATTGCCATCGCCGGGCGCGACGGGCGGCTCGTCACGCTCATCCTCGCCGGGCTGGCTCTTTCGACCTTCGCCGGCGCGCTGACCTCCTTCGTATTGAGTATCGCGCCCAACCCGTTCGCGGCCATGGAGATCGCCTTCTGGCTGCTCGGCTCGCTCTCCGGGCGCAGCTTCGAGCACGTGGTCATTGCCGCGCCGTTCATGCTGGTCAGTTGGGCGCTGATGCTGGCGGACCGCCGCGCCCTGCTCGCGCTGACGCTCGGCGAGGACGGCGCGCGCGCTCTGGGGTTCAACCTGAAGGCGGTGCGCGTGCGGCTCGCGCTGGCGATCGCAAGCGGCGTGGGCGCGGCGGTGGCCGTGGCCGGGGCCATAGGTTTCATCGGCCTCGTGGTGCCGCATCTGGTGCGCCCCTTCGCCGGCTACGACCCGGCCCGCATCCTCTTCCCCTCGGCCTTGGCCGGAGCCGCGCTCCTCACCTTTGCCGATTGCGCCGCGCGGCTGATCCCCGCAGGAAGCGAGATCAAGCTCGGGGTGCTGACGGCCCTGATCGGCGTGCCGTTCTTCCTGCTGCTGCTGGCGCGGGCCAGGCGCGGCCAGCCCGCGTTTCTCTGAGGGCGATGCGATGCTGAAGGCTGAGGCCGTGAGTATCAGGCTTGACGGGCGGATGATTGTATCGGAGGCGTCCTTCGAGGCGCGGCGTGGCGAGATCACTGTCCTGGCCGGGCCGAACGGCGCGGGCAAGACCACGCTGTTGAAGGCTGCCGCCGGGCTGCTCTCTTATGAGGGAACAATCCGCTTCGACTGCGAGGCGCTGGAACCGCTGCCGCAGCGGCAACGCGCCGCGCGCATCAGCTATCTGGCGCAGGCGCAGGCGGCGCACTGGCCGATGAGCGTGTTCGACATCGTGGCGCTCGGCCGCTTGCCGCATCGTGTTTCATCGGTGCACCTTGACGACGCCGACCGCGAGGCCATCGAGGCCGCGCTCGACAATGCCGGTCTGTCCGCCTTCGCAGACCGCCGCATCGACACGCTCAGCCAGGGCGAGCAGGCGCGCGTCATGATCGCGCGGGCGCTGTGCCAGGGCGCGCCGTGCCTTCTGGCCGACGAGCCCGCCGCCGCTCTCGACCCCTACCAACAGCTGCAATGCCTGGAGTTGCTGCAATGCGAGGCGGGGCGCGGCACCGCCGTCCTGATCGTGCTGCACAATCTGGGGCTGGCGGCGCAATTCGCAGACAAGGTTGTGCTCATGGCGAACGGGCGCATTTTGGCCGCCGGTGCACCCGGCAATGTGCTTACGCCCGAGCGGCTCGAAAGCATCTACCGCATCCGGCCGGCGGAGCGCCAGTCGCCGCTCGGCCCGATGTGGCGGCGCGCCACCAGCTAGGCGACAAAATGTCCCGCCTTTCGCGAGTTGAGCGCGGGACGGCATGGCCGAACGTCGATCGCGCGTTGCAAACCTGGGGCGTTGGATGCTAGCTGAAGGCGAGACGGTTGCAGGGGAGGGATGCATGACGGCGCAACAGCTTCTTGACGGCCTGCTGGCGGCGGGCACTAAGATCGACAATCTCTGGTCGATGTATATCGTCGTGCATCTCGGCGTGTTCTGGTTCTTCTTCCTGATGCAGCGCCCGCTGCTGTTCATCGAGCGGTTCATGGCGCTGCTGGCCTATTCGATCTTCGCCTATATCAACGGCATGGCGCTGATCTCCAGCTACCGGCTGCTGGAGGCCATGCGGTCCGACGCGGTGCTGAATTTCAGGGATGCCTTCGCCCGCACCCCCGAAACGCTGCGGATGATGATGACGGTCGATTATTCCGATCGCGATGTGCTGATCCTTCTCACTCATTTGGGCGCGTGGGTGTTCGTGGCGCTGATCCTGCTGTTCCGCAACAGCATGATCCGCTACTACCGCCGCCATTACCCGGAATATTCAGCCAATTCACCACTTCCCGGCATACGAGACTGAACGCCCATCAACCGGACGGCACGAATTGCTGTTCAGGAGCGGATTTCGGCACCGGTCGCCTCGTGGACGCTCGCCACGATCTTATGCGATACCGCCTCGATCTCGGCATCGGTGAGCGTTTTCTCGCGCGGCTGCAGCGTCACCTCGATGGCGAGCGACTTGCGGCCGGCCCCCAGACTTGCGCCCTCATACACGTCGAACACGCCGACATGGGAGATGAGCGCCGCATCGGCCTGGCGCGCCGCGTTCAGCACGGCCGCAGCCTCCACCCCAGCGCTGAGGATGAAGGCGAAATCGCGCCGCACCGGCTGCAGGTCGGGCAGGTCGAGCGGCGGCTTGGCCGGGGATTTGCGCCTCGCCTCGGGCATCGCATTGAGGAAGATCTCGAAAACGGCGACGGTGCCGCTGAGCCCGAACTGGTCGAGCAGCGCCGGGTGCAGCTCGCCGAAATGGCCGAGCACGGTTTTCGGGCCGAGCCTGAGCGCGCCCGAGCGCCCGGGGTGCAGCCAGCCCGGCACATCGCGGGTGAGCTTCGCCTTGTCCGGGTCGAACCTCAACGCGGAGAGGAGCGAAAGCGCATCTGCCTTGGCGTCGTAGAGGTCGGCGGGGCGGGCCGCGCCGTCCCAGTGCCGGCCCATGCCCTGCACCCGCGCCAGTCCGAGCCGGATGCCGGCGGCGGCCTGCACCTGGCCCTGTTCGCTGTCGTCGCGGAAGATCTGGCCCACCTCGAACAGCGCGACATCGCCGATGCCGCGATTGACGTTCGCCGCCGCCGCCGCCAGCAGGCCGGGGAGGAGGCTCGGCCGCATCGAAGACATCTCGCGCGAGATGGGATTGGCTAGGTCCAGTTCCGGCCGGCCGCCGCCAAAGGCTTGCGCATGGTTGCGCGGGATGAACGACCAGGTCACCGCCTCGATCAGGCCGCGGCTGGCAAGGGCGCGACGCGCCCGCGCCGCACGCGCGAAGGACGGCGCGATCTGCGATCTCTCCGCCGGGCGGACCGGGGCAAGCGGCGCAGGCGGCACATTGTCGATGCCGTGCAGCCGGATCACCTCTTCGACAAGATCGGCCGCACCATGGATGTCCGGTCGCCAGCTCGGCGCCGTTACGCTCAGCTTAGAACCCTCGCCATCGATGGCAAAGCCGAGTTTCTTGAGCGGGGTGAGGATTTCGGCGGATTTGAGCTTGAGCCCGGTCAGCTTTTCGACGCGTTTGGGATCAAAGGCGATGACGGTCTTCCCGGACGGGGCTTTTCCGGCAATTTCCACCTTCGAAGGTTCGCCGCCGCAAATATCAAGGATCATGCGCGTGGCGAGCGCCAGCCCGGCCTCCGCCGACAGCGGGTCGATGCCGCGCTCGAAGCGGTAGCGCGCATCGGAATTGATGCCGGTCTTGCGCCCCGTCATGGCGGTTCGCACCGGATCGAAATAGGCGCTCTCGATGAAGACATCGGTCGTCGCCTCGGTGCAGCCGCTCGCCTCGCCGCCCATGACGCCGCCGAGCCCGAGCACGCCGTTCGCATCGGCGATGACGCACATGGTTTCGTCCACCGCGTAGGTCTTGCCGTCGAGGGCGAGGAATGACTCGCCGGCCTTGCCGAGCCGGGCCATGATCGGGCCGTTCAGCTTGGCCGCGTCATAAACGTGCAAGGGGCGGCAGCGGTCGTAGGAGATGTAGTTGGTGACATCGACCAGCGCGTTGATGGGCCTCAGGCTGATCGCTTTCAGCCGCTGCTGCATCCAGGCGGGCGAGGGGCCGTTCCTGACGCCGCGGATATACCGGCCCGCGAAGATCGGGCAGGCGTTCGCCGCCTCATCCGGGACGTTCAGCTTGATCTTGATCGGCGACTTGAATATCCCCTCGCCGTCATAGCCGGGCGCCTCTTTCTTCAGCTTGCCGAGCCCAGCCGCCGCCAGGTCGCGCGCAATGCCGCGCACGCCCAGGCAATCGGGCCGGTTGGGCGTGATGGCGATCTCGATCACCGGATCGGCAAGCCCCATCACGTCGATGAAGCGCTCGCCGATGCGCTTGCCCGCGCTTTCTGGCAGCTCGATGATGCCGGCGTGTTCATCGGAGAGTTGCAATTCGCGCTCCGAACAGAGCATGCCGAACGATTCCACGCCGCGGATTTTGGCCGTGCCGAGCGTGAAATCGCTGCCCGGAATGTAGGTGCCAGGGCTGGCGAACACGCCGATGAGCCCGGCGCGGGCGTTGGGGGCGCCGCACACCACCTGCACCACGCCGCGGCCGGTCTCCACCTTGCACACCTTGAGCTTGTCCGCGTTGGGGTGTGGCGCGGCCTCGATCACGCGGGCGACGGTGAATGCGCCCAGCCTTTCGCCCGGATTGTCGATGCCCTCCACCTCGAGCCCGATTCGCGACAGCGTTTCGCTGATCTCGTCGAGCGAGGCTTTGGTGTCCAGATGGTCCTTGAGCCAGTTCAGGGTGAATTTCATCGGTGCCTCCGGGCCGCAATCAGGGAAGGGGATGCGTCAGACCTGGAGCACCGAGAAGCCGTAATGCCTAAGCCAGCGCATGTCGCCGCCAAAGAAAGCGCGCAGGTCGGGAATGGCGTATTTCAGCATGGCCATGCGGTCGAGCCCGAAGCCGAAGGCGAAGCCCTGGTAGCGCTCCGGGTCGATGCCGCAATTAGCAAGCACATTGGGGTGCACCATGCCGGCGCCGCCGATCTCCAGCCATTTGCCCGGCTTGCCGATGGCTTCCGCGCCGATATCCACCTCCATCGACGGCTCGGTGAACGGGAAATGCGAGGCGCGCAGGCGGATGCGCACGTCTTCCACCTCGAAATACGCCTTGCACATCTGCTCGATGGTCCATTTGAGGTGGCCCATATGGGTGTTCTCGTCGATGACGAGCGCCTCGATCTGGTGGAACATGGGCGTGTGCGTCTGGTCGGAGTCGCAGCGGTAGACGCGCCCCGGCGCGATGATGCGAATGGGCGGCGCCTGCCGTAGCATGGTGCGCACCTGGACGGGCGAGGTGTGCGTGCGCAACAGCAGCCGCGTGCCGTCCGGCTTTTCGTTGAAATAGAAGGTGTCGTGCGACTGGCGCGCCGGATGCTCGGCGGGGATGTTCAGCTTGTTGAAGTTGTTGTCGTCCGTCTCGATGTCCGGCCCCTCCGCCACCGTGAAGCCCATGGCCTCGAAGATGGCGGTGATCTCCTCGAACACCCGCGTGAGGGGATGCAGGCGGCCAAGTTGATCGGCGCCCTCGCGCACGGGTAAGGTGATGTCGGCTCGCTCCGCGGCAATCTTCTCGGCCACCGCAAGCTGCTGCAGAACCTGCTTGCGCGCTTCCAGCGCCGCGGATACAGCTTCCTTCACGGTGTTGACCGCCTGGCCGAAGCTGCGCCGCTCCTCCGGCTTCATGCTGCCGAGGCGCTGCATCAGCTCGGGGATGCGCCCCTTTTTGCCGAGCGCGGCGAGACGCGCCTCCTCCAGCTCGGAGAGATTGGCGGCGCGCTCCACCGCAGCCATAAGAGCGGCCTGCAAGTCCTTCAGATCGGTGGCCGCAGCATCCATGCGCGTATCCATAAGGATCGTCCTTGCTCAGCGCTGACGATTGGACTGCCTAACCCTCAGCCTTGCGCGGCATCAGCGAAAGCCATTCCAGCCAATGCCGGCGAAACGCGCCAGTCAGGCCGCGTTCGCCACGGCCGATTGCGCGCGATCGACCAGCGCCTTGAACGTGGCAGGCTCGCGGATGGCAAGGTCGGAGAGAACCTTGCGGTCCACCATGATGCCCGCCTTGTTCAGGCCGTCGATGAAGCGGCCATAGGTGAGGCCGTGTTCGCGCACCGCCGCGTTGATGCGCTGGATCCAGAGCGAGCGGAAATTGCGCTTTCTCGTTTTGCGGTCGCGATAAGCATACTGGCCCGCTTTCTCCACGGCCTGCCTGGCGATGCGGATGGTGTTCTTGCGGCGGCCGTAGAAGCCCTTGGCTTGCTTGAGAATCTTCTTGTGGCGTGCGTGGCTGGTTACGCCGCGTTTGACCCGTGACATGATCCTATCCCTTCGATCTCAGATGTTCGTTGTCCGTCGATTCCGCCCGACTCAGCCGTAAGGCATGAATTTCTTCACGATGCGGGCATCCGCATCGCACAGCGGCGCGGTGCCGCGAGCATTGCGGATGAATTTCTTCGACCGGTTGATCATGTTGTGGCGTTTGCCGGCCTGAGGGGCGAGCACCTTGCCCGTGGCCGTGATCTTGAAGCGCTTCTTGGCGCCGCTCTTGGTTTTCAGCTTGGGCATTTTGCTTCCTTTCCGAATTCAATGCGAAATGCCATGGCGCATGTGCGGGCGCATCACGGCGAAACAGTTGCGAAGCTTGGAAGACGCCACGGTATGCCCACACACCGGGCCTCTTTGTGTTGGCACCATAATCTCTTGATCCGCATTGCGCAAGCGGGCTTGCGGAGTGTTGCGGAGGGGAGGCAACGACAAAAAGCGCCGGATCGTCAAGGCTCCGGCGCGTCGTTTGCTGCTCGATCGTCAGCGCGGCGCAAGCACCATGATCATCTGCTTGCCTTCCATGCGCGGCTCCATTTCGACCTTGGCCAGTGGCTCGGTTTCCTGGCGCACCTTGAGCAGAAGCTGCATACCGAGTTCCTGGTGCGCCAGTTCGCGGCCGCGGAAGCGCAGAAGGACCTTTACCTTGTCGCCTTCCTCGAAGAACCGCTTGATGGATCGCATCTTCACCTCGTAGTCGTGGGTGTCGATGTTGGGGCGAAGGCGTATCTCCTTCACCTCGATCACTTTCTGCTTCTTGCGTGCGTCGGCGGCTTTTTTCTGCGCCTGGAACTTGTATTTGCCGTAATCCATGATCTTGCAGACCGGTGGATTGGCGGCCGGAGAGATTTCTACGAGATCAAGGCCAGCATCCAGCGCCCGATTCAGTGCTTCCCGCTTGCTGACGACGCCGACATTCTCGCCGTTTTCGTTGATGAGCTGCACTTCGCGGGCAGTGATGTCTTCATTGACCCTGGGTCCTTCCTTGGAATGGACTGCGTGTGATGGGCGGCGTATGTTTCGATCTCCTCTGATTGTTTCGCTACGAAAAAGAAATAGAAATCCCAAGTCAGTTTGCCTAGGCTCGATTTCTTTCTTACCTTTAAGATAAAATGTTGGCGCATCAAGTCAAGGCGCGGTTCGGAGTTTGCGCACGGGTTACTGCCCCTTGAATTGCTCAGCGAGACGGGTTCCCAGCACGCTGTCGTAGATTTGCAGCGTCTTCAGTTGCATTGTTACCAGCGAAAACGTCTCGCGCACGAACGCCGCGCCGCGGGCGCCCATCGCCTCCCGCTCGGCGGTGGGCATGCGCAAGGCGGTGACGAGCGCCTCCGCCAGCGCCTCGGGCTTGCTGGGTGGCACGAGCCAGCCCGTTGCCTCATCGCCGGTGCGCAGCGTTTCGGGCAATGCGCCGATATCGGCGGCGATTACCGGGCGGCCCATGGCCTGCGCCTCGATCGAAACCCGGCCGAAGGCTTCCTCGCCGCAAGGATAGGCAACGGCAAAGCGGGACAAGGCAAACGCCGCCGGCATGTCGTTGCAATGGCCGGCGATGAGCACGCGCCCCTCGAGGCCCGCCGTTGCAATGCTCCGGCGCAGCTCTGCCTCATAATCATCCCGCCCCTGGGCATCCCCGACCAGCACGAAAACGATATTGGCCGCCTCCGGCGCCTCCTTGATGGCGGCGACGGCCTCGATCAGCAGCGACTGCCCTTTCCAGCGCGTCAGCCGGGCCGGATAAAGCACGATGTCTTGGCCGCCCTCGAGCCCCCAGCTAGCCCTCAACAGCGCCATGCGTTCCGGCGTTACCGTGCGCACATCGAAACGGGCCACGTCCACGCCGCGGTGGATGACGTGCAGCCGCTCCGGCGGGACGTGATAGCGTTTCTGGATGACACTGGCAGTATAGTGCGAGTTGGCGATGACCGCATCGCCGCGTGCCATGATTCGGTTATAGAACCGTTTGAACGGGCCGCCTTCGCTGTAGATGCCGTGATAGGTGGTGATGAACGGCACGCCAATGCGGCGGGCGGCGATGGCTGCGCTCCAGGCGGGCGCGCGGCTGCGGGCGTGCACCAGGTCGATGCCGTGCTCGAACAGCAGATCGGTGAGCAGATCGGCGTTGCTGACGATCCTCAGCGGGTTCTTGGTGGCTGCCGAGAAGCGAATGAGCGTCGCTCCGATGCGGGCGAGTTCAGGCTCCAGCCGTCCGCCCTGGCTGGCGATGAACGACTTGCCGCCGCCCTTCGTCACCGCTTCGGAAATCTCGATGGCCGTCCGCTCGGCGCCGCCCGCCGAAAGCTCGGGAATGACTTGCAGGATCGCGGGCGTTCTGGGATCGGTCATCGACGCTTTCCGATTGGAGCCAGTGAGGTTTACCTATGAATGGCGATGCGATGCAACTGCAATATCACCAGCTGACGGGCCAGAGCGGTGAAACCCGCCGGATCGCTTTCATCAAGGCGTCCGGCGTCTCCCCGGGCGTGTTCTGGCTGCCCGGCTTAAACTCCGACATGGCGAGCACCAAGGCCAGCGTGCTTGCCGCCTGGGCCGCGCAGAAGGGCCGCGCCTGCCTGCGCTTCGACTATTCCGGGCATGGCCGCTCGTCGGGCACCCTGATAGGCGGCACCATCAGCGACTGGCTGGAGGAAGCCTGGGCCGTCCTTGCCGCCCATGCGGAAGGGCCCGTCGTCGCGGTCGGCTCGAGCATGGGCGGGTGGATCGCGCTGCTTCTCGCCCGCAGGCTGGTGGCCGCAGGGCAGGGCGGGCGGCTGGCGGGGCTCGTGCTGATCGCCCCCGCCTGGGACATGACCGAGGCGCTGATGTGGCAGCGCTTTCCGCAGGACGTGCGCCAAGAAATAGAGACGGCAGGGGTCTTCATGCGGCCCTCCGCCTATTCCGAGGACGCCTACCCGGTAACCCGCGCGCTGATCGAGGATGGCCGCCGGCACCTCATCGGCGCGGCGGGGTTCGACCCCGGCTGCCCGGTGCGCATCATTCACGGCATGGCCGATGAGGACGTGCCCTGGCAGCACGGGCTGCGCCTGCTCGAGGTGCTGACCGGCGCGGACATGCACTTCACCATGGTGAAGGACGCCGGCCACCGCCTCTCGCGCGAGGGCGATCTCGCACTCCTCATGGCGACGATCGAGGGGCTGCTGCCGCCCGAGCAGCCAGCATCTCCCGATGCAGCGCGGTAAGCCCCTCGCGATAGGTAGGATATTTCAGCGCGACACCGAGCCGCTCCTTCATGCGCGCATTTCGGGCGCGTTTGTTCTCGGCATAGAAGCTCGTCGCCATGGGCGAAAGCACCGCCTGCTCGATGGGCACGAGCGCAGGCGGGGAGATGCCGAGCAGCGCCGCGGCAAAAGCGGTCACGTCCTGCGGCGGGGCGGGCTCGTCGTCCGTCACGTTGTAGATGCTCGTGACCGTCCCGAACCGCCCCGCGGCCCTGATGCCCGCGATCACCGCCGCCGCGATGTCCTCCACATGGATGCGGTTGAACACCTGGCCCGGCTTGAACACCTGCGTGCGTTCGCCGAGCAGGAGCCGGTCGAGCGGGCTGCGGCCCGGCCCGTAGATGCCGGAGAGGCGGAAGATGTCGAGCGGCACGCCGCGTTTGCCGGCCAGCGCCGACCAGGCCCGCTCCGCCGCCAGCCGTTCGATGCTGCGCGCCGATTGCGGGCGCGGCTCGGTCTCCTCATCCACCCAGGCGCCGCCGTGGTCGCCATAAACGCCGATGGTCGAGAGATAGCCGATCCAGCGTAAGGCGGGCGCGCTCGCCAGCTCGTGCTCAAGGCGTGCAAGCGCGGGATCGCCCTGCGGCCCGGGCGGCGCGGAAACGAGGATGTGGGTTGCCTCCGCCACCGCCTGTTTCAGCTCCGGTGTGGCCTCGCTGCCATCGAAGGGGAGCGCCCGCCAGCCTTTTGCGGCGATCGCGGCGAGGCTTTCGGGCGAGCGCGCGGTGCCGATGATCCTCCAGCCGTCGCGTTCGAGCTGCGCGGCCACCTGCTGCGCCGAATATCCCAGCCCAAGGGCGAGCAGTGTCGTCATGATCCCTCCCATTCGGCCCGCACAGCCGCATCGGGCTCGGCGGGCGCGTGTTGCTGCTTCAGCAAGGCATAGCGCGCTTCGTCGCGCCCGAGAAGCTCGCGAAGCGCCCATACGGCGCTAGCGCGCACCAGCGGCGAGGCGTCGGCGAGATGCGGCTCGATCACGGGCACGAGCGCCGCATCGCCCGAATTGCCCGCGGCGATCAGCACGTTGCGCAGGAAGCGGTCGCGCCCGGTGCGCTTGATCGGCGAGCCGGCAAAACGCGCGCGGAAGGCGGCATCGTCTAGGCGCAGCAGTTCGCCAAGCAGCGTGTCCGACGTGGCCGCGCCAGCCTTGAGCTTTGCCTCCCGCGCCGTGCTTGCGAACTTGTTCCAGGGGCAGACCGCCAGGCAATCGTCGCAGCCATAGATGCGGTTGCCGATGGCGCGGCGGAACGCGCGCGGGATGTGCCCCTTGTGTTCGATGGTGAGGTAGGAGATGCAGCGGGTCGCATCGAGCCGGTAGGGCGCGGGGAAAGCCTGCGTCGGGCAGATGTCGAGGCAGGCGCGGCAGGCGCCGCAATGGTC
>Ga0129299_1002384_pt1 | contig 12484 bp, 8 predicted proteins | sample ConPoolayeCmetaG_FD_94477 | JGI IMG/M metagenome (GOLD analysis project Ga0129299, IMG submission 94477) | Hot spring microbial mat communities from California, USA to study Microbial Dark Matter (Phase II) - Cone Pool mat layer C metaG ... | reverse complement strand
GTCAGACCGTCGGCGATTCTCCAATCCGTATCCGCCCGATCGTTGGATCGATCCCACTCTCTCGGATATCGGACGATCCATTGCACGCCGTCCGCGAAGAGCGCTGCGGACAGGACCAACGAGATCATCCAACCCAAGACGGGGCCCACGGGTCTCGAGCCCGGCGGACCTTCAAAACGTACCTCGGCCAAGAGGCCCAACCACAAGAGCACCACAAAAGGCGCGACGTACCGGGGCTCCACCACCACCATCGAGTACATGACCAACCCGACCGCCGCCGGCACCAGCGCGCCCAGGCATACCACCCTGTCACACGCCAACCGTGGGCGTCGGCGACGGACGATCAGATACACCGCCAGCATCGCCGCACCCAGCACAAACCAGGACCGGTGGAAAAAGAACAGAACCCCCGCCGACAACAGGACGCGAAGGCTGTTTCCAAGGCAACGCACGTGCCCCCGAGGGTCGAAGTGCGGCGTGGCACCTTCGTTCCAGTAGGATGGGTCGAACCAGGGTGGAAACGTCCCGCCGACGGGCCCGTCGAACTCATAGATGGCCGGGGAGGCCAGGATCTTCCTTGTCGGGTGCTCCGGAACACCGGACCGCGGATCTCGTCCCTGCCAATGCTGAAACGGGGCGCTTCGGTTGACGTGCCAGACATAGTTCAACCTCGCGCTGTCGCCGAAGGTCCAACGTCCCTTTTTCCAGGAGAGCGCCAGGATGAACGGTCCCGCCACCAGAGCGAATACACCCAACGCCAGGAGGACCCGCGGGGCCGTCTTGCGGATGCGCCCGGTCAGCAGCAAGGCGCTCCCCAGAAAAACCGACGCCATCGGAAACATGGGCGCCTTGGCAAGGTATCCCAGGCCGAGCACCAGGCCGAAGGTGCCCCACCGATCCGATCCGTTCGCAATGCGAAACAGTAGTCCGCACGCCAAATAGACGAACGCCGCGACGGTCATGTCCGGCGTCGCCGAAGCGACTCGGACGAGGTAGACGGAGGACCACACGAAGAACGTGTAACCGGCCACAAGCCAGGCCCACTCGGGAAATTCGTCCCGTGCGGGCGGTTGAGCGGCCGCCCTCCGCGCACGGCCGGAACGGAGGAGTTCCTTCAAGAAGAAGTGAAAGCAACACAGCGCCCCGATGTAGATGGCCAGGTTGACCCCATGGACCGCGGCGAACTCCCAACGCCCGCTCGGCCGCAGACAGGCCAGGACCGACCCGACGATCAGGGGATAGAGCGGGCTCCAGTGGGCATTGACGGCGTTGGCGAAGTCCCCCCGCAGGTAGGCATCACCGATGTCCATGTAGGAAATGCCGTCCGGGTTCAGGTGGTGGCGGTTGACCCAGACGTCCCGTGCGCCAAACAGAATGGCCACGAACCACAGAACCGCCGTCAACCGTCGTTGCCGAGAATCGGTTCCGATTCGTGTGAACGTGGTGTGGACCGCTCGCCCCAAGGAAGAGGGGACCTGGCCGGGAAGGTTCCCGTACCTTTCCACGAACGGGTTGGATTCTCGCACGAGGTCCATGACGCCGTGGTTCGTACCCCGACCCACTCAGGACCCGGGCAGAAGGAGGGGCTGGGATTGTCCTGGTGGCGGCATGACCGGTCGCTTCGATCCGAGGAGACCACGCGCGGGGCGAACGCCGTCCGGCCCGACCTCGGCCGCCTGCGCCGCCGGAGCCTCCCGCTCGAGCGCATTGGCGATCGCCCGTTCCAGGCAGATCGGCAGGGCCAGCAACCACCACAGCATCTCACAGTAGAACCGGCTGACCGTCATGCCCCCGATGAGAAACGTCACCAACGCCGCTTCCAACCCGAACGCGTCCAGGCTGACCCATCGCAGGGAGGGTTGCCCCGCAAGGGACCTCTTGAGGTGCCGGAGCCGTCCCAGCACCATAACGAGGACGGCCAGGAAAACGGCAATGCCCAAGATCCCCAGTTCGGCGAGACACAACACGACGGTATTGTGGGCGTCGATGGCGGGCATGGACGGTGCGTACTCGCCGATCACGCGGGTGAAGTTTCCGATGCCGACGCCCAAGGGGTGGTCCAACCACATTGCCCACGCCGCCTTCCACGTGGGGATGCGTCCGTAGGTGATGATCGTGCCCTCCGGGTCGCGATGCTCGGCGGACTCCGCATCGATCGTCGAGGGAATGGTAGCCATTCGTTCCCAGAACCCCTCGTCCGTCAGCGCGTAGGCCCCCACCACACCGACCAAGCCCAGACCCACGAGGCGCCCCCGCCACTTCCTGGGGACCTGCAAGACCGCCCAGATCATCCCGGCGATCAATGCGGTCATCGCCGATCGCGTCCGCGTGAGCACCAACCCGTTGCAGGTCAGGGCCGCGGTGATCGCCAACACCGCCATGAGATACCAGCGCCGTTCCGCCAGGAGCATGGTTCCGATCAGTGGCAGCATCGCCGCAAAATGAACACCGAGCTCGGGCGCGCGGTCGAAATCGGGTCCCCCGATGTTGTTCAGGCGCCCCAGGTAGAAGCTGCCCGGTCCGGCGGTGAACGAGATGTAGCCCAGGTAGAGCGTGCCGATCACGAGCGACCATTTCACCACGCGGTAGGAGCGAATGTCCGTCACGACGTGAGTCATCAGCAGCACAAAGATGGTCACCTTGACCATCTTGTCGAGGTGTTTGTAGCCCAGTGGGCTGGGGCCCACCCCCGTAAACAAGCTGATCCACATGGCGCCTATCAGGACCACAAACAGGATTTCCTGGCGATGCCAGAATTGCTTTCCCCACCCGCCGCGGTGCCAGTTCAGCAGGAAGCCCGCTCCAAGAAAGATCGCGGCCACCAGGGAGTACCGCTGCCCCATCCACGCGATCGGTTTGGCCCACCAGGTCATCTCCGGATAGGCGAAGTACAGCAGGAGGTACGTCACGACGCCGAACAACGGATAGCGCAGCGCGCCCAGGCAACCCACCGCGTAGGCACAGAGGAACAGGATCGTGGTGAGCGGGAGCATCAAGGTGCCTCTCCCATGGCGGCAATCGGGTTGCCGGAACCGCGTGCGGACACCAACGCCTCATGAAGTCGTCGCGTACGGCAGGCCACCTTCTCCCACGTGAAGCCCCGAAGCACCCGTTGTCGTCCGAGGCGGCCCATCCTTTCGGACGCTTCGGGTGAGCTCAGAAGTCGGATCAGGCCTTCAGCCACCGCCGCGACGTTTCGTCCGGGCACCCGCAGACCCGTCCGGCCGCTCACGACGGCGAACCCCGTTCCACCCTCCAGCCCGGCCAGCGCACACTTCCCGGAAGCGGCGGCTTCCAAAAAAACCATGCCGAAGCCTTCCGTGTCGCCGTCGATGTCCCGATTGGGCATGGCGAACGCGTCGCAAGCCGCATACCACACCGGCAGCTCTCCCTCCGGCACCTCCCCCGCGAAATGCACCCGATCCGCCACGTGGTGCTCGAAGGCCAGAGACCGCAGGCGCTTCTCGTCCTCTCCCGCGCCGACCACGACATAGTGGACGGGCCCCACCCGCCGGGTCACGGTCGGCAGGGCGGCGATGACGCGGTCGAACCCCTTGCGGGCTTGAAGCCTGCCAACGGACAGCACCAACCTTGCGGACCCGATGCCCAAGCTCCGGCGAACCCCGGAACCGTCGACCTCCGGGGAGTACCGCGCCGCGTCGACCCCCGGATGGATGATCGCGATCCGTTCCCGGCCGACGCCCAGTTCCACCAGAAGGTCGCGCGTGAACGGGCTGTTGGCGATGACGGCGTCGGCCCGGCGATAGGCCCATTGCATGGTCGCGCGCTTGAACGGTTCGCGCCAGCCCGTAATTTCCTCACCATGGGCATAGATCAAGACGGGCAGTCCGGACCACCGTCCGACCACCACCGCGATCAACCCTTCGGGTAAGACGCGACCGGCGTGAATGGCCTCAAAGCGACCGCTGCCGGCCAGTCGAGCGACGCGGGCCAGCAAACCGGCGTAGATGGCGGCCGACTCCGGGCGGAGCCACCGGTGTCGCCGCCATCCCGATCGGTGGACCGTCCGTGGGTAGACGGCATCGAACGCATCGCTCCCGGGGACCTTCGCCGTAACGACTTCGCTGCCGGCCGCCTCCGGGCGGCGATAGACGTGGTCGAACCAAACCGCCGTGCCCCCTCGCGTCGGACCGAACAGTTCGCTGATCACCAACGCTCGCATGGCCCCGTGACCCCGATCAGGATCGGACGAACAGACCGCCGAGGAATCCGCTTTGCCGGTAGTACCCTTGGATCAGCCATCTCAGCGGCGGGCAGTAGCGAAACCGCCGGTACTCCAGGAGGGGGTGCGAGTGCCGCCACCTGACGACCTGCAATCCCGACCACTTGGCCATGAGTTCGAGTCGCCGCTCGTCGAAGCTCTGGAGGTGACCTGCCGGCGGAAACGGGCGCCCGCAGTGGGGGCAGGGGTGAGCTCGAACGTCCTCCCGGTAAGGCACGGTGCAGATCACGTAGCGCCGGCTGACGCGGCCCAACTCGCTCATCGCGCGTTCCGGATCCACCAGGTGTTCCAACACCTCCGTGCAGGTGACCACATCGAACTGCCGGTCGGCGAAGGGCAGCTTTACGGCGTCGGCCTGTACCCACCGGACCGAGACGAATCGCCCACGGGCATACGCGATCCGACTGCCGGCCAGTTCCACCCCCACCACGGTGTCGAATCCCCGCACCCCAAGTTGCCCGCAGAGGTACCCATCCCCGCAGCCCACATCGAGGACGGACCGACCCGCCTCCCGAGGCATCAAACGGAACACCAGACGAACCCGCACGAGCTCCAGGGGGTCGAACTCGGGGGTGTGGCGCAGTCGTCGTCCTTCGTCCTCGTAGTATTCCCTCAGGTTCGGTTCGCGTCGGGCGACGCGTCGCGGATCTCCGCCGACTCGAACGGGTGCGGGCGAAACCGGTTGAAATCGCATGAGCGCGCTCACCGAATCACTCCGGAACTAACCTGCCGCCGAAACCCTCGCCCGGTTCGATTCCCCCCACGCGGGGTGCCCACCGCGGGCCGAGGAGACTCGTGTAGACGCGCTCGACCAGACGGCAATGCCCTCGCGGATCGAATCGGGACTCGGCCAGGGCTCGCCCGGTGCGGCCCATGGCCTCTCGTCGGTCACGGTCCTTCAGTAGCCTCAGCACCGCCTCGGCCAGAACCTCAGGGTCCTCCGGCGGCACCAGCAGCGCCGTTTCGTCACGAACTGCGGCTTCATCGGCACCGGGCGTGTCCGTCATGACGAGAGGACGCCCGCAAGCCGCCGCCTCCATCGCGCAGCGCAGGGGACCCTTCATGTCGACCCGCCGCCCGTCTCCGGAGGGACTGACGGACGATCTCCGCGTCGGCAGGACCACCACATCGCTGGCCTGGAGGAACGGCACGATATCGTCGACGCCGCCGTGAACGTCGACACAATCCCTCAGGTGCAGCCGCTCCGCCTGAGCGGCCAATTCCTCCGTCATCCGTGTGCCGGTCAAGTCACGTCCGATCACGTGGAACGCGACGGGAACGTCGATGCCGCGGCGGACAATCGCTGCCGCCTCCAGAAACAGGTCCTGTCCTTTGAGGGGCGAGAGATTCCCCGGGACGGTGACCACGAGGGTATCGGGCGGCCAACCGAGGTGGTGCTTGGCCTGCTCCGTGGAATCGGCGGGGCGAAATCGCCGGGTGTCCACGGCGTTCAGGATGACGACCCCCGGGATGGAACAGCCCGACCGCCCCAAAAGCGGTCGGGTGTGTTCAGCCATCGCCCGGCTGTTGTAGACGAGGGTGGCAGGTTCGGCCAGTCCGAACGCCCAGGCGAGCTCCTCGGCCGTGGGCGCCATCCGAACATGGCAGACCGTCGGCACCCCGGCCAGTTTGGCGCCCCAACCCGCCATCCGGAAACCGACCACGTCGTTCACGTGAAGCAGGTCGATCCGGCGACGGCGCAGGAGGCGGCGGACCCACAGAGCCCAAAGGCACTGCGAACCGCCCCCTTGGCCCCGCCGGATGAAGGAAGGCGGCCAGTGGCACTCCACGCCGAGGTCGCGGATCGATCGAGACGTCGCGCCCCCGGGCGGACAGGCAACTACCGGATCGAAACACTCTCGGTCCAGACCGGCAAGGAGGACGAGCAGGCTTCGTCCGGACCCTCCGACGTGCGGGTCGATCTCGAAGAACAGGATCCGATGGCGCTTCGGCAAGGCTAGCCTCCCATCGTCGCTGCCACCATGGCCGATAGCGCGGTCCGGTTCGGCCGGACCTTCCACGAGCTCCAAGCCGCTCGAAAGCCTTCCCAGCGTCGTCCGGACCTGGTCAGGAGCACGGCGTGGTCCAAGTAGGCCCGACCGAGAGGCTCCGCCACGGCGCGGCGAACCGATCGCCCGTACCCGCGAAGCTGGATCTGCAGATCGTGGTAGGCGCGAATCGTCTCTCGGTGAGACAGCTCCGCGTCGCGCCGTATGGTGCTGTCGCGGCGGAGGTGGTAGGCGGCCAGGGGTTCGCAAACCGCCCCGAACGTCGCCGAAGCCGCCACCGCTCGCATGACCAGATGGATGTCCTCAGCCACCCGGAGCCAATTGCAGAACCCGCCGAGGCGCTCAAACAATGATCGCCTGAGCATCATCGTGATGGTGGCGCCGAACCCATTCCGGATGAACATGGGGACGTCGTCGCGCGTGAAGGTGACGTGATCCTTGCCCGGGGTTCGCCGGATCCGGCCCATCAACCACCCGTTCCTCTCGAAGCCGGACCCCAACACCCGTCCGTCCTCGTCGACGTAGTGGTAGTTCGCCGAAACGAGGTCCATCCACCCGTCGGATCGGGCCAGGGCGACCTGCTTGGTCAACTTCATCGGGTACCACACATCGTCCGCGTCGAGCCATGCGAGGTATTCTCCCCGGGCAACCGAGGCGCCCCGGTTGCGGGCCACGCCCGGGCCGACGTGCGGGGTGCCGAGGAGCGCAACGCTGTCCGCATAGCGTCGGGCGACGTCGGCGGTCGCATCGGTCGAACCGTCGTCCACGACGATCAGCTCCCAGTCGTCGAACGTCTGCGCAAGGACACTCTCGATCGCCCGCCCCAGCGTCGCGGCGGCATTGTGGGCGGGGATGACCACACTCACGAGCGGTCGTGTCATACGATCATTCCGAAGAGGAACGCCTCCACGGGGTCGGCGGGCGAGCAGGAGGGCTCCGGGCGGATCGGCCGGTTGACCGCGCCGACGGTTCGGAGGACTTCCCAACTCGGCCGGTCGAACATCGCCCGCCCCGCGGCGAGCGTTGCGGCCATGCGACGCCTTTGCCGGGCCAAGAGGTACGCCAGGTCCAACCGCGTTCGCGCGATCTCCTGACGCAGTGCGTCTCTCATGTCCACCGGCAGGTCGTGGTGGCGAAGAAGATCGGTGAGGGCTCGAATCGTGACGCGATGGCGCCGCTCGGCGTCTTGACGGGAGGCCGAACCGTTCCGTCGCCGATACGCCGCGCCCGGACGGCGAATCGCACCGAACGATCGGGCCCGGGCGACCAACCGGTACAACAGGTGGATGTCCTCGGCCACCTCAAACCGTTCGTCAAACCCGCCGACGCGATGGAACAGATCGGCCCGGACGAGCAACGTCGAGGTGATGCCAAACCGATTCCGGGCATATCGACCGGCGTCCTGCGGACCGAATAGGATGCCGTCCTGCCGGTCCGTTTCCGCGCGACCACCGACCATCGGGTGATTCGCAAACCCCTCGCCCTCGATCCGCCCGCTCTCTTCGATCGTGTGGTAGTTGCCGAGGACCAGATCGACCTGCTCGGCGTCTCGGGTAAGCCGGATCTGGTCGCTCAACTTGTGGGGGTACCAGAAGTCGTCCGCATCAAGGAAGGCCAGCCACTCCCCGTTGGCCAATCTTGCGCCGTGGTTCCGGGCCGACCCCGCCCCACCGTGAGGGCGGTCCACGTAGACGACCCGATCTCCGTACGTCGCGACACGACACGCAGTGCCGTCCGTCGAGCCGTCGTCCACAACGAGGATTTCCACGTCGTTGAACGACTGCTCGAGCACGCTTTCAATGGCATGGGCAACAAACCGCCCCGCATTATAGGCCGGTATGATCACACTCACGGCAGGCCGATCCATGGCATCACCTCGCCGTCCTGGGACCTAGAGGCCACGTGGATGTTCCCTCAGCACTTATATCGGACTGTTCGTGAGGCCTGTTGAGATGCAGGTGCACTGTTCCGCCGGGCGATCCTGGACGGCTTGGCGAGGGGTAAGGAAGTGGCAGATTCACCCGGGGCGAGCAGGGATCTTCGGTTGGTGCTTGACATGACCGTACCGCTCGACAAAATAACGGATAGGAGGGCGCGCAGATCCGTCCACTATTTAATCATTGCAGAAAAGGCTTTTTGGTCTGATATATCGAAGACCAAAAGTTTCCACTTTGGGCGGTAAGGTGGTACGCATGATCTGTTTGATCGTTGTAGTATAATAAACTTAAGAGTATTTTGTAGTATTAAGTATTAAGCTTGTTGGCTTGCAACCATTCGGCGGACGCCGGATTGGAGATCAAGATGGGACCCACGGCATTGGGAATGACGGGGAGGGGGCTTGTTGTCGTGGCGGCCTGGTCCGTCGGGGCCAGTGCGTGCACGATCGGTGTGGCAAACGGCTCGGCCACCCCCGACGATCGGCCACTCCTGTGGAAGTCCCGGATGTGGAGCGGCAGCCCCAATAACCAGCTCTATTTCGCGTCGGGTCCTCAGTACCACTACCTGGGCGTCAGGAGCATCGGCGGCAGTACTCCGATGATGGGTCTGAATGAGGCCGGACTGTGTACCGGCAACTCGCTCGTCGGCGACGGCGAGAACGGGGTCTTCATGCGCCACATTTTGGGGAACTACGCCACCGTGGATCAGGTAGAGGCGTACATTCAGCAGCAGTTCGACGCCGGCACGCTAAACGCCGCCGGCTGCTTTCCGTTCATAGACGCCACGGGCGATGCGGTAATGTTCGAGGTCGATCACTCGACTCTCCTGCTCAAGTACGACAGCATGGACCCCGACCGCGCCGTCCAGGACATGCTGGGTTGGGTGGTTCGGGCGAACGAGTTCCACAACCGACCGGACGGTACGGATGACGTGACCATCGGCGGGCGCTACTATTCGGGCGCCTACAACACGCACGGTCTGGTGGTGGAGGACCTGCTGGCGGCCCGGACGATCATGCAGGGCAACAACGGCGCCGCCGGATACGAGTTCATGCGGTACGGTCCGGGTAGGACGCTCACGACGATTGCGCAGCCCTCCGTGTGTTCGTCGATGGTGGTCCAAGGCGTGTTGCCCGAGGAGGACCCCGCCCTGTCCACGATGTGGGTCCTGCTCGGACAGGCGAATTACGGCATCGCCGTGCCGACATGGGTGTCGGTATCGGACCTGCCGGATTGCTTGAACGACGGCAACATGGCCGCCCGCGCGAACGCACTCTATGCCAAAGGCCAAGAGGTCCGGACGCAGGCGAGCGTCTTCCCGTTGGAAGCGCACCTGTTCGACGAGGTGGACGAGCTGTTGACCCATTGGCGCTCGCTTGGCGTTTCAGCGGCGGAGATGGCTCGCGTGGAGCACGTGATGACCGACGATGCGTACAGCCTGCTCTACTGCCTCGACTTCGTCCGGAACAACAACCGGGCACCGACGGTCGTCCTGGACGATGTGACGACACCGGGTCTGACGGTGGACTTCTCGGCCGTGTGGTCGGACGCGGACGGCAGCGTGTCGTCGTGGGAGTGGGACTTCGGCGACGGCGGGATTTCGACCGAACCCGCTCCGCGGCACACGTACGCGGCGCCGGGGTGGTATCTCGTCTCGTGCACCGTGACCGACGACAACGGTGTAAGCAACACGGACTGGGAATACGTCCACGTCCTGTCGGCGTTGCGGTTGACGATCGTAAACTCCACCTGGGGCAGCGTGCTGGTTGATCCGAATCTGCCGGGCTACGACGATGCGAATACGGTGGTGACGCTGACCGCCGTGCCGATCGAAGGAAAAGCGTTCAGGCAGTGGGAAATCTACGACCCCAACCACCCCGACGACACAAACTACGTCGTGCTCGACGCGAACAACCCCCTCCGGATCGTCATGGATTCCGACCGTCAGGTGGCGGCGGTGTTCAAGTGCGGGAGCGGCGTGGATCAGTTCCTCCCCTTGCTGTTGGCCGGTGCGGCATTTCTGTCTTCTCCGTTCGGTCGGACCCGCCGAAGGCACCGATTGCGGGGTGCGTGACAATTTTCGCGGGTTCCGTTCCGCCCCGAAGGGGTACGGGGGTACGATAGACTAGCCGGGGCCGAGACGGCTTCGGTAGGCAGGCGCCTCGGGCCTTGAGGGCCCCCTGAAAGGACGTGATAGCCCGGCGGACCGGGTCGACGTACGGAGCGGTGTTCTTGCGCCCCTTCGGGGCTTTGGGGTGGTGAGGTGTTCCCTTACCGGGGGCTGCGCTTCGCTCCGCCCCCGGCTATTTTCTTATGGCCCTCCGGGCCGCAGAACGTGGAGACCGTGGCCCGCGCGATGGGTGTCGAAGTCCGCCCCCGGCTATTTTCTCATGGCCCTTCGGGTCGCAGAACCCCTCTTCGGCTCCGTTCGGAAGAACCCGCCCAATCTGTCACACACCCCCAAGCGCGTTGAAGGGGCGCGGTGTCTTTCCCTCGGCGGGACCGCCGGTAAGATACTCCTCGTGAGCACGTCCGTGGGTTCAGGAACGATGCGAGCCGTCGTCGTCGTCGAGCCGGGTCGGGTCGAACTCCGTCAGGTTCCCCGTCCGACGCCCGGACCGGGGGAGGTGTTGATCGAGACGCTCGCCGCCGGCATCTGCGCGACGGATCTGGAGCTGATCGCGGGGTGGGACCGAACGGGGTACCCTTCGATCCCCGGTCACGAGTGGGGCGGACGCGTCGCCGAGGTCGGACCCGGCGTGGACCGGCGATGGTGGGTAGGGCGGACCGTCGTGGCCGACAACGTGATCACGTGCGGGGGTTGCCCGGCGTGCCGCCGGGGGCAGTGGAACGCCTGTCCGGACAGCCAGGAAGTCGGTTTCGAGCGGCCGGGTGCGTACGGGGAGTTCTTCCTCACGCGGGCGGACCACCTGATCGCGCTACCACCCAACATTCCGATCGAGGAAGCCCCCCTGATCGAACCGCTGGCCGTGGCCCTCCACGGGATGGACAGATTGGGCGTCCGTCCCGGGCACCGTGGGGTGGTGCTGGGGGATGGTCCGATCGGACTGTTGTGCGTCCAGCTCATGTCCGCCGCAGGTGCTCAAGACATCATCCTGGTTGGGGGACATCCCGAGCGCCTCGCGCTCGGGGCCGAACTGGGCGCCAAGCGCTGCGTGAACTACCACCATGTCGGACAAGACCTCCCCCAACAGATCCTCGCGTGGCACGGCGGGACCGACCGCGTGGTGGAGGCCAGCGGCAGCGTGCGAGCCGTCGAGCAGGCGGTCGAGTTCCTCGGTCAGACCGGGTGTCTGCTCGTGCTGGGCGACTACGGGAAGGACCGGGCGGCGATCCCGATGCTCCGCCTGCTCCATAAGAACCTCACGCTGGTCGGGGCGAACGCCTCGCCCGGCACGTGGCATCGGGCCGTTGAGTTGGCTGCCGCCGGGATGGTGCGGCTTGGGCCGATGATCACACACCGATTCGACCGTGGGCAATTCGACCGCGCGATCGATCTGGTCCGCCGCAAGCAGGACGGCGTGGTGAAGGCGGTGTTCGTCTGAAGAAGCCCGTGGGGCACAGCCGCGGATGCGGAGCTCGGATATGGACTTCACGTCGTGGAACCCGATCTGGCAGGCGCTGGCCGGCACCTCGTTCACGTGGGGCATGACCGCCCTGGGGGCGCTGCCGGTGTTCTTCATGGTCCGGTTGAACCAGAAGCTGCTCGACGTGATGCTCGGTCTGGCGGCCGGGGTGATGATGGCGGCGAGCTACTGGTCGCTCCTGGCGCCGGCCATCGAGATGAGCGGGCACCTGGGCGCGCTCAAGTGGGTGCCGGCGTTGGTGGGGTTCCTGATCGGGGCGGTCGTCCTGCGGGTCATCGACCGATTGTTGCCGCACCTGCATCCGGGATTTCAGGTCGGCGACGTGGCCGAGGGCATCTCCACTTCATGGCGGCGGAGCACGCTGTTGATCCTGGCCATCACGCTGCACAACTTTCCGGAAGGTCTGGCGGTGGGTGTGGCCTTCGGCGCAGCGGCGGCGGGACAGCAGGGCGCGTCGCTGACGGGCGCCATCGCCCTCGCGTTGGGGATCGGGCTCCAGAACTTCCCCGAGGGGCTCGCGGTGGCCATGCCCCTGCGACGCGAGGGGTTGTCTCGACTGCGGTCCTTCTGGTACGGGCAACTATCGGCCGTGGTCGAACCGATCGCCGGGGTCCTGGGGGCGGGGGCTGTCCTGGTCGCCCGTCCGATCCTGCCCTACGCGCTGGCGTTTGCGGCCGGGGCCATGAT
>Ga0129299_1002382_pt1 | contig 12487 bp, 14 predicted proteins | sample ConPoolayeCmetaG_FD_94477 | JGI IMG/M metagenome (GOLD analysis project Ga0129299, IMG submission 94477) | Hot spring microbial mat communities from California, USA to study Microbial Dark Matter (Phase II) - Cone Pool mat layer C metaG ... | reverse complement strand
GCTTTAGGAGAATGCGTCGATATTTCATCTTCATCCGCTCCAGCCCACCCCTGCATACGATAGCAGGTTTGTTGGGCTAGCTCTGTTCACAGGAGGGATCGACAGAGCCTCTTGACAAAACCCCCCTCACTGCTGTTCTTCGCCAGCGCTGGCCTCATTGTCGCGGGGGGCAGAACGAAAGCGGCGGCCATTGCGAGCACGACTCTTCTGAAACTGCTTGGCATATTCGCGGTTGCGCTCGGCTTTTTCCCGCTTCAGGTTGCGTTTTTTGGCCATGCTGGTCTTCCTGACCGGTTATCCGGTATGAGGTGGAGTGCCAAAATAAGGCAGTTTTCATCCTAACATGCTTGGCCGGAACTTCTCTGAAGCCTTCTGCTCAGCCGGCCAGGGATTCCCCCAGCAGGGCCAGGCCCATCAAAACAAACCCCACTCCTGCTAGGGTTTTGATCCAGCGGGGTGGGATCATTCGCGCCACCCAAGCTCCTGCCCATACCCCGATGAGGCTGGTGGTGATCAAAGCGGCAGCAGCACCCAAAAAGATCACCCCAGAGTTTTGCGAGCGGGCGCTGAGGAGCAGAGTGGCCAATTGGGTTTTGTCGCCCATTTCCGCCAGCAGAATCGAGCCGAAGCTCGCCAGTGCTGCCCGTCCGGCCATTTGCCGCAGCAAAAACGATGGGGTCTGGCTGTCTTTGTCTTGGATCAACACGTTCCTGATACATTTACGCTGAACACCTTTGTTCGCGTAAGCGGGACGGAGTCCCTACATTACTGCTCAAAAGTGAAGCGATAGCATTCTGTTCATCCTGGAAGAGGCTAGCGCTCCGGGACATCGTTGCCTCGCCATTCTTGCCACAGCACATAGCCCCCGATCACCAGGAACCCTGTACCCGCCAACCATTGTAACCAGCCTGAGGGGATGACTTGCCCCAGACCTTCTCCCAGCACCACGCTGAGCAAGCTGGCAGTTACCAAAGCGCCGGCAGAACCGAAAAAGATCGCCCAAGGAGATCGGGATTGGGCACTCATGAGCAAGGTGGCCAACTGCGTCTTGTCGCCCATTTCCGCCACAAAGACAGTTAAAAAAGTAACAAACCAAAGTTGCAGCGGGGATCCCTCGGGGAGAGGGTCGCCGGAAGAGGGGGGTTCAGTGGGGGGCGGTGCCGTCGGAAGCTCAGTATCAAGGGCCAGGCTCTCCCCGGCAGACTGGAAATCCGCGGCGGATCCCTTGCTGTCGAGGTAGTGCTGACCAAAGGCCAAAAAGCCCAAACAGAGGGCTAGGGACAAAGCAATCAGACCCAAACCCAACGTCAGTTGCCCCTGCCAAGAACGCGCCGTTCGCGCTAGCGGGACGGAGTCCCTTGCCATCGCCTCTGCCGTCACAATCACCGACATGCAGCTTATCCTGTCGAGTAGCTCTTTTGCACCCCGTTTTGGCCAAGACAAGAGCGCTAGAGTAGAAGAATCAGGGGCGTTGGCCGAGCGGTTTAGGCAGCAAACTCATAATTTGCCTTACACAGGTTCGATCCCTGTACGCCCCATCGGCAAAGCTTCCCTGCAAAAGGGTTGGAATGGCAGACGTATCAAAGACGAGGGCTCGACTCCGTGCGGGATCCCGTATCTAAGGGGCGAGGCAGCCAGCGCTCGGGCAAGGCGGCAGGGGATCCCCATTGGGCTTGGAGCTGGCTGAGGAATTGCCCCTGCTGGGCGCGCAAGCCGGCCAGGTCAGCTCCGCCGTTCATCAGGGCAAACCAAACATCCCCCTGCTCGGTTGGCAGTACACCCGCCAAGGTGCTGACGCCGCTCAGGGTGCCCGACTTGGCGATCAAGATCCCTGGCAACAGCCGCCGTTCCAAAACCCCCACGTCCTGGCCGACGACGGCAAAAGCATCGGCCAGAGAGAGCCCCTGCTCCTCCAGAAGCAATTGGATCGCCTGCAATAAGGCCACGTTGGCCCGGGGAGAGATGCGGTTTTCCACCCCCAACCCGGAGCCGTTGATCAGGGACAGCTCTTCTGCCGGCATCCCGGTGATGGCCTGGGCCATTTGCGCCACCTGAGCTGCTCCCCCCACCGCATTGGCCACCATCTCGGCCATGGCATTGTTGCTGTAGAGGTTCATCAGCTTGAGCAGGTGAATGAGGGGGGGCGACTCATGCCTGAGCAAGACCTGGGCCTCCGAAGGGATCTGCTGGGCAACTCGCACCGACCCCAAAATCTCCACCTGCGGCCTGGGGGTGCCGGGGGGCAAGGTCTGGAATTGCGCCTGGGCTTCCGGGGGCCAGAGGCGGGCATCCAGCCCCTGCCGCAGCAGCACTCCCGAGCGGGCCACATCCTGGGAAAAGTTCATGTAGAAGCGGCCCACCACCACCAGATCCCCCTGCACCTGACGGATCCCCTGGGCGTTGAGGGCGTTCCCCACCGCAAAGGCTTCCTCCCAAACAAAGAAGGGATCCTCCCCTCCCAGCACCCAGAGATCGCCCTGCAAAACCCCGTCCGTTCCCAGCGAACCTGTTGCCAAGTAGGTGGTCACAAAGCGATGGTGCGGGCCAAACTGCTGCAGAGCAGCCAGGGTAGTGGCCACCTTGGTCAGAGAGGCCGCCGGCAGAGCCTTGGATCCTTGATGTTGCCCCAAAACCTGGTCGCCCATCTGCAGCCAAACTCCCTGGGCGGCGGAAGCAAAGCCGCGACCGCTCAACTGGGCCAGGTAGATCTCCACCTGGGGTTGCAGGGATCCCTGCGCCGTCGCCTGGGAAGTGGGAGACCAACTCAGCAACAGCATTGCCGCCCAGAGCACTCCCACCCCTGCCGCAGACAGCCGCCTGCCGAACCAGCTCCGCAGATGTCGTTTCCAGTGGCGGTGCGCTCCCCGCGCAGCAATATAGGATGCTGTAGGAATAACGCTTTTCACCGAACACCGCCTGAACACACCTACAACCGAGCGGGCGGATCCCTCAGCTCGGCAACTCCCAGCCGCTTTCTTCTAGCGGCTCCACGTCGATGGTGCCGGGGGGCGTTTGCCGATAAAAATGTCCATCGGCAACAAACAGCGGCTCGCCACAACTGGGGCAAAAGAAGCGGCTGCCCTCGATGGCCTGTGATTCTGACCCACACACCGGGCAGCGATCCGTGGCGATCCAGCGGCGCGCCCACCAGCGAAAGGCCAGCAGCACCAACACCGGCAGAGAGAGCAAGAACACCAACAGAGCTACCAACCCGGCGACCAGCCACCCCAGCCCGACACGGGTCAGCAAAACTGCCAAGGCCAGGGATCCCAGCCAGAAGCCCCAGCCGGTTAGAGAAATGGAATAGGTTTTGGGCTGCTCAAACCGCATCTTTGTTTTCCCTTCCCGTATTGACTACGCTGACCAACGCCGCCGGGATGCCGCGGGCCTTTTCCCGAGTTATGTTAGCCCAGACTCACCCGAACACCCAAAAATACATCTCATGGCCATGCTCTGTAGGCTAGCTCATCCCGAATGGATAGGGCATCCGGTTTCCCGCACCCACTCTCTAGCCCTCTCCCGACAGGTTTCCTGGTGTTGACAACCAAGGTCGTTAGCATCGCTGCAAATGCAGTTATTATCAATTACAGAACTTATTGACTGTTACGGCGACGTTGCCCAACAGCGGAGGGGCGGCATCATGATCTACACGGAAGAAGCTTTCAAAGCAGAGCTGAATGCCAAAGGCTGGCGAGCCACTCGGCAGCGGGAAATCATCCTCCAGACCTTTCAAAACTTGCCTGAGGGGACTCACCTGAGCGCGGAGGATCTGCACAAAAAGCTGCGGGAAGAAGGCCACAACATCAGCCTTTCCACCATCTATCGCACCGTCAAGCTGATGGCGCGCATGGGCATTTTGCGCGAGCTGGAACTGACCGAAGGCCACAAGCATTACGAGATCAACCAGCCGGCCCCCCACCACCACCACCATTTGGTGTGCGTCAAGACCAACAAGGTGATCGAGTTCAAAAACAACGCCATCCTCAACATCACCCAGAAGGTGGCCGAAAAGTACGGCTTTAAGGTGCTGGATTGCCAGCTCACCATCATCGGGATCAGCCCGGAGGGGCAGCGCTCGATTTTGTAGCCAAACAATTCCTGAAGCTCAGGCTGGCTCTGGGCGTTCTCCCGGCAGCGGGGCTGTACTGAGTTTGTAGGGAGATGGGGATCCCCTTGGCAGGGAAAATGCCAGAATAGCCGCTGTAAAGTCGAAAGCCATTGGCAGTTGCAGCTATTGCTGAACTTACCCTACCCAATCCGGGAGATGGCCATGAACGAGCAGGAAGTGGCGCAGTGGCTAGAGCAAGCTCTGGCAAACCTGCGTCTGAGGATTCAGGTGAAGGCCCAGCCTCTCCAAGACAATGCCGAGGACTACGCCTTGGTGGTCATGATCAACCACCCTGCTCACGTTGCTCTCAACCATGAGAGGCTGACGGCCTGGTTCCAGAAGGCAATTCCCAGCCGCTATCCCCAAGTCAAGCGCTTGGCCCTCTACAGCCGCCCCATTGGCCAACAGCAGGCCAACTGGAAAACTCAGGTAAGACTGGTGCCGGAACCGGCCACGGGCAGGGAAAGGACTTTGGAGCTGGATCTAGGCCGCTATTGCTTTGTCCAAGACCGCCAGTTGCTCACCGCTGACCTGCCTCAACCCTCCAGCGTGGTGCGACAGGCGGTCTTGGGCTTTCATAACCTTACCGCTGGCCAAAAGGAAGAAGTGCTGCCCCTGCTGCCCACCTTGTTCCGCAACCCCGGCGCCGTCTCGACGGTGACGTTGTCGGTGGAAGCATCCCTGTGGCTGGAACCTCTGAAAAGCCTCAATCCCCATGAGCTGCGCCTGTTGAGCGTTTGGCTGAGCCGCTATTGCTTCGATCCCAGCCGCACCTTAGCAGAGTTGGATCCCGCCACCTCAGGTCTCAAAACCGGACAAACAAAGCGCAGCTACCGCGCCCCCCAAGTGGGGGTTTCGCTGATTCTGGCCAGCTTTGCCGGCAACCTGACAATGTCCGCCGGCGTAACCCTGAGCCTATTGTTTGGCATGGTGTTTGTGCTGGCCCTGGCCGTTTTCGGCACCTTGGAAGGGGGGTTCTCTTTTGGCTCTTTTCTTTCCGCCGTTCTGCTCACCCTGGCCTTCAACGCCCTGATTTTCTTTTTGTCCCCCTGGCTGATGGACTGGATCCAGCAGAGCCTCTACGGCACCCAGTGGGTGAGCTTGGCAGAAATTGAGCGTCGCAGCCCCGAAAGCGCGGAGGTAATCAAACGGGTCTGCCGCCAGTATAAGCTGAAGCAGCCGAAGCTGGGCTTGATCCGCGACCAAAACCCCACTGCCTTTACCTATGGCAGCCTGCCGGATACAGCCCGCATCGTCGTCAGCGAAGGGTTGTTCACCTACTTGGAAGATGAAGAGGTGGCCACGGTCTATGCCCACGAGCTGGGGCATGTGATCCACTGGGATTTTGCTGTCATGACCCTGGCTTCCACGTTGGTGCAGATTCTCTACCTCCTCTACGTCTACCTGCGCGACACGCGCCGGGATCGCAGAGAGGGCAAAAACATAGGTTCCTTGGCTCTGGTCGCCTACTTTTTCTACGTGGCCGGCTCCTACTTGGTGCTGTATCTGTCGCGGGTGCGGGAGTACTTTGCCGATCACTTTGCCGCCGAAACCACCGGCAACCCCAATGCCCTCTCGCGGGCTCTGGTGAAAATAGCCTTTGGCATTGTGCAAGAAGGGGAGCGGCAACAGGATGAGGAAACCCGACAGCGCAGTGCTCGCCTGCTGGAAGGCACACGGGCTTTGGGGATCTACGATGCCAAGGCGGCGGTGATGGCGGGGACGGCCTACCGGGTGGCCGCGGATCCCGGACAGGTGGGCAGGGTGTTTTTGTGGGATCTGTTTAACCCTTGGGCCTGGTGGATGGAGCTGAACTCCACCCATCCCCTCACCGGCAAGCGGGTGCGGGCGCTGGGCACCTATGCCGAACAACTGGATCTGCCGGTGGAGTTCGACATGGCCAGCGTGGTGGCCCAGGGCAAGCAGCTCAACCGCCAGCAGCTCTACGGCAATTTTCTTCTGGACGTGGTTTTGTTAAACGCCGAGTGGCTGGGGGCGATCTTGGGGATGGTGCTTGGGATCCCGGCTTTACGGGCAGGGTCTTACGGCATGTTTGCCGGCCTGGCCCTCGCAGGAGCCAGCTTGGGCCTGCTGCTGAAGATGACGGTGATGTACCCCAGCTTGGAAAACCCGCCGGCATTGACGGTGTTGAAGGCGATGAGCAACCCTTACGCCAGCCCCTTGCGCGGGTTGCCGATGCAGTTGCAGGGGCGGTGATCGGGCGAGGGGATGCAGGCTATCGCTTTGGCTCCGATCTCAAATTCCAGGATGAGACGGGGATGATTTTCTTGCGCTATGTTTCTCGGTTTGGGCCGCTGGGCAACTTCCTGTTTGGGGCAAGCCGGGCAGGCAGGCTGATCGGCCAAGAAGGAGCGGTGGTGGGATGGTTCCGGCGGGGGGTAGCTCCCTACCTAGATCTGTCCCGCTTCCAGAGCCGCTATGGCGAAGTGGTGACCAGCCATCCGGCCTTTGGTCAGGCGGTGCAGGTGGCGCTGGGCTTGCTTGCCGCCTTGCTGATGATGGTCTTTTTCCCGTTCTAGGCGATCTGGCCAAGGATGCCAAGCTCAGGCTTTTGCCGGTTGCCCACCGTTGGCGCGGGCGTAGTCGTCGCTGAAGCGGACAATGTCGTCTTCGCCCAGGTACTGGCCGTTTTGCACTTCGATGATCACCAGGGGGATGACGCCAGGATTTTCCAGGCGGTGCTTGGTGCAGGGGGGCACGTAGGTGGACTGGTTGGTGGTGATCAGCCTTTCTTCGTCCCCACAGATAACCCTGGCGGTGCCGGCAACAACAATCCAGTGTTCGCTGCGGTGGTAGTGCATCTGCAAGCTGAGGCGATGCTTGGGCAGCACCACGATCCGCTTGATTTTGTAGCCAGGGCCCTCTTCCAGCACCGTGAAACTGCCCCAAGGCCGACTTTCAGCATTGCTCTCGATCAGCTTGTTGAGGGTTTCGGCAGAAAGGAAAGGCGAGGGCTTTTCTAGGGAGGCCGGGTTGGCATTGGGGGTTTCCAGCATGGGATGCTCTCCTTAGGGCTTACCTTTAGCTTATCTCACGTAGTTTGGGGATAGGGGTGTAAACTCCCGCCTGCCGGAGAGCAGGTGGTTTTGGACGCTAGCTGAGAGAGAGATGCGATTTTTTGAATTGCGGAGGAAAACTTGCTATGTTGGGTCGAGCCTTGAAAACCGGGAACCGAAGGTCACACCGATGGCCTTGGGTTTGGGTTTTGCTGCTGTTGTGTTGGCTGGGATTGGGCGGGCCGGCGTGGCCAATTAGTTTGGGGGATCCCTTGCCGGAGTGGGCTAAGTCTATGCAAGTGGGGCGGCAGCGGCTGCGCGGCGTGGAGCAGTATCAGGGTCAAGAGCAGATCCGCGCCTACGGCAACGCAGCGGGACGGGTGTTTTGGATTCAAATCAACAGCAGCGCCGACCTGCCGCCGGACTACCGAGCCTATTTGGGAGAATACCGACAATTTCCCGTAGAAGTCGTAGAAGTAGTGCCGTTGCGGGCGCGGCGGTTGCGCTTCCAGCAGGGAAATCGCAGCGCCGAATGGCAGGTGGTGGGCATGAGCGGCCACTTTGCAGCCGAGGCGTTTAGCCACGATCTGGCCCCGCAGCCGTGATTTCCATCTCTTCCGGTTCTACAAGCACCGGCTGCCGCGAGGGTCGGGCGCATTCTGCCAGCAGTTGCCTGTATAGGGGCCGGATCTCACCCAAGAGGGCTTGGGCGGTGGGGTAACGGGCATCTGCATCGGGGGTAACCATGCGCTGCAAAATGGCCAGCAGGCGCGGATCCCCGAAGCCGAAGGGAATGGCTTCGGCCAGAGGTTCGCCGATCCGCGGCAACGTCCCCGTAGACATTTCTACGGCCACCCGTCCAAGGGCGAAAATATCGCTGTTGAAGCGGGGGCAGCCAGACAACTGTTCAGGAGGGGCATAATCGCCGGTGCCGATGAAGACGCCAGAGGAGGGATCTTGGCCAGGCGGGCCATCAATGTGCTGGATGGCACCGAAATCGATCAGGGTGAAATGGGTGCGTTTGTCTCGTCGGGTTTGGATGATATTCGAGGGTTTGATATCGCCGTGGATGACGCCATGCTGGTGGACAAAGACGAGGATCTTGAGGAGTTCACAAAGGAAGTAGGCGGTCTGGGCCGGCGACCAGATCACCCCCCGGTTGGCATGCTGCCGCAGCGAGGATCCCCGGACAAAATCTTGCACCGTGTAGAACTGCCCGTCTTCTTCAAAGTGGGCCAACAGCTTGGGAATGTAGGGATGATGGCCCAGCTTCTCGAGGATTTGCGCTTCCCGCTCAAAGGCTGCCCTGGCAATTTCCGCTATCTTCTCGTGCTCTTCTGTTCGGTCTTTGTCTTCTTTATCGTCCATGCGTCGCAGGCGCTTGACCACGCAGAGCGGGTTGCCAGGACGATGGGTATCGCGGGCCAGGTAGGTTTGGCTGAAGCCGCCGATGCCGATCAAGCGTTCCATTTGGTAGCGCCCCTTGCCAACCTGGTTGGGTTGCTTGGCAGTGTCAGCTCGCCGGGCTGCGCCCAGAGCAATTTGAGAGCGAATGCGGGCCAGCACCACCTCAGGAAGGAAAGGTTTGGTGAGGTAGTCATCTGCCCCTAGGTCAAAGGCGGCCACCATGGCCGCTGCATCGTTGTAGCCGGAGAGGATCAGCACCGGCAACTCCAAGCGGGAACGAGCTGAGCGGATCCTCTGCAACAGCTCCAGCCCATTCAGCCCCGGCAGCACCAACTCCATCAGCACCAGATCTGGCGATTGATGAATGATGGCTTCCAAAGCCTTGATGTTGTTTTGCGCTGCAAAGACGCTGTATCCAGCTTGCTCAAGGCTGCGTTTCAACTGCTGGCTAACCGCGGGATCCCTGTCCACCAGCAGAATTTTGCCAAGCTGTTTTGCAGAGGTCATCACAAGCGCCCGCGCAGCCCTGAGCTGAGTATATCCAATAACAGCGGGGATACGGGAATGCTGCGATTGCCAGGCCGTAGGGGATCCCCAACTGCCGTCCTTGCTAGGATTGGGGGGTGGTTGGTGTTGTGGCTATGGAGATAAATGAGGTCTGGAAGACCTTTTTGAGCAATCCTGTTCCTTTTTGTGGTGGCTTCCTGAGCGGCCTGCTGCGTTTGGATGTCAGGCAAGATCCGCTGCGCAGTTGGCTGGAGTCCCAGGGCTTGAGGGTAGAGGATTCGCCCGCCCCCACCCAGGGCCCTCAGTCCATTTCCATCGAGTAGGCGTCCAGACAGGAGGGATCCCTTCCAGAAGTTCTGCGGTGAACCTCCCAACTTAGCAAGGTAAGCTGATGTCCCCTGGACAGTCCGAACTCAGGAGATGGCGACGGCCGGGATCCCTTCGAGGCTGTGGCTACCTCGGCGGGATTGTCTTCCTGCTAACAGGGCTGGTTGCCCCGCCGTTTTGGGATCCGGCTTTGGCCCAGTCGGATCCCGCTGCTCCCCCAAGCTCTGATCCAGATCCCCAAGCCTGGCTGCAGCGCTTCAACGCCGCCCTGCGGCAATTGCCACCCCTGCCCAACCTGCAGTACCGCCAGCAGGTGCGGGTCGAGGGATCCCAAACCTTTACGGCCACCTTGGATGTGCTCCGCCGCCGCGACGGCAGTTGGCAAGCTTGGCTAGCCGAAGGGGATCGCATTCGCCTGTTGGATTCGCGGCAACTGCAGGTGGTAGACCAGGCAGACTTGCTGGGGCTGTATTCGGTGTACGTGAGCCGGCCCGAAGCGCTCTTGCCCTCGGTGGGGTTTCATTTAGAGGCTGATCCCAGCCGCTATCGCGTCCTCTCCTCAGAACGGGCGGATCTGGCGGGATCCCCTGTCCAACATTTGCGCCTAGAGCCCCTGCAGGAAGGCCAGGTGCGGGAGCTGTGGCTGGATCCGGAGTCGGGGCTGCCGCGGCAGGTGTTGCTGTTTTTGTCAGGGGTGTGGGGACAGGCCTATGTCCTCATGGGGTTTACGGCGGTGCCTGCTCCCGAGGGAGGCGCCCGTTACTGGCTGCCGGAGAGCACCCGCATCAATCTGGGCTACGGGTTTTGGACGCTGGAGGGCCTGACCCGCCGCGTGTTTAGGGGATCCCTTTCCATCCGGCACGACTACCAGGACTACCGCATCCTGCCGGAAGGGTTGCAGTTGCGCTTTTTGCCCTCACAGCCGCCGCTGGATGCGCCGCCGGTGGTGGCCGGCCTGCCGGAGAGCACGCCCCCAGTGGAGCCGGGGGATGTGCAGGTTTTGGGGGTGGATGAGCAGGGGAACCAGCAGTTCAGCATTGGCCTGGGCAGACGCACTGCTGCAGAGACCCCCTTGGAAGACCGCATCGCCGCCTTTAACCTCACCCGACCGGCCAGCCGCAATGCCCTCACCCAGATCGATACCTTGGCCTTCTTGCCTTTGGGGAGCAGCCAGTTGCCCATCTATCTCTTTCAATTCGACACCGGTCGCCCCCTCTCTCCTCTACAGGGTGTAGAGCGCCCGCGGGTGGATCCCAACGAGGTTTTTGATCCCAGGCCGCCCGCCATCAAACTCTTTGGAGACTAGCCCCCATGCTGACCGATGCTGCCTACGGCGTGATCCCGGTGCTGCCCCTCCCGCCCGCCCAGGGATCCCATCTTTATCTGCTCATCCAGCACCAGAAGGGGCATTGGGCCTTTCCCAAAGGCCACAAAGATGAGGGCGAAAGCGACCTGGCCGCAGCCCAGCGGGAGCTGCGAGAGGAAACCGGCCTGACCGACTACCGGCTTCTGAGCCTGCCCGGCCAGCCCGATCCCCTGACGCTGCAGGAGGCCTACACCTTTACAGATCCAGAGGGGAACGCAGTAGCCAAGATCGTTACCTACTACGTGGCCCTGCTGCCGCCCCAGTTTCCTCCCCCTGAGCTGCAGGTGCAGCCGGAAGAGGTGGCCGCCTACCGCTGGTGTTCCTACCCCGAAGCCTTGGAGCAGATCAGCTTTGAAGAAAGTCGGCAACTGCTGCGCCGCTGCCAAGCTCATCTGGAGGAGCTTTGGAAATTGGAGAAGACCTAAGTTCCGTATTTTTACGGAAGAGGTTTATTGGGATTACTTTTATCTTGTCTTGTGTCTTGCAGGCTTTCCGTGGACAGTTTCTGGGAAAGAAAACCGGCAGACGATCTGAAGGTTAGTTCTCAATTGTGGGGATTGACCGGTGATCCCCAGTCATCGATAGCCGACTCTAAGTTTCGTGCAGCCTTGGCCCATCTTGTTGGGCTTAGTTCAAAGGGGGTTGTCTGGGTTAGAGCTGCGCTTGAGCTTGAAGTGTATGCTAGAAAGCATTTTTCCAACGACTTGTGAGTGGAGCATAGAGTTTCAGTGATGTCGTCAATCTCAGCGCAGAAAATTGCCCGAGCATGTCCTCTCCGCCGATAAATTGCCCCAACATCTGTACGGAAGTCTCTGCCCATTTGCTGAAGGCAGAGGTTGGCTTCACAGGAGTTGTTCGCTATTGCAGCACCCTGGACAGAGGGGAGGAGCTGGGCACTTGGTCATTGGTGTTCCACCAAGGTCGCCTGGGATTTGCTCACCACAGCTTCGAGCCTTTGGAGCGCCTGGATCGCCACCTGCGTCGGCTCAGCCATCAAGTTTCTTCTCTAACCCGCCAAAATTGCCTGCGTATCCATGGGCAGGTGGAAGCGCTGCTGGCTCAGGAGACGGGGCCTCTGCCCGCAGACCTTCTGGGGCTGAGTTGGATAGTGACGGAGCGGGTGCTGCCTTGGGAAGCTGCGTGCAGGCTGAACACTTGGATCGGCGAGGAGGTGCTGCAAAATCTGTTGCTGGTTCCAGCTGGCTTTCGGCAGGAGGTCATCCCGTTGGACACTGTGCCTACCCTGGGTCAGTGGGAGGTGGGATCCCTGCTCGATCTGATCCAAAAGCGGCTACAGGCTTGGCAATCTTTGGGGCCTGAGATCACCTCCCCCTACCAACGGCCCTACTTTGCCAGCCAAGCCCAGGCAGAACGCCTTCCCGCCGAGCAACAGGAACGTCTGGGCCGGTTGCTGAAGGGGTTTAGCTTCCGCCAGTTGAGCGCTCTTCTCGATCAAGACGACCTGCGGATCGCTCGCCGCCTACATCCTTTGATCAAAGCCGGCATCCTTGTCCTACGGGATCCCCGGCCCCCCTTTGATCGGCTGCCCAAAACCTACGCGGCCAGGCTTGAGACAGAATTGCAGCCCTCAGAAACCCCCACCGTGCCTCTCCACCTGGCCAACGGGCTTGCGGATCTGGACCCATCCCCCCCAGCCTCGAAAACCTGGGTTGTGGCTTGTATTGACGACAGCGAAGCCATGCTCAGTGAGCTGCAGCGGTTGCTGGAAGGTCACCACTTGGTCATCCACACCAT
>Ga0129299_1002381_pt1 | contig 12488 bp, 10 predicted proteins | sample ConPoolayeCmetaG_FD_94477 | JGI IMG/M metagenome (GOLD analysis project Ga0129299, IMG submission 94477) | Hot spring microbial mat communities from California, USA to study Microbial Dark Matter (Phase II) - Cone Pool mat layer C metaG ... | reverse complement strand
TTTTTTTGTCGCCGGCGACGGTCGTTCGCGGCGACGGGAGATGTGTCTGTATGTTGCGGAAAAATCAGTGGTTGGGTTGGGTTGGAACATGGGCAATCGCCGCGACGGCCGCGCATGGCGCGGGCTTTGTCGAGGACTTTTCCACCGATCCGCTGGGGGGCGGCCGCTGGGTGGTGTTGGATGGTGATGCCGGCCGATTTGTATACGATTCCGCATCGCAGAGCCTCAGAGCGCACTTCGATACCGGATTGCCGACCGCGCGCCTGGTTCGAGAACTCGGGGCGACGGTCAACCAGGCATCGTCGTTCCGATACACGGTGGATTTCGAGATTCTCAGCGAGGGATTCTTCTGGGACCCGGACGGCTACGCGCAGATCGCGTTCGGTCTGATGAACCGCGGCACCACCGGGCCCGACCGCGCCGGCGGCAACGAGGCGCTGGAGAAGGCATACGACATATTGACCTTCGACTACTTTCCGAACATCTCGCCGTTCTGGGGGGGGCCGACGCTGAGTCCTACGCTGATCAACAGTCCTTCCGCGGCGGGCTACTGGGGTTCGTTCAACTTCGAGGCCGGGCGGGAAACGAGACTGAACGACGCCGGCGAGATGCCCCTGCCGCTCGACACACCGTTGACGGCGGAAGTCACATATGCATACCGGGGCGCGACGGGACGGGCCACGCTGCGCGTGCTCCAGAACGAGACGCCGCTGGCGATCAACCGGTGGGGCGGTGCCGACGGCGACCCGCCCGCGTGGGGCGGCGTAGACGGCGACCCGACGACGATCTCCACCACGCTCGACGGCGTGGGGTTTGCGCACGACGCGTTCGGTTTTCTGCTCTGGAACGATTCGTGGGCGCTGACGTCGAGCGTCATCGCCGATGTCGTTTTCCACCGCGTCGAAATGAAGATCGGCGGAACCTGGGCGGACTTCGACTACGACGGCGACGTGGACCTTGCCGATTTCACCGTCTTTCAAGGTTGTTTCAACGGTCCCAACCGGCCGGCGCCGTCCGGCTGCGTGGCGAATGTCGATGCCGATGTCGATGGCGACGTGGACCTGACCGATTTCGGCGCGTTCCAGCAGTGTTTCAACGGGCCGAACAGGCCGCCGGCGTGCGAGTAATGTGGGTCGATGACCCACCGTCCTGGAGCAACAATGCCGAAGGACTCCGGGCGACCGGACTGGCGGAACAACGGATGAACGGTCTGTCGATGCGACGCGCGTTCACACTCATCGAGCTTCTGGTCAGCGTAGCGATCATCGTGCTGCTGACAAGCATCGTGCTGCCGTCGCTGGCGCGTGCGCGCGGCGAGGGCAAACGGGCCGTGTGCCTCGCCAACCTGCGACAGCTTGGAATTGCCGCAACGATGTATCTCGATGACAACCGCGACCATTTCTGGCGTTACTACACGGACGACGACGGCGGGCGTCGCTGGTGGTTCGGCTATGAGGCGGGCGGGCCGGCGGTCGGCAAGTCGAACCGCCCGCTCGACAAGACGAGGGGCGTGCTGGCCCGCTACCTCCAGAGCATCGACGACGGGCTCCAGTGCCCGGCCTTTCCGTACGAATCCGGCCTGTACTTTCCCAAGTTCGCCGCGCGCAGCGCATCGTACGGCTACAACCTGCATCTGGGGCCGGTCAGCGGGCCGACGCGGCGGCGGGCCGAGTTCGGCCGGAGGATCAGCGAGGTCTTCGTCTTCGCGGACGGCGTGCATTTCGACTTCAACCCCGGCATGAACGAAGGCCACTACATCGCGTATACGCCCAACACGCGCATGGCCTCCGGCTACGGGCATTTCCGCCACGCCCGCCGGGCGATGGTGCTGTACATCGACGGCCACGCGGAAGGCCAGCCGCTTCGCGGCCCGGCCTATACCGGCAACATATGCGGTGGCCCAGCGGGAAACCTCAGCACGCCTGCGGGCGGCAAGGAGGTCTACGGACTGTGAACGCAGGACGGCCCTTGCCCGACCGGCTGCGGTACAATGGCCGGCTTATGGCCGCGACGCGAGCAACGTCAGGTGGCCGCCTGTCACGTCCGGCCATACCGCAACGTGTTGCGGATCAAGTTGCTCGAAGCTGTGGTGAGTGTGCCTGCCCTTGAGATCAACGGGAACCAGGCCGCCTCGCTTACCTGCGTGCGGACTTCTGTGTAAGGGATATTGTTATCAAGGCGAAGGCTGCAACCGCTAACCACAACGGCCAGTGATGCGGGTAACAGAAGCGTGCCGAACAAGAGATTTGGCGTCTTCATGATCGGCACCTCCGGGTTCTGCCAATTCCGCGCCAGGGGCGCGATTTGCCGCACTCAGCCATCACGCCCGACGGCGCGCACAACAAGCTCGAACAGCCGATCGACTTCGCGGCGGGTTTCATCGTCCATCGCGTAGGCAACGGGGCCGCGGACGAGCGTGTTGCGGAAGATGCCCTGTTTGACGAGCAGGTACTTTTCGACCGCCAGGAACGCGTCGAGGCTGTTCTGTACCGCGACGAGGTTCGAGATCGGCAGGGACAGCTCATAGATTCGCTTCTCGTCGCCGGCCTCGAGCGCGCGCCACAGCGCCACGATGCCGACGATCAGGTCCGCCCCGGGCATCGTCCCGACGATACCGCGGCGGAAGCTGTCGACCAGCGCGATGCCGCCCGTGCCCTCGAACACGCGGGCCTTGCCGCCGGTCGCGTCGCGAAGGGCCGAGAGCCGCGGGCCGATCGGCGTGGCCTCCGGCTTGAACAGGACGCGATCGCCGAACTCGTGCAGCATGCGGGCCAGCAGCTCGACCGGCATCGGCCGGCCGACGTAGCCGCTGGCGTCCTGGATGACGACGGGGATGCCGACCGCGCGGATGATGCGCTCATAGTAGCGCAGGATCTCGGACTCCGTCGGGACGATCGAAACGGGCGGGATGGCCATGACGGCGTGGGCGCCGGCCGCCTCGGCCTGCCGCGCGTAGCGCTCGGCCGTATGCGAGCTTTCCGCACCGACGCTGATGACCACCGCTCCGCGAGGCCGGCCGAACCGGCACGCAGCCTCGGCGAGTTGCTCGCGCTCCTCGCTCGAAAGCCGCAGCACCTCCGAAACCATCGCCATCACGATGCCGTCGGAGCCGCGGTCGAAGAGCCAGTGGATCTCCTTCTGCAACGTGCCGAAATCGATCGACTCATCGTCGTGATACGGCGTCTGGAAAACGGGAAACACCCCGCGAGGCTTCAGCATCCCGGCTACTCCGCGATTACGGGAAACTCCGTGATGCGCAGCCGCGTGTTGCCGTACGGGATCAGCTCCAGATCGACCGTCGGCTCGGCGGAGACGACCGGGCTGATCGGCGTTTCTCCAGCCGAGTTGTCGCGGAGCGTCCACTCGGGGATCGCCCTGCCCTTGACTTTCAGCGTGACGGCGGCCGCGGCCTGCTCGAACGGCACCCTGCCCGGCTTGCGGGTCTCGACCGTAATGGACTTCTCCGGGTGCGCTCGATCGACGATGAGCCCGTAGTTCCAGGGCGTCGTCGGATGGATTGCGTAATCGCCGAGCGGCGTCTTCTCGAACAGCTCCGCCATCTTGTGCAACTGCGGATCGGCTTTCATCGCGGCCAGGTCCACGAATCTGTCATTCAGTTTGATCTTGTCGAGTTTTTCGAACCGTTCGCCGATCTTCAGAGCGAAGTAGAGAGGCCCGCGCAGGATGGAGACGGCGTTGTTGTATCGCGTCTCGGTGCGGAGCTTCATCGGCAGGGTCAGAACGGCCGTATCGCCCGCCTTCCACTGGCGATCCACGACGGCGAACCGGCCGGCCGTCGTCGGCACGTCGACGCCGCCCGCCGTCAGCCGCGCCCCGTCCGCCCACGCGGGTATCCGCACGTGCAACGGGAACCTGACGGGCCCGGCGGTTTGGAGGACGAATCGGACCGTGCCGTCGAAGGGATAATCCGTCTCCTCGGTGACGGTTACCTCCGCGCCGTCGGCGACTTTCGCTTTGACCTGGCACGGTCCGAACGCGACGGCGGCCAGCCCCTGATCGTGCGTGGCCATCCAGAGATGGGCGACGAACTTGGGCCAGCCCTGATGCATGTTCGCCGTGCAGCAGCCGAAGTTCGGTTCAAGGCCGTACACGTTCGACGTGTCGCCGTTGGTGCTCCACTGTCGCCGCGCAATGCTGACGAGCACCTGGTTGGCCTGTTGATCGTACTGGTGCGCCCAGTAATCCGGAGTGCACGTGCCGGGGTTGCCGTTGTACGCGAGGAGCTCGAGGCGGTCGGCGAAGATCACGTCCCCCAGGGCCTCGATCGTTTTCTCCAGCGAGAACATGTACTCCACGATGGAGCAGAGCTCGGAACCCTGGGTCGGGCATCGGCCGGCGAGGTGCTCGTCGCCGCCGAACCGCCCGCCCACCTGGCCGTGGTGCGTGTCGAGATTGGCAAGCGCCTGGTAGGCCGCCTTCTTCAACCGGTCCTCGCCGAACTGCTGGTACCACACGGCGGGATACTTGATGCCCATCGCGATGTTGACGACGTGCGTCGGGTGGTGCGCGCGGAAGCTCTTCTTCCACTCGTCGCGGTAGGGGAACCTCGCGAAATAGCCGGCGGTATACGGAAAGTCGAGGAAGTACGTACCCCAGTCGAAGCTGTTGCGGTAGATCGATTCGGTCGCCCGGAGGATACCCGCGTCGCCGGTGCGGTTGTACAGCCAGAATCCGCTTACGGCGTTGTCCATCGCCCGCACGCCTCGCCAGTCCTTGTCGGGCCAGTCGGGTGGATTGTCGCGCAGATAGGCGAAGTAGTTCTTGAGGATTGTGATGACGCGCTCGTCGCCCGTGGCCTCGTAGTACTGGGTGAGGACTTTCATGGCCACGGCCAGCGGCCAGCGGTCCGTGTTCCCGGCGGGGCCGAACCAGCCGTCGGGGCGACCGCTGGTGAGCGTCCATTCGATGTACGGCCGGACCTTTGCCTTGAGGCGGGCGTCGTCCAGGATGTAGGCCAGCGGAACCGCTCCGTCGAGGAAATACGGGCCGCGCTCCCAGGCTTCGCCGGCGGCATCGCCTTTCCAGGCGGAGTTGGCGAGGCTCGGCCAGAACTCGTCCAGGTGGCCGGTGAGGCCGTCGGCCTGGATCGTGAGCTGGTCTCGCAGCCAGCCCAGCGGCCGGACCGCGCCGATCGGCAGTGCCACGAACGCGGTTCGTTTGAGCGGGTCCCGATTCGACGGATAGTGTCTGTTCACAGACTCACCTCGTCCAACGGATACAAACGGAACAAGCACCGTCACGACGGATGCAATGCTCGCGCGGGTCATACACGCACCCCATGATTCGGTCCGGTCGCACGTCTTTCAGAAACCGATCGCAGGCCGATAAGTTATCCGCCGAAGTCGGCCGAAGCAACCGCGTGGTTCGTGTGCCGGTGCGCTGCGGGCCGGGCTGTGCGGACGCCGCCGGCAGGGCGACGGCGGTCACGACGGGACCCGGAGGCGGATGGCGGGTCAGACGCTCTCGATGGGTCGCACCCGCTCGGTGACGCCGGCGCGGACGTAGTCGCGATTCAGGAGTGCGATGAACTCGAGGCCGATGCCCTTCGGGCAGACGGCCTCACATTCGCCGTGGTTCGAGCAGGCGCCGAACCCCAGCTTCTCCATCGCCGCGACCATGCGCAGGACGCGCTGCCGCCGTTCGGGCTGGCCCTGCGGCAGCAGCGCGAGGTGCGACACCTTGGCCGCCGTGAACAGCATCGCCGACGCGTTCGGGCAGGCGCCTACGCATGCGCCGCATCCGATGCATGCCGCGGCGTCCATGGCGCGGTCGGCGGCGAGCTTGGGCACCAGGATCGAGTGGGCTTCGGGCGCGCTGCCCGTGCGCACGGAAATATAGCCGCCCGCCTGCATGATGCCGTCGAACGAGCTGCGATCGACGACCAGGTCCTTGATGACCGGAAACGCCTTCGACCGGAACGGCTCGATCACGAGCGTGTCCCCGTCCCGGAAGTGTCGCATGTACGACTGGCAGACCGTCGTGCGGCGCAGCGGGCCGTGGGCCGTGCCGTTGACCATGAAGCCGCAGCTTCCGCAGATGCCCTCGCGGCAGTCGTGGTCGAAGGCGATCGCGTCCTCGCCCCGGAGAACGAGCCGGTCGTTGAGCAGGTCGAGCATTTCGAGGAACGATATGTCGGGGCTGACGCCCTCGACCGCGTATGTCACGAACCCGCCCGGTCTGTCGGGAGCGGCCTGCCGCCAGATACGCAGTGTGAAGTTCATGTGTAACTCCGCTTCGAGGGTTGCACCGTTTCGAACGTCAACGGCTCGCGGTGAAGGACGGGCGGCCGGTCCTCGCCGGCGAATTCCCAGGCGGCCACGTAAGCGAAATGCTCGTCATCGCGGACCGCCTCGCCCTCGGCGGTCTGATGCTCCTCGCGGAAGTGCACGCCGCACGATTCCTCGCGCATCAGGGCGTCATACACCATCAGCTCCGCGAATTCGAGGAAATCGGCGACGCGTGCGGCCTTCTCGAGCGTCTGGTTGAAGTCATCGCACCGTCCGGTGACCCTGACGTCCTGCCAGAACTCCTCGCGCAGCGCGGGGATGCGGTCCAGTGCCGCCTTGAGGCCTCTGGCGTTTCGAGACATGCCGCACTGGTCCCAGAGCAGCTTTCCCAGCTCGCGATGGAACGCGTCGACGGTCCGCCGGCCGTTGACGGCCAGCAGCCTTTGCAGGCGCGCCCGCGCCTCGTTTTCGGCGTCCCGGAATGCCGCGTGGTCCGCCGGCAGCCTGTCCGCGGGGGAGACGCGGGCCAGGTAGTCGCTGATCGTATACGGGAGGATGAAATAACCGTCGGCCAGGGCCTGCATCATCGCGCTGGCGCCGAGGCGGTTGGCCCCGTGGTCGGAGAAATTCGCCTCGCCGATCACATAGAGACCCGGCACGTTGCTCATCAGATGATAGTCCACCCACAGGCCGCCCATCGTGTAGTGAACGGCGGGGTAGATGCACATGGGCTCCCTGCAGGGATCAGCGCCGGTGATGCGCTCGTACATCTCGAAGAGGTTGCCGTAGCGTTCCCGGATGACGTCGACGCCGAGTCTTCGAATGGCGTCGGCGAGATCCAGGTAGACGCCGCGACCCGATGGGCCGACGCCGCGGCCTTCGTCGCAGACTTCCTTGGCGGCGCGGGATGACAGGTCGCGCGGGGCCAGGTTCGCGTACGCGGGGAACTTGCGTTCGAGGTAATAGTCGCGATCCGCCTCGGGGATTTCGGAGGGCCGGCGGGTGTCGCCCTTCCTGAGCGGCACCCAGATGCGGCCGTCGTTGCGCAACGATTCACTCATCAGCGTGAGCTTCGACTGCTGATCGCCGGCCGCCGGGATGCACGTCGGGTGAACCTGCGTGAAGCAGGGGTTGGCGAAGAAGGCGCCCCGACGACAGGCGCGCCAGGTGGCGGTGACGTTACCGCCTTTCGAGTTGGTCGAGAGGAAGAAGACGTTGCCATAGCCTCCGGTCGCCAGGACGACCGCATCGGCGGGATGCGAGGTGATCTCGCCGCCGACCATGTCGCGGACGATGATGCCGCGAGCGCGGCCTTCGACGACCACCAGATCGAGCATCTCGCGGCGCGGGTAGAGCTTCACCTGCCCCAGCGCCGCCTGATGGCACAGACTCGAGTACGTGGCCAGCAGCAACTGCTGCCCCGTCTGGCCGTGCGCGTAGAATGTCCGCGAGACCTGAGCGCCGCCGAACGAACGGTTGGCCAGATAGCCGCTGTACTCGCGGGCGAAGGGCACGCCCAGCGCCACGCACTGGTCGATGATGGCCATGCTCAACTCGGCCAGGCGATAGACGTTGGCCTCGCGCGAGCGGAAGTCCCCGCCCTTGATCGTGTCGTGGAAGAGGCGGAAGACCGTGTCGCCGTCGTTCTGGTAATTCTTGGCGGCGTTGATGCCGCCCTGCGCGGCGATCGAGTGGGCACGGCGCGGGCTGTCGTTGTAACAGAAGGCGTGCACGTCGTAGCCGAGTTGCGCCAGCGTAGCGGCCGCCGACGAACCCGCCAGGCCGGTGCCGACGATGATCACCCTGTACTTGCGCTTGTTGCCGGGGCTGACCAGTCGCAACTCGGACCGGCGCGCGATCCACTTCTGCTCGATCGGGCCGGAAGGGATTCTCGCATCGAGTTCCATGGAGCCGGTCTCCCGATCAGCGGACGATGCGGCACAAGACGGCGACGGGAATGGCGATGTAGCCCGCAGCGATCACCATCGCCACCACGGGTGCCACGATGCGGCGCACGGACTTGTATCCCGGATTGCTGATCCCCGCCGTATGGAGCATGCTCCAGACGCCGTGGTACAGGTGCACGCCCAGGACGAGCATCGCGACGACGTACACCGCTGAGATCGCCGGCACCCGGAACGCCGCCACCACGTTGCCGTACACGTCGGTCCTGCTGTAGCCGGGGCCCGTCGCGAGGAACGTGAACATCAGCAGGTGGTAGATCGCGTACAGAAAGATCAGAGGCCCGCTGATGATCATGGTACGGGCCGCATAGTTGGTCTCCATGTCTCTGCGGACCGAATAGGATACGGGACGGGCTCTCCAGCCCGTGATCGTGAGCTGTACGGCGCAGAAGACGTGAAGCATGAGGGCGGCCAGCAGTGTCAGCCGCGCGATCCAGATGTAACCGCCGAGCGCTTTCAGCACTTCGGCATAGCGGTTGAGCTCATCCGGGCCCCAGAAGATGAGCAGGTTGCCCAGCAGATGAAACACGACAAACACGAACAGGACGGCACCCGTCAGAGCCATCACCAGCTTCTTGCCGACGGTCGTCCCGAAGAACGTCGGCATTCGTGCCGCCGGACCGAATAGAGTTTGCGGTGTCGTGGTCATCAGTGCCCTCGCCGACCGGGCCGGGCTTTATAGTAAACGGGTCGGGCCGGGAGGAAAAGCAGCCCCGAGCGCCCTCACCGGCCCGATTGTGGATGGCGGAGCGGCGGCGCCGGCGTCGGGAGACAGTGCCGCGGCGAAGCCCCGGGCGGGCATCCCGGCCGACGGAGGCGTCGGCACCACGGACCGCATCCCGATGCACATCGGGACACCCCGCCCTGATCGTAGCCGAAGGAATGCCGGCAGGACGCGGGACTCGCTGAGAAAAATGGCGCGCTAACGATACACCAGGGGATAACGCTGCGGCTCGGCCAGACAATCCAGTTCAAGGTCCACGTCCAGCTTCGGCCAGCGCAGGTACGATCGGCGGACCAGGCGAACGTCAAGTATCTGGCGCAGCGTCGCGTCGCGGAACCACGGGAAGTGCTCGTAGTCGAGATAGTACTCCCGGCCGAGCACATGGATCCAGACGCCCCATCGCGTGATGTTCTCGACGCTGACGTCAGTCCTTCTTGAGGTGCTTTTTCCATTCCTTACGGATGGCATCTCGCCGCGCCTCCACGATCCGTCGGATCGTCTTCAGTTCGCTCGGCCTCATCCCCCGGCTCATGGCCAGCTCCACGACCGGCTCCAACCAGAACTTCGCCTCGCCGCGGCTCGATTCCACGTGCACGTGCGGGCGCGGCTCCTCGCGCGAGAAGAAGTAGAAACGGTAAGGTCCCTCTCGGTGGACCGTCGGGCTCATAGCGCGTCCTTCGCATCGGAGCTCGGCGACTTCACGTACGGTTCCCTCGACGACCATGCACGTTCGTCGGTCCCAGAATTCTATCACCGCCGCGACGGTATTCCAATTGCGATCCGAGGGCGGCAGCCGAAATCGATCATGGCGCCGGTGCTCTCACCGGCCCGATTGTGGATGGCGGAGCGGCGGCACCGGCGTCGGGGAGACAGCGCCGCGGCGAAGCCCCGGGCGGGCATCCCGGCCGACGGAGGGGTCGGCGCTACTCGTTCGGCAGGCGCACGATCATCAGGCGGATCTCGGTCATATGTTCGATGGCGAAGCGGATGCCCTCGCGGCCCGAACCACTTTCCTTGACGCCGCCGTAGGGCATATGGTCCACACGGAACGAGGGCACGTCGTTGATCACGACGCCGCCCACGTCGAGACGGTCCCAGGCGCGGTAGGCTTTGAAGATGTCGCGCGTAAACACTCCGGCCTGCAGGCCGTACGCGCTCGCGTTGACCGCCTCCAGCGCCTCGTCGAATTCCGTGAATCGCGAAAGGACGGCGACAGGCCCGAACGCCTCCTTGCAGGAGACCTCTGCGTCCTCGGGAACGTTCTCCAGGAGCGTCGCCTCGAGGAGGGCGCCCTGGCGGCGCCCGCCGCAGAGGACTGTCGCTCCGCGGTCGCAAGCGGCATTGATCCAGCTTTCCAGGCGCACGGCCTCGGCTTCCGAGATCATCGGACCGATGAACGTGTCTTCCTGCCTGGGGTCGCCCGTCTTGAGCTGCCGCGTGGCCGCGACGAGCCTGTCGCGAAACGGCTCGTACACCGACTCGTGCACGATGATCCGCTGGACGGAGATGCAGCTCTGGCCGGACTGGTAGAACGCGCCGAAGACGACGCGCCGGACGGCGTCGTCAAGGTCGGCGTCGCGGTCGATGACGACGGCGGCATTGCCGCCGAGCTCGAGCAGAACGTGTTTCTTGCCCGCGCGGCGCTTGAGATCCCAGCCCACCGGACCGGAGCCCGTGAACGACAGGAGCCTGATGCGGTCGTCCTCGACGAGGGTCGAGGCGTCCTTGCCGGAGCAGGTGACGATGGAGAATGCGCCGGGCGGCAGCTCCGCTTCGGCGAGCACTTCGCCGATGATGAGCGCCCCGATCGGCGTGGCGGACGCGGGCTTCAGCACGAACGGACAGCCGCAGGCGAGCGCCGGCGCCACCTTGTGCGCGCACAGGTTCAGCGGGAAGTTGAACGGCGTGATGAACAGGCACGGGCCGACGGGCACGCGCTTCCACATGCCGGTGTATGCCGCGGCGCGGGGCGTGATGTCCATCGGCATGACCTCGCCGTAGATGCGGACCGATTCTTCCGCGGCGATGCGGAACGTGTCGATCAGCCGCCCGACCTCGCCGCGGGCGTCGCGGATCGGCTTTCCCGCCTCGACGCAGAGGGCGTGCGCCAGCTCCTCGGCCCGCTGCCTGAAGCGGTCGACGCAGTGCTGGAGCACGGCCTGCCGCTCGTACGCATGCATCCGCCGCATGGGTTCGGCCGCCCGGACGGCGGCGTCGGCGGCGCGCCGGACGGCGTCGGGGCCGGCTTGTGCGACGCGCGCGGCGACGCGGCCCGTGTACTTGTCGGTTACGACGAGGTCGGTGTTCGGACGTTCGGGCCGTCCGCCCACGTAGTAGGGATAGGACTCCTTGAGCATCGAACACCTCAGGTCGGGCAGACCATGTTGCCGAGCCGCTGGGAAAGGAGAAGGTTTTCGCGGTAGTCGACGGGCACGGCCACGAGGCTCGGGCCGTCATGCGCAAACGCGCGTTTCAGGACCTCGGCGAGGTCGCCGGACCGCTCGACGACGAGCCCCTGCCAGCCGAACGCGCGAGCGAGTTCCACCCAGTCGGGGTTGCCGAACTTCAGATCGATCTGCTCGCCGAACTCGTTCCGCTGTTTCCAGCCGATCAGGCCGTACTCGTTGTCCACCCACACCATCACGACGATGTTCGCGTTGAGCCGGCGCGCCGTCTCCATCTCCTGCACGTTCATGAGGAAGCCGCCGTCTCCGCAGACGGCGAGGACCCGCCGCTCCGGATGCACCATCTTCGCCGCGATCGCTCCCGGCAGTGCAAACCCCATCGCGCAGAATCCGTTCGGGATCAGGCAGGTGTTCGGTTCGTCGCAGTGATAATAGCGGGCGATCCACATCTTGTGCGCGCCGACGTCGGAGATCAGGATGTCGCGCTCGCCCATCGCCTCGCGCACGTCCCAGAGGATCTTCTGCGGCCGCAGCAGGCCCTCGGTCCGGTCGTTCTTGTGCTCGGCGAAATCCTCGAGCATCTGGCGGCGCACCTCCTGTTGCTGCCGCACGTCGAAGAGGGGCGCCTCGCCTTTCCGGATGAGGCAGTGAGTCAGCATGGTCAACGCGTGCGGAATGTGGCCGACCACCTCGACGGCCACCGTATAGTGGTCGTCCACCTCCGCCGGGTAGGTGTCGATGTGGACGATGCGGCTGTTGTTTCGCGAGTTCCACAGACGCGGCGGGTACTCCACCAGGTCATAGCCGATCGTGACGACCACGTCTGCCGCGTCGATGGCGCAGGCGACCAGATCCTTCGCCTGCAGGCCGATCGTAAACAGGCACTGAGGCGCATTCCGCGGCACACAGCCCTTCGCCATGAACGTGCTGATGACACCGATGCCGGACTCCGTCGCGAGACGCCGAAGTGCCGGTACGGCGCCGCTGCGCACGGCGCCGTTGCCGACCAGGATCACGGGGCGCCGCGCAGAGCAGATGAGCTCGGCGGCGTCCTCCACCGCTTTGCAGTCCGGTGCGGGATAGAGGAAGTCCTGCCGCGGGATCGGGCTGCCGTGCGCCTCTTCGCGGGCAACATCCTCCGCAAGCT
>Ga0129299_1002380_pt1 | contig 12493 bp, 13 predicted proteins | sample ConPoolayeCmetaG_FD_94477 | JGI IMG/M metagenome (GOLD analysis project Ga0129299, IMG submission 94477) | Hot spring microbial mat communities from California, USA to study Microbial Dark Matter (Phase II) - Cone Pool mat layer C metaG ... | reverse complement strand
GTGTGACCCCGCCCCGGCAGCTCCCCAGCCCCATCACGATCCGAGGGATACGTGCGAGGGGTCATCCGAGCTCCGTTGCGGACGACGCAGAGGTGGGGGGCAGGCGTTCGGTTACCGCGCCAAGAACGTGGTCGACGGTCAAATCCTCGAGACACATGTGGCGATGAGGACACCGTCGGAGGTTCCTCAGGTAGCAGGGTGAACAGGGCAGGTCCAGGCGCACGACGGCGTCGCGCTGGTGGTAGGGTCCGGTTCGGACGGGGTTGGTCGGTCCGAACAGGGCGACCAGAGGGCGGTTCAGGGCGTCGGCTAGATGCATCGGTCCGGAGTCGTTGGTCAACACGAGGCGGGCGGCGTCGATCAGTGCGATCACCTGGCGAAGGGTTGTGGCCCCGGCCAAGTTGGCGGGTTTTGAGGTGGACCGGGCGGCAACGGACTCGCACACCGATCGCTCGGCGGCACTTCCGGCCAGCACCGAAGGGAGATTCATTTTCGCCGCCATCCGATCAATGACCGCGGCGAACCGCTCTGCGGGCCAGACCTTCGTCTCCCATCGTGCCGCCGGAAAGACCACCGCGTAATCCCGATCGGGATCGACGCCGCAGGTCCTCAGCGCTTTTCGGACCGCGTTGCGGTCGACGGCGTGGATAGGCAGACGAAACACCTTAGGGGTCGCGTCGAATCCGAGCATCCCGGCCAAGCCCCACATCCGGTCAAGGGCGTGCGTCTCCATTGATTCAACGGGGTAGCGATGGGTATAGAAGACTCGGGCCACTTCGCGGGCGTCCCCCGGCCCGATCCGCACCCCGGCGCGGGTGCACCAGGTGAGAAAGCCGCTTCGGAAAAGCCCCTGGAGATCCACACCCAGGTCGAATTCACGCCGGCGCAACGACCGCACGAAGCGAACGAACTCGCCACTGACAGCCAAGCTGCGACTGAGGCGCCCGAAGCGGGTCCGGTCGAATGGGATGACTTCGTCCAGCGCGGGGTGGCCTTCGATCAGGTCGACGAAGGGGGTGGCGATCAACCAGGCGATGTGTGCCGACGGATACCTCTGCCGCAGGCCCTCCAAAACCGGCAGGGCGTGGATCACGTCGCCGAGACTGCTCGGCTTGACCAACAGGATGCGCGCGAATTGCCGATGGGTAAGGGGCGAACCCATGAGCTCATTGTAACGCGACGCACGGCAGGCCGCATGCGGTGCGCCGAAGGACCGAAGGAGACTTGCCCGCCCAAAGTGCCAGCCGCGCGCACTCTTCCCCCGCTCCCTGAGCTGCCTGCAAAAACGTTTGCACGGTATAAAGGCACACCGGTTGCCGTGATCCGACTCGATCAACGGGACGGATCGCGGCAGCCAGCGGCACCCACTCGTTCGTCTTTCTTGAGAACAACCTACAGCTGCGACAGGGCGACCAGGGCATCGAGGATCTCGAGGCGGACCTCGTCCGCCGGTGAACGGTTCCTCTGGGCGAACCAGGTGGTTGTCCCGTAGTGGGCCACACGTTTGGGCCCTTCTTCCAAGAGCTGCTTGGCCTTGGTCAGGGCGGGCGAGGTCTTGCCGGTTTGGGTAAGCTGCTCGATCCGCCGCTTGAGCATGTGCAGATACTCGTAGTCCTCGATGCCCTCGCGGACGGCCTCCCAGTGCTTGCTTGTCGTGATGCGGTCCGGCGCGATGTACGCCGGACAGAAGGACGTCCGGGGACTGAGGTACTCGCACCACGAGTTCCCGCCCGCGTTGTCGCCGTAGGCCCAGAAACCGATGCCCACCGCCCCGTGAACCCAGGCGTGCCACGCTTGCAGGCGGTGATACCCGTAGGGATCGAGTAGTCGGGCCGGACCCGAACACCAATAGAACCAGAACTCCCGCCGGCCCTCGGCGCACAGTTTGCCGTAGAACGCCTTCGCCTTCTCGCCGAGCGCGTGGAAAATGCCGACGTTCGGGCAGATCGCGTCGCACGCCTCGAGCATGGCCACCTGATCCGGCGTCCCGAGCTTGCGGTGCGTCGGGTCCTCCCAGATGCAGAAGAAGTCCGTCGCCGACTTGATCGCCTTGGCCCACGCCAGGATGACGCGGTCCTGTGCGTCCTCGTAGGGTTCGTCCACCAGAAGCACGCCCACCTGTTTGGGCTTCAACCCCCGTTTCTTGCCGTGGTCGGCCCACATGGTGAACCACTGCCCGACCAACTTGTTGAATTGGGGGCTTCCCATTTCAAAGCCGGCCAGAGAGTTTCCGACGCTGAGGAAGACAAAGTACCGCCGCGCCCCCTTCCAGTCGTTCAACCAGCGGTCGAACCGCGAGAAGTCGACGGACCCCGGTTTGAGGTTGCCGTCGGCGTCGAGGTCCTTCTTCTCCGGATGGCTGATGACGCTCGCGTGTGCCCAGGGCGAATCGACGAAGTGTGCCCGCATGTCGGCAATCGCCAGCGGTTGATTCGCCTTCGTGATGCCGTAAGCGTACGGTTCGTCCGTGTAGTCCCACATGCCGAGCGACAGCATTGGTTGCTTGGGGAATTCGATCGCCTCGACATGCAGGCGCAAGGGAACGGACACGTGGGGAGTACGGGGCAGCACAGGCGGACCGAGCGAGGAGACCACGGGATAGAAAACCTGCACCTGGCCTTGGTACTGCCCGGGTGGCAGGGACTTCGGATGAAACGTCAACCACACTTGGCGGGTCGTGCCAGCGCCGATACGAACGAGGTCCGTCAGATCGCCCCGGCCGGACAGCGGCATCAACGCGTCGGCGACCACGATGCCTTCCTTCGTGTCCACGTGTTGCACTTCGTGGACCGCGATGTAGTCGGGACATCCGCTTGCTTCCGCGGTTGGGGACGGTGGCAGTCCGACGATCTTGAGGTGCGCAGCGTACTCGGCCACACCGGCCAGGGTGAGGTTGAACGCGGCCGATCGGTATTCGCCCCGCATCATACGGACGTTCAGTTCCGGAGGGGCAGCCGGGGGCGTCTCGGGCGCTTCGATAATCCCCAAGGGATCCCACCGGTTGTTCTGCCATGCGACCAAGCCCTTCAGCCCCCGAGATTGCAGGACCTCGACATGGCAGGCCAGGATCTCACGATGCAGATCGTTGATCGGTACCACCGCGCTGAGCTTGCTCGGGTCGTCGACCGTCACGGCGTTAATTCGCCGTGTCAGCTCGTCGAGCTTCTTGAGTGAGGCGTCGCGTTTGTCGGCCGGCATCTTTGAGGCCTCGATGGCCCTCCGCACCAACGCCGCATCCATTCGCAGTCGGCGACGGACGCAGTGCGTGACCGCCGAAGTCCGAAGGTAGTCCGCCACGTCGCCGACGGGCTTGCCGCCGATCGGTTGCGCACGCCATGTCTCCTCGCCCCGCCAGACCTCAATCTCATCGCAAAAGCCATACCCGCCGCCGAGTACGACCACGAGCTGCACGTATCGTCCCTTGGTCTTCAAACGGTCGGTCCAATAGGTGTGGACGCGGTAACCGACCGCCTCGGGCAGGCCATGCTCCGCCGACAGCTCGATCAGATCGCCGACGAGGCGATACGTCTTGCCGTCTTCGCTCATGAAAACGGCGATCTGCTGCGGCCAAGACACGCCGGCCGTTCCGGCTGCGGTGCGAAAGGACAGACCGGCGATGGGCTCGACCTTGCCCAGGTCGATGACGATTCGCGCCGTGCCGATACCGTGCCAGCCGACGGTACCCTTCTGCACCCAGAAGTATCCCTCGGTCAGCTTGCCGTCGGTCAACTGGATCTGATCGTCGGGATCGGTGCAGTGTTGATAGGAGGGTTTGGGGTCCAAGGTATAGGGTCTGCCCAGCGCGACGTTGACTCGGTTCGGGCGGGATGCGGAACCCTGCTCCGCGAAGCATGCGCGAACAGGCAAAGACGCCCACAAGAACAGCAACGCCGTAAACCAAAACACCCCCCCGCCGCATGGGCATCCTGCCCATGAATTCACGGGCGAGATGCCCCTGCCACACACCGGGGACGACTCTCGCGCCCCGGAGAACTTCCATTTTCGCATGAGGGGTCCTTCGTTTCGTAGCATGACCTCACTCCTTGTTTCGTCGAATCTTGAGCACCGTCAGCGAAAGGGACGGGAACTCGTAGACCGGCTTCGAGCCTGCGATGGACGCCTTGGCCGGTTCGACACGAATCCGGTCAGGTTCATGCCCGGAGTTTACCGCGTCGCGCTCGCCTGCTTTGGCGTTGTCCGCCAGTGTCCAAACGTCCACTCGTCGCCCAGCTCGTTGCCGATCCGCCAGTACGTGACGCGGTAGGGCTCGGGGTGGCCATTCTGTGCCCGGAGTCTGCCCATGGGTGAACCGGCCGGCCACGAATCACCGCCCGCGGTTGAGAAAGCTCAGGACCTCGTTCCGCGTGGCCATGTTCGCCTTGAACAGCCCGCGGACGGCGGAGGTGACCATCTCCGCACCGGGTTTCTTGACACCGCGGACGATCATGCACGCGTGGCTGGCCTCGATGACCACGGCCACCCCCTTGGCCTTCAACCCGTCCATCAGCAGGTCCGCGATCTGACTGGTCAATCGCTCTTGGACCTGCGGGCGTCGGGCGAAACACTCGACGATCCTGGCCAGCTTGCTCACGCCGATGATCCTGCCGTTCGGGACGTAGGCGATGTGTGCCCGACCCGTAAACGGCAGCAGGTGATGCTCGCACATCGAATAGAAGGGGATGTCGCGCAAGGCGACCATCTCGTCGTAATCTTCTCGGAAGACGGCCTCCAGGTGTTGTGCCGGGTCCTCCTTCAACCCGGCAAACACCTCGGCGTACATGCGAGCGACCCGTACGGGCGTCCTGGCCAGACCGCGGCGATCGGGGTCTTCTCCGACGGCGATCAGGATTTCCCGAACCGCCGCCGCCAGTCGGTCGTAGTCCACGGACACTTCGTTCCTCGTCGAACACGCACGGACGGGTTGGACCCGCTTGGCATGGGTTTGCCTTCTTCCGATTCTTCCGGCAGGACTGGCCATGACGCTCGATCCTTGTCTCGTTGCCCCTGCGGCATTGTGTGCGCCGATCCGCCGTCCGTCAAACGCCGAACAGGAAACGCATGGTTCCCGTCCCGTGACCGCTCACGGGACGGGAATCCCTTTTGTGTTGCGCTGACGCTGCGGCCGACCGGAACGCGATGCTTCCGGACTCGGTCGGGTTGTTCGAGCACCTCCCCGGGGATCATCGACGCGCACGACCGATTCCTGTATCATCATGGTTGGCGGTGTGGCTATTGTGAAGTGGGCTCGTTGGAACCGGAGCACGCGTCATGAAACTCCAGGTTGAGTTGCCGCCTGAAATACCGGCTGAAGACGCCAGGTTCCTCCTTGCCATGAAGCTCTGGGAGACGGAGCGCATCTCGCTCGGACAGGCGGCCGAGATGGCTGGCCACTCCAAACGGGCCTTCATGGAGCTGCTCGGAAGGTACGCCGTGCCCGTCTTCTCCTATCCCCCCGAAGACCTCGAACAAGAGGCGGAACTGTGACCCTTTCCGCGGTCACCAACAGCACTTGCCTGATCGCCCTGGAGCGCATTGACCGCCTCGATCTGCTGCGACGCTCGTTCGATCCCGTCCTGGCACCGCCTGAAGTGGCGGAGGAATTCGGGTCGTTCCCGGAATGGCTGCACGTCACGCCGGTTCGGAACTCGGTTTTGGTTGCGGCTCTGAAGCTGAGCGTTCACCGCGGTGAGGCTGCCGCCATCGCGCTGGGCGCCGAAACGTCCGGGGCCGTCGTGGTCCTGGATGATCGGAAGGCTCGCAGAGCGGCCAGGCATCTCGGACTCCGCGTGATCGGCACCGTGGGGATGTTGGTCCGTGCCAAACGCCTCGGGATCCTACCCGAGGTGCGCCCCATCCTCGACGTGCTTCAAGCGGATGGCTTTCACCTGACGCATGCCCTCAGGCTCAAAGCCCTTCAGATGGTCAAGGAATCCCCATAGGTCCCTCGGACGACGGGCTCGGGTCGATGTTGCCGTCGATGGTGGCGGGGTTGACCATGACGTTCGATCCTTGTCTCGTTGCCCCTGCGGCATTGTGTGCGCCGGTCCGTCCTCCGTCAAACGTCGAACGGTGGAGCGGCTTGGCGATTCCGAGACGACCCGCCGTCCCCACGGTGAAGAGCGCGAATTCAACCGCCACGCCGTGTATGCTAACATACGCCGGCGGGATGGAGCATCCGAGCGACCCGGACAAGGGACCGTCGAAGGGGTGGTGAGATCATGGCGGACGATGCGGTGATCGATTTCCGAAGCGACACGGTGACCAAGCCGACGCTCGGAATGCGCAAGGCCATTGCCGAAGCGGAGGTCGGCGACGACGTGTTGGGCGAAGACCCGACCGTGAACCGGTTGGAGGCCCGTATGGCCGAGATGCTCGGCAAGGACGCGGCCGTCTTCGTCAGCACCGGCACGCAGGCCAATCAAGTCGCCATTCACGCCCACACGCGACCCGGCGACGAAATCATCGGCGCCGAAGCCAGCCATTTCTACCGATACGAAACGGGCGCATGGGCGGTGATGAGCGGGTGCAGCGTTTGCCTGATCGAAGGACACCGCGGCGTTTTCACGGGGGACGACGTGAGACGCTGCATCCGTCCGGATGACGCACACTACCCGATCAGCCGATTGGTCGTCGTCGAGAACACCCAGAACCGAGGGGTGGGCAAGGTCTGGCCGATCGAGAACATCCAGGGCATCCGACGCGTCGCGGACGAGTACGGTCTGCTCATGCACATGGACGGGGCCCGACTGTGGAACGCCTGCGTCGCCACGGGGCGCCAACCGATCGAGTACGCCCGGTACTTCGACTCGGTCGCCTGCTGCTTCAGTAAGGGTCTCGGGGCCCCCGCCGGTTCGATCGTCGCGGGCGGAAAGGATTTCATCTACCGCGCCCGGCGGGCCCGCAAGATGTTCGGCGGCGCGATGCGTCAGGCGGGCATCCTGGCGGCGGCGTGCCTCTATGCCCTCGATCACCATATCGACCGATTGGCCGAGGACCATGCCAACGCACGTCGCCTGGCCGAGGCCATCGCCGAGCTGCCCGGCATGGTCATCGACCCGTCGATCGTCGAAACCAATATCATCATCTTCGGCGTGGAACCCCCGCTGGGAACCGCCGCCCAGGTCGTCGCACGCATGGAGCAGATCGGCATCCGTATGCTGGCCGTCGCGCCCCAGCAGGTCAGGGCACTGACCCATCTGGATGTCTCGGCGGCGCAAACCGACGAGGCGATTCGTCGGTTGCGCGAACACTTCGGTCGGAAGCGATGAAACCGCCTCCACGATCCCACCGCTGGAACGTCTCGCCGACCCGGGCGGTCCAAATACAGAACGAACTGGTCGGTCGGGTCGTCCGGCAACCGTTGCGGCGCGACGTGCAATGGATTGCCGGGGCGGACATGGCCTTCACGCCCGACGGCGAGCGATGCGTCGCGGGCGCGGTGCTGTGGGATGGCCGGACCGGCCAGGTCATCGAACAACAGGTCGCGGTTCGGAAAGTTCGATTCCCCTATGTGCCCGGCCTGTTGTCGTTTCGAGAAGCGCCGGCCGTCCTGGCGGCGGTTCGCAAGCTCCGGCGTTCCCCCGACGTGCTCCTCCTCGACGGTCAAGGTCAAGCCCATCCCCGACGGATGGGGCTGGCCTGCCACGTGGGCGTGCTCCTCGACCTCCCGACGGTCGGGTGCGCCAAGAGCAGACTGTGCGGCGAGTTCAACGAGCCGTCGGCCGAGCGCGGAAGCCGCGCCGACCTGGTCGATGGCAACGAGGTGATCGGGGCCGTCGTCCGCACGCGGACAGGCGTCCGGTGTCTCTTCGTCAGCGTCGGGCACCGCGTTACCCTGGACGACGCCGTCCGATTGGTCCTGGTGTGCAGCACGCGGTACCGCCTACCGGAGCCTACCCGCCTGGCCCACCAGCTCGTCACCCGCCAACGCCGCCTCGTCTGACGCGCGTTTTTCCTTTGACAGATTCCTTGTTGTCCCGGCAAACTATGGTTTCTCGGGTTGGGCTCGACCTGTGGTCGCAGGGGGCGAGCGATTGGGCCGAGCCGGCGTGTCGTGAGGAAAGGGGGGTAGGACCACCCAAGAAGCGGGAGGAACTGCATGCCCAGGGCGAAGGTCAAGTGGTTCAACGATCAGAAGGGGTTTGGATTTGTCCAGATCGACGACAGCGGTGAGGACGTGTTCGTTCACCACTCCGCCATCCAGATGGACGGTTACCGCACCTTGTCGGAGGGACAGACCGTCGAGGTAGACTATGAGCGAGGCCCGAAGGGTCTGAAGGCCACGTCGGTCCGAGCCGCTCAGTAAGTCGAACCTGTTCCTGCCGATTCATGCATTGAGGGTCCCGGCCGGCGTGGGCACCGATCGGTACTCCCTCTTTTCTCCCAACGAGCGGTCCTATGCCCGGACTCGGAACTCTTCCGACCGGTCCTATAGGGTGATGCTCGGTGACGGAGGTGGTTGTCCGCCCTCGCTTTCGCGCACCTCTCCGATGCACTTTCGCGGGCAGACCTCCGCACAGATCATGCACCCTTTGCAATACTCGTAGTCGATGTGAGGCAGGAGCCCTTCGTCCAGGGTGATCACGCCCTCGGGACACATCATCCAGCACAGGCAACAGCGGCTGCAACGCTCGGGATCCGAAGGCATTACCGGCCGAGTGACGCGCCAGTCGCCCGTCCGACCGAGCGAAGCCTCGCCCGGAGGGGAACCCGGTTCGTCGGCCAGACTCCCGATTCCTTCGGTGGCAGGCCAGTCTCGCCAGGGGGTGTAGGGCCTGCGATCTCGCATGTACTCGTCCGGGTCCTGGACCTTGGCCATCGTTCGCCCTCTACATTTGCTTGCACCTGACGTACGCCATCTCGGCCGCCCGGCAGTTCAGCTCCGCGCGCCGCCCGAATTCCTCCGTCAATGCCCCCTTCACCTGCTCCAGAGAAACCATTTCCGGAACCGCTCGGGCCAGGGCACCGAGCATCGGGCTGTTGAGGATGAGGTCGGCACCGGCCCGCAACCCGAGTTCGAGCGCCACCCCCGTCGCGTCGACCGCCCAGGTCTGTACGTCGTCGCGGCTGCCGAGACCCGCCGGAACCGTCGGCGTGTTGAAGACCAATCGCCCGCCGGGTTTCAGGCCCTCCAGGACATCCGCCGGCGAACGGACGAGGGCCAGGGGGTCCATCACAACCACCACATCCGGTTCCCGGACCATCGACCAAAGCCGGACGGGCTCCGGACTGATCCGGTTGAACGCCCGCACGGGCGACCCTCGGCGCTCGGCTCCGATGAAGGGGATCGCCTGGACCCCTCGCATCCCGCGTCCGCCTTGGTATGCCGCCACGCACAGGAGGCGCGCAGCGGTTACCGTCCCTTGACCTCCCCGGCCGTGCCAGCGAATTTCCCATAGTCGGTCTGGATTCATATCGCGCCGTTAATCGTCCGTCGCTTCTTCATCGGCGTCTCGAGTAGCTTCGCGTGCCAGGCGGTTGCGGACGGCCTGCCAATTCCCCTCGACCCACCGTTCGAGCTCGTCGTAGATGGGACCGTCCAGGGCCAAGCGGAATCGACCCTGGCTTTCGAGGTACTCGCGCAGCGGCTTGCGCTTCGCGCCGGGCTTGCCGAGGGCCTTGCTCGGTCCGGTCAGGCGCATCCGTCCGTGCTCGATTTCGTACAGGATCCACATGCCCGTCTGGACGGCCAACCGACCGACCCGAATGGCGTCCCGCGGTTGGAATCGCCATCCGGGCGGACACGGCACCATCAGGTGAATGAACTTCAACCCCCGATGCGTCTTGGCCTTGCTGATCTTTTTGTACAGGTCGATCGGATAGGACGCCGACGCCGTGGCCAGATAGTCCAGGCGATGCGCGTTCATGATGGCCGCGATGTCCTTCTTGTGCTCGCGTTTGCCGGCCGGCGTGGTGGTCGTGATGGCGCCAAGCGGCGTCCCGCCGCTCCGTTGCGTGCCCGTGTTCATGTAGGCTTCGTTGTCGTAGCAGACGTAGATGAGGTCGTCGCCGCGTTCGGCCGCTCCGCTCAGCGCTTGGATGCCGATGTCGAACGTCCCGCCGTCACCCGCCCAGACCAGGACGTGCGTGTCGAACTCCCCACGAGCCCGCAGGGCGGCTTTGATCCCCGAACCGGCCGCGGCACCCCCCGCGAAGACCATGTTCGTGAAGGGAACGGCCGAGGCGGCCCGGGGGTACAGGCCGATCACGACGTTCGTACAGGAGGCCGGTGCGACGACGCACGTGTTCGGGCCCAGGGCCTTCAACGTCCACCGCAGTGCGAGCGACAACCCGCAGCCCGGGCACGTGCTGTTGCCCTTCAACCACAGTTCCTTGTACGCCTCTCGAGCCAGCTCGCGCGGCGTCCGCTCTTTTTCTACTGCCGGGGACACGCTCACTCCTTCAGGCCCACCCAGAGGACCTCGTCCCGGGGGTGTCCGGTTCGTGCGACGCGCAGGGCCTGTTCGGCGACGGCGATCTGCTGTTCGAGCGACACGTCCCGCCCGCCCAGACCAGCCACCGCCGACACGACGCGCGCCTCCGCCTCTCCTTGAATCACCGAACGGACGTCGCCGGCGACGATTCCTCCGCGGACGCCGAAATCGATGGCCCGCTCCATGACCACGATGACCTTGACCCGTCGCGCCAGGTCCCGTATCTCGTCGATGGGAAACGGTCTGAAGAACCGCAGCTTTACGGTGCCGACCGGCCACCCGCGTTCCCGACAGACATCGACGCACGCCCGCGCCTGGTCCGCCAGTGTCCCGACGGCCAGGATCACCGCCTCGGCCCCATCCGTCCGGTATTCTTCGACCAAGGCGCCGTACGACCTGCCGAACGTCCGCTCGAAGGCCTCGACGGCCTCCCGGATGACCGGACGAGCACGGTCGTGCGCCCGCGCAATGTTGCATCGGATCTCGTAGAAAAACCCCGCGTCGGGCATGTGCAGGAGCCCGTGGGACGTCGGGCGGGACGGATCCATGAACGTGTGAGGCCAGCCTTCGGGCGGCACCACGGGCAAGTACGTATCGACCAACCCTTGATCGGGCATTTCCACCGGGCCGATGGTGTGCGACTGGGTGAACCCCTCGTGGCAGACGAGCATCGGCAGAAACACCCGCGGGTCTTCACAGATGCGGAAGGCCATCAGGATGCTGTCGAAGATCTCCTGATGGGTGGCGGCGTAGGCGATCATCCACCCGCTGTCTCGGATGGACAGGCTGTCGTGGTGATCGGCCCAGATGTTCCACGGCGGGGCAATCCCCCGCCCGACGCAGACATTGACGATCGGCAGGCGGGCACCGGCGGCCCAGTGAACCGGCTCGGCCATGTACAGCAATCCCTGTCCGCTGGTCGCCGTGAAACAGCGGGCACCGGCCAGGCTCGCCCCGACCAGCGCCGCCATCACGGAGTGTTCGCTCTCGACGCGGATGAACTCCACGGGCATTTCCCCGCTGTCGGCCCAATCCCCCAGCGTTTCGACGACGGTCGTCTGGGGCGTGATCGGATAGGCGCTGATGACCTGAACCCGGGCATACCGCGCCGCCCAGGCGGCGGTTTCGTTGCCGCTGATGGCCATCGCGCGGGCCGGCAGGGTCGGCCGCTCCGCGGGGGCGGCCGCACGCACACCCGGATCAGTGCTGGGACGGTGAAGTTGTCTCACCTCGGGTCGGCTCCGTAATCGCTAGAATCCCGTCGGCCAACAAGCGGTCGATTTCGGCTTGGGGAATCCCGGCTTCGCGAAGGATTTCCACCGTGTGTTGCCCCACCTGAGGAGCCGGCAGGCGGACCGTACTCCGTGCCCGACCGAACACGATCGGGGAGCCCACATGCCGGACCCGCCCGCCCCCCGGATCCTCGGTTTCGACAATCATCCCTCGGGCGAGCGTGTGGGGATCATGCAACGCCTCGCCCAATGATAGCACAGGTTCGCAGCAGAAGTCATGTTCCCCCGACAGGGCCACCCATTCGTCACGGTCCCGCTGTTTGAAAATCGCCTGGAGTTCGGGGACAGCCGTCGGGTCCCATTGCCGGGCGATTAGGTCCGCGCGCTCCACCACCGTACAGAAGGTCCTCCAGAAATGCTCCTCCAAGGCGCCCAGGGTCGCGAACTTGCCGTCCCGGCACTCATAGATCTGGTAGCACGGGACCGCCTCAAACATCGGGGGCATCGTGTGATCGGCGGGCAGACCGGCGATGAGGTGTCGGGCAGCCAGGAACGTGTGGAGACCCAGCACCGCGTCGAGCATGCCCACGTCCACGTACTGTCCCCGGCCGGTCCTGGTCCGGTGGACGAGGGCGGCGAGGATCCCAATGACCGCATAGAGCGCCCCGCTCAGATCGCCCAGGAACAACCCGGGTATCCTCGGCTTAGCGCCGGGATCGGTCATGAGGTCCAACGCCGCACCGCGACCCATGTAGTTGAGGTCATGTCCACCTCGGCCGAGGTGGACATGACCTCAACTACATGGGTCGCGGTGCGGCGTTGGACCTC
>Ga0129299_1002379_pt1 | contig 12494 bp, 9 predicted proteins | sample ConPoolayeCmetaG_FD_94477 | JGI IMG/M metagenome (GOLD analysis project Ga0129299, IMG submission 94477) | Hot spring microbial mat communities from California, USA to study Microbial Dark Matter (Phase II) - Cone Pool mat layer C metaG ... | reverse complement strand
GACGCTGGCCCTCGCGCACCGGCATCACGGACTGGATCCCCGGCCGCCCCTCGCCGGAGCGCGGCCCGTTGCGGACGCCCGCCACCGCGCGCCAACTGAAACTGGCGGAAACGACCCTTGCCGAAGCGCTCCTGCAGGCGGGCTACCGCACCGCCTGCATCGGCAAGTGGCACCTCGGGGGGCAAGGATTCCTGCCCGGCGACCAGGGCTTCGGCCTCAACATCGGCGGCACGGAAAGCGGCAGCCCGCCGCGCAGCCCCCGCCCCTATTTCGGCCCGTTCGAACTGCCGGGCCTCAAGGCCGGCGAGGGCGAATTTCTCACGGAAAAGCTGACGGACGAGGCCGTCCGCTTCATCGAACAAAACCGCCAGAATCCGTTCTTTCTCCTGCTGTCCCACTTCACCGTCCACATCCCTCTGGGCGCCCCGCAGGATCTCGTCGAGAAACACCGCGCCCGGGCGCAGGGCCGGTACAACCCGGTGTATGCGGCCATGGTGGAAACGCTCGACTCGAGCGTCGGCCGCGTCCTCGAAGCGCTCGACCGCGCCGGCCTTTCCCGCAACACGGCCGTCGTGTTTTTCTCCGACAACGGCGGGCTGTGCTTCGAAGGGACTTCAAAAGAACGCGTCACCTCCAACGCCCCGCTGCGAGCCGGCAAGGGGCATCTCTACGAGGGCGGCATCCGCGTGCCGTTCCTGCTGCGCTATCCCGGCGCCGCCCGCCCCGGCGCTTCCATCGACACGCCCGTCTCAAGCGTCGACCTGTTTCCCACGCTGTGCGAGGCGGCCGGCGTCCGCGCCCGCGGCGCCGACGGCGTCAGCCTGCTGCCCCTGCTGCGCGGCGAACCGCTGCGCCCGCGCCCTCTTTTCTGGCACTACCCGCACTATTCCAACCAGGGCGGCGAGCCCTCCAGCGCCATCCGCGACGGAGACTGGAAGCTCATCGAGTTTTACCACGGCGGCCGGCGCGAGCTGTACAACCTCCGCAACGATCCCGGCGAATCCCGCAACCTCGCCTCCAGCCAGCAGGCCGTGGTGAAGAAGCTCAGCCTCGCCTTGCACCAGTGGCTCCGCCATACCAGCGCGCCCCTCCCGCAGGCCAATCCCGATGCCGACCCGGCCTGGCCCGGCCTCGGATTGACTGGCGCCGAGCCGCCCACCCCGGCGGACTGACCTGCGCTGCACCCGGTTTGAACGGATCGCCCTTGCGGTGATACTCTCAGCGGGAAGGAGTCCTCGATGACAGCATTGCGGTTGGGCGACGATATCGATGACTACTGCATCAAATGCAAGCGCGTCACCAACCATTCCATTCTCGCCATCATCGAAGGCGAACCCGCCAAGGTGCGCTGCCGCAGTTGCTACAACGAAGGCCCGTACCGCCGCTGCGTCGTGCCCCCTTCCAAGCGCGAGCTGCAAAAAGCGGCCCTGATGAAGCAGTTGCTCGAGCACGCGCCCGCAGCCGCGCCGCCCGCGCCCGAACCGAAAGCGGCGAAAAGCCCCGCGCCGGAAGCCACGAAAAAGCCGGCTAAAAAAGCCGTCCGAAAGAAAAAATCCTGATGCGGATTCCGCGCACAATGGCCGCGCCTCGGCCGCCGCGTTTCTGCGCATGGGCGCGCCGCCGGAAAGCAATTCCTGCCTGACGCTCCGCAGACACGCGCCGCCTCGCGTCCGGCAATGGCATGATGGCTGAAAGCCATGCGCCGCAGAACGTTTCTCTCCCTGCCCTCCGCCAGTCTTGCCGCCGCTCTCCAGCCGGGCGGCCCGCGCACTGAAATCCGGCGGGAGATCGAGTCCTTTGATGGCGAGGTTTTTCTTTACGCCCGCAACCTCTCCACCGGCCAGTCCTTCGGCTGGCGGGAGGACGAGCGCGTCCGCACCGCCAGCACCATCAAGCTCCCCATCATGGCTGCCGTGTTCGACAAAGTCCGCAAGGGACAAGCCCGGTGGGACGAGCGGATCGAACTGCGGGATCAGGACAAAGTCTCCGGCTCCGGCGTGCTGCAAGAGCTCTCTCACGGCGTACGGCTGCCGCTGCGGGATCTGGTCCGCCTCATGATCGTCGTCAGCGACAACACCGCCACCAATCTGGTGCTGGACCGAATCACCGCCGACGCGGTCAACGCTTTCCTCGATTCGCTGGGGCTCAAACAGACGCGCTCGTTGAGGAAGGTCCGCGGCGACGGCGCAAACCTCAAGGCGCCGTCGGGATGGAGCAAAGCGGGGATGCTCGAAGAAAACCGCCGCTTCGGGCTGGGCGTATCCACGTCCCGCGAGATGGTCGAGCTGCTGGCGCTGCTGGACCAGGGCAAAGTGGTTTCCCCTGAGGATTCGCGGGAAATGCTGGCCATTCTCGAGCGGCAGCAGTACAAGGACGGCATCGGCCGCAAGCTGTCCGAATACAAAATCGCCAGCAAAAGCGGCGCCCTCGACGCGCTCCGCTCCGACGTGGGCATAGTCTATGCGCCGCGGGGAAAAATCGCCATGGCAATCACCGTGGACGGCATGAAAAAGGTCGACTACACGGAAGACAACGCCGGGCTGCTGTTGATCGCGCGTCTCGCCCGGCTGCTCGTGGACGCGCTGCTGCCGGAGGCCTGAACCGCGCTACTTGTCTTTTGCGATCGCGGCATACTGCGCGCCCGTGGCGCGCACGTAGTCCTCCGGACTCAACAGGACCTGAATGCCGCGGACGCCGGCCGACACCGAGATCCGGTCGTACAGTTGCGCGAGTTCGTCCAGGAAAACGGGATACGGCTTCTTGCACGCCAGCGCGGTCACGCCTCCGCGCACATACCCTGTGAGCGGCTGCACTTCTTTCAGCGGCACGATGTCGGCACGCCTTCCGCCTGCCGCGCGCGCCAGCGCCTTCAGGTCCAGCTCCGCGTTGCCAGGGATCACCGCCAGGCACACGCCCGCTTCGTCGGCCCGCGCCACCAGCGTCTTGAACGTCTGCTCCACCGGGAAGCCGATCTTCCGCGCCACCGACCCGGCTGAGAGATCGTCCGGGTCTGCCTCGTACGTCCGGGCCTCGTAAGCGATGCCCAGGCTGTCGAGCAGCCGCATGGCGTTGGTCTTCTGCACGGATTCCTTTTCGATGGTACACAAGGAATGATGCGGGTCAAGAAGTGCGTCCTCACCGCCGCCGCGCCGTCGCAGCGGCGCCTGCCCCTCCAGATGCTCATCGACCGGGACGGCATGGAGCGCAGCGTGCTCGCCATTCTCCTCGAAGAAGCCGCGCGCGCCGGCATGGAAGAGATCGCCGTGGTCGTCTGTCCGGGCGACGCGGAGGTCTACGCCTCCGCCGCCGGAGAGCACGCCGCCCGCGTGCGCTTCATCGAGCAGCCCGAGCCTCGCGGCTACGCCCACGCCTTGGCCTGCGCCCGGGATTTCACGGCGGGCGAGCCCTTCCTGCACATGGTGGGCGACCATCTGTTCGTCAGCCATGACGGCAGCGGTTGCGCCGCCCGCCTCGTGGCGCTCGCGCAGCAGGAGGATTGCTCCATCTCCTCTGTGCAGGCCACGCGCGAGGGCCAATTGACGCAGTTCGGCGCCATCGGCGGCCAGCCCGTCCAGGGCAAGCCCGGCTTGTATCGCATTGATGCCGTGCTCGAGAAACCCACCCCCACGGAAGCCGAACAGAAGCTCTTTGTGCCCGGCTTGCGCGCCGGCCACTATCTGTGCTTCTTCGGTCTGCACGTGTTCACGCCCGCCGTCATGGATCTCGTGCAGGAGCTTCTGGCGGCCGCCTCCGGCCCCTGCTCGGTCTCGGCCGCGCTCGCCCATCTGGCCCGCTCGGAGCGCTACCTCGCCCTGGAGATGCAGGACCGGCGGTACGACCTCGGCGCGCGATACGGCCTCTTGCATGCGCAGCTTGCCCTCGCGCTCTCCGGTTCGGACCGGGCCGAAATCCTCGCCTCGCTTGTCGAATTGCTGGCGCTTCAGCCGGGCAGCGCGGGAGGGCGGCCGTGAGCCGCTTCATCCGGGTCATTACGGCGGACGACCCGGGCGTTCGCAACCAGCCGCTGGACTCGCTGTGCGCCGGCTTGCCGCTCGCGGGCCTGCTCGAAGAGTGCGCCGCGCTGGAAGAGTTCCGACGCCGCTCGGAGAACCTCTACGAACGCGTCCGCGCGCTTTTCTTTCTTTACGCCATCCACCGCTTCCACATCCCGGCGCGCGAGGGCGCGGCGGCCGAAGGCCGCATCCCCTTCCACGGCTACCTGCACCTGCTCGAACGCCGCTTCGAGGAAGCCATCCGCGAGTTTCTCTCCGAACAGCAGCGGCAAGGACCCAGCGCCGCCCTCTCCAGCGCCCTGGCCGCCGCTTACCGCAGCCTCGGTTTTCAGACCCTCGCCGACCAGGTCCGCCGCAGTGTCCGCAGCACCCGCGGCAACCAGTGGATGTTCCGCGCCGGTCACCCGCTCGACTCCCCGCTCCGCATCCGCCGCGAGCTGCTTGCGCCCGACCCGGCCACCGGCCTGTTGCCTGTGCTTCGGGAAGCCACGCCCGTTCGCATGGATTTCTCCCACAGCGCGTGGAGCGACATTTTCTTCCTTGGCATGGATTACCCGCAAGGGGCGCGCGTCTTCAACACGTCCATCAACCTCGCCGTGCGCGGCTCGGGACAGCCCCGCCCTCCCGTGGAAGCCTCGTTCCGCATCATTGACGAACCCGTTCTACGGCTGGTGAGCATCGACCTCGGCGCCGCGGCGGACATCCGCAGCACGGCCGAAATCTTCGACTTCGCCCGGGATTACCTCGGGCTGTTGAAGGCGGCGGTCATCGCTTCCGGCCTCGTTCCTTCCGGCATGGAAGGCAGCGGGCTCGATCTCGCAGAGCTGCTCGAAAGGCTCACCGGCAGCCGCAGCCTCGGCATCGAACTCGTCAGCCGCGTCCACGACATTCCCAAAGGCTCGCGGCTCGCCGTCTCCACCAGCCTGCTGGCCTGCCTCATCACGGCATGCATGCGCGCCACCGGACAGGTGCGCCGGCTGACAGGCGAACTGGACGAACCGGAGCGCCGCACCGTCGCCGCCCGCGCCATTCTCGGCGAGTGGCTCGGCGGCAGCGGCGGCGGCTGGCAGGACTCGGGCGGCGTCTGGCCCGGCATGAAACTGATCGAAGGCGTCCCGTCGGGGCCCGGCGATGTCGAGTACGGCGTCAGCCGCGGCTGCCTCCTGCCGCGCCACCGGATCTTTCCGCTGGACGAGATTACCGTGGAAACGCGGCGACAGCTCCAGCAGAGCCTCGTGCTTGTCCATGGCGGCATGGCGCAGGACGTCGGCCCGATTCTCGAGATGGTCACCGAGAAGTACCTGCTGCGCCTCGATGCCGAATGGCGCGCCCGCCTCGACGCCGGCCGCATCCTGGATGAAATCATCGCCTGCCTGAAGCGCGGCGACATTCGCGGCCTCGGCGCCTGCACCCACCGCAACTTTGAAGGCCCCATCCAGACCATCATTCCCTGGGCGGGCAACCACTACACGGACCTGCTCATCGAGGGCGCGCGCCGCGCTTTCGGCGAGTCTTTCTGGGGCTTCTGGATGCTGGGCGGCATGGCCGGAGGCGGCATGGGCTTCCTGCTCGCGCCTGACACCGCGGCCGCCGCCCGCGACACGCTCGGCGAGTTGATGCTCGAAACCAAGCGGAAGATCGACCGCGGCGTGCCCTTCGCCATGGACCCCGTCGTGTACGATTTCTCGATCAACGAATACGGCACCATGGCTGAACTCCTCACAGGCCCTGGCGCCCTGATGCCGCCCGGCTATTACACGCTGCGCGGCCCCGCGCTGCTGCGGCGCGAGGCCCGCGAGCTTTCCCTCGGCCAGCGCCGCGAACTTGAAGTGTTCGCCGCCGCCGCCCGCTCGCGCCCGGAATGGAGCGGCATGGCGTATGCGTTGTTCGAGCGGCTGCTTCCGGGAACCGAGTCGGCTGCGGCCACCAGCCGGCAGGCGCTGGAAGAGCTTCTCGACGCCAACGGGTTCGACCGCTTGCAGCATGAGAAGATCCGGGCCGACTTGCGCAGCGGCCGCATCGGACTGGCGCAAAACCGCCTCCCCATCACCACAACGATCGAGGATGTCCGCGAGGGCGATGTCACCGATGCCCGCCGCGGCCTGCCGCGCGCGCTCGCGCGCCTCGGCGAGGAGGCGCTGGCCTCCGGGGCGCTGGCCATCATCACCCTGGCAGGCGGCATGGGCACGCGCTGGACGCGCGGCGCCGGCGTCGTCAAGGCGCTCAACCCCTTCCTCCGCCTGCGCGGGCGCTGGCGCAATTTCATCGAAATTCATCTCGCCAAGAGCCGCCGCGCCCTCAGCCTCTTCGGAAAAGGCCCGGCGCACATCTTCACCACCAGCTTCATGACGCACGGCCCCGTGGAGGATTGGCTTCGCCGCGAAAACCACTATGGCTACTCCGGCCGCGTCCTCCTCTCTCCCGGCCGCTCCATCGGCCTGCGGCTCATTCCCATGGCGCGCGACCTGCGCTTCGCCTGGGAGGAGATGCCGCAGCAGATGCTCGACGAGCAGAAGCAGAAAATGCGCGACAGCGCCCGCGCCGCGCTCATATCCTGGGCTGTCGCGTCCGGCGAGGGCGCCGATTACACGGACAACCTTCCGGAACAGTGCGTCCATCCGGTGGGCCACTGGTATGAGCTGCCCAACCTCTTGCTCAACGGCGTGCTGCGCCGGCTGCTCGACGAGCAGCCCGCTCTGCGCTACCTGTTGCTGCACAACATCGACACGCTCGGCGCCTGGGCCGACCCCGCGCTGCTCGGCCTCCATATCGAAAGCGGCGCCGCCATGACGTGCGAGGTCATCGGCCGCGAAATGGAGGACCGCGGCGGCGGGCTGGCGCGTGTCGATGGCAAATTGCGCCTGGTCGAGGGGCTCGCTTTGCCGGAAGAGCGGCTCGAATTCGAGCTGTCGTTTTACAACTCCAACACCATGTGGATCACCATCGACGCGCTGCTGGCCGTCTTCGGTCTGACGCGCGCCAGCCTCGCCGATGAAGCCCGCGCGCGCGAGGCCGTCCGCCGCGTGGCGGCGCGCATGCCCGCCTATGTGACGCTGAAAGACGTCAAGAAGCGTTGGGGCAAGGGACAGGAGGACGTGTTTCCCGTGAGCCAGTATGAAAAGCTCTGGGGCGACATGACCGCGCTGCCCGACTGGCAGTGCGCTTACGTCGTGGTGGAACGCCGCCGCGGCCAGCAGCTCAAGGAAGTGGCCCAGCTCGACGGCTGGCTGCGCGAAGGCTCGGCCGCCTGGGTGGAACAGCTCTGCGAATTCTGACGCCGCGCGGCGCCGGAGTTCGTCAGAACTGCGCGCGGACCACTTCGCCTTCCTTCAGCCCCTCGAGAATCGCCGTCTGCACGCCGTTCGACAGGCCCGCCTTCACCTCGCGCTTCTCGAAGCCCTTCTCCGTGCGGACGAAAACAAACTGCTTGCCATCCTGCTCGCCCACGGCGGCGGCAGGAACGAGCAATGCGTTCTCCTGCCGGTCCACCAGCACGTTGGCATAGGCGGAGAGATCCGGGATCACGCGCCGGTCGGGGTTCTCGATCACCACCTGCACCGGGATGTTCCGGATGTAATAGTTCTCGCGCCGGCTGCCCACGCCGATGGCGCCGAGCGAATACACCTTGCCCCGGTACACCGCATCCGGGAACGCGTCCAGCCCGATGATGGCTTCCTGCCCGATCCGCAACCGCGTCACTTCCGCCTGGTTCACCGTGCCTTCCACCATCATTTTTTCGGGATTGATGATCTTCATCACCGGCTGTCCCGGCCCCAAACGGTCGCCTACGGCCAGCGTCACCTGGTCGCCGCCGGGCCGGAACGTGGTCTGCAACACCACCATTCCCGCGATCGGGGAGCGCACCACCAGCTTTGTCAAGTCCCGCTCGTGGCGCTGGACGTGGAGCTCCTCCATCTTCATGCCGATCTCGGCGTTGCGCAGGTCCGCCGCCAAAGACTGCTCTGTCAGCGCCACTTCCGATTGCATTTCCTTGTACGCCGCTTCGGCCTCTTCCAGCGCCAGCCGAAGCAGTTCGCGGTCGATGTCCGTGCGCACATCCAGCGTCTTGTAGTCGAGCGCGGCCTTGTCCACTGCGGCTTTCGCCTGCCTGAGCGACTGCCGCAGATTCTCCATGCGGAGCTCGTTGTTTACTTTGCGCTTGGCGACGTCGTTCTGGCGGTCCTTCAGTCCGTCGATCGTGTCGTCCAGGTGGTCCTTCATGCTCTGCGGGTCGAACTCGAGCACCGCTTCACCCGGCTGCACCATCTTGCCCGCATCCGCCAGCGCCAGAATGATCAGCGGCCCCGCATCCGGTCCGCTGAGCCGCGGCGCCGTGATATTGACAAAATCTCTCGCAGTGGTCGAGCCGGAAACCCGCAGGCGAACGTCCAGAACGCCTCGCTGCACCGTCGCCGTCCGCGTGGCGGCAAGCACCGACTGCGCCGCGCCGGTCTGCCGCTCCGCCCGCAAATAAAGCCATGCGCCCGCGCCGGCTACGGCCAGCGCGGCCAGGATCAGCAGCGGACGCGCCAACGAAGGCCTGGGACGCCGCGGCGTTTCGGGCGCTTGCCCCGGTCCTGTCGAGGGCGCTGGGTGAGTCATCGCCGGCATGGAGACACAGAATTCCTTTCCAGATCTTAGACGCGCTCTACCCGGAAAAGGCGCATAAGCGTAGGCCCGGGGTTACATCACGGCGTCCGCGTCAACCGCGCCGCCGCCTCTGTTCAAACTCCCAGGCGGTGCCGACCATCGCCTCCAGCGTCTCATACTGAGGCCGCCAGCCCAGCGTTTTCTGCAACTTGGAACTGTCCGCCACCAGCACCGCCGCGTCGCCTTCCCGCCGCGGCCCGAAGCGGAACGGTACCGGGATCCCCGCGGCTTTCTCCGCCGCACGGATCACTTCCAGCACCGAATACCCCCGCCCGGTGCCTGCATTGAACACACCGCTCCCTCCGCCCCCCAGCAAATGATCCAGCGCCCTTACATGCGCCGACGCCAGATCGGACACATGGATGTAGTCGCGGATGCAGGTGCCGTCGGGCGTGGGGTAGTCATCCCCGTAAACGGTCAGCGGCTCGCCGGTTTTCACCGCCCTCAGAATCAGGGGAATCAGGTGCGTCTCCGGCTGATGCTCTTCGCCGATGCCGTACCGCGGTTCCGCCCCGCAGGCGTTGAAGTATCGCAGACAGACGCTGCGCAGCCCTGACGTGGCATCGAGCCATTCCAGAATCCGCTCCACCATTCGCTTCGACTCGCCGTAAGGGTTCTTCGGACGCAACAGCGCGTCTTCAGGTATCGGAGTGATCTCGGGGTCCCCGTAGACCGCCGCGGTGGAGCTGAACACCAGCCGCCGCACGCCATAGCGGCGCATCATCTCGAACAGCGCCACAGACCCGCCCACGTTGTTCCGGAAGTACCTCTCCGGTTCCTGCATGCTCTCGCCGACGGCGATTAGCGCCGCGAAATGGATCACCGCGTCGAAACGATGCGCCGCGAACAGGGCATCCAGCGAGGCCGTGTCGTGCAGGTTGATGATGTGCAGGCGTCCTTTGGGGACGTTGTGGGCGTAGCCCTTGCTCAAGTCGTCCAGCACCTGGACGTCGTGCCCTTCTTCCAGCAGAAGCCGGGCTGTGTGCGCGCCGATGTAACCGGCGCCTCCGGTGACGAGAATGTGGGCCATGGACGCGAATCGGGGGAAGCAGTCCGCGCGGGCGCTGCTCCCCTCCAGCGTACCAGAAGGCTTGCCGATTCAGCGTTTCAGAGCGCTTTCTCGATGGCCGCGATCAATTCCGCCGCATCGGGCTTCACGCCCGGTTCGAACCTGCCGATCACCTTGCCGTCCTTGCCCACGAGGAACTTCGTGAAGTTCCACTTCACGTCGCCGCCGGCCGCGGACGTCAGGTACTGATAGAGCGGCGTCATGTCGCTTCCCTTCACGGACACCTTCGACATCATCGGAAACGTGACGTCGTAGTTCCTCTTGCAGAACTCTTTGATCTCGGCTTCCGTCCCCGGCTCCTGCCCGCCGAAGTTGTTGGCCGGCACGCCGATGATGACAAAGCCGCGGTCCTTGTATTTCCGGTAGAGCTGTTCCAACCCCGAATATTGTGGCGTGTAGCCGCACCGGCTGGCTACGTTGACGATCAATACCACCTTGCCTTGGTACTGCTTCAGCGGCGCGGGGGCGCCGTCGATCGTCTTCATCGTGAACTCGTAAATGGAGGACGCGGCAAGGGCGGACATGGCGAAAAGCAAGGCTCCTGTCAGCAAGTATCTGCGTTTCATGCCCAATTGGATGAGCCTGCCTGCGCCCGGATGCAGAAACCCGCCCCGCCCGGGCCCCCGGCTACCGAAGCCAAACCTGGTGCCTGCCGGCGGGGAAGAACTTCACCTCCCGCCGTTCGCCCGCCATCACGGCAATCGCCCTCGCCCGGCTCTCATATTCCAGACGCCACATGCCGTGAACCTGCTCGAGCTTCAACACATGGCCGTTAAAATCCTCGACCACCGGCGGCAGAGGCCCGTTGCACGGCGCTACCCGCCGCCGCCCCGCAGGCAGCAGCAAACGGCCATGGCTCCACAGCGGCCAAGGCTGTCCGTCCACCATGGCGCAACCTTGCCACGCCACCGCCACGGGGCGCTCCGATTCCACTTCCAGCCCTCCCTCCCCAAGCTCGCTCACCCGGGCCACCGCTGCCGCGGCGCCTGCCAGCCTCCAGTCGGGCCCCAGGATCGAGTTCTCGAAATAGATGGCCACTTGCGGGAAGGACTTCGCCGCCCAGTGCAAAAGCTGGAACAGCTCCCCGCCGGTCTGCTGCTTGGTCGGATACACATCCTGGTAGCGCTCCACGATGTTGATGTCCGCGCCCAGCATCACGCCCGGCGGCGTGATCGCCGCATAGCGCCGCGCCAGCTCGGCATAGCGCTCCGGCCCCAGGTTCCAGATCGTGGCGGGGTCTTCCACCAGAAACGCCGCCCCGAACCGCGCCGCCTCTGGCAGCAACGCCGCCGCGTCCGCGCCCAGATTGTCTCGCATCGCCTTGTCGAACCGGTCATCGACATGCGTCAGCACCACGTCCAGTCCGCCGCGACCGGAGGCCATCCGCCACACCTTCTCGAGCCATTCCACCTGCAGCCGGTGCGCCAACTGCGCGCGGTATTCCAGAAAACGCCGCATCGGGGCCGCGTCCCGGGCGTGGTAGACAGCGGAGGTCGGCTTGTAGAAGTCCGCCGGGTCGACGCCCGTCTCCTGCTCGAACTCCCGCCGGACGCGCTCGTTGAATGGCGTGAATCGCGCCGGGTTCAGATACCCTTCCAGCGACTCGAAGTACAGCTCCGCCAGGTTCACGCCGTCCCAGTCAAACCGCTTCAGCAGCCCGTGCAACCCTTGTTCCACTGCCGCTGCACAGTCGGGATCCGCCAGGTTCATCAGCTTCCGCCAGTCCAGATGAGCATCCTGTCCGGTAGCGGTCTTCTCCCGCCATTGCGGGTTTGCCTTCCAAAACGCCTCGCTCACATGCGGAAACTCGAGCCACGCATAGACGTGGATCGCCCGCCGGTGGCAAGCCTCCACAAGGTTCCGCAGCCAGGTGTCGCGTCCTTCATCCGGCTCCCAGTAATGCCACGCCGCCACATGAAGAGCGCCGATCCCCGCGCTCCTCCAGCGGTCCGCCAGATACTCCGGATCCGCTCTCAGGCGGTACGACGAGTCGAAGAACGCCCACAAGCTGCGCGTCGATGCGCGCGGCTCCAGCCCCAGCTCCACCAGCGCCTGCGCCAGGTAAGGGTAGCGCTCGTAGCCCTTCTCGCCGATTCCCGTCGCCGTCCAGAAAACCACTTTGCCGCCGTCCCGGAACCCCGCCGCCAGCGGCGCGCCCGTCCAACGCTCCCGCGTGAATACCGTCGCCCGCTCCGGCACGCGGAACCGCGCCACGGATGCCGGCTTTTCCCAGACAATTTGCAGAGATGGCAGAAACGTGTCGGTCAGGCTCCGCACTTCCACGCGCCCACCCTCGGGCACAAAGCCCGCCGCGCGCGCTTCGGCCGAGTCGCCTTCCAGCAACACCAGCTTCGACCTGTCCAGCCCTGCCGCTTCCAGCACCCGGTCCCACCCCCCGCTTGCGGGAGCGCCCAGGCACGCCAGCAGAATCAGTCCGGTGCTAATACCTCGTCCGCGCATACCAAATGCCCGTTCGGAAATCCCAGTAGTTCGGCCCCCAAGGGTTCGCTTCGTTTCGTAAATGCGCCCCCCGCACGAATTCCGCCCGCCAGCTCATGCCCTGCGGCAACGCTGGCGACAGAATCCTCACCCCCAGCCCTGCCTCCACGAAGTTGCCCCAATACTCGCCGCGCCGGTCCCCGGTGGCGTTCCACACGCCGTACACTTGCCACTGCGTGCCGCCCGAGGCTGGCGCGAACGTGTATCCTGTGCGGTTCTGTAGGTACAGCAGCGTGTTGCGGCGGAACCGCGAGGCGTAAACG
>Ga0129299_1002376_pt1 | contig 12500 bp, 6 predicted proteins | sample ConPoolayeCmetaG_FD_94477 | JGI IMG/M metagenome (GOLD analysis project Ga0129299, IMG submission 94477) | Hot spring microbial mat communities from California, USA to study Microbial Dark Matter (Phase II) - Cone Pool mat layer C metaG ... | reverse complement strand
GACCATTCGGCCCGCCCGTTCGACGCTGGCCGTCCACACCGAGCCCGACAGACCGTAGGAAACGCCGTTGGCAATCCGGACGGCTTCCGCCTCGTCGCTGAAGCGCAGGATGCTCAGCACGGGACCGAAGATCTCTTCGTTTGCCACCCGCATGTCGGGTCGCACGCCGGTCAGAAGCGTCGGGTGGATCCAGAATCCGCCGGTCAGCGGTCCGGGCAGTTCAAGTCGCCCTCCACCGGCCAGAACCGTACACCCCTCCTTGGAGGCCGCGGCCAAGTACTGCAACACGAGGTCGTACTGAGACCGCGTGATCATTGGTCCGACGTGCGTGGCGGCGTCCCGAGGGTCGCCGACCTTTAGCCTTGCCATCTTGCCCAAGAGGATCTGCTCGAATTCCTCGGCGATCGATTGCGCCACCAGCAACCGCGAGCAGGACACGCACAATTGCCCGCTATTCACAAACGCGCTGATCAGGACCGCATCGGCGGCGCGTTCCAGGTCGGCGTCGGCAAAGACCACGATGGCATTCTTACCCCCGCATTCCAGGTTGACCGCTTTCATCTGGTCGGCTGCCAGCTTGGCGATCGACTGTCCCACGGTGGTCGAACCGGTGAACGAGATTTTCTTGACCTTGGGATGAACCACCAGCGCGTGGCCAGCCGTCGAACCGCCGCCCAAAACCACATTCACGATGCCCGCCGGAATGCCGGCGTGTCGGCAGAGCTTGGCGAACTCGACCGCGGCCAACGGCGTTTCCACCGACGGCTTGAGCACGAGGGCATTGCCCGCCGCCAACGCCGGGGCCACCTTCAGCACCGCGTTCACGAGCGGGTAGTTCCAGGGCAGGATGCCGGCGACAACCCCGTAGGGTTCGTACAGCGTTAGATGGAATCCGCCCGGGGTGTTCTTCACGGCCCCGTCGATCTTATCGGCTGCCCCCGCATAGAATCGCAGGAGCGCCGCGCACAGGGGGATCTCCCCGTTCCGCAGTTGGGAGATGGGCTTGCCCGTGTCGAGAAGCTCCAACTCAATGAGTTTGTCGGCCTGGGCTTCGACGAGGTCGGCCAGCTTCAGCAGCAAGCGGCCACGCTCCGCCGGGCTCAGCGATTGCCAGGTCGGGGAGTTGAACGCCCGTTCGCTGGAGTCCACGATCCGACCCACCGTGTGGCGATCGCAGCAGGCCTGTTCGGCGACGACCTCGCCGGTGGCGGGGTTGACGACTTCGGCCACCCCACCCCCTGCCTCCTTGAGCTCGGTTCCATCCACAAGCGGCCCGACCTTCAGTCGATCCATGTTCGCGCTCCTGTTCCAGATCCGGTCCAGGCGTATATTACCCTCGCCACCTCCGGCGCCTGCAAGAGGGTGGGTCGGATTTCGCCAAGAGCGCGGGGGGCAGGTCTTGTGTCCCGCGCGGATCCACGCGGACTTGCTTCATGCCGCAAATTGCCCACAATAACCGTCGCGCATCGCGTTTCATCGTCGGGCAAGGAGCTTCGCTGAATGGCAGCAAAGCACTGTTTCGCAGTCGGGTCTGTGTGGGTTCGAGCCGTCGCCTTCGCCCTCGTGTTCGTCGGCGGGTTTGCGGCTCGAACGACCGCCGGTGCCGAACCGGCGTATCCTCGGGTAGATATGGCCATCGGATATGAAGCCGTCCCGGGCTGGTTCCATCGACCGAGCCCGGTGACGTGGGACGGCACGCCCGGTGTGGCCGTGGATGCGCAGGACACCGTGTACGTTTACACCCGCGGGTCTCCGCCCATCCAGGTATACGACGCGCAGGGAAGGTACGTCCGGGGGTGGGGTCAGAACGTCATCAAGGCGGCACACGGTATTGCCGTGGATGGTCAAGGCCACGTCTGGGGAACGGACATCGAATGCCACGTCGTCCGAAAGTTCAGTCCCGAAGGTCGACTCCTCCTGACGCTCGGCACGGAAGGCCAGCCCGGTGAGGATGACGCACACTTCAACCAACCGACCGGTGTGGCAGTCGGCAAGTCGGGCGACGTGTTCATCGCCGACGGGTACGGCAACAACCGGATCGTGCACGTCGACAAGCAAGGGCGCTTCGTCAAGGCGTGGGGTAAGCTGGGCAACCGACCCGGCGAGTTCAGTTGTCCGCACGCGATCGGTGTGGATTCCAAAGAACGGGTCTACGTGGCCGACCGGAACAACGCCCGCATTCAAGTCTTCCAGAAAGACGGCACCTTCCTTGCGGAATGGCGGCACATCATGGTCCCGTGGGGTCTTTGCGTGACGAAGGACGATGAGGTCTGGGTTTGCGGTTCGTCACCCATGCGGTGGCCCAAGGGCGAGGGGCAGTTCGGCTCTCCACCCAAAGACCAGATCGTTGTGAAGTTCAACGATCAGGGTCGGGTACTCCAACTCTGGTCGATACCCAAAGGCACCGAGGGACAGGACGCGCCCGGGTACGGCAATGTGGTTCACGGGATTGCGGTGGACTCCAAAGGCAACCTCTACGTCGGAGAGATCGCCGGTCGGCGCGCCCAGAAGTTCGTGCGGCTGGAGTAGCCAGGCGCAGCGATCACCCGTTCCTTGTCGGGTGCGGGCCGCCGGTGAAAGGCGCCGCCTCCGATTCGGCAGGAGGTATGAGGATGACGCATCGTGAACGGGTCATGGCCGCGCTGGAACATATCGAACCCGACCGGGTGCCGATGGACCTGGGGGGCTCGCTGGCAAGCACGGTGGTCGGTTCGGCCTATCCGGGGTTGCGAGCGGCATTGGGTCTGCCCGTTCACGAAAGCGCCGACACGTGGAAGTACGCCTCGCTGGCGGAGATCGACGAAGACGTCCGGCAGGTCCTCGATGTCGATATCGTCCATGCCCCCCGGGCCACCGGCGCGGGCGCGGCGGTGCAGGTCCTTTCGGACGCCACCTTCGTGGACGAGTGGGGCGTCCGCTGGCACAAGCCGGAGGGCGGACACTACTATGTGGAGCGTGCCCCGTTCGAGGCGGAGGCCACCGTCCAAGCCGTCGAACGTCACCGCTGGCCTCGACCCCGCGACCTCGTCCGGATGGAAGGGGTCGTCGAATCGCTCCGGCAACTCCGCAACCAGACGGACTACGCGGTCTCGCTCGAACTCCGGGGGCGCGTCCTGTCGATGGGACAGTTCCTCCGCGGTTTCGAGAACTGGATGGTGGACCTGGCCGTAAACGAGCCCTTCGTCGAGGCCCTGTTGGAACGAACGACTCAGATCCAGATCGAAGCCAACGACACGGTCCTCCGGCAGGTGGACGGGCTGGTCGACATCGTCTATACGTCCGACGACCTGGGCGGACAGAACGGCCCGCTCGTCTCGCCGGGCTGCTTCGAGCGCCTGTTCAAACCGCATTTCCGACGGATATGGGAGCACGCCAGGGCCCACACCTCCGCCAAGCTGATGCACCATTGCTGCGGGTCGGTCTATCGGTTCATCGGCGACTTCGTCGAATTGGGCGTTCAGGCCCTGAACCCGATTCAGGTTTCGGCCGCCGACATGGACCCCGCCCGACTGAAGGCGGAGTTCGGCAGGTACCTGACGTTCTGGGGCGGGGTGGACACCCGTCGGGTTATGCCGCGAGGCGGCCCCAACGACGTCCGCGACGAGGTCGCGTTGCGGATCCGCCAGATGGCCCGCGGTGGGGGATACATCCTGGCCGCCGTCCACAACCTCCAACCCGAAGTCCCTCCGGAGAACATCGTGGCGATGTACCGGGCCGGGAAGGAACTGGGACGGTACCCGATCCGGATCGGAGGGGACGAAACACCACCCTATGACGATCTGAACAGGTAGTCGAACAGGATCTTGCCCTGCGAGAGGTCCGGAACGATGAGGTCCGCGCCGGCCTTGACCAGGCGGGCTCGTTTCTCGCGATTCAACCCGTGGCGACGGATCTCGTCGCTGGCGATCCCGACGGCGATGCCGCCGCGTTTCTTGGTCTCCCGCAGCTCCACCGGACCGTCGCCGAAGCAGACGAGTTGGACGCCCGTCAACCGGTTCTCCTGCAGGATACGGTCCACCACCATCTTCTTGCTGTATTTGGTGATGTCCCCGACGGCCCCGTAGAGGCGTCCCTCGAACAGGTCCGCGTAGCCCAGGGCGTGGGCCTCGGCCAGGACGTCCTCATGATCCGTCCCGCTGGCCAGATAAAGTTTCACGCCGCGGTCGTGCAGCATGCGAAGGAACGGCACCGCCCCTTTGATGGTGTAATCGTTCACGTCCAGCTCGCCCCGGCGGAACTTGGCCAGTCGAACCCGGACGAGCTCCATCAGGGCGTCGTTGTAAATCGTCTTATACCCCCACTTGTCGAGGATCTGATCCTCCGGCACACACCCGAAGTGGCGGACCATCTCCACCAGGACTTCCATCTGTTGGATGGTCTGAATGCCGGTGGATTTGTCGATGTACTCGCGAACGGCCTGGACGACCCGGCGATATTGCCCTTCGTCCGCGTCCAGGTACCGCGGACCGAGGATCGCCTTGACCATCACCGGCTCCATGATGCCCTCCCAACCCTGCCGGAGCGTGCTGATGGTCCCGTCGTGGTCGAACAGGGCGTGTTCGATTCGCCCGAGCTCCAGACCGTCGGTGATGACTTCGATCTCGGTGTCCCGATAGTAGCGAGCGCGCCGCGGGTCGTCGGCCAGTTCCGGTCGGAAGACGTAGTCCGGATCGCCGCCGACTTCCATGATCTCGGCGGGCGTGGCGGTGCCGCACTGGGCGATCTTGCGGACGGTGACCGACGCGGCGAAATTGCCCAGCTCGGCCGCTTCGCCCACCGTGGCCCCGGCCGCCAAAGCGGACGCGATCGCCGAAACCGCCGTGTCTCCCGCGCCGACCGGGTCGGTGGGGGTAAGGATCTGGATGCCCGGTACGTCGTAAGTCGTCCGTCCGTCGCACGCGACACAACCCCGGGCCCCCCGCGTGATGAACACCGGCCGCCCCGTTTGCTCGCAGAGCTTCCGGGCGTAGTCGTGCACCTCTTCCTGGAGCACGACGTCGTCCACCTCGCGGCGGACGCCGACCAGCCGCGCGGCCTCGATGTCGTTCAACTTCAAGATGGCTCCCCGATAGAATTCGCTCTTGTGTCGGCTGTCCACGATGAAGAGACGGTCGGGATGCTCGGCGATCACCCCATTGACCGCCGAAATGAGCCCGTCGGAGTTGATCCCGCGGACGATCTGCTGATTTAGGATCACCGCCTGCGCCGATCGCAGCGTCGCTCGAAGGCGGTCGATGAGAAGCCGCTCCGTCTCGGGCAAGATCTCGTTGAACGCGCCGAAGTCAAGCCGGGACTGTTCCTCCGCCCCCACGTAGGGCTTGCCGTACACGGCGGTGTCCCACCGTTCATCTTGAACGACGATGCCGTCCACGTTCACGCCGATGGCGGTCAGCATGGACTTCATCTCTCGCCCGAACAGATCCGGCCCGACCACGCCGATGGCGTAGACCTGACCCGCGCCCAGATCGACGAGGTTGCTGACCACGTTCCCCGCCCCACCCAGACCATACCGCTGCTGCCGCACGGTCTGTGTCGGCTTGCCCGTCTCCAGCGAGATCTCCGACCCCGACGGGTCGATCACCCAGTAGGCGTCAATGCAGAAATCTCCCATGACGGCCACGCGGACATCCCGAATGGCGGTCAAAAGCGACTCGAGGCGCGTCCGATCCATCGCTTGCTTGCCCTTGTGCTCGAAGGTCCGATCATCCCAGCCGGCGCAGAACGGCCTGGTACAGCACCGGAACCGTGACCCGCTGATCTCCCTGAACGTAGACTCCCCGACCGCCGAAGGCCTGCGGGATCCGGGTCACAATGCTCTTCTGATCTCGATAGTAGTAGCCTGCGGAAGACTCGTCGGTCATCACGGTCGGGTCGTACGGGCGCAGATCGAAATCGGCGGTCAGCAGACCCCGGGGCGCCTGCCCGACGTTCGCCGCCATGCCGACCGCCTTGAGCAGGACCTCCGGGCCCGTGACGGCCGAACCCACGTTCAACACCACGCCGCCGCGGGTAAATCCCGTCATGTGCTGCGCGAAGATCAGGAAGTCGTACCCGCTGGTTCCCCCCTTGGCGGCCGGATCAAAGTTCGCGTGCTGGTCGATCACGTCGGTGCCGATCGACGCGTGCACCGTCAGGGGCACCCCGCGCCGATAGGTGCACGCCAACAGACTGACGTGGGCCTGTTCGAACGACCTCGGCGAGTCGGCTCGACCGATTCGGTCGAGGACCCGCCGACGAAAGGCCTCGTCGCAGATCATCCGTCCCAGCGACTCACCGTACCCCAGGTGCATCGCGTGGCCGACGTTGATCGCTTCGTTGATGTAGGCGAACTCGTAGGCCATCCCGAACCGACCGGCCGGCAAGGCGTTCGGAACGTGCTCACTCGTCTGACCGACCAGGGCGAGCTCGAAATCGTGGATGGCCCCCGCTCCGTTGGTGGCCACGAGGGTCACCACGTCCCGTTCGACCAGATCGATCACCAACGGTCCCAACCCGTTCTTGATCAGGTGCGCCCCGGTAATGAGCACGACCGGTTGACGCGATCGCCGGGCCGAGACGACCCATTCGCCGACTTGATCGATCAGACGGGCCTGATCGGCCGGCACCGGATAGACCGTTTGCGCGACGCGCGCGGGGTCGACCAAGTCCATCAGCGTGACCTTGTTGGGTCTGCCGGCCAACGGATATGTCTTGATCTGGGACGGATCGAAAACCGCGTAGCGACCTTCGTAACGCATGCCGGTTCAGGTGCTCCGATTCACAATCGGCAAGAACCCGCGCTCTGACCCCACGGTGCAGCCGAAGTATAGCAGGAACGGCCGATCCGAGCCAATGCGCCCTCGGCCACGAGACGATCCGCCGTGGCGTTACCTTGCGCTGTCCGCCCACACGTGGGCGATGCGCTTCCTACGGGAATCCTCGGACTGGGCATACGACTCGAGGACCCTCCGGAGCCCGTCGCCGAGTTTCACGGCCGTCTCAACATAGGACCTGTCCGCGGCCATCTGCCGGGCCGGCTCCGCGAGCGGTGAGATCTTGCCCTCTTTGAGGAGCCTGCCGCGTGCTTCAAGCGTGGCGACGTACTCCAACACCAGACCGGCGTGAGCCGCCTCGTAGCCGTCGGCCAACCCCGCCTGGATGAGTCGCTCGCGGAACCGACCGAGCCGCTCGTAGGAGGCCCGCAGTCCGTCAATCGATCCGGCGACGGTGTCGGCTTCGGCAGGTCGAGATGCAACCCGTTTGCCGTTGACATACAGCTTGAGCCCTTCGCGGGCATCGAACGTGCCGGCCACGTGGGACCATTCGCCCGGGGGGAGCTTGGCGTCAAACCCCAGCGTTCCCCGGTGCGTGATCAGGCGGAGCGAATTGCCCGGGCAGGTGTCCAGCATGAAGTTGTCCGCTCCACCCACGGTACATTTGTCGATGAGGCGGGCCCCACCCGGCGGCAACACCTGGGGGCGAATCCAGGCATCGAGCGTATAGGCGTCCGTCAGCACCAGCCGCGGATCATCCGCCACCTCAAGGTACCCCCCTCCGGACAGGCGGATCGCCTTCCCACGGGGATCTTCGACAACCGTGACCTTGCCGACGACCCTGGCGGGCAGAGGATCCCCCGCCGCATTCGCGACGAGCCCGTCTTTGAGGTTGTCGAAGGCCCAATCCCCGACCGGGAGTACGTCTTTGTCCAAACCGGCCCGCGGGTCCTTGGCCAAGGTGGCGATCTGATCGGCACTCAACGCGCGGCCGAAGATCCGAGCGCGAGCGATGTCGCCGACGAAGCGGTTGTCACCCTTGGTGTCCGCCCCGATCCGCAGGGGGAGCGGCTTGGGTCCCATCGCCTTGCGGAGCCACGGACAGGTCCAGAACTCGTTGGCAACCCGGAGAGCGGCGGCCGGCGGGACAATTCCCCTCGCGGCGGCAGGTGGCGCAGGCGGTGCGCCGCCCAAGGCGATGTGGATCTCCGCCGTCTGGGGCGTCTGCTCGTAAGGCAGGAACACCGACCGGGCGTCAAAACGCGTCCACGACTCTCCGTTCACAAGGACCGCCGTGACGGGGCCGCTCCCGACGGTTGACAGGAACAACCGCTTTTGCCCGAACCGGATCGGGAACCGCTGCACGAGCGCCGTGACGCCGGGCGGGATGTGCGGGAGGATCGTCAGACCCTCTGCGCGGTAGAGGTACTCGAACAACCCGCGGATCATCGCAGCGGGCGCGCCCCAGGTGTCATAGACGCAGTTGATCAGCTCGCGCGGTTGATACACATTGCTGCCGAAGTCAACCAGGTTGTTGTCCATGCGGAACTGCCGGGCGAAGCCAAGAATCCGCTCCATGGATCGGCGGGCGTCGTCGTACTTCCCGAGCCGGTAATACCCCATGATCATTCGGGCTTCGCAGGTGGTCCAATGTCCGCCGTTGACCCAGTGTCCGAACTTCCAGATCCCCGGCAGGTCCGGGTGGTAGGTGTCGTCGAGCGAGGGGTAGTTTGTAATGATCAGGTCGTACTTGCGGAGGCCCGGGATGCCGGCAATCTTGGCGTAGATCTTCTCGGCCTGTGCGTCATCGACGACCCGGAAACAGATGGCATCGTGGTTGCAAATGGCCTCGAAATAGCCGTGCTTGGGGGCGCCGTAGACCCCGTGGCGCGTACCGTCCGGGTCCATGGACTTGATGAAGTACCCCTCGTCCGTCATGAGCTTGGGCAGGCCTTGTCGCGCCCACTCGCGTCGCTCGGCATAGAGCGCCGCCTTGTCCGAGTTGCCCGCGAGCTTCTCCAATTCGATCAGCCGATCCAGTCCGGCGATGTAGGTGATGGAAAGCCCCGTCAGATACGCCTTGTCGTACGTCCCGTCGTGGCGCTTCCAGCCCGCGTAGCTTGGGGCCAGGAGATTGCCCGCCGGCCCGGCGAGAAACAGGTTATTGTTCGGATCGCGCCGCGTCTCGATGAAGTTCGCGCACCGCTCCAGCTTGGGCAGATAGCGCGCCAGCGCCCCGGCGTCGCGGCTGATCAGCAGCAGCTCGCCCTGCATGACCAGACCCGCCGCGGTGAACTCCATTCCCCAGTCGTGGATGTCGATTCGTCCGTCGCCCTGCTTGTACACGATCCAGTTCGGCGACGCCGCGTCGCAGAGGCAACCATCCGGCGCGACCCAGTTGTTGGCGCCGGCACGCTTGCCGTCACCCATCTGGTTGAACCACAAATCCTGCGAATTCTGCAAGAACGTCAGGAACGGTTCCTGCCAGAACGGCAGGGCACAGTACGTCGGCCCGTAGCTGTTCTGGATCCACCACGCGCCCCACGTCGGACCCTCGACTAGGCCGTTCCACGCCGGCATGTACAACATGGGCATGTTCTGGAACTCGGGGTCCGGCTCGAACATCCGGCGCGAGATGTCCAGGAGTTGCAGGTACTCCACGTCACCTTGACCGGCGAAGAACCGGCCGTCGAAGCGATCCGCAGCCAACCCGTACCCACAGAGCATCGATTCGATCGACACCATCAACCCGAACGTTGTGGAACAGCGTCGCGCGACCATGACCGCCTCCCATCGCGAGGTCTTTGAAGGGGACCGGACCTCATTATACGGGACGGCATCCCCGTTCCTACAACCTCAAGCGGGCGCACACATTCTTCGGGCTTCAAGTGGCCACACCACCTGGTTAGAATGAGGCCCGTTCGGGTGTCTTTGCTTGGTCGACGTCACGGGCGTTGACTCCGCGGTTTCGAGGAGCCATTCCATGATCGGCATCACGTCGTTCGGTGGGTTTGTGCCGCGGTTCCGGCTGAACCGGCAGACGATTTTCCAGGCGATGGGTTGGTTCAACCCGGCCACGTTCGGTTCGGCCGCGGGCGAGAGGTCGGTGGCCAATTCCGACGAGGACAGCCTCACGATGGCCGTCGCGGCGAGCGTGGATTGCCTGCGGGGGCGGCCGCGGGACGGCATCAGGGCAGTCTTTGTCGGATCGAGCAGCTTGCCTTTCGAGCTGCGGGAGGCGGCCGGCATCGTCGCGGCGGCGCTGGACCTGTCGGCGGAGGTCCGAACGGCAGACCTGACCGATTCGCTCAGGGCGGGTACGGCGGCGCTGCTCGCCGGTCTGGATGCCGTCAAGGCGGGTCCCGGCGGTGAGGTCCTGGTCGTCGCATCCGATTGTCGGCTGGCCCGAATGGGCAGCATGCAAGAGCACATGTACGGCGATGCCGCCGCGGCTGTAGTGCTCGGTGACCGCGATATCATCGCCGAGTTCAAAGGCTCGTACTCGGTGAGCTACGACTTCGGCGACCATCTCCGCGAGACCGGCAGCCGGTTCGACCGAACGTGGGAGGAACGTTGGGTCCGCGACGAAGGCTATCAGAAGATCATCCCGCAGGCCGTCGCCGGCCTGCTCAAACGGTGTGGTCTGGCGATCGGCGACGTGGCCAAAGTCGTCTTTCCGTGCGAATTTGCCCGCGCCCATTCGATCATCGCCAAGATCCTCGGGGCCAAGCCCGAGCAGGTGCAGGATCCGCTGATGAAGGTACTGGGCGACTCCGGTGCGGCCCACCCGCTGGTCATGCTGGTCGCGGCGCTACAAGGCGCCAAGCCGGGCGACAAGATCGTGCTCGCCGGCTACGGTCATGGCTGCGACGCGATGCTGTTCGAGGTCACCGACCGGATTACAAAGGTGACACAGCCGCGAGGAATCAAGGGGTACCTGGGCATCAAAGAAGACATCCAGAGCTACGAGCGATACGCCGTCTTCCGCGAGCTGATTCCGATGGAGGTGGGCATTCGGGGCGAGTTCCAGGCCCCCACGGCGTTTTCGACCCTGTGGCGCGATCGGCGGGCGGTGATGGCGCTGGTCGGAACGAAGTGCACCTCGTGTGGCACGCCCCAGTTCCCCCCGCAGCGGATCTGCGTTACGTGCGGGGCGATCGATCGGATGACGGATTACCGCTTCAGCGACAAGACCGGCAAGGTCTTTACGTACACCGGCGATATGCTGGCGTTCAGCGTGGACCCGCCGGCGATTTACGGCATCGTCGATCTGGATGGAGGCGGTCGGTTGTATCTTGATTTCACCGACTGCCGGATCGAATCGATCAAGGTGGGCATGCCGGTGGAGCTGAGCTTCCGCCGCAAGTACCATGATCGGCACCGTGGAATCAGCGGATACTTCTGGAAGGCGGTTCCGCTTCACAGCGGCGTCACGGGCGGAACCGCTTGAACCGCGCGGATGGGTGCGGGGGTGAGAATAATAGGACAGCGCTACGTTGTCCGCCAACCCACGATTCTGACCTGGAATCGCTGCCTCTCCTATCGGGGGGAGGCACGTGGGACAAGGACTTACGAGCAATCTAGCGCTGTCGTAATAATGTTTCCTCTCCCGCAAGCGTGTCAACCGCAGGGAAGGGTGTCAATCAAAGGTTAGCCCCGCCGCGTGCGGCGGGTCGAGTTTCACCGCGTGCGGCGGGTCGAGTTTCGCCGCGTGCGGCGGCGGAACGGTCCGTTGCTCGGGACGGAACGGTCAGTTAAGCCCCGCCGCGTGCGGCGGGTCGAGTTTCACCGCGTGCGGCGGCGGAACGGTCCGTTGCTCGGGACGGAACGGTCAGTTAAGCCCCGCCGCGTGCGGCGGGGCGAGTTTCACCGCGTGCGGCGGGCTCCTCTTGAACACGACGTTGTGAAAGGATCAGGGCATGGCGGCAGGCATTAAAGACAAGGTAGCGATCATCGGCATGGGGTGCACGCCGTTCGGCGAGCTCTGGAACAAATCGGCGGAGGACCTGATGGTGGAGGCCCTGGGCGAGGCGCTGGAAGACGCCGGCATCGACCGCAAGGACATCGGGGCGGCTTGGCTGGCGACCTGCTTTGAGGAGATCAACGTCGGCAAGAGCGCGATCCCGTTGGCCACCACGCTGAAGCTGCCGTTCATCCCAGTGACCCGCGTGGAGAACTTCTGCGCCAGCGGGACGGAGGCCTTCCGCGGGGCGTGCTACGCCGTCGCGTCCGGGGCGTGCGACATCGCGCTGGCCATGGGCGTCGAGAAACTCAAGGACACCGGGTATGGCGGGTTGCCGGATTTCGGCATGGTCATGGGCACGCGGAACCGTCTGATCCTGCCGAATATGACCGCGCCCGGGGCGTTCGCCATGCTGGCGACACGGTACTTCGCCAAGTACGGTTTGGAACCTCAGGAGGGCAAGACCACCCTGGCCAAAATAAGCTGCAAGAGCCACGCCAACGGCGCGCTGAATCCCAAAGCGCACCTCCGCAAAGCGGTGGACGTCCAAACGATCATGGACGCCCCCATCGTCGCCTGGCCGCTGGGGCTGTTCGATTGCTGCGGCGTGAGCGACGGCGCCGCTTGTGCGATCGTCGCAACGCCGGAGATCGCCAAGAAGTCGCGGCGCGACCCCATCTGGGTCAAGGCCCTCCAGATCGCCGTGACCAGCGGCGAGGAGCTGATGGGCACCGACTGGGACGGCGCTCATCTGGAAACGACCTACCGCGCCGGTCAGCGGGCCT
>Ga0129299_1002374_pt1 | contig 12505 bp, 7 predicted proteins | sample ConPoolayeCmetaG_FD_94477 | JGI IMG/M metagenome (GOLD analysis project Ga0129299, IMG submission 94477) | Hot spring microbial mat communities from California, USA to study Microbial Dark Matter (Phase II) - Cone Pool mat layer C metaG ... | reverse complement strand
CTTGTTGTCCGCGTCCTTGCCCTTGATAATCACCGCCGAGACATAGATATTGGGTATATGTTCGGCGGTGATAGGCAGCCGGTAGATATAGCTGTTGTTGGGCATCTCGACCACTTCATGGGAAAGGATACCACCGCGTTCAACTGTGATGAGTGCCCATTGTTCGCCCTCAAATGGCGAGGGGATGAGGATTTCAGCGACATCCCCGACCTGATAGGTGGTCTTGTCGGCGATGAGGTCAATGCGGTCGTGGTTCTCACGGCGCCACGAGACGGTTTCAGGGCTGCTGACCCAGACAAAGATGCTGCTCTGAACCAGCCGTTCTGTCTCATCCCGCCCGTTGACCACGATGCGGTAGCTGCCGCCTTTGTCCGGCGTGAACGCTATGGCTGCCTGGGCCTTCTCGTCGGTGGTCACCTGGCTAGAACCGACAAACTCATCCTTGGTTTCCCATTCCCAATGCCCGCCGCCTTCATCCTCCACAAACTTATTGACCCATTCCCGACGATAGATTTCCACGTTGAGCGGCTGGTTCGCAACTCGATTGTCGTGCCAGTCCACAGTGACCAGGTCAATAACCATCTCTTTGCCGGCGCGGCCGACGACCTGGCGTGGGGCCAGGCCGATGTAGAACGCGCCCTGATGGACAATCATCGTATCCCGGCCAGAGATAACGCTGCCGTCGGGCCCGCTGACGCTTGCCTCGATGGTCAGCTCCCGGCTGCCGACAATCTGTTCCGGCGTAGCGATCAACTCACCGGCGGCCAGTTGGTTGATGTTGCCGGGTATCTCGATCAGCAGCTCGCCTTTGTTGTCGGTTCGGCCCTCGCCACTCAGCACGGGCGTCGGCGGCTGAGGCGGACGCCACCAGCAGTCGAAGCATGTCCACGGGTCGTCCGGGTCGCTGAACGAGTAACGGCTGAACTGCTTCGATTGATAGCGGAAGCGCCGCGCCAGGATGTTCCATTTGACAGGCGCATCGCTCACCGGCCCGCCGAAGAAGTAGCTGACGTTCACCGTCGCTGAGCTGCGTTCGCCGGCGACGATCTCGGCGACTGCCGGCTTCACTTCGACCTGAAACTCCGGCGGCCGGTAGGCAGCGACCTGGAATGCGGTCGAATAGTTGCGGTTTTCGAATCGGGCCTGCAGGTTATAGTAGCCGAGCGCAGCATCCGGCTTGAGCGTCAGTTCGCCATGAAATGCGCCGAACTCGTCCAAAGCGACATCTTGCTTCAGCACTTCCTGCCCGGCCGGGTCCCAGGCTCTAATAAACACCTGGCGCGAGACGGGCAATTCATAATTGACATCTTGCTCTTGCCTGATGACGCCTTTGAAATACACGGTCTGCCCGGCGCGATAGATGGGGCGGTCGGTATAGATATGCACACGCGCGTCTGGGTAGGCGTAATAGCGGCTATAGCCGAACGCGCTGGCCTGAATGCCTTGGCTCCAACTCATGCTGCCCAGCGCGAATGGGTCGTCGCTCACCACGTAGAAATCCGAGCGGTCAACGTTCGTCAGGTCAAAAGAAGCCAGTCCATCGGCCTGAGTGCGGGCCTGGCCGCCAAGCTTCAGGTCGTAATTCATCAGCCTGAGGCGGAGCCCCTCGACGGGCTGGCCGGCGAAGTCGGTCGCCCAGACCAGGGCCTTGCCCCAATCGCTTTTGATCGTCAGGTTGATGGGCGAAACCACTATCAGATGGCTCTGATACCAGCGGTTCTCTTGAACGCCCTGCGCCGCCATCGAGACCCAGTAGATGCCCGGCGCGAGCAGCTTGCCCGGTTCGTTAAGCGCGACTGGCAGGTTCTGCCACTTGTTTTCCGGCGCCTCTACATCGAGCGTCCATTTCCGCACCAGTCCGCCGCGCGGTGGGCTGAAATCCCACCAGTTGCTGAGGGCTTCGTTCATCTGCTGCAAGTCGAGCCGATAAAGGCGGAACTGCAAACGCCGGGTGTTCAAATACCGGACGAAAAGCGAGACCGGCTCATTGGCATCCGCTGTGCTGACCTGTCCCGGCGTAGCCAATTCCGCCTGTGGCTCCAGGGCGGCAGTCCTGAAGCGCACGGTCATCGTCTGGCCGGTCTTGTTGCCATAGCGGTCGCGGATGTCCGGGCCGATATCCACGCGGTAATCGGACGATGGTTGCGCGCCGAAATCCACGGAGAAACTCAGGTCCCACTCGCTGAAGTAGGTGTAGACCTTCGTCGCATCGAGGGCCGGTGTGAACGTCAGGTTATCCATCACCGTGGCCGGATCAATGGGCGCATTGAATTTGATAGAAAAAGAAGTGTAGGGCGAAGCGTTGCGCTCGCCATCGGCGGGAGTGGTGCTGACAATGCGTGGCAGCGGCACCGTCTTGAACCGCCAAACTCTCCCTTCGCGCATGCCCAGTCCGCCCGCCCGGCCGGTCACCGCCGGCCTGAGCCGGGCTTCATAGACGGTGCCGAATTCGAGCCACTGAAACGGCTGAAAATTGAAATATTGGCCCGAGCAAGACGCCTTGCCTTCAATCGGAGCGTCACGGCCGTGTTTGACCAACACAAACGCCTCTTCCGCCGAACGACAATCCACCTCCTGATTGAAGCCTATCGAGAGGGCAGTATCTACGGCAACCAGTTCCCGTCCGTCCTCCGGCGAGAGCCAGACGACCTGTGGCGGCTGCGTGGTAAACCCCCAGGTGTAGTCCTCGGCCAGGATGTTGCCGATACTGTCGGCCAGGCCCGCTTCGACCACAACGCGGTAGGGCACACCGCCGGCCAGCGGGCTATCGGGCGTAAAGATATAGACTGAGGTACTGAGCCATTGCCCCTGTCCTTTGAGCGGCGGGTCGAAAGTCAGCGGCTGGGGCAAGTCGGCCTGCTGAGCCAGCGCGGTGAGAGGCACGACCGGACGGTTGAACATGACCGTAACCGTGCTGTTCACCTCAATTTCAGTCGAGTCCGGCGCCGGAATCACTTGCGTAACTTGCAGGTAGCCTGCTGACCAGAAGCGGAAGGTGAAAGCGTCGGCCAACGTCACACCATCCCGGTCAGCAGCTTCGCTCGTAATCGTGACCGTATACTCGACATCCCGTTCCAGTGGCTGAACAGGCGTGAACCTGATGGTACGTTCATCGGGCCACTCGAAACGTCCCTCGACAGAGGGAGACAGGCGGAAGGCCTGCTCTGTTTTGCTGCGGTCCATAGGCCGGTCGAAGGTTACTTCGATGGCCTGATCGAGCGGCGCCTGTTCGCCGGCGCCGGGCGTATGCTGCACCACGATGGGCGCGGCGTCACCTGTCTGAGGTCTCGTCTCACTCATGGCTTCGGTCCATCCGGACAGGGAAGGGACAACCAAACAGATAACCAAAAAACATGACCAGGCAATCCAGCGTCGTTTCACGGCAATCCTCCTTGGGGTGCATTCCCCTTATTGGGACCATTGCTGTCCGATCCATCGGGTTTCATCCTACCTTTTCACAATTTTGAGACGCCGGTGTATCGAAAAAAGTTCCTGTGAAGCAAGCTCATTCTGGGGCCATCGGGGTCAACTCGTTTGCCTGTTCGATCCAATCGCTGACCATTTCCAGCGTGGGCAGGCGACGCACAAGATGATGGTTTCGGTTGATTCGTCTCATCCTTTCACACAGGACCTCCGCTGTTTGGTGCCTGAGCTGCTCGAGTGTTTTGATGCCGAGTGCGTTGAGCAAGGCCAGGTATTCTTTTCCAATTCCTTTCACACGGAACAAATCGGCCTGGTGTAACCAGTCGAGTACGACGGTATGTGGGACGTTAAGCGTAGCAGCGAGGAACTTACACCCTTCCGGCGTAGCGCCCACCTTAAGCAGAGCCGCTACTGAGTTGATCGCGCAGGTCTCTCTCAAGACATCGCCATACGCCTCATTGATGCCTTTGATCATCTCCAGTCTTGCCACTGCCTACCTCCTTGTCAGACACCCTTAAAGGAACGGTATTTATGGAGAGGATACCTCCAAAATATGGAGTGAAGCAGCCGCGTATCAGAAATGGCGGGAACCCATCAGGCCCTGGGGCTGCTGTCAACTTACACGGCCTTCAGTACGCGACCGCCTGTGCATAATCACATTATAAAGCAAGAGTCCCAATCGGTCAATGTGCGTCTGGTACCGTATGAGGGCGCAGCCGACTTGACATCGCGCCAACCGCACAGTATAGTACAGGTTGAGATTGATCAGGAGGGCGTTGTCTATCATGTCACACTCATCGGTTCGGGTGCGTTTCGCGCCCAGCCCGACCGGCTTCCTACACATCGGTGGGGCGCGCACCGCCCTATTCAACTGGCTCTTCGCCCGCCATCATGGTGGGACGTTCATCTTGCGAGTCGAAGATACCGACCGCACTCGTTACCGCGCGGACGCGATGGAAGACATCATGGCCAGCCTGCGCTGGCTCAAGTTGGATTGGGACGAAGGGCCGGAGGTGGGCGGTGATTACGGGCCGTACTTTCAATCGGAGCGACTGCCCATCTATCAGGAGTATGCACGCCAATTGGTGCGCCAGGGTCATGCCTATCCGTGCTATTGCAGCGAAGAACGGCTGCAGGCCCTGCGCGAGGAACAACGGAAAAACAAAGAACCGGCAGTCGGTTATGACCGGCATTGCCGCTATTTGACCCAGGCTCAGCGGGCTGAATATGAAGCGCAGGGCATCACGCCAGTAATTCGCCTGGCGGTGCCTCTCGACGGCTCGGTCACCTATTATGATGTCATCCGCGGCGAGTCAACGGTCGAATGCGCTACACTGGACGACCTGGTGCTGCTGAAGTCGGATGGCTACCCGACCTATCATCTCGCCAACGTGGTTGACGACCATCTGATGCGCATCTCTCACATCATGCGCGCCGACGAGTGGTTGCCCTCGGTGCCGCGCCATGTGTTGTTGTATCAGGCCTTCGGTTGGGAGATCCCCGTATACGCACACCTGCCCATCATTCTCTCGCCCGACGGCAAGGGCAAAATGAGCAAGCGCTTTGGCGCAACTGCTGTGCGCGAGTTCCGTGACCAGGGCTATATTCCCGAAGGGATGCTGAATTACCTGGCGCGGGTCGGCTGGTCATACGACGACAAAACCGAGTTCTTTACGCTGGACGACCTGATCGAGAAGTTCTCTCTGGAGAACGTAAACAAGTCGCCGGCAGCCTTCTCGTACCAAAAATTGGAGGCGATCAACGCCGAACACATCCGGCGACTCGACGTAGACGACCTGAGCGGCCGTCTGGTTGAGTACCTGCGCGCGCACGGCGTGCCTCAGGCGGAGTTCGGTGTGATGCGCCAAATCACGCCGTTGATCCGCGAGCGCATCAAGACGCTTGCCGATGCGATAGAGGCGACCGACTTCTTTTTCGCAGCGGAGATTGACTACCCGGCCGAGCTGCTTGTCGGCAAGAAGATGACAGCGGCCGAATCGCTGGCTGCCCTGCAACGTATAAAAGCCGTGTTGGAATCGCTGCCAGACGTGCGCGAAGAGACCACGGAAGGCCCTCTTTACGCGCTGGCGGAGGAAATGAACTTGAAAGCGGGCGTGCTGTTTGGCATCTTGCGCGTAGCGGTCACGGGCAAGACCGTCTCGCCGCCTTTGTTTGGCACGCTGGCCGTCTTGGGCCGCGAAACGGTGCTCAAACGGGTGGCGCAGGCTGAGGAGAAACTGCGGGCCATGTTGTAGCACCGGCGACTTCGTTCAGTTGGAAGCAATTTATTCGCTTTGGCTGGGGGCACGGGTATCTTGCCTGTAACCCGCGCCCCACGTCATCCAAGGGATGTTGCACTCTACTGCATCCGTTTGAATTAAGGAGGTAAGTAAAGCCATGAAACGTCAAGCCTATATGATCTGGTCCATCTTGATTTGTATTTTGGTAGTGCTGGGCTGTGCGCAGCCGCTGGCCGCCCAATCGGGGAGCGAGTTAATCGCCGCCTACGAGGGTGTGCTGCAAAGAATTTACGAACAGGTCAACCCTTCAGTTGTGCACATCCAGGTTGTCCAAAAGGGAGGGTCCATTACATCTCTGCTCCCCCGCGACCACCCTGCTATCCCCGAGTGGCCGGAGATCCCAGGCCTGCCAACGCCGCCGGAAGAACTGGAGCTGCCGCCTCAGCGGGGCACCGGCTCCGGTTTTGTGTGGGATACGCAGGGCCACATCGTCACCAACTATCACGTGGTACAGAACGCCGATGAGATTTCCGTCATCTTCCACGATGGAACGATGGCCGACGGCGAGGTCATCGGCAGCGACCCGGACAACGACCTGGCTGTAGTGAAGGTGGACATGCCCGCCGAACAGCTCAAACCGGTCACTCTGGGCGACTCCACCGAGATCAAAGTGGGAGAGCTGGTCGTGGCTATCGGCAACCCCTTTGGCCTGCAGAGCACGATGACGGCCGGCATTGTCAGCGCGCTGGGGCGCATGTTGCCGGTCGAGGTGACCGCCGATCCGCTTATGGGCGCGTTCAGCATTCCGGACATCATTCAGACCGACGCGCCGATCAATCCGGGCAATTCGGGCGGCGTGCTGCTCAATGACCAGGGCGAGGTCATCGGCGTCACTTCGGCCATTATCTCGCCAGTGCGTGCCTCGGCCGGCATCGGCTTCGCCATCCCTTCAGCCATTGTACGCAAAGTGGTGCCAGTGCTCATCGAAAAGGGCCGCTATCCGCACCCCTGGCTGGGCATCAGTGGCTACACTCTGACCCCTTCTGTAGCCACGGCGATGGGTCTAGACAAAGGCCAACGTGGTGCGCTGGTAGTTGATGTTGTGCCGAATGGCCCGGCCGATAAGGCTGGCATCCGTGGCAGCGACCGCCAGGTCGAGGTTGCTGGCGAGAAGCGGCGTATGGGCGGCGACGTCATCGTCGCCATTGATGGCGAACCGGTGGTCAAGTTCGACGACATTGTCACCTATCTGGCACGCCACACCGAAGTCGGCCAGAAAATCACGCTGACCGTCATCAGAAGGGGCAAAACTGAACAGGTCGAGGTCGAGTTGGGTTCTCGCCCCACCGACCAGACTGAGCCGCAGGTGACCGCCGGCAAAGCCTTGGGGCGAGCCTGGCTGGGCATCGTGGGTGTCACGGTCACGCAGGAGGTCGCCGAAGCAATGGGGCTGCCTTCTAGTCAGCAAGGGGTGTTGGTGCAGGAGGTGCAGCAAGAGAGCCCGGCTGACAAAGCCGGCATACGCGGCAGCTACAAGCCGATGCTGCTGGGCGAGGAACGGATTCTGGTCGGCGGCGACATCATCACCGCCATAGATGGCAAGCCCATTACCGCCATTGAGGAGCTGACCGCTTTTGTACGTCGCGCCGAGCCTGGACAGACCATCGCGCTCACCCTGCTGCGTGACGGCAAGGAGATAGAGGTCGAGGTCACGCTGACCAAGCGGCCAGAATAGCGCGCCTTACCACTGTCCATGTCTGACTGGACCGCCCGGCCCGGGTGGATAACGCAGTCATCCTGCGCACCATCTGCGACGGCCGGGCAGTCCGGTCTATGGCGTGCATTTAACCAACGCTATGTTCTGGCTCAACAAAGCCAACTATAAGAGGTGCAAGTGATCACGTCCGAGACAACGATTGAAGGCCAGTCGGCTGCCGTGGAGAAGCTGGACCTCACCGGTTATCTGGCAGTCTTATTGGCGGCGGCCTGCTGGGGCACTTCAGGCGTCTTCGTCAAATCTGTCGTTGCCGACAGCGGTGTGACGGCCCTGGCGCTCGCTTTCTGGCGCGACCTGGCTACTTTTCTGACCCTGTTCATCAGCCTCAGGCTCCTGCGGCCCGCCTGGCTACGCGTGGACCGGGCCGACCTGCCCTGGATAGTGGGGATGGGCGCCAGCCTCGGCGCGCTTCACGTTGTCTGGAACCTGGGAGTGCTGATCAACGGCGCGGCTGTCGCCACCGTTCAGCAGGCGGCGGTGCCGGCCATTGTCGCCGTCGTCGCCTGGCTGATCTGGCGTGAGTCACTGGGCTGGGAAAAGATTGCAGCCATCGTGCTTACATTCATCGGTACGTTCTTCGTGTCCGGATTGGGCGTGTCGGGCCAGGCCAGATTCTCGGCCATCGGTCTGCTGATTGGCCTGGGCATCCCCCTGACCTATTCCTCCTGGACGCTATTCGGCAAAAGGGTACGGCAAGGTTATAACCCTCTGACCACCCTGACCTATGGATTCGGATTCGGCGCGTTGACCCTGCTCCCGCTTCAGTTCTTCACCGTTCAGCCGTGGCCGGTGCGCGCTTCATCGCTGCTGTGGCTGGCTGGTCTGGTGGCAGTGCCCACACTCGCTGGCTTTTCGTTCTACATTTTCGCGCTTGGGCGGTTGCCGGCCAGCGTGGCGACCATCCTGGCGATGAGCGAAATTGTCTTCGCCACGACATACGCCTACATTCTGCTGGGCGAGCGATTGACGCCTGGCCAGATCATCGGCGCGCTGCTCGTCGTATCAGGAGTTGCTTTGCTCTACTGGAACGGCAAGCAAAAAGGGACACATCCGAAATTCTTGGAAACGAGCCCGTAGGACAGCTTTCCATAGCCGAGACACCGCCTCCAGGTTGTTCTGAGCTCCCCCACGGCGCGTGGGCGCGCCGCTCATCGGGGAAGAAACACCACCAGGTGCCATGACCGGGTGGTTTTAGGGGCGCAACTGAATTGCGCCCTTGCTTTGCGACGGCGCGTGAGGCTTCGGCACCGTCGCCCCCTCAGCCATAGGTCGAGTTTCCCTACCTGACCTACGGCGGCCAGTTTGGGAACCTGTCTGACGGCTCATCTAAAATCTCGGACGAGCTCCCCACCCAGTTCAGATTTGACATGGCATAGAAACATAGTAAAATCTGTCCATACTCGATTGAGTTGGTCACAAGGCAGGGACGATGTCATCAGACACAACTTTGACTTTAATCAAGAACCAAGGGCGACGGATGACTAAACAACGCAGAGCCATTCTGGAGGTTTTGCGCAGCACCGACCGCCATCCGGATGCTTACTGGATTTACGAGACAGTACGTCAAAAGATTCCCAATATCAGCCTGGGTACCATCTATAGGACGCTTAAAGTGCTCTGCGATGCTGGCCTGGCCCGTGAACTAAACTACGGGGATCAGTTGAGCCGTTACGATGGGAATGTCTCTCACCATGGTCACGTCACTTGTTTGCGCTGCGGCCGCATAGCCGATGTGCGCATCCCTCCCGACGGCGATTTCACACAAGTGGCCGAACAGGACTCCGGATTTCAGATCAAAGCGTTTCGCGTGGAGTTCGAAGGTCTCTGCCCAGAATGCAGGTCTGCTGAACCCGATCAGCCCCTAAACTCCGGTGGGGGCAGATAAGCAGACCGCCACTTCCCCGCATCCATTGTAAGTCCCCACTCCTAGATTTGACGCCCTCCGCCAATCTGTCATAATAAGCTCGCCAATCAACTAAAGACATTGACAAACATACACTCGCGAAAGGAGAAGAGTCCGCATGGGCAGAAAGCTTCTGTGGTCAGGCTTTGTTGCTGTTCTGGCTGTGTTGGGCATCGTTCTTGGGCCTGCAATCGGCCAGGCGCAAGAAGGCTGGCCCCCTTTGGAAGTGCAGACCGCGTTGGTTGCACAAGAGACGCCCGGGTTGTTTCGACTCGATGTAATTTTGGTGAACGTCTCAAACATTGACCTGCTGGACGTCATCGTGACAGCCAGCCTGCCGGAGGGTGCTACGTTCAATCGCTTTGAGGCTTTAGACTACGCCACCACAGGTTTTGATGGCAAGGCCGTGTCTTTCATCGTGCTTCAGTTACCAGCCAGGAAAACCATCGGCCCCATGTCCGCCTATTTAGAAATCGGAGAGGTAGACCCGAATTCTTTGCGAACCTCGATTTTCGCTCAGTGGCAGGGCCAGATGCCCGGGTCAATCTTTGTCCCCGATGCGCCTTTGGGAAGCGTTGTTGGCGCAGCAACGCCAGAGAACCCCACCGCCACCTTGGCCCCGCCTCCCACCGGTGTCACACCGACAGCCCAAGGACAGCCTCTGGCAACTCCCCAGCCAGAGAAAGTGAGCACTCCAACCACTCCCGGCACGCGTTCACTTTGGGAACTGCTTGCCGAACTGGAAGCCCACGAGTTCGTCGATCTGACACACACCTTCGGGCCGGGCATCCCGCGCTGGCCCGGTTTCCCCGATGCCGAGTTTAAGACCATCTACGACTACGATACTGACGGCTTTTTTGCTCAGGAGTTCGTCCATGTGGGACAGTATGGCACTCACATGGACCCACCGGCCCATTTCCACAAGGGGCTGCGAACGGTTGACGACATTGAACTCAAAGAAATGATCGCGCCGTTGGTCGTCATCAACGTCGCCGACAAAGTGGCGGCCAATCCGGACTATGAGCTAACGGTAGATGATGTCAACGCCTGGGAAGCCAAATACGGGCCGATACCGCCCGGCGCCTTTGTAGCTATGCGTTCTGATTGGAGCAAGCGGTGGCCCAACGTGGAGGCTTTCTTTAACAAAGATGGCAATGGGCAGGCCCACTACCCGGGCTGGACCACGGATGCGCTGAAGTTCTTGTACGAAGAGCGCCAGATCGTCGGGAACGGGCACGAAACCCTGGATACTGATGCCGCCGTGGCCCAAGTGAAGACCGGCCTTGCGGCCGAGACCTATGTCCTGGGCACAAATCACTACCAGATTGAACTGATGTCCAATTTAGACAAAGTGCCCGAAACCGGGGCGATCATATTCGCTGTCGTCCCCAAACCCAAGAACGGTTCGGGGTTCCCGGCGCGCGTTTTTGCCGTCCTGCCCTAAACATTGTTCTGCTTGAGAAATACTTTGTACTTGAACATCACAACGCTTGATGAAAGGGGATTATTCCACACATGAAAACCAATCGCGTCAAGACTTTGCTGGCTGAAGGGAAAGTCTGTATCGGGGGCTGGGCCACCATCGGCCATCCGACGGTGACAGAGATCATGGGGCTGGTTGGTTTCGACTGGATTCTCGTAGACTGCGAGCACGGCCCCTTGAGTTTTGAAACGGCCCAGTTGCTGTTGCAGGGCATGAGCGGTAGCGAGGCCGTCCCGTTTGTCCGGGTGGCCGATAGCGACGCGGCGATGATCAAGCGTGCCCTCGACATCGGGGCGATGGGCGTGATCGTGCCGCTCGTAAATGATCGGCAGGCTGCCGAACGCGCCGTGAAAGCCACAAAGTATCCGCCGCAGGGCGTTCGAGGCATTGGCGTTCCGCGGGCCAGCCAATATGGCCTTCGTTTCGATGAGTACACCGCCCGGGCGAATGAGGAGATCATGACCATCATCCAGATTGAACACGCAGACGCAGTCAAGAACCTCGATGACATCGTCAGTGTGCCAGGGATTGACCTGCTTTTCGTCGGCCCAGTGGACCTGGCCGGTTCGTACGGGCATGTAGTCATCGGCGGTAAACAGCCGCCTGAGGTGACGCAGGCGGTGGATAAGATTGTCACCACTGCTCAGCGGGCAGCTATTCCGTTGGGGTGCTGGGTCCCCAATGCAGAAGCGGCCAATCAGCGGATTGCACAAGGATTCCAGTTTATTGGCATCAGCACAGACAATTTGTTGCTCATCTCAGCGTGTCAAAACGCGCTTCAAGCCATCAAGAAACCGACCTGAAACAGGGCATAGTTCAGTCTGTTTGGGCAATAGGGGGAGGCAACCATGAAAAGCCATCGGCTCGAAATCATTTTGGGGGGGCTCCTGGCCAGCGCGATGTTGATGAATCTGGTGCTGTGTGGGCTGCTTATCACGTCAGGTACGCTGTCCGTGCCAGGCATACCGAGGGCTGTGGCGCAAGAATTGCTCGCGACCCCAGCCCGGCCGCTCGAGGACACACTCCGCGACGTGGAAGAAGAGCTCGTCACGCGCGCGTATTCGCTGGCCGAACCGGCCGTGGTCAACATCGAAACGCGCGGCTTTCGTGAGAGCTTCTTCTGGGGCGTCACACCCCAGGAAGGCTCAGGCTCCGGCTTCGTGTACGATGACCAGGGCCATATCGTCACGAACTACCACGTGGTCGAAAACGCTTCACGGATTACTGTCAACTTTTCAGACGGCACAACCCAAGCAGGCCAACTGGTTGGAGCAGACCCCAGCACCGACCTGGCCGTGTTGCGGGCTCAGGTCCCGCCTGGCATCCACCCACTCACTCTAGGCGAGCCCGGCCATTTGCGCGTGGGACAGCGCGCCATCGCCATTGGCAACCCATTTGGGCGGTTTCAACGCACGCTTACTGTTGGGGTAATCAGCGCACTGGAACGCAACATCGAAATGGAGAACGGTAAAGTGTTGCGGAACATGATTCAGACCGACGCAGCGATCAATCGGGGCAATTCGGGTGGGCCTTTGCTCGATTCGTATGGCCGGGTGATCGGGGTGACATCGGCCATATACACGCCTACCGGCGGGTCCGTCGGCGTCGGCCTGGCCATACCGGTAGACACCCTCTATCGTGTGCTGCCGGTGATCATCGAAAAGGGATACTACCCTTAT
>Ga0129299_1002373_pt1 | contig 12505 bp, 9 predicted proteins | sample ConPoolayeCmetaG_FD_94477 | JGI IMG/M metagenome (GOLD analysis project Ga0129299, IMG submission 94477) | Hot spring microbial mat communities from California, USA to study Microbial Dark Matter (Phase II) - Cone Pool mat layer C metaG ... | reverse complement strand
TAGGCGCTGTAGCGATTGTGATGGTGCAGGCCGAGCGAGGGATGCAAGCCGGCCGCGCAGATGGCCCGGGCGACGATGGCGCGGAGCACGGCGTAGCCATAATTCAAGAGGAGATTGTGGTCCTCGTCTTCACGGTGGCGGCGGAAATCGAGTTCGCCGAACAGGCGGCCCCAGTAGCGCCGCGCAGCCCACGCTTCCACGTTTCGCGGATCGCCGGATCTCACCTGCGGCAGTAGGGCCAGCAGGCCGTGGTCCGTGCCGTGGAGGTCCAAAAGGGTCTGGGCCTGAGCGCGAATCTTTGCCCGCACCAGTTGTTGCCAAAGGCGTTTTCGGACCGGCTTGGAGGCTTGGGCCTGGGCGGCGAACCGTTCCACCTGGGCATGGTGGGCGACCAAGGGGAGCAACATGCCCACGGGCAGGTGCTTCGCATTGCAGACCACGAACACGCCGCCCGATTCCGCCAAACCCGAAAGAACGGCCTGCGTGCAAGTAACCTGCGGGTGGCTGACCACCATCACGGCCACATCGGCCAGGGGGGTGATCACGGGAGGACAATCGGAGCGCTCAACGACTAGTTGAGCAAGCCGGACGCGCAAGCGGGCCGGCGACTCGGAGAAATCGAGGATGCGGTTAGTCATTGGCCGGGAAGACGTTGCCTAGAGGATCAACGGCAACCTTCCGTGCTTTGGCCTTGAACAGTGAGCCAGGACTCCGTATCACCCGCGCTCCTGGCGTCTTCCTTAACAGCATAGTTGGGCGGGCATCGTGGTGCAAGCGAAATTCGATCTGTTTTGCGGAGATGACCGTGACACGGAACAACTGGCGCTTGCCCGGCTGGAGCTCCATTTCGACATACTCACCTTTGGCGAGCGAGAAGAGGAAGTCCTTATTTGGCCCGTGGTTGCGTCGGACGACCGGTTCGCCCGCCTTGACCCGTCGCGCCGCCTCGAAGAGGCTGACCAGTTCGCCCTCCCAATGCGTTACGGCGCCGGCGGGATCGCGGACGGCGAGGATTTCGATGTGGTGGTTTAAGCCTGGGGCGACATGGCGAGGGCATTGGGGCGGGCCGACCGTGATCGTGGCGACGGTTTTGCGGATGCGTGCCTTGTGGATCGGAACAAGGCGACCGTCGGCGGTCGTGAAGTAAGGGTGGTTGGCCTCGTCGGCAAACGCTTTCTTGGGTTCCTGACCAAGTTGTCGGAGCTTTTCCTGAACGAGCTTGCGGACGCGGTCATCAACGATGGCCTCGACTTCCTCGACGGACATGTCTTTGAGCGGCTTGCGAATATGACGATGCTCGACGAGGTTCCCTTTGTTGTCCACGGTCATGTGGGGCTTGCTGTAATTGGACTCTTCGTGGAGCTGGCCGGAGACCTTTCGGTCGACGCGATAGGAGACCGTGATTGCTTCGACCGAGGCGCGGACGTCGCGGAGGAAGGAGTCGCGGTCGGCCCAGGGCGGGTCCAGAGGCACGAAGAGCCTGCGGCCCAATTCTTTGGCTCGCAGGGCTGCGCGGGTGAGCGCCTGGACCGTCCCAGGGCCCGTCAACGCGATGACCACCGCGTCGATGGCGTGATGGCGATGGTCGGCGCGTTCCTTTTCGTCGTTGTCGCCGAGGATGGCGTTCAAGCCCCACTCGTCGCGGAGGAAGCCGGTTGTCGCTCCGGTTCCCACCTGGACGCGTTGTCGGCCGTTCGCATCGACGCGTCCGCCGTAGAGGAGGGCAAGGTAATCGGCGGCCAATCGCGAGGCATAGCGGGTGTCGTTGAGGTGTCGGTTGGTGAAATCGGCGGGAAGTTGCCGCAATTGGAACTTTCGCAGCTTCGACTCGGCCGCGCTTCCACGGAAGCGGCGGACGCGTTGAAGGATTTCATGCCAGCGTTGTTCGTCGCCCCCATAGGCCTCGAAGGGCGTCCGATTCTGCTTGACGTTTCGGTTTTCCTCGTGGTAACAAAGCGTCTTGTTGAGGAAGGAATTGTCCAGCGATCGACTGAAGGGAATGATGTGCTCCACGTCGAACTGCGGTTGGCTGCCGATCAACGCGTCCATGGAGATGGCTTTGCCGGTGTAGGGGCATTCCCAGTTGCACTCCTCGGCTAAAAGGACTTTCAGGATGTCCGCCGGCCGAGGTTCTTGAATGCCGTGATCTTGAAGAAGTTTGCGGGCGTCAAGGCGGCAACGCTCGTTCTCGCGCATGGCTTGCCATGTTTCTTTGCGCTGTTTTCGGCCACGTTTCATATCTCGGGCGAGTTCGATTCTGACCATCGCTGGTTTTCCGTAGGCGCGGACCAGGGCGTTGACCACCTTGCGGACCTCGGTCAGGGCGCGGCAGACGGCGGGATTGCGGAGCGAGGGGATGGCCTTGGCGACGGGCGGGAGGGCGTCGTAGGCGCGCGTGCCGAGGAGATGATCCCCGTAAACCTGTTTCCGCGCGGTCGCGAATCGCATTCCTTCCCGTTGCATCAAGGGCAGCAGTTTGCGGATTGCCCGGGCCGAAAGCGCGGCATATCCCGGCTCAAAGTCCAGCGCGGCCAGTTGCGCGGCGGTGGGTTCGTCGAGGTTCCAGGCGCGGACGAGGCGTCGGGCGAGCGGCGCCTCCTTCTCGAAGGAAAGGATTTCGTTCACCAAACGGCGTTTGTCCTCGTCGTCCATCGCGGCCCAGCGTTGGCCGAGCACGGCGGCCATTTTGGCGGCCGTGCGGTTGCCGAGGATTCGCTTCTCGCCGCCGCGTTCCAGATTGAACGCGAAATCCTCTTGGCTCCCCTTGGGTTTTTTCAAGTCGAGCAACTTGCGGATGCGGGCGAACGTGGCCTCGGCTTGGGTTTCGAGAAAGTGGGCGAGCTTGTGCCGCTCTTCGGGCGAGAGGGGGCGGACGACTCCGTCGGGTTGGATGACCTCCAAGTCGTTGATTTTCTGCCAGTAGCGGAATCGCTGCGCAAGCAACGAGGCAAGCGGCGCGCGCCGATGACGGGGTTCCAGTTCGCAGCGGCCGATCAGTCCTTTCTGCGATTTGAGCGGGCGCTGGAAGAAGATCGCCCTACGAACCTTGGTTTTCAACTCGTCCGTCAATCGCGGATGGTACCGCGATTGCGCCTCCCAGACGCGATCGAATTCGTCGAGGTACATTTGCCGCGCGGTCCAGCGATTTCGAATGCGGCGTTGCTCGGGGTCTAAGGAGGAGAAATACTCACCCAAGGCGCGAGCCCCCGCCCGGTTCATCTCCTCTTGGAGTTCCGCGATTCCTTTCTTGACCTCGCCGGCCTCCTTCTCCTCCTTGAGGGCCTTCTTGTTGCTGAGAAAGCCTCGTCGCTGGGCGAGATGATAGAAGGCGCGACCGAGCGCGTAGGGAGGCAGGGGGGTGTCGAGGGCAAGGGCGCGAAGACGATACGGCAACAGATGCGCCGCTATCCGATCCTCGAGCGAACCGAACTGGATGGCCAGATCGGCGTCCAGGGTTCGAAGGATCTTGTCTCGCGATACAGGCGTTGGCGGACCGGGCGGCAACAGACCGGCTTCCTGCAAGGCGCGGAATACACGCCGTTGCCGTTGCGCCCGTCGCCAAAGCTGACGGCGCTGTTGGCGGGCTTGACGGCGCTTCGTGCTCGGCGGCTCATCGACGCCCTTTTCGAACTCGGTTTCACTGCCGACGCCGCTATCGAAGCAACGCACGCCGGTTCGTCGGACCCCCAACGGCTGGCCTTGGTCATCGAGGTCGATCACGGCCCATCCTACGCCCTGAACCCCCACGTCGAGCCCAAGACAATAGGAAGTTGCTTGTAAAGTTTGTTGGTCACCCATTTTTTCCTCCCGGGGTATTGACTTAAAACCTAGTTGCCGCTAACCTACACACCAGTGTATCCGAGCGGCGATTGCCCCTTGTCACAGTAAGGGACTTTCGTTCGCGAAAGGCAACCTCGCCAGCATCGCTGGGCGAGGACCAGGGCAAGGCGATTTATCGCCATGCCCGCAAGCGTCTCCCCGCGAGACGCTTTTTTCATGCGCGCGAAGGAAATCGCTCTGCTTTCTTTTCCTTGCCCTCGTTCTTCGACTCCGGTGTCGGGATAGTCGTGCGGCACGTGCACGTGGTCCAGTCGTTTGCAATTCGTGATCATTTGGGGCTTGTTTTCACGGGGCGATGGTCAGGGCCAAATGGTTCGCAACGTCGCATAAATTTCTCGGGCCGCGTCGGTCCTAAGCCAGTGCTTGCGTGTCGGGCGAGTGCCAAGCCAATGCCAGGCGCGGCGGGCGAAACCCACGCCGGGGTTTACTTGGGAGCTTCCGTAACGGCCAGGTCGATCTGATGATCCTTGGCGTCGAGAAAGATACGGAAGTGCAGCCGGGCGTTGCGATGCGCTTGGCGGTAGAACTCGTCATACCAAAGCGGAAGGCTGCGGTTGTCGAAATCCTCGGCGATTTTGGCTTTCTGGCCTTCCTCCTTCGCGGCGGCGAATTGGTTGGGAAGCCCACGGACTTTCTGTTCCAGCTCGTTGCGGACGGCAGGGATGTTCATCTGGGCGACCAGCCCCTTGAACTGTTGCGGCGGAGGGTTGGCGAGGCTGACGGTAATCGAGACCCCCTTGCCTTTGACAAACGTCTTGATGCCAAATTCGACGCCCGGGAGTAGGTGGCCGCGTAGGGCCTTGCGAGGAAAAAGAAGCGTGGCGGCTGATTTGGGGGGGATTGGCGCGGGCGGGTTGAAAACAGGTTTCTCCAACCGATCGATGACGAGGGGACCGGCCGGGCCCGACACTTTGACAAACTCGATGCGGAGATTCGCCGGATCGGGCATGAAGTCGATGGGCACATTGACGGTGCTGACGCCCTTGTTGAGGTCGAGCGTCAAAGGTTCGACCAGCGCCGGTTTTCGCAGCGCGACCAAGTGGGGAGGCCCACCGCCGCGGAGTTCCAAAGCGCAATTGCGGAGGTACTCGGCCGCGGCCCCGAGTTCGGCCGCTTTTTCCGCCCAACGAAACTTGAGGCCATCCCCGTCGCGAAAGAACGTGGCCACTTCGGCGGGCGCGTCTTCCTTGCCGGTGGACTCCAGGCGCACGACCCAACCTTGTTGTGCGTCCTTGTTTTCCCACGGCGCGAAGGTGAAACTGCGTTTGCCTCGAACGGCCGTTTCCTCACCGACTAAATCGACCGAGACGGGGACATCGGGCGGGGCATGGATGCCGCCGAGGAGCGTGGGACCAGGGGCAAATTCGCCGGCGTTGGCGTCGGGCAGGGGCGGCAATTCCACGTAGGGCGGAAAGCCGGCGAAGGCGTCGGCCGGTGGGGCGGGCTTGTCGGGAGGTTTCGGCGGCGAAGCCTGTTTGTTTTCCGCGGCCGGCGTCTTCTTCTCCTCAGGGGCCTTCTTGGGCTTCTCGGCCGAGATTTTCTCCGCGGCCGGGGCGGGAGTGGTCGATTTGGCCCCTTTTTCAGCGGGGGAATGTGGTTCAGACTTCGACTCGGCCTTGGCCGCAGGGGTGGCGGCCTTGGTGTCCGACGCTTCCGGCTTGGCCGGCGGCGCGGCGGGAGGCGGCGTCTTGCCGGGGACTGGAGGCGGCCCGCCGGGCTTAGGCGGCGGCCCGACCGGTTTCGGCGGCGGACCCGACGCGGCCTTCGCGTCGGGGGCATCCTTGCCTTCCTTTTCCGACGCCCACTTCTTTTCCAATTCCGACTCAAGCTCGGCGAAGTCGTTGTCGGCGGACTTTCGCCTCTCGATCTTCTCCGCCTTCGACGTGGCCGCCGCTTGGGAAGCGACCTGATGCTGCCTTCGGGCGTTTCTTACCGATAAGACGATCGCCAGCAACAGGCCACAAACGATCAACAGCACGACCGCTCCGGCCGCTCCGCCCCAAAGGATCATCCGACGGCGGTCGGCCTTCACGTAGTCGATCCACCCCTTCGCCCGATCCAGCGCTTGGGACGCAAGTGATGCCTTGGCCTCTGGCCTCGCCAAGGGCTTTATTTCCCGGGAGGAAACAGCAAGGGACGATTCGTCCTCGACTGGCTCGGCTTCGGCCTCGACTTCCTCCAGCGGTTTGGCGCGGAGGATTTTCGCCGATGGCGCGGGCCGCCATTCGGACAGCAACCGGGCGACCTCGTCAGCGGTCTGGAAACGATCGTCGGGATTCTTGGCCATCATCTTGCGGCAAATGCGGATCAATTCCGGCGGCGTGTCCGGACGTCGTTCGGCGATGTCTTTCGGCTCTTCCTTCTGGTGTTTAAGGATGCGTTCCGCCAGGGTGCCGTCGGGAAAGGGAGGGCTTCCGGTGAGGAGGAAATAGAAAGTGCAGCCGAGCGAGTAAATGTCGGATCGTCGATCGAGTTTTTCGACGCCTTCGGCTTGCTCGGGGGCCATGTAATCCACGGTGCCCAAGATCGCCTGATCTTCCTGGGCCGAGCCATCGGCCGCTCGGGCCTCGACGCCCACGGCCCGAGCCATCCCCATGTCCAGAATCTTGACCACGCCTTGCTGGTTGACGAGGAGATTGGCGGGCTTGATGTCGCAGTGGATCACGTTCCGGTCGTGGGCATGGGCGAGGCCCTCGGCGGCCTGACGGATGTAGTCGGCGGCAAGGGCGAAATCGAGCGGGCCGTTCTGCTCGACGATCCGCTGAAGATCGCGGCCTTCGACGTATTCCATGACCAAATAATAGCGGTCGCCCTCGTTGGCCACGTCATAGGCATGGACGATGTTCGGGTGATCCAGGGCAGCCACGGCGCGGGCTTCAGTGAAGAATCGTTCCAGGGCCGCCGGGTCGCTGCCCAGTTCCTTGGCGATGATCTTCAGCGCCACGGCCCGATTCATGATCGTATGCCAGGCCAAAAAAACGCTTCCCATTCCGCCACGGCCCAGCAAATCCACCAGGCGATATTTTCCCCAGAGAAAGGCCGTTCGCCCGGCTAGCAACTGGCCCGCTTGCCATCGATTAAGCAATTCCTTCCGCACCAAAGCTTTCGCCAGGGAGCGGGCATCGGAGGCGCTTGCGGCAAGCTGACGGGCGATGTCCAATTGTTCGCCTTTGAGGAGCTTGCTCTTTTCGAGGACTTCGAGAAACGATGCGGCGGTTTCCACGGCCATAGCTTCACCCCGCGCTGAAAAGCCCCGAGCGCCGCCATCCAGGCAGCGACTGACAGCCTAGGGCTGAGTGTACCACTCGTTACCGGGGAATGCAAATCTCATCGTGGGGAGTGGAGCGGCGGATGGTTGGCGGCGAGTTTAGGTTCTCAGTTCGTAACATACGCGCGCCCTGCGCGAATGTTGTTCAATAGCGTAGGCAATCGGCATGGTTTTTCGCGAAACGCTGGGACTTTGCCTGGGTTGTACACGGGTACGAGTTTTTGGTCGCGGCCGCGGACCACCTCGGGGAATCGGCCAAGGAGAAGGCCCGTTGCCGGGCCTTGTCCGCCGCGTTTACGCCGGGGCGAGGTTCCAGTCCATCGCGGAACATCAAACGCCGTTGACGGGGCTTCGCGCCGCGGCGGCATTGGGTCCGATTCCTTCGGTGAAGGCCCGTTGACGGGCCTTGTCCGAATTAGGCGGTCTTTGGCCCGGCGTTTGACGCCGGGTCGCGGTTTCCATCCCGTGGCGAACCTCAAGCCCCGTTCACGAGGCTTCTCGCTGCGCTCGTGATTTGCGGGCGACGCCCGCGCTCCGGGATTTGTGGGCGGCGTTCAGGCCGTTTCCTCTTCGGAGCGCGGGCATCTTGCCCGCATTTGTTTTTGCGGGCGGGACGCCCGCGCTCCGGGCCTGACGGGCGGGACGCCCGCGCTCCGGGATTAGCGGGCGGCGTTCAGGCCGTTTCCTCTGTGGAGCGCGGGCATCTTGCCCGCATTTGTTTTTGCGGGCGACGCCCGCGCTCCGGGCCTGGCGGGCGAGACGCCCGCGCTCCGGGCCTGGCGGGCGGGACGCCCGCGCTCCGGGCCTGACGGGCGGGACGCTCGCGCTCCGGACCTGGCGGGCGAGACGCCCGCGCTCCGGGATTTGCCCACGTTCCACCGACTGCACCAGCTTGCCTGTTGTCTCGATGAAAGCGAAACATTGCCCGTCTGGCTCCCAGTCTTCTGTTGCGACCATGCCTGCCGTGGGAGCCTGGTGTCCGGGATTGTTCCCTATTCGGTAGCGGGCACGGCCCGCGTTAGGCCATGGGGATGCGACATGCGGTGGGGCGCGGCCCCCTCGATAGAGAGGGTTCGTGCGTTGCAGCAATTAACCGCTTTGAAAAACTCGCGGCGATGGTAGACGCATCGGCCAACTACCCCATCTTTAGCGGTACTTCATGCATTGGATCGGTGTTGCGTGGCAGGTTGTAGGAGAAGCTCAGTCTCGCCATTTCGCCGGGCGTTTGGCTGTAAGCTATGCTTGTCAGGGAATTCTCGATTCTCGCAACGACTTTTTCGGTAGGTGAACAAAGGTGGCTCTTGCACGCGATTTGCCGTCTGCGCTGAAACCGTCTGGGATGACGATCCGGCCGGGCGAGGGAAAGGAGGCCAGTTTCGAGGAACTGAAGCAGCGGATCCACGCCAAGCTGGTCGACAAGCTCGATCTGTCTCGCGCGGGAGACATTCAAAGCGAGGTCTTTCGCCGCGAGATCCGCCTGGTGATCGAGCGGCTGTGCGACACAGAAGACACGCTTTTGAATCGCAGCGAGCGCGACCGGCTCGTGGAGGAGGTCCTGGACGAAACTTTCGGTCTCGGCCCGCTCGAAGCCCTGCTGAAAGACCCGACGATCAGCGACATCCTCATCAACGGGCCGAAGAACGTGTATGTGGAACGTCGCGGCAAGATGGAAAAGACGAACGTCACGTTCCGCAACAACGAGCACTTGCTGCAGATCATCGACCGGATCGTATCGCGGGTGGGGCGGCGGGTGGACGAAACTTGTCCGATGGTCGACGCCCGCATGGCCGACGGTTCCCGCTTCAACGCCATCATCCCCCCGCTGGCTTTGGATGGGGCGTGCGTTTCCATCCGGCGCTTCGGGGCCAATCCGCTGAAGCTCGAGGACCTGCTGAACTACAAGGCATTCACGCCCGAAATGGTCATGCTTCTCGAGGGGGCGATCAAGGCCCGGCTGAACATTATCATTTCCGGGGGGACCGGCTCCGGGAAAACAACGCTCTTGAACACCCTCTCCAGCTTCATCCCCAACAACGAGCGGATTGTCACCATCGAGGACGCGGCGGAATTGCAGCTCCAGCAGGACCACGTGGTGCGATTGGAAACGAGGCCGCCGAACATCGAGGGCAAAGGCGCCATCACCGCGACCGACCTGGTCAAGAACGCCCTGCGCATGCGGCCCGAGCGGATCATCATCGGCGAGTGCCGCGGGGCGGAGACGCTGGACATGCTCCAGGCGATGAACACGGGCCACGAGGGGTCGATGACCACGCTCCACGCGAACTCGCCCCGCGACGCGTTGGCTCGTTTGGAAACCATGATCATGATGGCGGGCTTCGAGCTGCCGCTGAAAGCCATGCGGAGCCAGATCGCCAGCGCCGTGGATTTGATCGTCCAAGCCAACCGGCTTCAAGGCGGCAAGCGGAAGATCACCCAGATCAGCGAGATCGTGGGCATGGAGCAAGACACCATCGTGATGCAAGACATTTTCCGCTACGAACAGGAGGGCGTGGACGAGCATGGTCGGGCCTACGGCAAGTTCGTTTCCCTGGGCATCCGCCCCACGTTCATGCCCCGCCTCGAGGCCTGCGGCATCCGCCTGCCGGCCAGCGCTTTCCGCCAGCGCGTGATGTTGGAGGATTAGTCGCCGCCTATGAGCCCGATCCTGATCGCTATCGCGGCGTTCGTGGGAGTGGCGGCCCTTGTGGGCGGGGTTGCCATGCTCCTCTTCGACCGGCCCTCGGCCAAGATCGAGGACCGGCTGGAGCTTCTCACGGGGATCAGTTCGCCCGCCGCGAAAGAGTTCGCCAAGAAGTCGAGCATTCTGGCCGAGCCGCTGGATAAGCAGCCGGGAATTCTCGAATCGTTGATCCGCCGATTCGGCGACGTCGATCGGCTCTTCGCGCAAGCCGACGTGCAAATCGCACCGTCGCGGATGGCGCTCATCTGCGCGCTGCTTGCCGGAGCGGCGATCACGGCGGGGTGGCTTTACGGCCTGCACCCGGGCTTGTTGCCGCTGATCGGCACGCTGGCGGCCGCGGTGCCCATCGTTTGGCTTCTCCAGCGGCGGAAGCGCCGTCTGAAGGCCTTCGGCGTGCAACTGCCCGATGCCCTCGACATGCTTGCCCGAGCACTCCGCTCCGGCCAAAGCCTCAACGCGGGATTCCATCTGGTAGCCAACGAAATTGCCGCCCCCCTGGGCCGGGAATTCGGCCGGCTGTACGAGGAGCAAAACCTGGGCGTGAATTTGGAAGACTCGTTGGACGCCCTGACCGAGCGGATTCCCAACCTCGATCTGCGGTTCTTCGCCACGGCGGTGGTTCTCCAGCGTCAGACGGGCGGGGATTTGGCGGAGATCCTCGACAAGATCAGCCGACTGATTCGCGAACGCTTCCAAATTTGGGGACAAATCCAGGCGCTGACCGGCGAAGGACGCCTGTCGGGCATTGTGCTTTTAGCCCTGCCCGTGCTCTTGTTCTTCGTCATGCTCCGCCTCAACTACGATTATGTCATGGTGCTGTTTCGCGACCCGATGGGCAAAAAAATGCTCATGGGAGCGATCTTCCTCCAGTTGCTCGGGGCGTTTTTCATCCGCAAGATCGTCAATATCAAGGTATAGGCGACCGTGATCCTGGCCGAAGCATCTATTTTGGAAACCCTAACGCCGGTGGCGGTGTTTGGCATGTTCGCCGCGCTGGCGTGGTGGATTCTGGATTGGCTGGCCGCGGCGAAGCCGCGGACCCTGGAACGCCTCGACGCCTTGAAAAACCCGCGCTCGCGCCCGAACCTTGATGACTTGCCGCTGAAAAAGAGCGACGCGGTCGCCAAGGTGCTGGAAAAGGCGACCCCCGCCTTCGCCAAAGCGCTCGAACCCAAGAGCGAGGAGGAACTCAGCCGGCTGAAGCTCAAACTGGCCAGGGCCGGTTTCCGTTCCGACGCGGCCGGCAAGGCCTTTCTGGGACTGAAGTTCATGGGGTTGCTGGCGGGGCTCGTGTTGGGCGCCGGCGCGTTCTTTCCGTTTTTTGGCGCGACCCAACAGTCCACGTTCATGACCATCGGATTGGGCGGAGGCTTGTTTTATCTTCCCGATCTGGCGGTTTGGCTAGTTGCCCAAAAACGTCAAGAGGCGATTTTCCTGGGACTGCCCGACGCCCTCGACCTCTTGGTGGTTTGCGTCGAGGCGGGCCTCGGCCTGGATCAGGCGATGCGCCGCGTCGCCGAAGAGACCCAGAAAACCTGTCCTGCCCTTGCCGACGAATTGAATCTGGCCAATATGCAGCTTCAAATGGGCAGGCCCCGCGCCGCGGTGCTGCACGAACTTGGCGAGCGGACCGGCGTGGCTGACGTGCGAACCCTGGCGGCGGTTCTCATCCAGGCCGAGAAGTTTGGATCGAGCGTGGCTCAAGCCTTGCGGACGCAAAGCGATGCCATGCGAGTCCGACGCCGGCAGATCGCCGAGGAAAAAGCGGCCAAAACCGCCGTCAAACTCATCTTTCCCCTGGTGCTTTTCATCTTTCCCGGGATCTTCGTGGTCCTGGTCGGTCCAGCGGCCATCACCATGGTGAGGGAGATGTTCCCACTAATGTCAGGTGGAAAGTAACGGGCTGACCAGCCGTGGATCGTCCGCGCGCCAGGTCCGCGGCCAGGTTCGAGCCGGAAAAGCCATCACCTGCGAGAATCTCCTCCAGACAAAGCCAACCCTTCTGGCTTGGCATTCATCCCTACCTGTACGTGTTGTTTTGGGATTCTTCTCCGGTGCCACCGCGTGGTCGGCCGATGATGAATGAGGAATGAATGCGGCCGCGTACACGGATTCGACGGGGGTTCAGGGATGACCATCCGGCTTTCATTGCTCGCGACTTGCGCGCTCGCGCTTGCATCGACATCCCCAGTTCGCGGGGATTTCTTCAGGGCCCTCGTCCGTGATTTTCAGGAAGTCAATCAGTGGCCGTGCCCCTATCATTGCTGGGATCGCGAGGCGGTCAGGTCGGCGTTTCCGAGCATGATTCAAAGTGGGTGGCGTCGTCAGAACCTTTTGTCTGACAGTCACTTCACCGCCAACAATAGCGAGCTGTCGCCGGCCGGGCAGGTCAAGGTCCGCTGGATCCTCACCGAAGCGCCGCCTGAGCGTCGAGTCATTCAGGTTCGCAAGGCCGCGACACCCGAGCAGACCGCGGCAAGGATTCTGGCCGTCCAGAATTATGCGGCCAAGATCGCCCCGGATTCCGAGCCGCCGGTGATCGAGGAAAGCAACCTTAGTCCCCCAGGTTATCCCGCCGGGTGGCCAAGCCCGAAGGACGAATCGACCGTGCGTAAATTCCAGCCGCAAATGCCAGAGAATCTCTACCTGCCGGAGCGAAACTCATCCGGCGGGACCACGCAGTGATCCCTCCTAGG
>Ga0129299_1002372_pt1 | contig 12507 bp, 12 predicted proteins | sample ConPoolayeCmetaG_FD_94477 | JGI IMG/M metagenome (GOLD analysis project Ga0129299, IMG submission 94477) | Hot spring microbial mat communities from California, USA to study Microbial Dark Matter (Phase II) - Cone Pool mat layer C metaG ... | reverse complement strand
GAGCTATAGTAAGATCCTCTTTATTAACTTATTGATACATTGTTCAAAATATTTAGGTTTATGTCGCACCAACATTCACGTCGTTTAATTTTGATTATATGACTATAAATATATTAACCAAACAGCAAACTTTTTAGTCTAATTCAAAGATTCATTTAGCTTTGCGATCTTTTGATTTATTAAAATTAATTAAAGAAAGCAAGTAATGGAAGATAAACCACACATTAGTTTAAAACCAGAAAAAGTGTTCGAAATCTTCGGCTTTCCTGTTACTAACTCGTTACTAGCTGTTTTGATTGTCTTTCTTGTTTTCTTGATTTTAAACATCAACCACTTTCTTGAATCAAAGAAAGACCCAAAAAAAAGAAATAATCTTTACTACATATTCAACTACATATTAAAATCCTTATATCAATTTTTCTACTCAGTTTTAGGAGAAGAAACAATCAAGTATTTCCCCGTTTTAGCTTCATTTTTTCTTTTTATTTTAATGCAAAACTGGTTCGGGCTACTGCCAGGAGTAGGAAGTATACTAATTAAAGCAATAAGTCATCACGAAGAGCAACACATGGTTCCATTATTACGCGGCGGAACAGCTGATTTAAACACCACATTAGCTCTAGGAATATTATCCGTCGCTATATCAAATATTACAAGTATTCAAGCAATCGGTTTCAAAAATTATGTCGCAAGGTTTTACCGGATTAAAGACCCAATTTCATTTTTCATCGGAACGCTAGAAATTGTTAGCGAGTTCTCGAAAATGATTTCTTTTTCTTTCCGTCTTTTTGGTAATATATTTGCTGGCGAAGTTCTTTTAGGTGTCATTGCCTTTTTATTACCAGTTCTAGCTTCTTTTCCTTTTCTAATATTGGAACTATTTGTAGGATTCATCCAAGCACTTGTTTTTACAATGTTAACCTGTGTTTTTATTAGTCTTGGAATTAAGCATCATTAGTTTTTTTATTTTTTATTAAGTTAACAAAATTAAGGAGGTAGTGTTTTATGGAAATCGAAGTAATTAAAACAATAATGATTGGCATTACAATAGTGGTCGGCTCAATCTTTCCATCTAAGGCAATTGGAAAAATAGGTCTGCAGGCACTGGAATCAATAGGTAGGAATCCAGAAGCAGAATCTGGAATTAGAACAACGATGATTTTAGCCATTGCATTTGCAGAAGCAGTTGCAATTTACGCCTTGGTAGTGTCTCTTATTATTAAGTTTGTCTAAAAAAATAATATTTTAGGCACAAATTAAAAGTGTAATGTTATTAAATTTAACAAATGGAAAGTTTGGGATTAGACATAAAGCTTTTAATTGCTCAAACTATCAATGTTATTTTATTCTTTCTTGTATTTAAAAAATTTGCCGCCAAACCTTTTAAACAATTCCTGCTTAACGAAAAGAAAAAAGAAGAAGAAAAAGAAAATGTCCTTATGGAAATGAAGAAAAAAGAAGAGGAGTTGCTAAGAGAAAAACAGATAGAAATAGAAAGAATAAAGGAGGAACAAAATAGAGTTGTAAAAGCATACGAAGAAGAAGCAAAAGCTATAAAAGAAAAAATAATTGCAGAAGCAAAAAAAGAAGCAGAAGCAATAATCACAAAAAGTCGAATACAAAGCAAAAAATACCAAGAGAAAATTGAGAACGAGCTTGACCAAAGAGTAAAAGAATTGAGTTTAAGAATTGCAACAGAAGCATTATCTTCAGTCTTAACCCCAGAAATGCAAAGAGAAATAAATAAGAGGGTTCTAGAAGAAATTAATAATCGAATGACAAGCACCTTGGGCCAGTTGACTAATGGCTTCAAGGAAAGTATTAGCTAGCTTTTTACGATAAGAAAAAAACTATGACTGATAACAAAGAACTAATCGAAAAAGTTAAGAAATATCTGCTAAATGAGATCGTGGTAGACTACTCAAAAAAGATATTAATTACAACTCCACACCCACTAGAAGAAACAGAAAAAAAGAAATTATTGAATTACTTTCCAAGTGGTTTTCAATTAGAAAATAAAGTAGATCCTTCTTTAATTGGTGGATGGATCGTTCAATATGAGGATAAAGTGATGGATTTTTCCCTAAAGAGGAGAATGTCAATCTTGGATAGATTAGAAAAAGAAGGAAAAGAAAATAAAGACAAGCTTCTCGAAGTAAAAATCCAAGAAGTAGGCGAGGTTTTACAAATAAAAGATGGTATAGCAATTTTGTCAGGCTTAACAAATGTGTCATACGGAGAAATGGTAGAGTTTGAAAGTGGAGTACAAGGTTACGTCATTGACCTTACTGAAACAGAGGTAGGTGTAATTGTTCTTGGTGACTATTTAAAGATAAAATGCGCAGAAAAAGCATTTACTCTAGAAAAAGTACTATCCATTCCGGTATCAAAAAAATTGATAGGACGTATAGTTGACCCACTAATTAATCCCATCGATGGCAAAGAAGAAATAGAAAAAGAAAAGTTTTACCCGGTAGAAAAAATTGCACCAGGAGTTACTTGCCGAAAACCAGTGTCCGTACCAGTGCAAACTGGTATAAAAGCAATTGACGCTCTGATTCCTGTTGGTCGTGGCCAAAGAGAGCTAATAATTGGTGATCGCGGAACCGGAAAAACAACATTGGCAATTGACACAATCTTAAATCAAAAAAACGAAGACCTAATTTGCATTTATTGTGCTATCGGACAAAGAAACTCAAAAATAGCCCAAGTAATAGATCTTTTAGAAAAAAGAGGAGCAATGGATTACACAATTGTTGTTTCCGCTTCAGCTTCCGATCCTTCATCATTGCAGTATTTGGCTCCATACTCAGCAATGGCAATTGCTGAGTACTTTATGGATGACGGTAAAGATGTTTTGGTAATATTTGATGATTTAACAAAACACGCTTGGTCATGGAGAGAGATTTCTCTAATTTTACAAAGACCAGCTGGAAGAGAGGCATATCCAGGCGATATCTTTTACTTACATTCTCGTCTATTAGAAAGAGCCTGCCAACTGGATGAAAAACACGGTGGAGGTTCAATCACAGCTTTACCAGTAATAGAAACATTAGAAGGTGATGTTTCGTCATACATTCCAACAAATGTCATTTCCATTACAGATGGCCAGATATTTTTGGAAACTGATTTATTTAATTCTGGAATTCGCCCGGCTATTAATTTTGGTCTATCTGTATCACGCGTTGGTGGAGCTGCACAAACAAAAGCAATGAAAAAAGTGGCATCAAAATTAAAACTTGACTTAGCACAATATAGAGAAATAGCCACCTTTTCACAGTTTGAATCAGAGCTAGATGAAGAAACTAAAAAGTTTTTAAATCGGGGAGCAAAACTAACACAGATACTTACTCAAAAAAGAAACAAGCCATACTCACTATCAGAAGAGGTAGTTGTAATTTGGTCTGTCAACAAAGGTTTTGCTGACAACATCCCAATAGGAGATATATCTCGATTTGAAGATGAACTGCTTTGCACTCTAGCATTAGAAGGAAAAAACATTGCAAAAACTATAGATGAAACAAAAGACTTTACACCAAAAGAAGAGTCAGAAATGGAAGCATTAGTTAAAAACGTATTACAAAGATTGGGGTATGAATCTTAGGCAAATAAGAAAAAAAATTCGTTCTGTTTCCAACGTTAAAAAGATTACAAATGCTATGCAGCTAGTTTCATCTATTAAGATGAAAAAAGCTCAGCAGAAAGCAATTGAAAGCAAACCATACCGAGAATTGCTTTCATTTATAATTCAAAAAGTCATCAGTTCTGGTTTAAAAGAAAGTTACTCTTCTTTATTGTCATCAAGTAATGTTAATGCAGAAAAAGATTTGATCATTCTAATTACCTCAAACAAAGGCTTATGCGGGGCATTTAATTCCAACCTTTTTCGCTTTTTAATCAAGGAAATAGATTTTAGTAAAGTAAGCTTTATTATATGCGGTACAAAAGGAATAAATTTTGTAAAGAAAATGGGTGGAGAGATAATAGCAGACTTTTCCTACTCAAATTATAAAGAAGAAAAAGAAAAGAAGGTTTCGGCAATTTTTAAAACAGCACTTGATTTATTTATAGAAGGACAATACAAAAATGTTTTTTTAATCCACAACCATCTTCTAAGCACAATTCAATTCGAACCAATAAAGAAAAGGATTTTTCCAATTGTAATTGACGAGGCAGAATTTAAACTAGGTGAAACCAAAAAGGCAAAAATGGAATACCTTATTGAACCATCCCCAGAAAAAATAATTGATAACGCATTAAAATCTGCTATGGAAGTAGAAATATATGGGGCTCTAATTGAATCAGAAGCAGCAGAACATTCAGCAAGAATGCTAGCAATGAAAAATGCTACTGATAATGCATCAAACATTGTTTATAATCTGACACTTCTACACAACAAGGTTCGCCAAGAAAAAATTACACACGAGCTTCTAGACATGGTAACTGCCAAACAGTCAGCTGTAAAATTGTCTAGCTAGTAAAAATAATTGATAATTAGTTAAGTTTATTTTTTGGTTATGGAAGGAAAAAGGGGGAAAATCATCGCGATTCGAGGGGTAGTAATAGATGTATTATTTAATGAAAATGAAACACCAGAAATTTACGATGCACTAGTAATCGATGAAAAGGGATTTGATTATCTAATATTGGAAGTAGAATCCATATTAGGCAAAGGGTTGGCAAGATGTATATTAATGGGGAGTCCTTTTGGAATAAGAAGAGGAATGAGTGTAATCAATACAGGAGAACCAATAAAAGTTCCAGTTGGCGAGAATACACTTGGTAGGATTTTAAACGTCGTTGGCCAACCAATTGATGAAAAACAAATAGAAGTAAAAGAAACTTCGCCAATTCATAAATCACCACCTGTTTTATTAGAACAATTACCAGAAAAGAATATCTTTGAAACGGGAATTAAAATAATTGACTTGCTAGTTCCTTTTGTTAGAGGAGGCAAAATAGCAGTTTTTGGCGGAGCAGGAGTAGGAAAAACAATTTTAATCCAAGAATTGATTCACAATGTTGCCAAACATCACCAAGGTGTGTCAGTTTTTACGGGTGTAGGTGAACGGTCACGGGAAGGAAACGAACTATGGCTAGAAATGAAGGAATCAAAGGTAATTGACAAAACAGCTTTAGTATTTGGCCAAATGAACGAGCCACCCGGTAATCGCTTGCGTATTGGTTTAACAGGAGTAACACTGGCTGAATACTTTAGAGACAAAAAAGAAATGGATGTATTGCTTTTTATTGATAATATTTTCCGCTTTGCACAAGCAGGAAGTGAAGTGTCAGCTCTCTTAGGTAGAATCCCATCATCGGTCGGCTATCAACCAACTTTAGCCTCGGAAATGTCAGCTTTACAAGAGCGAATTACCTCGACAACATCAGGATCAATTACATCAATTCAGGCTGTTTATGTACCAGCTGACGATTATACAGACCCTGCTCCAGTTGCTACATTTGCCCACCTTGATGCATCACTAACACTAGATCGATCTCTAGCTGAACAAGGGCTTTACCCAGCAATTGATCCTTTAACATCTTCATCCAGAGCCTTAGACCCGGAAATTGTTGGTGAAGAACATTACCAAGTAGCAAAAGAGGTTTTAAAAACGCTACAACGCTACAAAGATTTACAAGATATAATTGCTATTCTAGGAATGGAAGAATTATCCGAAGAAGACAAACTAACAGTTTCTAGAGCTAGAAAAATTCAAAGATTCCTAACCCAACCTATGTTTGTAGCAGAACCATTTACAGGAAGAGTAGGAAAATATGTTTCCGTCAAAGAAACAGTACGCGGTTTTGCGGAAATATTAAGCGGGAAATACGATAACAAAAACGAAATCAGTTTCTACATGAAAGGAACAATTGAAGAAGTAGAATAAATAAAATGTAACAAATATACTTATTTCATTAAAAAATAATGTATTTTTGAAGGGGGTGTTTTATTTTTAAAACACTAATATATGGAAAGGTGCTTTTTTAAAAACTTCATTTATAGTGCAAAAAAAATCTAGTACCAAAACAAATAATTCGCAAAAATTTCATCTAAGAAGTTTTTGCTATAAGATAGAAAAAATGAAAAAAACCTTATATTTAAAGATCATTACACCACAAAAAATTGTACTGGAAAAAGTAATTAGATCAATTACTGTTCCAACAGAAGAAGGAGAAATAACAATACTACCAAACCATGCCAACCTCTTCTCATTAATAGATGAAGGAATAGTAAAAATTAAATTTGAAGACAAATGTGAAGACTATTTAGTCATTGGTGGAGGATATTTAGAAACAGATGGGAAAGAGGTTAATGTTTTAGTTTCTCGTGCCTATGGCCAAGATGAGATTGATGAAAAAATTATTGAGGAAGCAAAAGAAAAAGCAAAAAAATTCTTATCAGAAGCAAAAACAGATTCTGAAAGACAGATGGCAGTTGCTCTGCTGCGCCGATCATTGATTGATATAAAACTTTTAAAAAAGAAAAAGAAAAGCTAATCAATAAGTCCAATAAAAAACAATTAGTCAGCTACTTCAATTTCTTACTGTTTTTTAAATTTAGACAATCTTTTTTATACCTTTTTTGATTTACTGCACTTTTAACTTAATTAAACTGTTTGCATCTCTTTATTTATCTTTACGTTTGTTTACTCTCTTAAGACCTTTTCACCCAAAATAAATGCCAAAGTGTTATTATATAGATTTTCAGGTAGAGAATAAGATCAAAACTCTTAAAATATTACCCACTTTAAAAAGCAAAAGTCATTAAAACATTTAAAAAGATTTGAAGAATATTTAATAATTTAAAAAAGACATAAAATACAATGCTACAAGAGTGCAAATAGATTTTTCAACAAACAATAAATAATCCCTACTAAAAAGACTTCCAAGAAAACTCTTTGGCAAAAAGTAAGAACATTTTCAAGAAAAGACTAAAAAACAGAAAACATTTCGAAAAAGGTATGAATAGGAAAATTTATTCTAAGGCTAAATTACATCATTTTTATATATTTCACTCCAAACTAAATCAAAAAAACAAGTCACAGCAAGAAGATCAGCTGACCCACCGGTTCTTATGCCTTTTTCCGTAAAATCTTTTGACATTTTTTCTAATTCTTCTAGCCCGCTTTTTGTTGAGGCTCCGCCAAGTTTTAATGCTTTTTCAGCTCTTTTTTTTATGTATTCAATTATACTTATATCGTCATGATAATAAAAAGAAGTTGTATCATCTACAATTGTCATCAAAAAAAGCAATGTATTAACGAGTTTTTCATTTTTATTTTTTGTTTCTAGACCTTGGTAGTATGGTAGGGATTCTTGAAAAACTGTTTTTAAGCCCGATTGAGCTTCTCCTCTAATTCCTTTTAGCCCAAATTTCACAAAAAGCTTTTCTCCAGCTGTTAAGTTCTCTCCATTTCGAGCTTTGATGAGTATCTCTCCAAATTCTGACTCAAGATTCATATAAGTCATTTTCTTTATAGTTTCTGATATTTTGTCAAAAGAAATCCCATTTGATAGACAAAAGCTTGTTGCAAGGCTTCCTATTCCCAAAAGAAAAATCAATCCTTTTTGTGTGTTTGCGTTTACAAGTCTTACCATTCCTATTTCAGCTTTCTTTCCTAAGTTTCTGGCAATTTCAAAGCATTTTTCTGGATTTTTTTCTTCAAACCCAACCCTTGCTAGATTACGAAAGTACTTGTAAAGAAAAACCGAGCTATCTATAAAACTAAAAAAGTCCATGTAATTTGCATGTGGACCAGAAGACAAAGGAGTTACAAGCCCCGGTTTTGGATACGAAGAAGCTTCGTAAAGAAGTGAACGAACTGACACTTCCGCAATTTTATCAAAAATTTTTTCTATATCATTTTCTTGCATTACATTACTAGATGTCAAAATAAAGTCTCAAAATTTCTCTCGCAACAAAGTTATCCATTTTATAATCAGCAGAAAAATTTGCTCCCAGCATAGGAGAGCTATTTATCTCATTGATAACAGCCCTTTGGTTTTTGTAAGAATTTTCAGGATTAGGACAGATAAAATCTATCCCAGAAAATTCCAAGCCAAAAATTTCATTTATCTTTAAAAAAAGCTCTAAATTTTCACTATGAAATGTAGAAATTTTAATTCTTTTTGCCAATCCGCCAGTAGCCAAATTACAGTTTTTTCTCACCCATACTTCTTTCCCAGGCAACAAAACCGATTCCATACTCAAGCCGCTGTCTTTTAGATTCCTGATTAATTCATCGTCAACCAATATCACATCAGAGTTATACTTTTTCCTTTTTTCGTTTTCCCTTTCAATCAAAGATTTTATTGTACTTTCTCCATCTCCACAAACCTTTGGCGGGACCCTTTCTATTATGTCAATAATTTTATCTCTAAAAACAATAATTCTGAAATGTCTTCCTTCAAAATACTCCTCAACCAAAGAAAAACGGTGAAAAAAGAAAGATTTTCTAAGAGACCTTTCAAAATCTTCAAAATTTTTTAAATCAACAGAAACACCATCTCCATTTGAACCTATGTTTGGTTTCGTAACCAACCTTTCTCCGACAACATTTTTTGCTTTTTCAAACACTTTTTTTGAATCATCATCGTTTCTAGCCAAGATATAATTTGGAAACGGCAAACCAAACCTTTTTAGTACTTGGTAACTTTTACTTTTGTTTTCAGAAATTTTGCTTGAAGCAAAGTTGTTGCACCCGATCTTATTTGACTCTATAAAAAGCTTTTTTCCATTTTTTTCAAAATATCCTGTTGGAGATCCTGGGATAAGAAAAAAAAACTTAATTCCAAGTTCAATCCCTGCATTCAAAAAAAGATCAAAATGAAAATCTTTTGTAAACCTTTTGATAAACTCAATCATCAAATAGAATATGGCAACAAACTACAAAAACAGCTTATTAACCCCAAAAAGCTATCATCAAAAAGTAAAAACTGAGCTTATGTTGTGGTACCAAAAAGTGAAACAAGTTTAGCTTTCGGCTTTTGGTGTTTCCTCAACCAATAGTTCATTTTCTTCTGGTTTAAATTCATCTTTACCAGCTCCGCAAGTAGGGCAAACCCAATCATCTGGCAAATCTTGAAAAGATACATTATTATTTCCTTTTGGATCGTAGATATACCCGCATACCTGACAAACATACCTTCTCATATCTTTTTCCGCCATTCTAGAAAATTTATTGCATTGATTTTTTAATATGATCTTTCTTTTTTTCAAGACGCTTTCTGTACCGTATATAAAGGATTTCTAGCTTTGGACCAAGCCAGCATAAATAAAAAATCTTAAAGAGAAACACAAAAAAAAATACAAATAAAAATAAACTCAAAAAACTACAAAGACATCTTAATTTTTACTGCATTTTTTGGTCTTTTTTGGATTTAAAAGTTCTCAGTTATGAGGTTATATTCCCAGGATATCTTGATTTGAGTATATTTTTATTCTTTTTAATTTCTTAACGGCAAAATAAGTTCTGCAAAAAAAGAGAGAAGAAAATCCAATTCTTTACAGGATTTTCGAAATTTTGCCCGGTTTTTTAGCGTGGGGTCTAATAATTTTTTCTATCTACATTTCAATTTTTCATCCACTTTTTTCACTTGGCTTTTCCGTAATGTTTTCAAGCTACTGGATATCAAGATCAATTCTTCAAGCAATTGGAACAACAATTTCATACTTGTCACTCAAAAAAAACGCCGATATTGACTGGATTGAGGAGATAAAAAAAATTGAAAAACTAGACGACATAATCAACCAGAAACTCAAAGAAATAAATAAAAAACTAGAAAATAAGCCCAAGATTGTTTCGGAAATTTTTGCAAGGTTAGAAAAAAATAAAAAGTCTTTATCCTTGATTCTGAAACTTTTCAGATTTTTAAGACTGGTAAAAAAATCAGACTACAAAGAGCTGAAAAATCTCCTACAAAAAAAAGAAATGGTTGAAAATCTGAATGGAGATTTGCCAAATTACAAAGATATAATCCACATTGTAATGCTCGCGGACTACAAAGAAGGAGAAAAAATTATAAGACCATCAATAGAGGCAATCAAAGAATCAAATTATCCAAAAGACAAAATTATTGTTGTCCTAGCCAACGAAGAAAGATCAAGAGAAATAACAAAAGAATACGCAGAAAGGTTAAAAAGAGAATACAAAAACACATTTTTTGAGTTTTTAAACACTGTCCATCCAGACCTACCAAACGAAGTAAAAGCAAAAGGAGCAAATTTCCTATTTGCTTCCAAAGAAGTTAAAAAGTTTTTAGACGAAAGGAATATAGACTACAAAAATGTTTTAATTTCAGCTTTTGACGGAGACACAAGACCACACAAAGAATATTTTGGAAAACTCACACATGACTATATCCTTTCAAAGAACAGACTTAAAAAAAGTTTTCAACCTAATCCATTATACTTCAATAACATATGGGACACAACATGGTTTTGTAGAGCAATCTCTTTTGGAACAAGCTTTTGGTCAATGACAAGATCTGGTCTTTTTGATGAATTTTTATTTACATATTCTGGACACTCAACAAGTTTTGAAAGCGCTCTTAAAAACGGCCTCTGGTCAGCAGACTGCATAAACGAAGATTCAAAACAAGGGTTTAAAGCTTTTCTAAACGAAAAAGGAGAGCACAAGGTTATTCCACTTTCAATACCTATTTTTATGGACTCCGTTTTTTCTGGTAGTTTAAAAGACACAATAAAAAATCAGTACAAACAACTACAAAGGTGGGCTTATGGAGCTGAGCATATTCCTTATATGCTTACTAGGTTTTTCAAAGAAAAAGACCTGCAAACAAGAAAAATATTCTTCAGAATAATGTCATACCTTCTTGATAATGTTTTTTGGGCATCTTCTACGTTTTCCATAATGATAACTTCCTGGATTCCAACAATTATCTCAAAAAACATTTCAAACACAGCTTTCGGATTTAATTACTATAGGTACATATTCCTTGGAATGTGGATATTTGGTTTTATTTCACTTTTCGGAAATTTTATTTTTTCTATACTTCTTTCAAAAAAATTCATTAAAAATCTTAAAATCAAGCCACTACAAATTTTATACAGCGCTATCTTGCAGTGGCTTTTTTACCCTGTTATTCTTTTTGTTTTTTATGGAACAACAGGACTTGACTCTATGACAAGGCTAATGCTTGGAAAATACCTAACTTACTGGACTACAGTTAAAAAAGTAAAAGAAGAAAATAAACTTAATCAGCCAGTAAATTATTGATTTTTTTCATTCTCATTTTTACTTTTACTTATTTTATATGTCTTTTTTATGATTTTCTGTTCTTTGTTTTTAAGGAAATTATCTACTTTCTATTTAAGAAAAAGAAAAATAAAAACACACCAAAGGTTGATTTTTTTAATATTTGAATAGGTTTTAGATTGCTAGCCAAATTTATGCCACTTTCTGTAGGAATAGTTGGACTTCCAAATGCAGGAAAATCCACGCTTTTTAACGCAATCACAGAAAGCTCTGTTCCTGCCGAAAATTATCCATTTTGCACAATAAAACCAAATACAGGAGTTGTGCCTCTTGTCGATGAAAGGGTTGATAAACTTTGTGAAATTTTTAATCCCCTCAAAAAAATCTACTCAACTGTAAGTTTCATAGACATCGCTGGAATAGTAAAAAATGCCCACAAAGGAGAAGGATTAGGGAACCAGTTTCTTTCGCATATCAGGGAAGTTTCGATGATTCTTTTTGTTATTAGAGTTTTTAATGATGAAAGCGTTGTTCATACAGAAAACACTATTGACCCAAAAAGAGATTTTGAGATATTAAAAACCGAACTTCTGCTTGCTGATATTTCCACAGTAGAAAAGAGGCTAGCAAAAGTTTCTGTCGAAGCAAAGAGTGGAAAAAAAGAAAAAATAGAAGAAAAAATAAGTCTTGAATCAATAATGCAAAAATTGTCTTCAGGAAGCTTTGGAAGATTTTCGGACATGGAAAGAGAAACTTTCAGAGATTTACATCTTTTTTCTTTCAAAAAGTTTTTGATTGCCCTGAATTTCTCGGAATCAGACTTAAAAAACTTTGACTCAAATTACTGGTCAAAAAATCTTGGAGTATCAGAAGAAGATTTGATTCCGATTTCTGCAAAAATAGAAAGTGAATTTGTTGGGCTTTCGGAAAAAGAAAAGAAAGCATTTTTAAGGGAGTTGGATATAGAAAAATCAAGTTTGGAAATAATAGTGGAAAAATCTTTTGAAAGTTTGGGATTGATTCAATTCTTTACCGCTGGAGAAAAAGAAGTTAGAAGCTGGCAATTGAAAAGCGGTTCTTCTGTCGTTTCTGCTGCATCAGAAATACACACTGACTTTGCAAAAAAATTTATAAAAGCAGAAGTCATAAATTGGAAAGATCTATACAAACTCGGAGACTGGGTAAAAGCAAGAGAATCTGGAAAAGTTAGGCAGGAGGGAAAAGAGTATATTGTTCAAGACGGAGACACAATAATAATAAAACATAATGCTTAATAGATTGTTAG
>Ga0129299_1002370_pt1 | contig 12515 bp, 12 predicted proteins | sample ConPoolayeCmetaG_FD_94477 | JGI IMG/M metagenome (GOLD analysis project Ga0129299, IMG submission 94477) | Hot spring microbial mat communities from California, USA to study Microbial Dark Matter (Phase II) - Cone Pool mat layer C metaG ... | reverse complement strand
GGGCGGCGGGCGAGGGCTGGGCATCGCCGAGGCGGCGGAGCTGGGTTTGAGCGAATTGGGCGGCCATTCCATCAACGGGCCAACCATCGTCATCCGCCACACGAGCGCGGCCGACGCCAACCTCGACGGCACCAGCGACCTGATTGATCTGACGATACTGCTCGACAATTACAACGCCCCGGGTCGATGGACCACCGGCGACTTCAACCACGACGGTGAGGTGGGCTTCGCCGACCTGGGCCTGCTGCTGGGCGCCTACCAGGGCGCCGGGGGCGCGCTGGATACACCCGCCATTATCCTCCTTCAACAACACGGTTTTGGGGTGATTCCCGAGCCATCCACGGCAGTGCTGTTTCTGGCGGCCTCACTGCTGCGTCGCCGACGGGACTATGCCAATGTGAGCCGGGTGGAGCCGGACCTTGATTGTGCCGGCAGAGGCGGTCACAATAACCGGCAGCTTTGCCCAATACGGGCATCCTTATGATCATCGTCAACACAGAAACGATCCCGGGCTATAAGATCGTCGCAGTTCGAGGCATCGTGCAGGGCAACACCGTGCGGGCCAAGCACGTGGGGCGGGACATCGCCGCCTCGCTGAAAAATCTGGTGGGCGGCGAGCTGCGCGGTTACACCGAGCTGCTCACCGAGGCCCGCCGCGAGGCCGTCGAACGCATGATGCAGCAGGCCCAGCAGCTCGAAGCCAACGCCATCGTCAACGTGCGCTTCTCCACCAGCTCCGTAACGTCGGGCGCGGCCGAGCTGTATGCCTACGGCACGGCCGTCGTGGTCGAGCGCATCGCTCAACCGGGGTGAGGCAGCGATGTTCGAAGGCCTTGACATACTCCTGGCCGTGGGTGTGCCGGTGGTACTGCTGCTGTTGGGGCTGGTGGTGGGCCGCACCGTCGAGCAACAGCACCTGCGCAACCTGGAGGCGCGCGAGCAGGCGCTGCGGCACATGATCGTGACCGACGTGCGCAGCTTCTACGGCGCCGACCCGGCCCAAGCCGGCGCCCAACTGGTGGTCGGGCAGGCGGTGATCGCCACCGACTATCTGAAGAACTTTCTGGCGCGGCTGCGCAAGCTCATCGGCGGCGAACTGCGCAGCTATGAGTCGCTGCTGCTGCGGGCCCGTCGCGAGGCGATCCTGAGAATGCTGGAAGAGGCGCAGCGCCTGGGGTGCGACGGGGTGTGCAACGTGCGCCTGGACACGGCCGACATCAGCGGCGCGTCGATCAACCGCAACAAGGTGCCTGCGGTGGCGGTGCTGGCCAGCGGCACGGCGTACCGCTGCGCCGCAAGACATGCCTGAACCTTCGCACGATCCCTCGATCGAACACGAGCCGCACATGAAGCCGGCGCCTTTCCCGCCTCCACCGGCGGCCGGCGGGCAGCCGGTGTTGGACTACTCAGCCCTTCCGCCACAGCGCGGCGAGCGGCAGAGCGTGTGGGATGAGCCGCAGATGAGGGCGCCCGCGCCGCCGGACCCCCAGGACGTCGAGCACAGCGTGTGGGATGAGCCGGCGCTGGCGCCTGAGTTGGCGCGAGCGGCGGCAGACGCCGATGCCACCTACGCAGGCTGGCTTCAGTCGCGCCGCGAATCGACCACGGCGCTGCGCTCGTGGCTCATCTGCCTTGGTGTGGCGGTGGCGGCCGGGCCATGGGCGGTCCTGGGCGCGTTCTGGAATGCCGCCGAGGTTTCGGGCTACGGCGCATTGGCAATGATCGTCCTGGCGCCCGTGATCGAGGAACTGATGAAGGTATCGCTGCCGATGTACCTGGTGGAAAAGCGGCCGTATCTGTTTCGCTCCGCGCTGCAGATCGCGCTGTGCGCGCTGGCGGGAGGTGCGGCGTTCGCGGCCATCGAGAACCTGCTGTATCTGAACGTGTACATCCCATCGCCCAGCGTCGAGCTGGTGCGATGGCGCTGGACGGTGTGCGTGGCCCTGCACATGGGCTGCTCGCTGCTGGCGGGGATGGGCCTGGCTCTGGCCTGGCGCGAGGGCATGGACCGATCGGCGCGGCCGCGCATGTCGCGCGCAGCAGGCCTTCTGACGGCGGCGATGGTCGTGCACGGCGCCTACAACGCCTTCGCCTGGGTGATCCAGGCAATCGCTCCGTTCTGAATGCCAGTCAGGCGTCCGATGGCGGCTGCTGAGGCTTCTGCTCCTGGTCAGAAGGTTTCTGGGGCTCAGCCGGGGGCGCGGGCTTGTCCTGCGATGCGGGCTGGCCGCTGGAAGCCTCCGCGGCGGAGGTCTGGGCCGCAGGCGCTGGCTCGCCGGCGGGAGCGGGCGTTGGGGCCGCTGCCTCGGCGAACTCCTCCTCGGGCTGTTCGAGATAGACATCATCCATCTCGGTGGCGTCTACTTCCTTGCGCATCAGGTAGTAGATGATCGTGTTGGCCGAGAAGTACATGCTGATGGCGAAAGCGCCCAGCATGGCGATGCACAGGTGGCACCAGATGGCAATCAGGTAGGAGCCGACAGCGCTGCCGCCATCGAGGGCCAGGCGATCGGCCACGTAGGGCAGCGCCATCAGGTCGGGCGGGGGAAACATGGCCGTCCAGGCGCGCACACCCTCATCATTCTCGCTGCGGAACCACCAGCCGGCGAAGAACTGGGTCATCGCCAGCGTCAGCCAGATGAACAGGCGTACGAACAGATAAGTCAGAGCGCCGTAGGCGATGGCCACAGCCGAATAGAACAGCATGCGCCACGGTCTGGCGTAGACGTAGCTGAAGGAGCGGCTGATGGCGTCGAAGCTGTCGGAGCCTTCCACGGCGACGGTGGGGTACATCAGGTTGAATCCACCTGCCGTGCCAAGAATCACCAGGGTGATGACGAACCCGCCGATGAGGGCGAGGAAGAAGACCAGACCTGCCACCGGGCCACCCACCCAGGGGATGTAGAACAGCAATCCACCGGCTGCCATGACAATACCGATGACGAGGACGATGATAGCCGGGATCAGCGGTGCCGAGATATAGCTGAGGAACTTGGAGATGGCGAAGTTGAGGCCCTGGCGGATGGAAAGTTTGCGGCCCTCGTCAGCCACGTGGACGGCCGCGATGCGGGCGATGGCCCCGCCGAAGAGCGACCAGACACAGAGGAACAGGGCGCCGAAGAGTATGAAATAAAGCGGATGATTGAACATCGCCCAGCGCGGGGCGACGGTGAAGAACTTGAAGGTGCCCAGGACGACCCCGTCGCCCCCAGCGGCCAGGATGCCCAGCTCGTTCTCCATGGCGGCGCGCAGCTCGCGCGCGGCGGGCATGCCGGCGCCTGCGCCCAGACCGCCCAGCCAGTTGCCGGCCAGCACGGCCATGCTGATCTCGTGGGCCTTGCGGGCCTGGTAGTCGAGGAACGCCTTGAACGGGCCCTGCCCGTCGAACTGACGGGTGAAGGCGTATCCCTCGCGTGCCCGGGCGTAGGCGGCCCGCCTGGCCTCCAGATAGTTCTTGCGAGCAAGATCCCTCTGCTCGTCGTTGGCGGCCGCTTTCATCGCCGCCTCAAAGTTCGATTTCGCGGACGCCAGAGCGCTGTTCAGGTCGTTGGATATGGCCTTGGACATTTCCGAGCAGGCGGCATAAGGGTCGCGGGCGGCGAACTCCAGTGCCTGCTGGCGCGTGCGGTTGGGCGTGGTCAGGCGATCGGCGGCCTGCTCCTGGAGCCGCTTCCAGCGTGCGGCCACGGCCTGTTTGAACGGCTCGCCGCCCCCCAGGCGCTCATACAACTCGATTTCGCCGTGGACGGCCCATTGGCTGCGGACCCAGAGCAGGTCCAGAGCGCTGCCGCCCAAATACAGGGCCAGGATGGCCATCAGCGCCAGCGCCAGCTTCGAGGGATGGATGGCGATGCGGAACGCACGGAAGATGTGTGTGAACGGAAACGTCTCTCGCCAGTTGATGCCCCGGACGACCTGCGGTTCCTCCGCCATGTGCCAAGCTCCTTTCCTGCTGCTGCATCGAGTCGCGGCGGGTGTTGGCCGCGCGGTTGATCACCCAACGCGAGGTGCCATTATAGTGACCGCCGACGCGGCATCAATCGGCAAACCAGGGAACCCGGGGAACCGGCAAGCCGACGGGCGCGTGACAGTTTCTGCGTTGGATGGAGCCAGGATAGCCGTAGCACACGCTGAAGCACATAAGCGAGCCGCCCGGTTGCAAAGGTCCGGGGGGCACGGGCCAGACGCCAGCGAGGACGCCTGTGCTGCGACTGCTGCAGGGCGGCGGAGCGTCGTTGGGCACGGGCGAGGACGCCCGTGCTACTTCCAGCCGGCGGGTTTTCCGTAGCATGGGCATCTTGCGCGTCTTGCCCGTGCCAGCACGGGCGAGAACGGCTGTGCCACGCCGTGCGCCGGCGCGATCCCGGACCGCCGGCCGCGGAAGCTGTCACTCGCCCCAAGCCGACAGACGCCAGAGCGGCAAGCGCACGGGCCTGCGACGCGCATTGTCTTATGCACTGCCTGCGCCGCTTTCCCTCTTGCCGTCCCGTCGCCCACTTGTCAGACTGAGGCTACTCACATGCGAGGTGCCACCATGAGGCATTCGTGCCTGTCCATCGCGGTTTTGGCGCTGATGGGGACCACGGCGTGCTTTGCGGCAGACCCGCCGACGTCCACGCGGCCGGCGCGCGAACTTTACCTGAGCCTCGCGGCCGAAGTCGAACAGTGCCTGCAAAAGGACGTGCTCGACAAATGGTTTCCCGCGGCCGTCGATGAGCAGGGCGGGGGTTTCCATGAGAACTTCAGCGCCGACTGGAGCCGGGCGCCTGGCGAGACCAGGAGTCTGGTTTATCAGAGCCGCCTGACCTGGACCGCCGCCAAGGCCGCCGAGCGGTTTCCCGAGCGCGCCCAACTGTATCTGGCCATGACGCGCCGGGGCGCGGCGTTCCTGGCCGATCGTCTGTGGGACAAGCAGCGCGGCGGCTTCTACTGGTCGGTCGACGCCGCCGGTCGGCCCACCGGCCAGGGTGAGACGCGCAAGCACACCTATGGCATGGCGTTCGGCATCTATGCGCTGGCCGCCAGCTACCGCGCCACGCGCGACCCGGCGACGCAGGACCTGGCCCGGCAGGCGTTCGAGTGGCTCGAGAGGCACGTGCATGACGATGTCAACAAGGGGTACTTCGAAAGCGTCACGCTCGATGGCAAGCCCCATTTCGGCCGCAACCCCATTGCCGGCGAGAACCAGAAGTCGATGAACACGAGCATCCACGTGCTCGAGGCGTTAACGGAACTGTACAAGGCCTGGACCGACCCGGCGGTGAGGGTCCGTATTCAGGAGATGTACGATATTTGCGCCGACCGGATCTACACCGAGCCGGGATACCTGACGATGTTCTTCACGCCCGACTGGCAGCGCATAGCGGGCGAGGATTCGTTCGGGCACGACGTGGAGACGGCCTATCTGCTGGTCGAGGCCTCCGAGCTGCTGGGGCAGTCGCAGCACACCCGCGCCTGGGGCCTCGCCAGAAACCTGGTGGATCATGCCCTGCGGTATGGCTGGGACGAGCAGCGCGGCGGGCTGTACGATGCGGCCCACATCGACGCCCAGGGCGTGGTCAGGGGCGGGCTGCGCACCGACAAGATCTGGTGGGTGCAGGCCGAGCACCTCAATGCCCTGCTGATGCTCCACGATCGCTTCGGCAACGAAACCACCCGCTACTGGGACGCCTTCGTCAAGCAGTGGGACTTCATCAGGAAGCATCAGATCGATCACATCAACGGCGGCTGGCATCCGACGGTGCGCGCGGATGGCACGCCGCTCGGCGGGCCCAAGAGCGGGCCGTGGACCGAGTGCTATCACCAGGCCCGGGCGCTGCTCAACGTGTCGGAACGTCTGCGACGACTGGCCCAAACCGGCCCCGGCGCGCCCCACAGGCTCCCCCCGCGGCCGTGGATCAATACGCATCCCGAGGTGCCGTATCTGCCCAAGCCTCCGGTGCGACCGGCCGACTGGATCGTCGAGCATCCCCCGGTGACGCCCAACGCCTCCCCGGAGGCCAGGGCGCTGTTGAAGTTCCTCTACAGCATCTCCGGCAAATACACGCTGACGGGGCAGCACAACTACCCGAACACCCAGCGGGTCTACACCGAAATCGCGGCCGGGGCGATGGGCAAGACGCCGGCGCTGTATGGCACGGACTGGGGCTTTGGCGCCGAGGGGACGCAGGATTCGATTCACGCCCGGCCCCAGATCGTGCAGGAGCTGATTCGCCAGCACCGCAAGGGCTCGATCATCGCGATCTGCTGGCACGCGGTCCGGCCGACCGAGGATGAGCCGGTGACGTTCCGTTCCAGCGTGCAGGGGAAGCTGACGCGCGTGCAGTTCGAGGAGCTGGTCACGCCCGGCTCGCCGCTCAACAGGCGATGGCTGGCGCAGGTCGACGTCGTGGCCGAGTATCTCAAGCAGCTTCAGGCCGCGCGTGTGCCCATCCTGTGGCGGCCGTTTCATGAGATCAACGGCGACTGGTTCTGGTGGAACGGCTGGCGGGGTCCGCGCGGCAGCGCACAACTCTACCGCATGCTGTTCGACCGACTGGTCAACCATCACAAGATCGACAACCTGATCTGGGTGTGGAACCCCGACCGGCCCGAGCGCGAGGACAAGCAGTTTGTGGACTATTTCCCCGGGCACGAGTATGTCGATGTCCTGAGCCTCGACACCTATGGCGGCTACAACCAGTCGTACTACGACGACCTGAATGCACTGTCGGGCGGCAAGCCGATGGGTATCTCCGAATGCGGCGCCAATCTGCCGCCGCTGGACTTGTATGCGACCCAGCCCAAATGGGCCTTCTACATGGTCTGGCCCCGAATGGGACCGGCCGCCGTGCCCACGGCCGCGGCCCCGGCGACGCGACCGCGCGGCGACGCAGTGGACTACCGCGAGATGGCCAGGCACCCGCGGCTGCTGAGCCTGGAGGATGCCGCCTATCAGGAGGCGATCGCGCCGCTTCGGGCCCTGTCGGGCGGCGGCCGAGCCGAATAGGTGATCGAGCTGTCGCCAAAGCCCGCGGGAATGTCCGGGTTGCTGTCGGTTGACAGCCGAGGAACTGGTTCACGAGAATCGGGACACATGTCGAGGTGAATGATGCGAGTCCGCGAGTTCTTTCTGTGGCAGGCCGGCGAATACGACTTTCTCTGGAAGTCGCAGATGCTGCTGGGCGTGCTGCTGGTGGCGACGGGAGTTCTGATTGTGCTGTTTCCCCGGCTGCTGGCGGCGATGGTGGCGACGGGAATCATCCTGGTGGGCGCGAGTCTGATAGGCTCGGCCTGGCGGCTGCGACGGCTCCAGCGGCGCAGTCGGGACCTTTACGAGATCGAGTCAATAGAATGGTAGACGGCCAAGAGTGGAGGTGATGAATATGGCGGAGCAACTGGTTCTGCATGACTGCCCGCCGATGACGCGAGATGCGGTGCGGGAGTACTGGCAGCGCAAGGAGCGGCGGCTGATGCGCCTGCTTGCGCCGATCCCGGCCGATCAGCGATACCTGCGTCTTTCCATGCGGCGGCAGAAGGAGCGATGGGTGCTGCGGCTGGTGCTGCTGCTGCCCACGGGCACGCTGGTGGCCGATGAATGGGCGGGTGCGCACGACTGGCGCGCGGCGCTGGATCGCCTGACCGACAGAGTTGTACTTGAGATTCGCAGACACAAGGAGCGGCTGCGCCACGACGATCTGTACCGCCGGAAGCGCCGACGCCAGAACGATTTTGCCCAGGCCCAGGCGGCGCTGGACAGCGACCAGCAGCAGGAGCAGCAGGCAGCATTCCTGGAGCTGCTTCGTCCGCTGCTCCGCGGCATTGCCGAGCACGCCAGACGGGAACTGACCCTGGCCCAGCTTGACGGGTCGATCCGGCCGGGTGAGCTGACGGTGTCCGATCTGCTGGATGAAGTGGCGACCCGCGCCTGGAAAGGCTACGCCCAGCGCCCACGAGACGTGTCCATGGATCAGTGGCTCGTTCGGCTCCTCCATGAAGTGCTGGATGAATACCAGGCGGAGCCGGCCGCCGAGTCGCTGTACGAACGGATCCCTCCCGACGACGCGCGTTATCATGTCGATGGCGGCTGGCTGGCTGAGAACGAACCGTTTTTCGAGCCGCAGACGCCGCTGACCCTCTATGAGACCCTGCCGGATCACGAGCTGCCCGAGCCCTGGCAGGAGGTGGCGGCCGAAGAGCAGCGGCAATGGATTCTGAATCAGCTTCGCCGCCTGCCTCGCCCCATGCGGCGGGCATTCACGCTGCACGTTCTGGAGGGCTGGGACGAGGCCGACATCGCCATGCTCCAGGACCGGTCCGTCGACGAGGTGCGACAGGACATCCAGACAGCCCGCCAGACGCTGCGACAGAGCCTGGAGTCGGCCGGCGGGAAGGAGCAGGCCGAGGTCTCTGAAGTGTCTTGAGCAGATGGTGGACAGGCGTGCCGCGCCGGTCTGTGCCGGACCTTCCACCGGCTGGATGCCAGCGCCGCCAACGAGCCGGGAGCGATCGTGCTGCCGATCAAAGATACCGTGCAGGCCCGCAGCTTTCCGCTGGTCAACTGGCTGCTGATCAGTCTGAACGTCGTGGCGTTCCTGATGCAGTTGCAGGCCGGGCCGGAGATCGAGCGGCTGGTATACACGCTGGGTGTGATCCCCCGCGCTCTGCTGGAGGAGGGGGGACCGCATGAATACCTGACGCTGCTCACCAGCATGTTCCTTCACGGCGGCTGGGTTCACCTTTTCAGCAACATGCTGGCCCTGTACATCTTCGGCGACAACGTGGAAGACCGCATGGGGCCGCTGCGCTACCTGCTGTTCTACCTCCTGTGCGGCGTGCTGGCAGCGCTGGCGCACGTCTACTTCAATCCCCAGTCCACCGTGCCCACGATCGGCGCCAGCGGGGCCATTGCCGGCGTGCTGGGGGCGTATCTGATGCTGTTCCCCCGGGCGCGGGTCATCACGCTCATTCCCATTTTCTTTCTGCCGTATTTCGTGGAGCTGCCGGCGGTTCTGTATCTGGGCATCTGGTTCATCTCGCAGTTGTTCAACGGCGCGCTGGCCATCATCGCCTCGCAGCCGGGCCTGGGCGGCGTGGCATGGTGGGCGCACGCCGGTGGTTTCGTGGCGGGCGCTGTGCTGGTCTGGTTCTTCGCCGGGGCGAACCGCCCCGCCGGACGGCGGCGCCGACCCGTCTATGCGGATGAGTATTTCCCGTGGTAAGGCCTGGTTCGAACTGAGTTCTCGTCGCAGGAGTCGGTCCCATGGACATCTTCTGGTGGCTCATCGTGGTGATCTTCGCCCTCCAGCCGGTGGTGAGGCAGAAAATGCTCGAATCGGCCCGGCTGAAGCTGTTGTCGAAGATCGAAAAACAGCGTGGCACGCGGGTCATCGCCCTCATCCACCGTCAGGAGACCCTGAGCCTGCTGGGCTTTCCACTGATGCGCTATATCGACATCAATGACTCCGAAGCCGTGCTCCGCGCCATCAAGCTGACCGACGAAAACATGCCCATCGACCTCATCCTGCACACGCCGGGAGGTCTGGTGCTGGCCGCCGAGCAGATCGCCCATGCCATCCGCCGTCACAAAGCCAAGGTTACGGTATTCGTGCCCCACTACGCCATGAGCGGGGGCACGCTGATCGCCCTGGCGGCCGACGAGATTGTGATGGACGAGAACGCCGTGCTGGGACCGGTGGATCCGCAGTTGGGACAGCAGCCCGCGGCGTCGGTGCTTAAAGTCCTCCAGCGCAAGCCCATCCAGGAAATCGATGACCAGACCATCATTCTGGCCGACATGGCCGAAAAAGCCCTGCGGCAGGTCAAGGCCACGGTCACGCGGCTGCTGGAAGAGCGAATGGAACCGCAAAGGGCCGAGGAGGTAGCAGAGCTGCTGTCGTCGGGCACATGGACCCATGACTATCCGATTCGCGTGGACCAGGCGCGCGAAATGGGGCTGCCGGTGAGCGTGCAGATGCCGCAGGAGGTGTATCTGTTGATGAATCTGTATCCGCAGACGGCGCAGCGCCGACCTTCCGTCGAATACATCCCCATGCCCTATTACCCCCAGAAACGGCCTGAGTCCCAGAAGCAGGACACAGGCGCCTGATCAGCCATCGACCGCGGCCACGGTGGAGGCGGCATGCGGCCGCCCGCCGGACGAAAGGGCATGTGCAGGACCGCTCCGCCGACGAGCTGAATATCGGACCCGGTCCGGTAATCCCCAGGTCCCCACCGCTGCTAAGGCGAGGGCGAGGAGCTGCCGATAGCACACATGGCATGAAGAGCTTTCTCATCGCCATCCTGTCGCTGGCACTTGTGGCCGCCGCGTTCTTCACCCGCCCGGGCAGGCGCGAGCTGATGCTCCATCTGCTGGACACGCACGGTTCGGGCAAGTGGACGGCGGCCGACATCGACCGCGTGGCGGCCATGAGCGCTGCGCTGAAGGTCAAGGATCGCATTCTCTGGACCGACGTGGAGCACGACGGCAAGGTTATTTACACCGGGGCGTTCTCGCACTTCTTCGCGCGCGGCGAGCAGTCGCCGCTCAACCGCCCCCTGCCTACCACCGCCGACCTGGCGCGGCTGATGGGCGGGATTTAGAGGCTCCGCGCCCGAGCTGAGCATCGTCAAGCCGGCCGTATCGTGCAGTCAACATCGGATGCACACCGACCGCGAGCTGGATGTTAAAGCTCAAGGCGCGGTGCTGCTCATATTGGCGGCCCCGGCAGGGGCGGGCGCGCGTTCTCGGCAACGTGCGCCGCTGGCTGCCCGAGGGTCCTGAGCACATACCACGGCATCCACACGGCGCATCGGGCGGTGACGGCGATGATCGTGCCCAGCACGATGCCGTGCAGGCCCAGTCCGGCGAATCGGGCCAGGGCGTAGCCCAGGGCGGCGTTGGCCAGGCCGCCGATCAGGACGGAGATGGTGAACGGCCGGACGTGCCCGCTGGCAAGCAGGACCGACCGTCCCACGGAGCTGGCGCCGCCGATAACCGTGTGGATCAGGACCAGGGGCAGTATGGCCTGGGTCGCGTGCATGGGGTCCTTCAGCCAGATTCGGAAGATGGCATCGGCCGCCAGCCACACGACCGCCGCGCCGATGACCAGCAGCGCCGTGGCCGCCAGCGTGCCGCGAAGGTAGTAGCGTCGCAGGGCGGCCAGGTCGCCGGCGGCGTGGGCGATGGCCGAGCGCGGCAGGAGTACGGCCGCCAGACCGCCGCTCAGCAGCAGCAGTCCGGCGTCGATCTGGATGGCCGGGGAGTAGACGGCCACGGCTTCGGCGCTGACCAGGCGATTGATCAGGATGTGGGCGATGGGGGCGTAGAGGTAGTCGGCCGCCTGGGCGAGCACGACCAGGCCACCGAAGCTGAGCAGGGCGACGACCGTCAGGCGGTCGATCGCCCGCCATCGCGGCACCAGCACGCCCGTGACCAGGCCGGCGGCTATCCAGCGGGCGAAGGCGGAGGCGGCCGCGCTTACCGCATACGCCGCCGCCACGGCGTGCAGGCTGCTTTGCATGGCCAGATAGGCCGGGGTGAGGGCCAGCCACAGCAAATCGGCCGACGCCTGAAGGCAATTGTCGAGCGGCAGACGGCCCAGGGCCTGGAGAGAAGCTCCCGGCGCATCGCCCACCACCCTCAGCACGGTGCCGATGCCGATCAGCAGGGCCGGCCCGAAGACATCGTTCATGTCCATGCCCGGCGGCAGTCTGAACAGGCGGTCGAAGCCCAGGGCATAGACGACGCAAAGCGCCAGCCCCATCAGCCCGCAACAGGCCGCCAGCGCCAGGGCGCTGGAGCAGACGCGGACCAGCGCCTGGGGATCGGCGGCCGCCGCGGAGGCGTCCGTGTTTCGGGCAGCCGCCACGTAGCGGATGATGGCCGGGGCAAGTCCGAGTGTGGAATAGTTGAGAATAACCAGTGAGCTGCGGACCAGGGCCAGCAGGGCGAAGGCGCCGACGCCCAGGCGGCGATAGACGATGGCGGAGATGATGAGCCACGCCGCGAAGCGCGCGGTGGAGACGAAATAGGCGCTGAGCAGGTCGCGGCTCAGGGAAGTGGTCGTCTGCGCGGACATCACCCGGCGCCCGGCTGAGTGGCCGCCGGCTGGGTAGCCGGTTGGATATGAGGCGGCAGGGCCGACCTTTGGCGCGACTTGTTCCATAAGAGGAACGCGCCCAGGATCAGCAGCGCGATGCCGACCCACTGCCAGAAGTTGAACTTCATCCTGCCTCCTGAGGTTCTCGGCGCGCGCCAGGTGGTCGTGGCCCGATCCGGTTCGTTCCCGACGGCGCTGCGCTGGCAGCGATCATAATCGAAAATGTGTCAATCCATAGAGGGTCGGGCGCGGCTGGGCGGCTGCGGGGGGCGCGTGACAGTCTCTGCGTTGGATGGGGGCTGTGCCACCAGGCCCGTTGGGCACGGGCGAGGACGCCCGTGCTACTACCAGCCGGTGGGTTCTCCGTAGTAGCACGGGCATCTTGCGCATCTTGCCCGTGCCACCATGGGCGAGAACGTCGTGCGCCGGCGCGAT
>Ga0129299_1002369_pt1 | contig 12522 bp, 11 predicted proteins | sample ConPoolayeCmetaG_FD_94477 | JGI IMG/M metagenome (GOLD analysis project Ga0129299, IMG submission 94477) | Hot spring microbial mat communities from California, USA to study Microbial Dark Matter (Phase II) - Cone Pool mat layer C metaG ... | reverse complement strand
TCCACAAGGGCAACATCATGAAGTTCACCGAGGGGGCCTTCCGCGACTGGGGCTACGAGGTCGCCCGCGGATCCTTCCGCGACCGCATCGTCACGGAGCGAGAGTCGTGGATCCTCGGCAACCGCGACGCCGACCCGTCGCTCAGCGACGAGGGCAACGCCCGGCTGATCGAGCCGGGCTACGACATGCTCAACGAGGCGGCCAAGGCCCAGGTCGTGGACGAGGTGCGGCGGACCCTGGCGGCCATCGGCGATTCGCACGGCGGCGGCAAGTGGAAGAAGCTGCTAATGGTGCGGGATTCCATCGCGGACATCACGCTCCAACAGGTGCTCACGCGGCCGAGCGACTTCGACGTCATCGCCACGCTCAATCTGAACGGCGACTACCTCTCCGACGCGCTGGCCGCGCAGGTCGGCGGGATCGGCATCGCTCCGGGCGCGAACATCAACTACCTGAGCGGCCACGCCATCTTCGAAGCCACCCACGGCACCGCGCCGAAGTACGCCAACCAGGACAAGGTCAACCCCGGCTCAGTCATCCTGTCCGGCGAGATGATGCTTCGCCACCTCGGCTGGGACGAGGCCGCCGACCTCATCATCAAAGGCATGGACGGGGCCATCGGCGCGAAGACCGTCACCTACGACTTCCACCGCCTGATGTCGGGAGCGAAGCTGCTCAAGTGCAGCGAGTTCGGCGACGCGGTCATCCGGCACATGGCCTGACGCGGTTCCCGCATCCCGCCCACGGGCAGTCGGGCAACCTTGCCGCGACTAATCGTGGCACTCGTAGCCGGACCGCCGGGCCAAGGCCCGCCCTTCGGGGTGAGCAATGAAGAGCGTGGCGACCTCGGCGGGACCGTAGCCCACGCCGTCCGACACGAACACGGCCTGCCCGTCCACGCATGAAGGGTGCTGCGTGGTCAGCCGGCCACGGCGAATGGCGGCGGTCTTGGCGAATTGAGCCTTGCAGGGATAGCCCGTCGCCCGCATCGAACCGTCCGCCGCGGAACGATCGCCGGTCGGCTTCGGCGGGCGGCGGCGCGGCGATCCGGAGGGCCGCAGGTTTTCCGCCTTCACCGTCCCCAGCGAGTGGTGCGAGGCACAGTAGTGCCCCATGCCGCGACAGGCCCGAAATTCCTCGAGGGTGAGGTGGCGACCGCAGATGCGACAGACGGCCGCGACCAGGCGCTTGGGTTCGTCATTCACGATCGACTCCCCTGGTGGCGATCCGTGCCGTCCGCTCGGGCTTGCGTCCACCCCGCTATCCCGGCGACCGGCCGCGGGCGGAATCCCTCGCCCCCAGCCACACCAACACTCGTCGCCGAAGCAGCGTCAGAGGGCGGAAGATCGCCCGGTGCAAACGGATCCACGGCGGCGGGCGGCCTTCCCCGTCGGGAAACATCACCGCGTACTGGTCCGGGCGCTGACGCCGCCAATGCTTGCGTAAATGATAACGATCCGACTCCTGCAACACACGCAGCAGCCGGCGGGCGAACCAGGTGTCACCCAGCCGCCGCCGCGGCCAATGCCAGGAAATCTGGAAGTCGATCAGGTACGGTCGCCCGTCCGTGCCGTGCAGGATGTTCTCGCGTTTCTCCAGGTCAACGTAGGCGACGCCTCGGCGGTGCATCTCGTCCAACAGCTCCGCCAGCCGGGGAAAGAACTGGTCATCCACCTGATCGTCCCTGCTCAGCGGACGGCCTTCCACGTACTCATGGGCGATCCCGGTCGGCCCGACGCGGCCCAGGAACCGGGGTACGCCGGGCAAGCCCGCGACCAAACCGAAAAGGCGAGCCTCATGGCGGGCCAGGAACTCTCCGATCCACCGTGTCGGGATAAAGGACAATGCGGAGATACGGCCTATCTTGACAACAATCTTCCCAGACTCGGAAACGTATAAACCCGTAGCGGCGAAGAAGTCGTGCTTGAATATGGCGGCGCGCCGGTAGCATTTTTCGCCCACCAGGACCTCGGATGGGGGATCTTCAGACCCCAATGCCCGAATCCACGAAGGCGGTACCTGGGGATCGGAGCGGCCGCCGCTTGACAAAGATGATCTTTTCAGATTTAAGAACATCTGGTGTAGCTAAAACCCTTTTGCCGCGGTAGAGTATCATACCGAGGATCTGCTCCTGAGGCTTCATGCCGCGCCGGCAAATCCCCGTGGGAGCAGAAAGGGGTAATAGGAATCCTGCCTGAAGCCACACGCACGGGAGGCATAACGGAAAACAGGATCGTCTGACATGCTGCGAAGAAAAACCGCCACCTACGCTGTCCTGGCTCTCTACGAGATCGCCGAACAACACCGGGACAACCCGCATCCCGGCGGGGTTCGCGCTCACGACATTGCCCATAAACACAAATTGCCCAAAGCCTATGTGGCCAAGATCCTGAGCCAGTTGGCCAACGCCGAAATCCTCCACTCCGACCGCGGCCCCCGCGGCGGCTTCCGCCTCAACAAGCCGATCGAGGAAATCACTCTTTACGACATCTTCGACGGCGTGGGCGCCTTGACCACCAACGACAAGAAGCGGCCGGCGATGAAAGGGCTTCCCGCGCCCGTGTTGAACGCCATGGCCAAGACGCAGGATCAGGCCGCCGAAATGCTCAAGGAACTATTCGTCAAGACGACGCTGGCCGACCTCCTCGCCACGGCTCCACCGAAGTAATCGCGGCAATCACCGATCGCCGAACTGCTCGCGCCGCACGATCCACTCGTTTCAGAACCATCCGCGTAGCGGCCGGACCTGGCCGCAGGGGCGGATGGTTTCGTTTTGTTGGTCCCCAATCTCAACGGGACATTCACCGCCCGGCCGGGTTCGCGGACCTGCCGTCACGTCAGGGCCGAGATCGCCCGCACGGCAACGATGCCGCCCATCACCAGAGCCGCCGCCAGCTTCAGCAGCAACCCCGCGAGCCGGCCGCAGGTGGCGAACAGGCCGACCTTGGCCCCCGCCGCCAGGTCCTCCCGAACCGTCCATTCGCCGATCAAGCCGCCGAGAAAGCAACCCAGCAGCCCGCCGATGATCGTGCCCACCAGTGGCACGGGCAACGAGAAAAGGATCATGCCGGCAAAGCCGCCGATCAAGGCTCCGATGGCCGCCCTGCGGCTGGCGCCGGCGCGACGGGCCGCGAGCAGTGCCGCGATCGAGTCCAGCAGTTCCGCTGAAACAGCGATGGCCGCCACGGTCAGCAGCCAAAACCACCCCATGCGCTGCCAGGCGTGATACGCATCGTAGCCGACGGCCGCTGCCAGAATCAGCCATGTTCCAGGGAGTTGAAGGGCCGCCAGGATCACGCCCGCCAACATCACCACCACCAGGACGCCAACCAGTAGCCATTCAAACATCATGGAAAACCATCGCCACGCTGAGTCAGGCGAGCTTTCTCGCGGAAGGGGCCGGACGTGGTCAGAGAGTCGCCCGCTCATTGCCTCCAGGCCAACCTCAAGCCCGGCGGTCTCTGCCCATCATCAGCGGGGGGCCGCCGCCTGTCCATCGCGCCGACCTGCCGCACGACGGACGGCGTGGTGAATCGTGAACCGAACGGCGAAAACAAAGTAGCAGAGCCGGGAGTCCGGGTCGCTGCCGCGGGTTTGGCCCCATCAACACACTCAGGAGGCGTCTCGCAATCCTCGGCATTCACCCTATAATTCCGCCGTTGAATTGGATTGCCGCGGCGTCCACCGGCCTGGATGACGCCTTCCGCCGGGAGGAGGCCGCCGACAATCGGGAGCACCAAGATGGCCACGAGAACCACCAAGACGAGCAAGACCAGGCCCAATACGACCGCGACATCCTCTGCCGTCGCCCACGCCGCAACCTCCGCGAAGGCGGCCCCCGCCAAGAAATCCGCCTCGACCAGTCGGGCGAGATCCTCGGAAAGCACGGCGGGGCAGACGGCTCGCAAATCGAAGACCCCGGCCGCCGGTAAGACCACGACGACCGCCGAAGCTGCGGAGATGCTGAGCAAAGCCGAGGCGACGATCGCCGCGGCGATCGAATCGCTGAACACCCAGATGAACGCGGCGGTCGCAACGCTGACCGAGCTGGCCGTCGCCCAGCGGGGCCCGAAGGAGGCGGTCGAACGCCCCCTGCCGCTGGACCGAGCGACCACCACCTTTCAGCGGCTCGTGGCGGAGGTCGTGGATGAGCAACTGGGGAGCTTCTTGCCGGCGATCGTCACCCTGCGGAACGATCTGGCGGCTCGCCTCGAAAGCGACCGCCCGGCCGGAATCGTCCCGCGGGAATGGGAGGACTTCCTCACTGGCAGCGTCGATGCTCTGGACCAAGCCCTGAACCAGGCGGGCGTCGTGCGGTACGATCCCCATCCCGGCGTGCCCTTCGACCCGCTGATTCACCTCGCCGTCGGCGAGACGCACCGCGACGACCTGCCCGATGGCGTCGTGGCGGAACCGCTCCAGCCGGGCTTCCGGACCGCTCGGGGCAAAGTGGTTAGCCTGGCCCGCGTCAAGGTGAACAGGAGGTAAGCGGCCCATGGCGCGCTTTGGCATCGACTTCGGAACCACCAACACCATCGTCGTCCAGCACGACCGGGGCCTGTTCTCCGAGGTGCAACATTCGGCGGAGACCGCCGCGGGCACGATCGTGCAAACCCTGTTCCCGTCCGCCATCCTCATCGACAAGCGAACCGGGCAGCGTCACTACGGTCTCGAAGCCGATCGCCTGTTCAGCCGCTACGGCCCGGCTCCACACTTGGCGTTCATCCCTTCGCTGAAGAGATGGCTCAGGGATTACAGCGAGGGTCCGGCGGCGGTGCGGGTTCCCGACCCGAGTCGGGCCGAGACCGGATACGACATGGCCGACCTGCTCAGCGGCTTTCTCCAGGCCGTCGCCGAGTCGATTCGCCGCTCGCCGTCGCTGAACGCACGCGAGGATATCGCCCCGGCCACGGCCCGAGAGGAGCAGTTCGAAGCGGTCATCACCTGGCCCGCTAACGCCAATGGGGCCCAGCGACACCTGACCCGCACCTGCTTTCGGAAAGCGGGATTCCACATCATCGACAGTCTGAACGAGCCGACCGCCTCGGCGATCGAGCTGTCCAATTGCCTGACGGCGCGGCAGGTTCGTCGGGCTTGTCGCCAGCCGTCCGCCATCGTGGTGTTCGATCTCGGCGGAGGAACCTTCGACGCCGCGGTGGTGTGGGTCGAAGGCGACGATTTCAACGTGCTCGCCTCCGGCGGCATCGAGCATCTGGGAGGCGACGACCTCGACGAACTGCTCCTGGGGATGTTCCTGGAGGCCCTGAAGGTTCCGATCGGTGAAATCAGCGGCCTGATGCGGCACGCCCTCCTGCGACAGGTCCGGGCCCAGAAAGAAACCATCTCCACGGGCATTGTCAAACGATTGTTCCTCAATCCGATGGACTTCGGGCTTCGCAGCCGTTCGGTGTCCGTCACGGTTGAGGCCTTTTACGAAAGGGTGCGGCCGCTGCTGCAACCCGCAATCGACCTGCTTCAGCGGGTGATCGCGCGGGCCGCGGAGAAGGAACCCCGGGTTGGCGGCCAAGGGGAGCCGCCGCTGCTCTATCTGGTGGGCGGGTCCAGTAAGTTGCCGCTGGTTCCGGAGATGGTCGCGAACGCCTTCCCGGGGCATCGGGTGGTGCTCAGCGACAAACCCTTCATCTCCGTGGCGATGGGGGCGGCCATCTGTGCCGCGGATCGGGTTAACGTCCGCGAAGTCTTCGGGCGGCACTTCGGGCTTATACGCCTCCGTAACCACGGCGCTCAGGAGTGCTTCGACCCGATCTTCCCGGCCGGAACCCCCCTGCCGCGGCGGGGAGAAGCCCCTCTGGAGCGGGTGGCGTGGTACACTCCCCGACACAACATAGGCCACCTTCGATATCTTGAATGCACCGACATCAGTCCTGACGGCGTTCCCAGCGGGGACGTGCGGAGCTGGTCCGACATCCGCTTCCCGTACGACCCCGCGTTGCCGCTATGCGGGCCTGCACTGGAAAGCGAGATCCGCCCCACGGACGAATTCGTAAATACTTCCGTTTGCGAAGTTTACCGCTGTGATTCCGACGGCGTGATCACTGTGGAAATCCGCCGGCCGTACCGCAACGACGCCAGGACCTACGAGATCTTCCGCGACTAGGGCCGCAGCCAAGGCGGTTGCCGGGTGGCCAGGCCGGCTCACTTGCCTCTCGCGGGCCGTCCGCGATGTCACGCGACCCCCGCGATATGCCCGCCTCCGCAGAGCGCAAAAATTGCACCCATCGACCTGCAAGTTCCGATAATACAGAAGCTCATGTTTCGTCATCGGGCCTGAGTCGAGGTGTCATATGTTGCTGTTGGAAAGATGCCGTGATGCCGCGGTGTGCATCGGCGGCGGCATCGTAGTCCGGGTGCTGCGGACCAGCCGCAGCCGGGTTCTGCTGGGCATAGAGGCCGACAAAGGCGTTCCCATCTGGCGAGAGGAACTGGGACCGCCCGCTCAAAACTTGCGGACCAACGAGCAGTCTCGGGACCTGCGAGTCCTGTTGGTCGAGGACGACGCCGGCCATCAACGGCTGATCGCCGGCACGTTGGCGGAGTGCGGGGTTCGGCAGATTACGATGGCAGGCTCGGCGGAAGCCGCCCAGTCCATGCTGGAGAAAGCCGACGGGGCGGCATGCCCCCACTTGGTCCTGCTGGACATGCTTCTGCCGGGCCGTTCAGGGCTGGATCTGTTGCGTTCTCTCCGACAGAGCGACTCGCCCTGGCGGCGGGTTCCCGTGGTCATGCTCAGTTCCGCGGACGACGAGGAGCAGATCGATCGATGCCTCGAGGCCGGTGCGAACGCCTACGTGCGGAAGTCCGCCGATTTCGCGGAGTTCCGCGATTCCGTGGCCCGCACCGCCGAGTTCTGGAAGAGCACCCGCCACGTAGCCTGACCCGGGCGGATTCTTCGTCCCGCGAGACCGGCATGTCGGCGATCCGCACTGGAGGGAACCTTCCCTCGGCTGGGCGTTTCCCCGCCGGAGCGACCCGCGTAGAATGCCGCCCGTGACACCCCGAAAAACCCGGCTCGGAGACGGCTCCTTATGCGATTAGGCGGTCCCGCCAAGGAATCACCCCCCCCACGTTCCCGCATCGCCCGTTCGCCGCTGCACCTGCTCAAGGTTCTGCCCTACGCCAGGCCCTACTTGCGGCAGCTCTGGATCGGGATCGCCTGCATCGCCTTTGTGGCGATGACGTATTCGATCAACATCATGGCCCTGCTGCCGGTGATCACCTTGATCGCCGACGACCAGGGCATTCCCTCCTGGGTCCACCAGAGCATCGCGGAGAAACGGCTGGGCGTCGTCTTCAGCACGGCAGACAATGCCGTGATGCTCGTGAAGATCGGCGGCGGCAGCACCCTGCCGGGGGAGGTTCGCCGAAGAGACCTGCTGACGCATGTCGATGGTCAGCCGTGTGAACCCGGTGAAATCTACCGGCGTCTGGCCTATCTGGAGCCGGACCAGACCGCCCACCTGACCTTCACCGCGGCGGCGTCCAGTCGGCCCTACGAGATCCAGATCACCCCGAGGCCCGTCTCCTTGCCCGAACGAGCCATGAGACAGGCCGTCACCTGGTTGCCGCAGGAATCCACCAAAGAAGCACGAATGCAGACCCTGGTGCTGATCCTGACCGGGGTGCTGATCATCGGCTGCCTCGGCGGCGTCTGCCGATTCTTCGGCGAGTACCTGATCGCCTTCGTGGCCGGGCGGGCGTTGGTGGATCTCCGCAAGCGGATGTTCCAGCGGGTTCTGAGACTACCTTTATCTTATTTCGCGGTACACGGGACCAGCGACACCGTCAGCCGCTTTGTGCAGGACAGCCAGGAGATCTACCGCGGGGTGAACTTCGTCTTCGCCAAATCGCTTCGCGAACCACTGAAGGCCCTTTTCGTTTTCATTGTGGCCATGTTCATCGATTGGCGAATCACCCTGATCACCGTCGTCTCGGCCCCGCTCGCGGCGATCATCATTCGGAAGTTCGGCAAGATCACCCGCAAGGCCAATCGGCGGCTATTGCACGAGTTCGGCCGCATGCTTTCCGCCCTGGAGGCCGCCCTCATCGGCATCCGCGTCGTCAAGGGCTACGCCATGGAGAGCTACGAGCGGAAACACCTCCACGCGGTCGATCGCCAGATGCTCACGCACCAACTGCGAATCGAGCGGATCGACGCGCTCTCCAGCCCGGTGTTCGAGACGGTGGGAGCCGTCATCGCCGCCCTGGCGATTCTCTACTTCGCCAACCAGATGTTCGAAGGCCTGCTCTCCTTCGCCAAGTTCGGGACGCTGGCGGCCTGCATGGCGGGCATGTTCGACCCGGTGCGGAAGATGTCCTCGTTCTACAATCGGGTGCAGCGGGCCAACGCGGCGGTGGACCGGGTCTTTGAAGTGCTGGAACTGCCGGACGAGGCGGGTTCAACCGGCCGGAAGCCCGCCCTGCCGCCGCTCCGCGAGAGCATCGAGCTGCGGAACGTGTCGTTCACATACCCCGGCAGTGATCGGCCGGCGTTGGACCAGGTCTCCCTACGGATCCGCAAAGGCGAGCGGGTGGCGTTCGTGGGGGCCAACGGATCCGGCAAGACCACCTTGCTGTCGATGCTGATGCGGTTCTTCGATCCGCAGCAGGGAGCGGTGCTCTTCGACGGAGAAGACATCCGCAATTTCTCAATCCGCTCCCTGAGAAACCAGATCAGCCTGGTGACGCAGGAAACCATCATCTTCCCGGACACCCTGGGCAACAACATCGCCTACGGCAACGAGCGGCTGCTCCGGCGTATCGTGCTTCAGAGCCGCCACCCGGAACGGGACTATCGGCTGGAGGATGAGCAGCACCTGATCCGCCAGGCGGCCGTCGCCGCCCACGCGGACGAGTTCATTCGGGAGAAGCCGGACGGCTACGACACGATCGTGGGGGAGCACGGGGCGACGCTCTCGGGCGGCCAGCGGCAACGAATCGCCATCGCCCGCGCGATCCTCAGGAATGCCCCGATTTTCATCTTCGACGAAGCCACTAGCCAGATCGACGCGGAAAGCGAACAGAAGATCCATGACGCCGTGGAGCGGTTCCTGGAGGGCCGCACGGCGCTAATCATCGCGCACCGCCTCTCGACCATTCTCCAAGCCGATCGGATCTTTGTGCTCGAGCGGGGCAAGATCGTGGACGTCGGCCCGCACGAGGAACTGGTCCGCCGCTGCCCGCTCTACCAGACTCTCTGCAACTCGCAAATGATCGACGACACCGGCGAGACGGCCGGTCGGCCGACGGAGCCCGCCGCCTCCGAACCGGTGTGACCTTCCCAACCAGAAAGCCGCGGCCGATGCGAGGCCGCGGCTTGCCGGAAGTCTACGTGACCATGACCCTGATGCCGTCGATGGGAGCGGTGGTCAAGGCGCCGGGAAATGCACGGTGTTGCCGCCGCTGTTGGTCACCTGCCAGACCACTTGCCGGCGGGTGAGATTCGGCGCGTCCCCGGCGCGGTCCAGGATTGTTGCGATGATCGCTCCGCCGGCGACGTACTGGAACGGCTGCACCGTGTTGTCGCGGAGAGTCTTGTCCAGCCGCCACTCGGGAGCGGTCCCGAAGCCGGAGTTGCAGACCGTGCCCTGGATGCGGGAGGCGTCCACCGACTTGCCCACCGGCAGGCCGTTCGGGGCGGTGTAATACACGAACCCCCGCTGCGTGCAGAGCTCGGTGCCGCTACAGATGAAGTTCGGATCCGCGTTGCCGAGCACGATCAGCTCCGGCAGCGGAATGAACGGACTGCCGTTGTCGCGGCGGAGAAGCTGCAACACCGAAGGAGTCGGGTTGGTGACGTCGCCGGTGGCCGGAGGCAGGGTCGCGGTAATCTGGTTGATTCCGTACTCCAGCACCAGCAGACGGGTGCCGCTGAGCAGCGTCAGCGTGTCGCATCCGATGGTGGTCGTGTTGTTGATCAGCGGGGCGTCGGTATAGCCGGCCCGCGTGTAGTTCTCCAGCTCGCTATCGCAGACGAAACCGCCCGCACCGGCGGAAACCGCCAGCGTCATGGAGAACTTCACATACTGCTGCGAGAGGTTGGCCAGGGTGATCTGGATCCCCCGAAGCTCGGGATCCAGGTTGCAGACCGACCTGGTGACCGTGTTGTCGCCGTCATCATCGTCGGCGGGAGGCGGCGGGGGGCCCCCGCCACCCTGAATCGTGGTGATCTTGGTCGCGAACTGGGCCGCGGCGAAGGGACTGACGCCGTTGCAGCCGATGATCCAGAAACCCAACACGGCGAAAACGCCCAGGACTCCCGTCAGAACCGCGAGACGCCGTACAAGGGATGGCATGACTCTCTCTCCTAAAACCGGGCTGGCAGGTCAATCGCGAGGGTGGGCGGCGGCAATGATCACCATCCAGAGGGCCACGCCGCCGATTGTTTCAGCTTCTGGCCGCGTTCTCGCGGCATCCCCAGTGCGGGCAGGTTGCTTCCTCCTCCGCCGCAGTGGCCGGTCCCCCGACCGCTGTCATGTGATTCTACCGCCTGTCTGAAGATGAAGCAACTGGCGGCCGCGCCAAATCATACGCCGGCAGCCACCCCTGGGCACACTGCCTCACCTGGTCCCTTAATTTTGCGGCCATCGCGGCGACTTGCTTTAAACCGGCCTATGGCTCAGCCTGGGATGCGGTCGATCCCTCCGCCGCCAAAGCCGGGGCCAGAACACATTGGACAAACCGGACCGCCGTGCAGGTCGTATGGTTGCCCCAGTAGCCGTACCGCGCCCAGGCAGGATGCCAACGGAGTTCCCGGAAGCCCCGGACCTCAAAGTGGTGCCAACCGATCCAGCCCGCCGCTGGTGTCCGCACGCGATCGGATGTTCCGAAAACCGTGGTTCCGAGGCCGAGAAAGAAATAATCGCCAACCCCGCCGATCGACCAGAGACCACGGCGGCAAGCAGCCGCAGCCGCTCCCGGATGCTGGGCGGGTGAGATCGAGGGTGCCAAGAGTATCGCTCTATCAATACTCCCGTTGTCTCGTATCTGTTCCAAAGCTTTCAATACGACCCAGCACCCGCTGGAGTGGGCAACGAGACTGACCGGCGAGCCGGGGAATGCCTCTGCATGTCGCTGGATCCTCTCGGCGAGTCGCCTGGCCTGGCGAACGTGGTGCGCCTGATCAGCGAGGTTTCGATAGCAGCACAGGACCGCCGGGCCCGCGTTCCAGTCGAACACCTCGATTGCGCCCGGATAACCCCCGGCGAGCAGACCCGTCACCACATTCCCCGCATAGCGGCTCGGACCCTCCATTCCGCCGAGGACGAGAATCAGGCCCCGCGTCAGCCGTTCCGGCATGGCGATCGAAGAGACGTTCGCGAGGGGATGAAATAAGCGTAGAAATGCGGTGAATACCCCTGCGAGGGGATCAAGCAGCCCGCCCAGCAATGGGACCAGATTCCACAGCGGGTGATACGGTCGCCGAAGGAGATCCCTGGGCCGCGGGGGTGGTTCCATGATGAGCCGGTCAGCAAGTCGGCAGGCCTCCACCCGGTCGCCAGAGGCCGGTTCAACCCTTGGAGGCTCTCTCCACATACTCCCCGGTGCGGGTGTCGATCCGCACCACTTCCCCGTTGGTGATGAACGGAGGAACCCGCACGCGGTAGCCCGTTTCGAGGACGGCCTCTTTGGTCTGGTTGGTGGCGGTGGCACCTTTGACGACCGGCGGGGCGTCGGTCACGGTCAGCTCGACGACGTTGGGCAACTCCACGCCGATGACCTCGCCCTCCTTGAGCTTGCAGATGACCCGCTCATTGCCCTTCAGGAAGTTCTCGGCGTCGGGCATGAGGTCTTTGGAGACCTGGATCTGGTCGTAGGTCTCGACGTTCATCAGGACGAAAGCATCGCCCTCGCGGTAGAGGTACTCGAAGGGACGATCCTCCACGAAGGGGGACTCGAACTGCTCGTCCATGCGGAAGCGGAAATCGACGATGTTGCCGGCGCGGAAGTTCTTCAGCTTCACCGACATGTAGCTCCGCCAGTTCCCCTTGGCCACCCGCTGGGACTCGTGGACGATCCACATCTGCCCCTCATGCATGATGACCTGACCCTTTCGCAAATCGATCGCTTTGACCATGATCCGATTCCAGCAGCCCGGCCGCGGGCCGGGGTGAAGGCGGGGCCTGACCGGGTCAACGCCCAGTTGACCGGCACCTGTCCCAAGCCCTACATGATCAGCGAGACGGTCGCCCTCGTCAAGCAGCACGCATTCCAAACACCGCCCCCGATTGTAGTGGGCCGGGCGCTGCGGCGAGCGTTATATTTTTAGGGCAGGGAACAAATCCGCCGAACCAGGAGAGCCTTCCATGCTCGCGGAAATCGGCAAGTTCGTCGGGGCCAAAGTCGCCGCGGCCATCATCTTCCTCGCCGTGACGGCGGCGGGGATCTGGTGCTATCAGAACCCCGACGCGGTTCGAGCCTTCGGGGTGGTCGTCAAGCACACGTTGATCTGGCTACTGGTGTCGGCGAGTCTGCCCTGGACCAGCTTCCTGTTCATGCGTCCGC
>Ga0129299_1002367_pt1 | contig 12526 bp, 11 predicted proteins | sample ConPoolayeCmetaG_FD_94477 | JGI IMG/M metagenome (GOLD analysis project Ga0129299, IMG submission 94477) | Hot spring microbial mat communities from California, USA to study Microbial Dark Matter (Phase II) - Cone Pool mat layer C metaG ... | reverse complement strand
GTCTAACAGATGTGTCTTTCAACTGCCGCAGGAAAGGACAGAGCGTGAAGAAGGATTTTCATACGCAGCCGCCCACCGAAGAGACGTGGCGGATATTCAGGATCATGGCGGAATTTGTCGAAGGGTTTGAAACGCTGTCGCGTATCGGTCCTTGCATCACGGTGTTCGGTTCGGCCCGGGTGGGCGAAAACGATGAACATTACCGCTTGGCGCAGGAGACCGCGCGGCTTGCGGTTAAAAACGGCTTTGGCGTCATCACCGGCGGCGGCCCCGGTATCATGGAAGCGGCCAACCGCGGCGCGAATGAGGCCGGCGGCGTCTCGGTGGGGCTCAATATCCAGCTGCCGTTCGAGCAGGTACCCAACAAATATATCAAGACACTGATAAATTTCCGGTATTTTTTCTGCAGGAAAGTGATGTTTCTCAAGTATACGTCGGCGGTCATCGTGCTGCCCGGCGGCTACGGTACCATGGATGAAGTGTTTGAGACGCTGACTCTTGTCCAGACACAGCGGATTACGTCGGTGCCGCTTTTTTTGATGGGGAAGGCGTTCTGGAAAGGCGTCCTTGACTGGATGAAGACGGATATGCTGGGCCGCGGCTATATCGAGCGGCAGGATTTGTCGCTGATGCGGGTGAGTGACAATCCCGCCGAGGTGATCGGCGCTATAAGTTCATTCTGCAAGAAACGCGATTCAACGGCGAATTTTGTCTGAAAATGCCGGCACACCGATACCGGCGATGAGGGAAAAGGGCACGGCCGATTGCCCCGGCCTTTCCCTGTCAGCGGAAGCATGCGGGATGAAAGACGCAGCGTGAAAATGAGGTTTCTGATGGTTGCCCGTCAATCTGCCATGTTATAGATTATAATGCGTACGGAAATGAACCTTCAAACTGCCCTGCCACGAGGGCCTGATACGCGCCATGATTGAGTTTGCCGCACTTGTAGCCGAAAAATGGAATATCGACAAACAGCTTGCCGTCAAGGTGTGCACGTGCTTTGAAAAGGGCGACACAATATTCTATCTATCGGATTATTCTCCTGACGTCTCGGCCCAGCTCGATCTTGCTGCGCTCGGTGACATCTATGAATTTTTGCGGCGCATAGAGGAACTCGCCCCGAAAAAAAAGCGGATCATCGGCATGCTGCATAAAGCGAATGCGCTTACCGAAGACATCGAACGCCGGATACAATTCTGTACAAGCGGCACGGAACTCGATGACATTGCCATACAGGCCCGTCCCAGCCAGCGCAGCCGCGCCGGCGCCGCGCTCGCGAGAGGACTTGGCCCCCTTGCCGACGTTATTGCGAAACAGGAGGTAACCGACTCGACCGTGGAACAGCTTGCCCAACGCTACGTCAACCCCGACAGCGGGCTACAATCGGTTGAGGATGTGCTCGCAGGCGTTAAGGATATTCTTGTCGAACGGTTCGCCTGCGACGAGACGGTGCGGGCAATGGTGCGTGAATTCGGGCACGATAACGGATTTGTCGAGGTGGCGGCGCGTGACCGCAAAGACCGCGAATTCATCGCCTACCGCGGTAAAATGGTGCCGGTGGCTGAGATTACCCCCGAGGAATTCATCAGGCTCTTCGACGCAGAACAGAAAAAAAACATTCGTATTAAATTCGGCGTCCAGCTTTTCCGCATATCGGAGCTGCTCCGCCACCATTTTATCGTCAACCCCGACAGCTCGGTATTTGATTTCCTGTGCGAGACAATCGACGAATGCTGGACCCGATCGCTGCAGCACATCGTGGAAAGCGATATCAGGGAGACCATGCAGAGGCGGGCCGAAGACTGGGCGTTAGCGCGCATTGCCGGCGAATTAAGCGTGCGATGGGCGGCGGAAGGCGAGGGGACGACGCTTGCTGCCGCGCAGACGGAAGGAAAAGTGCTGGTGATGGTCGCCTTCAACGACGAGGGCCGCCTGCTGGGGGCGGGAAGGGAAGACCGGGCAAAGGCGGAGAGCCAGGCTGTGCAGAGGCTCCAGCAGTTCGTCGGCCGCTACCGGCCGCGGCGCATCGTGGTTCTGGGCAATGCACAAGCCGCGAATGCGGAGGCGATGGTGCGGAAGGCCGCCGGGGAGACGACGGGGGAGATTGCAATTGCCATACGCGGCGCCGACGCCGCCATTGAGAAACTGGCTCAGTCGCCATGGATGGAAAAAGAGTGCGCATATCTTGATGCCGATATGCGTATGGCGTACGCCGCCGGCCTCGCCGTTGTTCTGCCCGTGCCCATCATCACCCGAATCGGCGTGGAGCATTTCGAACTGCATGCGCTTCAAAAACATGTCAGCGCCGGCCGGCTGACCGAGATACTGAATCGGCGCATGATGGAGACGGCGCTGCAGCAGGGGATTTCGATACTCGATATCGCCGATTCGGCGCTTGCCGGCCTCTCATGCGTTCCACCGGATATGTGCAGCCGGATTCGGTCGCAGGCTGCGCGGGAACATTATAGGGCGAAAAACGATTTGCTCAAGATCGAGGGGATGACGGAGGTGATTTTCCGCAATATCAGCGGCTATGTCTATTTCCCCAACGGCGCAACGGCACTCGATCGCTCACTCGTGCACCCCGATCATTTTTCATGGGTGGAGGAAATGGCGTCCAGGCTGCGCACGACGACCGAATCGCTTATCAACGATCCTGAGCAGATTCGATCGCTGGGTTTTGACGATTTCGCGGAAAAGATTTTTGTCGAAAAGAAGCTATTGAACCAGCTCCGCGCCGGCCGGCCGTATCTTAGCGCACCGCCGTCGCGTTCGCGCGGCCGGATGCATTTTGACGAAATCGCCGAGGGCGCGGTGCTGAGCGGCCGCGTGACCAATATTACGCCCTTTGGCGTGTTTGTGGATATTAACGCGGTGTGCGACGGGCTTGTGCATATTTCGCAGCTTGCCGACGGCTATGTCGAAACGCCCGACCAGGTCGTGAGTCTGGGCGATCAGATCTCGGTCCGTGTCATAAAAGTCGACCCCCAAAAACGCCGCATCTCCCTGACCATGAAAGGCATGGGCGAGAAGGGACCGCGGATTCGTCCTACGAAAGACCAGTTGACGACCCTCGCCGATCATTTCAAGAACCGGTAAGCGTCTGCCGCGGGCAATCGTCCCAGAGAAGTTCGAGCCGGTAGTATTTGCGAAGCGTGGAAAGCATGATGTGGATAACGGCGTCGCTGTAATCCAGAAGAATCCAGCGTCCCTGCTCGTATCCTTCGACATGCCATGGGCTTGTCCCGCGCTCGTTGAGCGCCTCAATCACCGCATCGGCAATCGCCCTGCCGTGAACAGGATTGTCAGCCTGGCAAATCAGAAACCAGTCGGACGCAGCCGCACGGCCGGTCAGATCGATGCGCACGACGTCCTCTGCCTTCTTGTCGAATGCGCTTGCCGCCGCGATATCAATAATCCGCCTGCCTTCCAGCGGTTTTTGCTTTTGTTTCACTCGATCCTTTCCGCGAAATCCGCCCCCAGCACGACCGTGACATCGTATATATCCTCACCGTCGCGCAGCATCACCACCTTGTCGGTCCGCAAAACGCCGCTGACCTGCCGGGCAACGCTCATGTCTGTCGTCCTGGCAACGATAATTGTGAACGGATAATTCCACGTGTCGGCGTCGCCGGTATTCTTTATGTCAAATCCGTGCCGCCTGAGAAAATCAGCCGCCGCGCCTGCGGCCCCGGTAATTCCGCAGCCGTTGAGCACCTGGATTCTGCCGATGTGCGGGATCACCGCGGTTGTGCCGGCCTGCCGCTGGGACGCCGCTGCCGTCCGGTCACGATAGCTTCCGACAAAGACGGCGACGCACATAACGGCGCACAGCACGGCGAAAATGATTCCGTTTCGCATCAGCGGGCGGCCTTTCCCCTACGGCGGAAGAACACCACCGACGTAGAGCGACAGCACCCGGCGGAGAGACTCGGCGCAGAATACATGGTTCAACCGTCGCGGTCGACGCAGATGATTCGGGGCGCATGCGCGGCGATTTCATGCTCGGCGAGCATGACATAGCTGAGCACCATGATGCGGTCACCGGTTTTTCCCAGATGCGCCGCCGGCCCGTTGAGCTCAACGACGCCGGAGCCGCGCGGTCCTGAAATCGCATACGTGGTGAACCGTTCGCCCGTTTCCACATTGAGCACCTGCACTTCCTCGCCGGGAATGATACCTGCTTTCTCAAGATAGTCTTCATCTATCCTGATGCTGCCTTCATAGTCAAGGCGCGCCCCTGTCAGGCGTATGTCGCGGATCTTTGCGTTTAAGAATCGCCGAAGCATGGCAACCGGAATCTCCTTAATACGATGAAGAGCACTGCCATTTCCACCATTATTCCAATACTCCATTACTCCAATTCTGGATTATCGCAATTGAATGCTGATGGCCGTCCGCACCGGGGGGCCGCCGTCATCATAGGTAAACCGCGTTGCGTCCGGGTTACGCTCTTTCATGACTTCAAAACCTATGTCGACGCTGCTCCACACCATTGCCGGCGCAAGAAAGATGAAGAGCAGGTGGGGAATGAGCGCGCCCTTCTGGACCGATCGCGCCGTCGTGTATATCGCCGCAAACGCCGAAGCGCCCGTCATTATCGCGCCTTTCCAGTATTGATGGCGCTTGAACTGGTGGTATCCAGGCAAAAGAAAGGCGGAGACGACAATCGCCCCCTCGGGCGGCCCCTTCTGCCTGTTTTCCGCCGCGATATCGCTTTCCAGAAGTCCCGAACGGCGGCTGCGTATCCATTCCGCTTCGCTGATGCCGTAGTTGATCCACGGGTAACGGAAATATTCGGAGATGGATATGCCCGCGGTCAGGATTTCGTCAACTTTTTCCGGCGGCATGCGCGCGTCGAGCACCATTTCCCATTCGGTTTGGGAAAGCCCGCGCCGCTCATATTCCTCCTTGTCGGCGGCGGTCATGGCGGCGGTATGCATGCCGCACAGCACGCATCCGATTATCATGAAACAGAGCGGGGGGCGGATCAGATGTCTTTTTGTTTTCAATAATACACCACGCATGGTTACTTTTCCGGTTATATGATTAGTTGGTCGTGTTCAACTTGCGGATCTGATCGCGAATCTGCGCGGCATCCTCGTATCGTTCACGCTTGATTGCATCGGCAAGCCTCCGCTTCAGTTCCTCGACCTTCGAAACACCCCCAGTGTCCGCCTGCTCTCCGGCATCCTCAGCCTGCCGTGGCGGCTTTCGTTCATCTTTTTCCTCGAGCAGTATCTTCGCCTCTTCCATCACTTTCTGTGCCACAAAGATGGGCGCCTGGGTGCGCACCGCCAGCGCTATCGCATCGGATGGCCGCGAGTCCATCTCGATCGGCAGGCCGTTGAATTCAAAGACAATCTTTCCGTAAAACGTGTCATCGAGCAGATCGCACACTTCGACCCTGACGATGCTGCAGGAAAGTTCGTCGAGCATGTTTTTCATCAAGTCATGGGTGAGAGGCCGCACTGGCTTTGCGTCGCTCAGCGCAATGATTATCGACTGCGCCTCAAGCTGGCCGATGAATATCGGCAGCGCCCGGTTGTCATCCTTGCTTTTCAGCAGGATGACGAATCCCTTGTCCGAAAGGATGACATTGACGATGTCGACCGGGATCATGTCCATAGGTTTCTTGCCGCACTGCATAGCACCGTATACGGTGCACATTTTTTAAAATACATCCGGCTCTTTTGATTCTGATAGTTCGACAATCTCGCTATCGGCTTTTGATTTTGAATTTCCGTCCCTGCCGGTTTACAGCGTTTCGATCGCGATAGTCTGGCTGCGCTGCGGTCCTACAGAAACCATCAGGATGGGAATGTCGTAGCACAGGCTGCGAATTCGCTCGATATATGCAATCGCATTGCGCGGCAGGTCGGACAGTTTCGCGCATCCACCAATCTCCGCCTTCCATCCCGGCAGCGTTTCATAGACGGGGACAATCGAATCGCTTTCCGCAATCAATGAAGGAAAGAAGTCCTGCCGTTTGCCGTTGACTTCATAGTGCGTGCATATCTTGATTTCATCCAGCTTGTTTAAAACGTCGATTTTCGTGAGCGCCATATGGGTCATGCCGTTGAGCTGGATTGCCTTGCGAAGCATCACGCTGTCGAACCATCCGCACCGCCGCGGCCTGCCGGTCGTGGCGCCGAATTCTGCGCCCTCGGCCCGCAAAAATTCTCCGGTCGCATCAGTGAGCTCGGTGGGGAATGGGCCGTTGCCCACGCGCGTAGTGTAGGCTTTGACTATGCCGATGACATGGTTGACCATCGAGGGCCCGATACCGGCGCCGGTGCATACCGAACCGGCGATGGTGTTTGACGAGGTGACAAAGGGGTAGGTGCCGTGGTCAATGTCGAGGAACGTACCCTGCGCGCCTTCGAACAGCACTTTTTTTCCCGCGCGCAGAGCGCCATATATGTATTCGGCGGTATTGGTAACGTAGGGAAGTATCCGCAGGCGTAGGGCGCGGTATTGGTCAAGAAGCTGCTCAAGGCTTTGCGCAATGTCCGTACCGAACAGCGCGGCAAACACCGCCTGTTTCTGCGTATAATTGGCCGTGAGTTTCGCCGTAAAAGCCTCCCATCGCACTAAATCGCCGACCCTGATTCCCATCCGCGACATCTTGTCGGCGTATGCCGGGCCGATTCCCCGTCCGGTCGTGCCAATCTTGCGCTCCGCAGCCTTTGATTCGCCGAACTGGTCCTGGGCCTTATGATACGGGAGCACCAGGTGGGCGAGGTCGGAAATAAGCAGCCGGCCGTCAGCCGAAATGCCTTTTTCCTTCAATCCGTCGAGTTCCTTGAAAAATTGCTCAGTGTCGAATACGACGCCGTTGGAAACGATACATACCTTGTCGGGATATATGATGCCCGATGGGATAAGATGAAAAACGTATTTTTTTCCGTCCACGATAACCGTGTGGCCGGCGTTTGCCCCCCCTTGGAAACGAACGATGATGTCGGACCGTTGGGCGAGGTAATCAATGACTTTCGCCTTGCCTTCATCCCCCCACTGCGATCCGACGACGATACTGACCGGCATAATAATTTTCCCCGGAATTGAAAGAATTTGATAAACTACGTCGTGGAAATAAGGTGAGTCAACCCGCCGGGTATTATTTTTGAGACCTTTGGATCCGTTCAATTATGATTGCCGCCAATCCGCTCATCGTTCAAAGCAACCGCTCGCTTTTGCTGGAAGTCGATAATCCGCTGTTTCAGGATGCGCGGGACGCGATAGCGCCGTTTGCCCACTTAGATAAAAGCCCCGAACATATCCATTCTTATACGATAACGCCGCTTTCGCTGTGGAACGCCGCGTCGCTGGGCATGCGGCCCGCCGAGGTCGTCGGGGCGCTTGAGCGCTTTTCTAAATACGCCCTTCCTCGCAACGTTGTTGATGAAATAGCGGAGCTGATGGGGCGGTTTGGAAAATGTGTCCTTGAGAGCGAACGCGGCCGCCTCGTGCTTCGCTGCGCCGATGCGGCGCTCTTGGAAAGCCTGTCGCGCAATCCTAAGATTGCGCCGTTTCTTGGCCCGGCGCTTGACGGGCATACGTTCGCGATCGATGCGGCAAACCGCGGAGTTCTGAAGCAGGCGCTTATCGGCCAAGGATATCCTGCGCATGACAGGGCGGGATATGTCGACGGCGACAGGTTCGAAATTGAACTGCGTGAAAGGTGCAGCAGCGGCGAGCCGTTCGCGCTCAGGCACTACCAGCGTCTGGCCGCTGAAAATTTCATCGGGTCACACGGCGCGGTGGAGGGAAGCGGGGTGCTTGTGCTGCCGTGCGGCGCCGGTAAGACCATTGTCGGATTGTATGTCATGTCGCTCTTGAAGCGCGCAACACTCATTCTGGTCACCAATATCACCGCGGCGCGCCAGTGGAAACGAGAAATACTCGATAAAACGTCCGTTGATGAGAATGATGTGGGAGAATACAGCGGCGAAAGCAAGGAAATCAGGCCTATCACACTTGCGACATACCAGATCTTGACCTACCGGCGCGACAGGCACGGCCCCTTCGAGCATTTTGACATTTTCAACCGTGAAAACTGGGGTCTTATCATCTACGATGAAGTGCATTTGCTGCCGGCGCCCGTTTTCAAGTTTACCGCCGAGATCCAGGCTCGGCGACGGCTCGGCCTGACCGCGACTCTGATTCGGGAGGACGGACACGAGGAGGACGTCTTCAGCCTTATCGGCCCGAAAAAATTCGATGTGCCGTGGAAGGACTTGGAGCGGCAGGGATGGATTGCGGCGGCGCGATGCGTCGAGATTCGCGTTGACCTCCCCTATAGCGAAAAGCTCCGATATCTTTCGCTGCCGTCTCGGCGCCAGATACGGCTTGCGTATGAAAATCCGTTCAAAATCCCCGTGGCGCGCGAAATAATCGAGCGCCACCGCGGCGATCAAATCCTGATCATCGGCCAATATCTCAGCCAGATTGCCGAATTCGCCGCTGAATTCAAGGCGCCTATCATCACCGGCGCCACACCCAACGCCGAGCGTGACCGGCTCTACGAAAAGTTCCGACGCGGCCACATAAAAATGCTCATTCTTTCGAAGGTGGGAAATTTCGCTGTGGATCTTCCCGATGCGAACGTGGCGATACAGATATCGGGTTCATTCGGTTCGCGGCAGGAGGAGGCGCAGCGGCTGGGAAGGATACTAAGGCCGAAATCAAAAGGCGAACAGGCCACGTTCTATTCAATTGTTACCCGCGAAACCAAAGAGCTTGATTTCGCCATGAAACGCCAGCTTTTCCTTACCGAGCAGGGATATGCCTACGAGATACGCTACCGGGAATTTGAATAACGCGCTGATTTCACGCCGGAACCGACTGAAGGTCCTGGCGGAAAAAGCGGACAGCGTCCTCAACCAGTTTCATATCCACGCAGGTGTTGTGGCACGGACCGTAGGGACGGTCGTTGATGACGCCGTATACCGGGATGGGATAGACGTCCTGAATGCCCAGCGTCAGATCGCGTTCGCACGCCACGGCGACAATGCCGTCTGGACGGAATGATAGAACACGGGAGCGGGCGAGCGTGCCGCCGTTGACCACTTCGATGCGCAGACCGTATTTCCTGCCCAGTTCGAGGAGCGAGCCGACCGGACACCGGCCGCAATTAATGCAATTATTGATATCGGTGGTGATCTTGCGGTTGCAGACATCTATCTGGAGGCAATGGGGAAGAAGGATGAGAATGCGATCGCCCCTGATCCGTTTCCGCTGGGCGATGGTCAGCGCGTTATTGACCTTGATAAAAGAGGCTCTCAGCTTGTTGCGGTTGAACCGCACGATCTGGCTCAGCGTGGCCGCAATGGGAAACAGGGCTTTGACCGTCAGCGAGAATTTTCCGTGAGGATACAGAAGGTCGACGCCGGTGAGCGCCGTAAGTGAAAAAAGCATCAGGCCGCTTCCCAGGATAAAAAGGAAGCATACGATCAGCGTCAGGACGCCCGCGTCGGCCCAGCGATGGATCTGCTGCAGGCGCGGATGAATCAGATAATATCCGGCCGCCCCCATTGCCACGGCAATGAAATAGCTGATCCAGCAGAACCCCAGAAATGTCGCCTTGGTCCAGGCGCTTCGCCACAGAGATTCCTGTACCGGTATTGAGCGCATTTCGCCGGGTTTTGGCGCCGCCGCGCGCGCATTATCATCGGCCTGCGGCCCAGCACCGCCGTTGCGGCGGAGAGTATCCGTTGCGGCTGCCGGTTCCAACAGGTTCTCTCCTTACAGAAGGTTTTCGACGCCTTTGACGCCGGGCACTTTTTCTTTCAGCAGGCGCTCGACCCCCATTCGCAAGGTCATGGCCGCTCCCGGGCACCCCCTGCATGCTCCCTGAAGCCTCACCTGAACCATACCGTCATCGGTAACACCGACAAGCTCGATATCGCCGCCGTCGGCTTGAAGGTTGGGCCTGATTTCGTCAATCGCCTTTTCGACCAGCTCTTTCATAAAAACACCTCTTTCACCTGTTCGGTTGAGTCATATTCCCGGCACTCGCAATCCACAAAGGTATGCGGCAGCCGGGTCTGGTTTATTGTATGTTGTATCCCAGGATACGGTTTAAAATACACAATGGCGATCTATTGCGCGGAGATCAAAACACATTCTTTTGATATGAAAACGGCAGATTTTTATTAAAGTGCTTTCTACAACCTGTCGATAATAAGAATAGGCAAAACTACGGGGAGTAAGAAAAGACGCGGTAAAAAGAAAGACAAAGACGGCAATCTTTGTCTTTCCGGGGTAGTTAAGAAAGTGGAGAAACGGCACACTTCCTACATCTTTTTGTATCGGCATATGGCGATACAATCTTGAGATTTTTTTATGAGCATTGAACATATACAGGGCCTTGGGGCTTATGAAATGAATAAATTGTCCCGCCACCAGAAGGCCAAAGTTCAAGCTGCTCATAAATCCGAGGTTAAAGACACGTTTGAATCCTCAAAAACGCCTGACAGCGAAGAGAGGAAAAAACTCCTTGAGACAGTGGCAAAGCGCGTAAAATCAGGCTATTACAACTCGGCCGATGTGGTCGATGACCTTGGAGAATCCTTCGCGAAGATATTTGACAAGTTGCTGTAGTGCTTTCTTATCGCCACTTGCCATAGAGGTTTGGTCAACTCAAGCATTCTTTGTCTGCTGTGCACGCACCTCATCGAGAAGTAACTTTATCTGCGGGCGAATTCGCAGGATGTCCTCCTTCACCGCTTGTCATACGCGGCGATAATTGATACCGAAGTACATAATGTATGTACTTATTCCGCATTCCCGCAAGGTCTTTCCACGGGACCGAAGCCCTGCGTTCTCCCACTTCCGGCGGCGGCACATGTTTTACCGCCTCTCCGATTATCTCCAAGCAGCGCACTACCGCATAGCCGGTTTTGCGGCGGGCATTATTTTACAGGCGCAGGAATGCACCTCAAACCACCAAAGCATCCCAATAAACAACAATGTGCAAAAAAATCGTCTCGTTTTTTATCGCTTGGTATGGAAAAGGCCGCCGCGTCTGGCTTCCCGCCGTGCTCGGACTATTTTTTGCCTGCGCCTTTCCCCCGTTCAGCCGTCAAACCCATCCGCTGTTCGCCCTTTTTCCATTGACGGGCTTTATTATCCTTGTGCCGCTTTTTTGCTTTTCGATGCAGCGGTCGCTGAAGAAGGCGCTTCTTGACTCATACATATACGGCGCCGCCGCCTGTTTTTCCCAATATTACTGGGTGGCGGGGGTTGCGGCCGAAGGTCTTCGGCATATTATTATTCTCGGTTCCTTTGCCATGTCGCTGTTTCTCGCGCTGTATTACCTGGCGCCGGCGCTTGTATTCAGAATGACATGCCGCTTTTTCAAGCGCGCCTATGTTTTTATATATCCGTCGGCATGGATTCTCATTGAATTTTTTCGCGGATGGGGAGAGTTGTCGTTTCCGTGGAATTATCTGGGCTACGGCATCGCCTCTTTTCTTCCTCTTGCGCAGGCGGCGTCTGTGTGCGGCATATTCGGTCTTTCATTCATCGCGGTGGTGGGCAATATCCTGGTATGGGAATTATTGAGAAGCTGTCATCTGGCCTCGGATATCATGCAGAAATGGCTGCATCTTGTGATATATGGCGCATGTCTGATTGGGATTGCAATATGGGGCTGGATGAGGATGTCGCAGCCTATACCCCAGGAGCCGTCAGCGGTCGTTTCCATGATCCAGTCGAACATGGACCAGGCTCACTGGGGTGACGGGTCGCTTGACACATGCCTCGATATAACCGAGAGAATGGCGTATTGCGCGGCCGCGGACAGCCCCGATGTGATTATCCTTGCCGAAAGCGCGCTGTTCTGCTATCTTGCCCGTCAGCCGGATGTGTATAACCGCGTGACCGGCTGGGTTGATTCGGCTAAAAGTCCCATCATCACCGGTTCGCTTCACTGGAAACGCATTCATCAGGCCGCGCAGAAAAAAAACGATTACGCGGTGTATAATACGGCGTTTTTTATCGATACCGGCGCCGCTGATTTTGAGACCTATTTCAAGATACGGCTTCTTCCGTTCAGTGAAGTCATGCCCTTTGAGGCCCAGCTTCCTATCCTCAACAGGCTTAACCTTGGCGAGGCGGATTTTTCGCGGGGAACCGAAGAGAAAATTTTTCATATCGGTTCAAAAATCAGGGCGGCGCCGTTCATCTGCTTCGAAATAGTCTTTCCGGATCTTGTCCGGCGCCGGGTACGGGCGGGCGCGAATCTTCTGGTTAACATCACCAACGACGGATGGTGGGGGAGAAGCAACGGCCCATTTCATCATGCGGCCATGGCCAGGCTCCGCTGCATTGAAAACGGCGCGGCCATGGCACGGTGCGCCAATTCCGGCGTCAGCATGGCCGTGGATCAGTATGGCCGGGCGCTGAAAAGCGCGGGACTCGGCACGCGAACCGTGTTAAGTGCCCGGCTGCCGCTCACTGTTGTGCCGACACTGTATACCCGCTGGGGCGACTGGCCGTTATGTGCGGCGCTGTTCATCTG
>Ga0129299_1002364_pt1 | contig 12535 bp, 11 predicted proteins | sample ConPoolayeCmetaG_FD_94477 | JGI IMG/M metagenome (GOLD analysis project Ga0129299, IMG submission 94477) | Hot spring microbial mat communities from California, USA to study Microbial Dark Matter (Phase II) - Cone Pool mat layer C metaG ... | reverse complement strand
GGCTCAGTTTGGCTCCTTGCTCGACGATATACAGCGGCGGCATACGACTTCCTCCCTGTCGTTCATATGGCTCATTCGGTTGTTAAGGTGCAGGGTCAGCAGACCGCCGGCAGACGCGGCTGGTGTGGACGGGTGGCTGGAGACGTCCATCGGCGGTTCTCCTGGGCCTCGCTCAGCGTTCTCGCCGGTCGCGCGCCTCATCGCGCACCTGCTGCAGGTTGATGATCTCGGCCACTTCGTAGCGCGGCAGGATGGCGTTGGCCGCCGGCCGCAGGCGGATGACCGGCGGGAAATGGCCCATGCGCCCGTGCAGCTCGGCCAGCAACACGGCGACGATGACGTTCAGCGACGGCGGGTTGATCAGCAGCGTCTGGCTCTGCCACTCGGCTGGCGTCAGGCCGAGGCCGTCGAGCAGCGCGCGCGTCTGCTCGACGAACGGCCGTGCGTGGTCGAACTGTGTCGGGATGTCAATGACCTGGGCGATGGCCAGCCCGGCCATCGCCTCGATTTGCTCGCGTTGTTCGTCGCTGAGCGGATGGCTGAAGTTGAGTACGATCATGGCTTCTCCCTTTGGACTGTGGCAATTGGCTGCCGCTTTTCCTTGGACTTTCACGGGTTTTGATTGACATCGGGCTCGCGCCCGAACCGCCTGAGGTAAATTAACCTCCCCCTACTTTGCTAAGGCTGGGCCAGCAATTCGTCGCCCAGCGGCCTCAGTTCATCGTATAGCGCCCTGGCCTTGCGCTGTACATCGGCGGCCGTGAGCTTGCCGACGACATGGGCGACATCATTGCGCAGGTCGCCCAGGCGCGTCCACAGCCTGCCCAACGTCTCGTGCTGCGGCAAGGCGCGAAATGGCTCATCCAATGGCGTGGGCAAGGGCTCGCGCGGTTCGGGTTTGTGTCGCTCGACTTCATTGTTCAGCGCGTTTTCGACCCATTGGCGATTGCGCTCATAGGAGGTCATGGATTCGACGCCGAGGCGATAGACCAGCACCGAGACCAGCCACTCCCGCGCCAGGGTCACAGCCTGGACGACCTGGCCCTTGTCCAGATACCAGCCGATCAGAGCCAACTGGATGGCCAGGTTCTGTCGCCAGTTCGCCCGGTCGAGCGGCCCGGCCAGGGCGAACGGCCGATAGGCCGCCAGGATGCGGTCGGCCAGCACGGCGAATGGCCGCGACTGCCTCTCGACCTCAGCGCGGTGTCGGGCCAGCGCTTCGATCAGGTTCTGGCCGGCTTCCATAGATTCAAAGGGCCGATTGAGCCGCAGGGCCAATGAGACCGTTTCCATGGCCTCGGCGGCCTGTTTCAGGCTATTGCCCAGGGCGCGGGCCTGTTCGTCAACGCCCATCAGTGGGCCGGGCGGCATTTTATCGCGCAGCAGCCGGGCCAGGTCGCCGGCATCGCCCAGCCGCTCGAAGCGGTCGGCGGCGATGGTCCAGTCGAGCAGGGCGACGAAGGGGGTCAGGTCGAACACCGGCGCGCGGTTGGTGTCCTTGTCGCGCGCCTCCCAGGCGCCGTAGTACACGCCGTGCACGTTGACGCGCCTGGCGATGCGCAGGTAGGCCACCGCCAGGAAGCCGAGGAAAGGCAGCGAGCGGAAGCCGTGTGTCAGGTCCACGATGAGTTCGTCGCCTTCGGCGAACTGGGTGGTCAGGATGTCGAAGATGGCCCACAGTTCGGCCTCGCTCTTGCCCTCCAGAATGGAGACGGGCGTGACCTGAGTGACGGGCTTGATTTCGGCCGTCAGCGGCTCGAAGTGCATCGCCTGTGCCGCCTCGGTCAGGCCCACCAGCGTCCACTCCGGGCGGAAGAAATGCACCAGGGCGGCCGGGCAATAGCGCGAGGCATGACACATCTCGCCCCAGCAGTACGTCGTCTCCTGATAGTTGCCCGTGCCGAGAAAAGTGAGCAGTTTCATAGGGTTCGTCCTCCAAGAGTCTACAGTTGTACTTTGTCTGTTTAACCCTCTATCCTGAGAATAGCCCAACCCAAAGGTTCCACACGCTCCTTTCCATTCTCAACCATTACGGCCAGTTTCCGGCTTTTGGGAGACTGATCTTTGGGCAGCAGGGTTCCGCCTTTGGACAGGGGTACGCGGCCAGGAGAACCCACGGCCAAGTCATACTTCTCTCGAATCTTTCGGAAAGTTTGGTCATCGAACACGTCGCTGACCGTCTTGTTGTCGTAGCCGGTCCCCCAGCCCAGCCGGACAAGACACTCGAGTCTGTCAGCACGCAAATCTTTCCTTCTCTTATCAAGAGACTGATACCAGCCAACCAGGTCATCGCGCTGATACGCCGTATAGAAGGCGATCTCTTGGGCGATTTGGTCCTCTGCCACACGGTTGAAACACTCAGCAATTTCTTGGATGCCAAACTTGAATCGCAGCTCTCCTTTCTTAAACTGCAATTCCTCTTTAGCTGGAGAGGCAGTCAAGTATGCGTTAACGATGAAATGCCCCCTCAGTTTTGTACCTGTGAGCAGGACTTCCGGACTCAAGACAAAGACCTGTCCAGAATAGCCTGCCTTTTCCCTGAGTTCCCCTCTGGAGCCAGACCTACTTTGCCCTTTGCTATTGCTCGCAGAAAACACTCTGACATCTGCTACTCCCAGACTATCCGTACTTATCGGCGTCGTGTCAGTGAACTCCAGAAGCCGAACCCACTCGTGATGTTGGTCTTTACCAAAGAACCACTTTTCGAGTTCGTTGTCGGCTTCTTTTGCTTTCCCTCCAAATTTGGACTCGACCTTCTGCTTAGCTTTATCACGCGCCTGGACATCGGCGAGCAGGTGCGCTCGTAGGAGCGCGGAGCGCAACGCACCCTTGAGGGTAGAGCCGGGAATGTATGGCCGTGGCGGTGATTCAGGGGACTTGATGAAGAGCCATATCCGTCTGGAATCAACCCGCTGTCCCAGTTTCTTAGCCGTGTACAGAATGATTTCTACCGGCGCGATGCCGTTCCCGCTTAGAAACTGTTGGAGATTTTTTTCACCCAGACAGAATGTTTCAAAATCAGCTTGTAACCTGACAGATTGGCTCACTCGGTTCAGAAGCCGCTCTTCATCGGCAATCAGCACTTGACCGGCTGTTACCACGAAACCCTTATTGTGAATCGTTTGGCCTGTGCCAATGTGAATGGGCGAAAGCACTTCAATTGAATAGGGCACTCGAACCATCAAGTTTTGCATGCTCATCGCGCACCTCCCAACCTGGCGAAGACCGGCAACGCCAGGCCATTATAGTAGACGCTTCGTCCGTCAACCTCGGTCAGCTTTTCCAGCCGGCCGTAAGTCGCCTGTCTGGCCGACAGGGCAAAGACCGAACCTTCGGTGACCACGTTCAGTGTGCCCGAATAGATGCGCATCTGTTCTCTGCCGGGGTAGCGATTTTCGGCCTTTTGTCGCACTGGCAACAGCCGGTAGGCCATCGGTTCGGCCTCAAATTGCCCATCGCGGAAGCGCGGCAGGTAATGCGACAACGTGATGAAGCTGTCGGCATCGGGCGCGTCGGGCAACAGGCCGTCGGCTTTCTGCCAGGCAAAGTCGAAGTGGCCCTTGCCCAACGCGCGCTTGCCGCCCAGTCCAGTATCGGCCAGGTAGCGGAATGCTGCCTCCAGCCAGGGCCAGATGGCCGGGTCGGCGCGGGCGGCGAACCACAAACCAGCGTGCGCCGGGTCATAAAAGGTTTGCGTTTCATGGAACAGCAGGCCATCTCCCGTCGCGCCGACGACGCGGTCTACGCTATTGCGCTGCACGTCCACCTGCGCCCACAGACGTTTTCTGGATTCCTGGCCCATCAGGTCGCCAAGCTGCTGTCTCTCTGCCTTCAAACACAACGCTGAACTGAACTCTTCGATGGCACTGCCCCAGTCGCGCAGCAACGACAACCCGTCGCGCTTACCGGTGCATATCTCGGCGAACAGGCCCTGCGACACAAATGGCACATCCTTGATACGTTTGGCCTCAGCGGTCAGGGCCTTGACCTCTTTCTGAAACTGGCTCTTGCGCCTGTTCCTGTCCACTTTCTCTTCTGCCAGCCCCTCGACTGACGGAACGGTCAAAAAGAGTGGCCTTGGGAACAGGCGCACCACTGCGCCGTTTGGCCCGCGGATGAACGGGAACGCCGAGCTGAAAGCAAAGCGCGGCGACCCCGCGAAGCCGGCCAGCAGAGCGCCCACATCGGTCAGCCGCAGCGTCTGTAGCGCCCAACAGACAGCGCCAAAGAGCGTTTGGGACGTGATCGAACCGAGGTGCGAGCCCTTCGGCTCTAAGGTCACGAGATAAGTTTCCATGTTCACACCTTCCAGTCTTCCTCCCGAAATCCGGCCAGGATATCCTTGACTGATTCGTACTTTTCAAGGGCCTTAATCGGGACCGGCTGCGCCCCGTTCTCGTAATAGGCCAGCGGCCGCCATTCGGCCTCGATGCCTTGAAACTTGACCTGGCCGTGGCCGCGCGAGCCGGACCCGCCTAGCGCGCTATCTTCCAGCATCTTCATCGCCGAAAACAGGTCTTTGAGAAGCGCGCGGTCCTCGTCTTTGTAGACATCGAAAATGAAGGTGAAGTCGAACTCTGCGCCGGCCGGCACCCGCTCGATTGGCCGCGGGTTCGCTTCTGAAGTCACGCGGTCAATGGCGTTCTCGGTCTTGATTTCGGTGTAGATGCCCTCGCCCAACCAATCTTGCAGTTTACCTACGCTATCCTCATGAAGGAAAGAATCACGCACGGTCAGGCGCGTAGGGCCGGCTTTCTCTCGCACTTCTGACTTGTCCGAGGCTGGTCCAAACACGACGCAGGCCGGACACTCGCCGCAATCGTGAGGCCCATAGTTCTTGTGCTTGGGATGGATTTTCACTTTGCCGGTTTTCCACTCCAGCAAGTGGCGCAATTTGCCTTTCAGCGACGAACCGGGGATATACGGCATGTCGGTCAGCGGGTCGCGCATGACCGGGTTGTCCACCCCGCCGATCTCGAAGCCTTCGGTGTTGCCGCCGATGTGCAAGCCAGTCACGCAGTGGATCCTGCCTTTGATGATGTATTTGCCCTGGAACTTGAGATTCAACTCAGCCATTTTGCCCTCCCTTTTCTTTGTCATAGTACTTCTGATAAGCCAGAATTGCTGTGAGCAACTGGGTCAACACGCGAAAATCGCCGACTGTCTGCATCTTCTCTCTGTGCAGGCAGGTTTTGAGAAGGTTGTAAAAATCCTTAGGGATCAATTCGCGTCCTACGGCATACGCCAATTCAGGACCAAGCCGACTGATTTCGGCCAGCAGTTCTGTCGAAAGTTGTTCATCGTTTTTCTTGCCCTTTAGGCCGCGCTCGATCCGCTTGAATGTGTGAAACACTTTGCGCATCTGGGTTGGCTTGAGCTTATCCTTGAATTGTCGGGCCATTGTGTCGGCCGCCAGCCCCTCAGGAGCAAAGTCTTGGGGGGCAAGCAGTTCAGCCAATCGTTCCTTCTTCTCGAGGTGTTTCATCAGACTTGGTAAATCTTGCATAGCAGGCATGTCACTCACTCCTTTCTCAAACTCAGACTGACATAAGACACCGGAATATGTACCCATTGTCGAGCCTCGAACAGAGGCTGTTTCAACTCATCGCGGACTTCCTTCGGCAAGCGGCGGGTCAAGATATAAAGCAGGTCGGGCGTGATCATCGGCTTGACCTTTCCGTTCTTGTCTTTGTGCTTCTTGTTCCACAGGCGGTCAATGTCATACAGCAAGGTACTGGGCACGTCGCCGCCTTCCACCTTTTCGCGCAGGTCATGGGCCAGTTCCAGTAATTGGTCGAAGCCCTGATGCCCTTTGTCCGTCCACCGCACCGGCTCGCTCTCGAAGATGGTGATGCGGTCGCGCCCGGCTCTTTTGGCTGCCTTCAAGGCGTCATCGGCCAGCCCGACAAATCGCTGCACCGGGAAGTGCGGCTTGACCATGACCACTCCGGCGGACAGGGTGATGTTGGGATTGCGGCAGGTGTAGGCGTGAAAATCTTCGTTCAGACGTCTCGCCAACTCCACCGTCTGATCCCACGGCCCGATGATGAGCAGGTCATCGCCGCCGGCGTAGACCACGTAAAACAGACTGTGCAGGTCTTCAGGGCACTGCTCGCCAGCTTCCTTCTTCTGCTTCTTCCAGTCGGCTGTTATGGTGTAGCATATTGTGTTTAGATAGCCGGCGAAGAAGCGGTCGAGGGCATGGCTCAGCGCTGCCACTCGCGAGATGGTCATCGGCTCCAGCCCCCGCCCAAAGAGCAAGCCCAGGTAGTCTACATCGGCTTTGAGCACGCCAAGCAACTTGGCGCCTTCACTCTGTTTCGCGATTTTATCGAACTCCCAGACTTCTCCATCAGTCACTGGCGCGGCGTTCGCCAGATACATCTGGGCTGTACTCAGGTTGTTGGGCCATTCTGGCCGTCCCTCGCCCCATGTCACAGCGTTTGTCTGGTTCAGGCTATAGATGATGGTCTCCACATCGGTTTTGGCCGCATGGTCGAGAAAAGGCTGCAGGTCCTCACGCCCCAGAAACGCCGTGCCGATGGCTATCGGCTCCCCGAAATAGGCGAAAGCCTTGTCTTTTGCCCTGAAGTCTCTCAAGACTTTCTCGCTGCCTGCGCTGTACACCCGGGCGATGTAATCGGTCTTGGGCAACTTGGCTCCGATCGCACGATGGACCTCACACAGGTCGCAGGTGTGCTCCTCAGGGCTCAGGGCCATCGGCGTCAAGCCGCATACTTCACAGACTTCCTGCAGGGGCTGTGGTTTGAAAAAGTCTGCCGAGAGCACAGAACGGTTCTTTCGCAATTTTTTCTCTGCCAGGGATTCGTCAAGGACGCGGTTGGCCCGCTTAAGGTCTTTGAAATCGGCTGGGGCAAGAGATTCCCAGGCCATCTCCAGGCCCAGGACGCCGTCGGTGTGTTCCAGCAGCCACTTTTGTATAACGCTCTCCATACTTCTTAGCCGCTCTTCGGTCCTGGCGTCAACGGGCACGAGCAAATCAAACCGGCCGCCGCCGATGAACAACGCATTGGCCGCCGTCAGTCCCAACTGGCGGAGAATCCAGTCAGCGATCACATCGGCCAGCAGGCTGACGTAGAAGGAACGTCCGCGCAGCCTCTTGGCAACATTCTCGTGCGTCCGTTCCCGTTCAGGAGACGTTATGCGGTAGATGAACGACTGGATGCCAGACATGTCCCCCCTCAACAAGCGGGCCACGTGATGTCGGTTCTGATCCATCATCTTCCCCCAGCCCAGGCCATGTAGCTCGTCGAGCACGTCATCGAGCAACCAACAGAGGCAGGAAGCGATAGCCGCCGTCACCTTAGAGTGGTCGTACAACGATACGTCAGGCACGGTGCGCCCCTCTTCTTCTTTCTCCCACGGGGTGGCTGAAGGGATATGCGACGTGTGTTGTCGCCACGCGCTCATCAGTCCGGCGAACCGCGAGAGAGAATTGACCGGCCTGGGCAACGAAGCTATCCGCCCTTCAAAATCACCCCACAGGTTTGCGTATTTCTCGTTGTTGACCACCACGTTTTCTTGTGGGAACAGTGGTGCTCGCGTTGCGCCGGCGGGTATCCGGATATCTAACGCCCCCAATGGGAACCCCCAGTTGCCCTCTGGTATGTCTTCATCAAGTTCTACCCTGCCAGCAATAGGAATGAGCGGAGTAGTCTCCGGATCTCCTCTTTTTCCCCCTCCTTTTAACCGCTCGGCGGCAGCCAGCCAATCGGCCACGCGCACTATCCTCACCAGTCGTTTGTGTGTGTCGCCACCGCCGTGGTACGCCACAGCATCGGCGACGTCGTCCCACCAATCGTAGGGGATGACTGCTCTAAAATCAGCTTTCTCCAGCACTTTTGAGCCGATTTCTTCGTGGCTTTGGCCCGTTTTGCCCTGCGCCCGCTGGGCGAACTTGCCAATGTCGTGCAACAGTCCGGCCAGGGCGGCCTTCCACACTTCATCGTTCATAGCCTGTTCCTCCTTTCCACTTTCCGTCCGGCCAACCACCCAAACCCAGGCCGGCCTCTCATCCTATCATACACCACAATCCATCCGCCCGCATCGGAAACCCGGCCCATTCGCTATGGGCAGACCTGCCCATTTTTTCCGCGCCTTCCGTTCCCTTCCGCTCCTTCCGTGATCCCACCCCTCACCGCCGCCGATAGTAGTCGCTCAGCAGGGCGGCCAGCCGATGTCGTCCGACCTCGTCCAGGCCGAAGTATTCGCGCGCTTTGTCATATACGGCCGAGAGCTGATGGGCGATGGTCCGCTCGCTCTTGTGCAGGTGCTCGGCGACCTGCGTATTGCTCCAGCCCTCGCGTACCACACACTCAACCACCTGGCGTTCCGCTGCGGTCAGTTCCTGCTCGACGAAAATGACCAGTTGCCGCCGGCTGGCCTGCGCCTGGATCTGCTCCTGCCGGCGCAGAGCCTGAAACGGGTCGTCCTGCTCCAGCACCTCAGGCAGGGCCGGCGAGAGCGCGCTCCAGCGCAGCACCGGAATGGGCACCAGCCGCACGTCATCGGTCGGCCCGGCGTGCAGCCGCCGCTCATTGAGCAGCGCGCCGGCCGACAGCAGATGCCATAGGCGGTCCTCGCGGTCGAACAGCAGTTGGGCTACCGTCATGCCATAGACCGACATCGTCTTGCGTCCACCGGAGATGCTCAGATGAACGCGTCGGTTCTGCCGCTTGGCCTGCACCACCGCCCCATACAGCGCGCGGAAAGTCGCCGCCGCGCCGGATTCGGTGTCCACATCGGCCACCGGCCCGTCCTCGGCGCAGATTTCGACGCGGCGGAAGCCCAATCTCGCGTAGGCCGCATGGATGCCCCATTCCTGCGCCAATGTGCGCAGCGCGACGGCAATCGGCTCCTGCGCGGCGGCAGTGTGGACGACGACCACCTCGCACAGGGCGGCGTCGCGCGCCAGCAGCAGGTCGAGCGTCAACGTCACCACCTGCGGCTCGCTGCCCAGCGTGGCAACCAACGCGGATGGAGCAATGGCCTGATCACTCATCGCTTCTCTTCCCCGTTTTGCCCCTCACCCCCTGCCCTCTGCCGACTTCGGGAGCGGGGACATTCTCCCTCTCCGCCCGCGGGGAGGGCCCACGTGGGGGCCGCCGCGCCTGCCCCAAACCCGACGCCGTTTGCGCGCCCACCCCGGCGAAAATCGCCCACTCGGCCAGCATCTGAACGACGCTCATCCAATAACGGTCCTGCACGGTCATCACATAGCGGCAGTGCCCCACCCCGCCGACGATCAGCGCGTCCTTGAACGGCCAGGCGCGGCTATGCAGGTCATACGCGGCCACGGCCATGCACTCGGCGGCATAGCGACGCACTTCCGCGCCGACCGCCACCGGCGAGAGGGCGTTCCACTTGTCTACCAGGCTGCCGAACACCAGTTCGGGCAGCGGCACGGGCATGTTGCGCCCACCGGAGCGGAACGTGGTCGGCGAGGCGAACTCCAGCTCCACATAGCGCGAGGGCGAATTCTGGCCGAGCAGATGGGGCGCGGCCAGAGCCTGATATTCGCCGCAGCCGGCCCACGTCTCCTGGCGGGGGTCAATGGTCCAGCTTTCCACCGTAAAGGGACAATAATCGAGCTCCAGGTGATGAAGCGAGCTGAGGGACGTCAGCATCAGCGCGGTGAGCTGCGGCGTGAGCGTGGTGAAGCGCAGACGATAGGTGCGCGCCGGCTCGACCTCGATCTGCCCGCCAGGCACTCCGCGCCCGCCCCATAGAGTGGAGCTGGTGTAGGGTTTGACTGCTGTCTGATCATCGTGTAAGGCTTGGGCCAGTGCCGGGTCGAGCTCGCGCACCCAGTTCAGCAGGGCCGCCTGAGCCGCACGGCCCAGACCCAACGGCAAAAGTGCAGCCCGCTGCGGGCGGAGGGTGAGCACGACGCTGGCGAAATCGCAGTGCGTGTCGGCCATTGACACCTCCCTTGGAGATTTTGCGCAAGCCGTTTCCTCACAGAGAGGGCACCACCAACAAGGCAAATTGCTGGCGAGCCCAACGGGGTTGCTTACCTCGTGTTTGAAACGCGCCTGCTACAGGAGAAAAAAACTATATGTTTTAAACCTTAATCGTTATACCAAAAAACCAGCGTTCGATAATGACGGTCGGAAATTTCCATCGAAAGTGGCACACTACCCAAAACGATGAAACCTTCTCAGGTGAGAGCATGAACCCTGGGGACCGCACTCAGGGTTGGGCACGTTCCAATCGGCCGTAGGAGAAGACCAGATTGATGTGATTGGCCTTGATCAGCTCCTGCACTTCGGGCCGGGCGCGATAACAGAAACACACCGGAAAGATTTCGCCGCCGAGATGTCGGCGCGCCCGTTCCAATTGCTTGATGAAGCGGTCCACCTCCCTGACGGTCAGGTTGTGTTTGGCCTCGCCCACAATCCAGATGGTGGCGTCGGGTCGCACCGGGTCGAAGGCCTGGCCGAAGATATTCACCTCTTCCGGCTCTTTGTCCCACGTCTGCCAGGTGCGCTGCAGCACACCCACCTTCCAGCCGAGCTCACGCTTGAGCACATCGTGCAGCACGATGTAGGCGATGTCCTCGATGTCGCCGCCGATGGCGTCGCTCAAGCCGCCGACTTGCTTCAACAAGGCACGCAAGGTTTCTTCGGTACGTTTCTGGGCCTGGGCCAGTTCCTGCTGGGCCTGAACCAGTTCCTCGACACGCTCTTCGGTACGTTTCTGGGCCTGAGCCAATTCCTGCTGGGCCAGGGCTAAATCACGCACGATTTCCTTCAGCTCGTTGAACTCGACCTTGGTGACTGCCTGGCGACTTTCCTCGGCCACCGCACCGATAATATCGGCCAGTTCCCGCGCCGCTTCCGCGTTCATAACCTTTTTCAGTCGGTCGTAGACTTGTGATGCGTCCAACATCGCCACTACCATATCTCTTTCTGACCTTCTCCCGCCATTTCTGCCTACACCCGTCCAAGATTATAACACATCCAACCGGTATAGTAAAAAACCCAAAATCGTGCAGGCCTCCGAAATTCTTGGTGAAACTCGATAAACGCCGATGGACAAAGAAATCAGCACTCAGCTATTAACCGTCAGCGGCCAGCCGATGGCTAAAGAGTGACGGTTGAAGACAGCATGGGTACAAGGCCCAAACTGCCCGCCTAAAATTCTGGATGCCCCTGATTGGTCGCCTTGCCTTTCTGCTTGTGGGCGTGCTATAATTGTTGTGACGATGGGCTTCGGCCAAACCCAACCATAGACCAGACAAGGAGAGGATATCCATGGCGCGAAATCTCAGTCGTTCGAAGGCAGTCGTCGCGCGCGATCACCAGGTCTATACCGCGGCGTCCAAAATCCCGTATTTCCCGCTGGTCGTTGACCACGGCCACGGGGCCACCCTGGTGGACGTGGACGGCAACGAGTATCTGGATTTCCTGAGCAGCGCGGCGTCGCTCAACACCGGCCATGCCCACCCCAAAATCGTCGCCGCGGTCAAACAGCAGGCCGAGAAGTTCCTGAACTACACGGTCGTCTATGCCTATCACGAGCCGGCCGTTGACCTGGCCGAAAAGCTCGTGCAGATTGTGCCCGTGCCCGCGCCCAAGAAAGTCACCTACGGCATGTCCGGCTCCGACGCCAACGACGGCGCGATGAAACTCATCCGGCGGGCGACTGGCCGGCCGCGCATCCTGGCCTTTCTGCGCTCGTATCACGGCTCGACCTACGGCGCGGCGACGCTGTCGGCCGTGGCGCTCAATATGACGCGCGGCCTGGGCCCGATGGTGCCCGACGTGTATCACGTCCCCTTCGCCGACTGCTATCGCTGCCCCTACGGCCAGACCTACGGACAATGTCGCTTCGAGTGTGTGTCGTTCATCGAGTATCTGTTTAATTCCGCCGTGCCCGCCGATGAAGTGGCCGGCATGATCCTGGAGCCTGTCCAGGGCGACGCCGGCATCATCGTCCCGCCGCCGGAGTTCATGTGCGGACTGAAACGACTGTGCGACCAATACGGCATCCTCTTCGTCGCCGAGGAAGTGCAATCGGGCATGGGGCGTACCGGGCGGTGGTTCGCCATCGAGCACTGGGACATCGCGCCGGATGTCATCGTCCTGGGCAAGGCGCTGGGCGCAGGCATGCCGCTGAGCGGCATTGTCGCCCGCCAGGAGCTGATGGACGCCTGGGAGCTGCCGGCCCACCTGTTCACCAACGGCGGCAACGCCGTGTGTTGTGCCGCCGCCCTGGCGAACATCGCCGTCATCGAAGAGGAGAAGCTGATGGAGCGCGCCGCCACGCTGGGCGAGTGCATCATGGCCCGCTTCCGCGAGATGCAGACCCGCTACGAGCTCATCGGCGACGTGCGTGGCAAGGGCCTGATGATCGGCGTGGACCTGGTGAAGGACCGCCAGAGCAAAGAACGGGCGCGCGACGAGGCGGCCAAGGTCTGCATGCGCTGCTACGAGAAGGGCGTCATCCTGTCGTTCTTCAGCAATTCGGTGCTGCGCATCGCCCCGCCGCTGGTGGTCAGCGACGCCGAGGT
>Ga0129299_1002363_pt1 | contig 12537 bp, 15 predicted proteins | sample ConPoolayeCmetaG_FD_94477 | JGI IMG/M metagenome (GOLD analysis project Ga0129299, IMG submission 94477) | Hot spring microbial mat communities from California, USA to study Microbial Dark Matter (Phase II) - Cone Pool mat layer C metaG ... | reverse complement strand
GATCAGCGGCCTGGGCGATGCGTGGTTCACAGCAGCCATGACGCCGCCCGATGGGGCCTATTTGCCCGGCTATGGGCCGACAGATGCTTCGCCTCTGATCGGAGATGGCCCTATCATGGAGGCTTACGGACTCGGCGCGTTTGTCTTAGCCAATTCGCCGGCCCCCGTTCTGTTCATGGGCGGAACACTGGCTCAGGCGCAGCACATTACCGAAACCATGTACCGGATTACGGCGGGGACCAATCCTTCGTATGCCTTGCCCGCCCTGTCTCTGAAGGGCGCGCCAACTGGGATCGATGCGGGCGCAGTCGCTTCTCAGCGATTGGCGCCGCAACTTTATGTCGAGATTCTGAACAAGGAGCCGGGAGGCGGCGCCATTGGCGTGGCCCTCTGGCAGCCACCGCTGGAGCCGTTTGAACAGGCCATAGCGGCCATGGAGTGAAATGATGTATGCCAAAGATAAATTCATGCTACCTTCAAAAGTCCACGTTGGTGTCACCGCCCGGCAGTTGACCGAGCCTTACACCGGTGCAGAAATCGCCAATGTTGACGACTTTGCGCTGCGGGTCTTTCTCTGTCAGGGGGCCATTGCCTGGCATCGACACGTTGATGAGGATGAGCTGTTTCTGGTCTATACTGGCGTGATGACCCTTGACAGCGAAATTGGCCCTGTGTTCCTGCGGCCAGGAGAGCTGACCGTCGTGCCCAAAGGGGTGCGCCATCGCAGCGCTTCGCTGGTGCGCGCCGAGGTCCTGATCTTTCAGAGCCGGATGCTGGCCGACCAGCAAAATGGACACCGCCGGCTGTATGCGCTGAACGAGGAAGGCCATTTGTCCAAGATCAACATTTACACCGAGGCGATTAACATACCCACGCCGTTTTCGCCGCGCTTGCTCGCGAAGGTGGGCGATTTCGCCGTCAAGCTCATCGTTTGCGACGGTATATCCCCCCAGAAAGCCGGCCTCAAATGGACCAGCCTGCTGTTGGTTCAGCAGGGCGAAGTCACTGTCCACACCGAACTGGGCGAAGTTCAGCTTTATGTGGGCGACGCTCAAGTGATTCCGCGCGGCGTTGGGTTCTTCATCTCAGGGCAGAAGCGGTCTCTGCTGCTGGAATTCTCGCGGGAGGTCACGTAACGATGTATATGGTGATGTTTGTCCTGGACGACCCCGATCGTCTGGATGCCATTTTGGAGGCATGGGAGGCGATAGGCGTCAGTGGTGTAACAATCGCCGAAACGACCGGTATCAACCGCCGCCGCGTTCAGAAGAAGAGAATTCCGGCGCGCTACGCTTTCGGCCAGTTCGTGGAGGGTGGGACGGAGAATCATTGCACGCTCTTCACCATCGTCAGCGACGAGACGGTTGTCGAAAAGTGTCTTGCCGCGGCTGAGGGTATCGTCGGCGACCTGGATGGCCCTGACACGGGCGTTCTGGCTGCCTGGCCGCTGACGCGCGTCAAGGGCGTGCCCACTCGCCCACAAGGCGGACCTCCCGCATGATGGCCTGGGCTATCTTCGTCGCTAGCTCAGCCCTGATCGTGCTGGCCGCAGTGAAGCTGGCCGAATATGGCGATACCATTGCGGTACGCACCAGACTGGGGGGTATGTTTATTGGCACACTGTTGCTGGCCGCGGCGACATCGCTGCCGGAGCTGCTGACCACTGTGAGTTCGTTAGACCAAAACTCGCCGAACCTCGCCGCGGGGAACTTGTTCGGCAGCGGCATGGCCAACATGCTCTTTCTGGCTTTGTTGGAACTGTTCACCCTGCGTTTTTATATCTTACGACGCATCGGGATGCGGCACACGCTCACTGCCGCACTGGGTATCATGCTGACCGGCATGGTCGTGTTCTATCTCATGGCTGATATTGACGTCCGCATCGGCTGGGTGGGTTTAGACAGTCTGTCTGTCATGGTGGCCTACCTTGTGGGCTTCAGGCTACTTCAGAGCGGACACGCAGGCCATACGACGCCCTCGGAGGCAACCGCAGATGAAGTGCAGGTCCCAGGTTTGGTCAAATCGGTCATTGGCTTTGTCATTGCCACGGCTGTACTGGTCATCGTGACACCTCATCTGGTCAGCAGCAGCATTTCGATTTCAGAACAGACGGGTATCCGGGCCGGTTTTATCGGCGCCGCGTTGGTTGCGTTTACCACGTCGCTGCCGGAGCTGGTGACCGTCATCGCTGCCGCTCGATTGGGCGCGTATGACCTGGCCGTCGGCAACCTGTTTGGAAGCAATCTGTTCAATATGTTCGCTCTGGGCCTGACCGATGTTTTTTACACCGATGGGCGTTTCCTGGGTCGCATTGACCTGAGCTTCGGCCTGGTCGGCATGTTGGTCATCCTGATGACCACGCTCGGGTTGATCGGCAGCCTGTCGCGCAGCGAGCGAAAGTTGTTTTTCGTGAAGGTGGATGCTATTTTGCTGATTCTGATTTACATGGGTGGGATGTTTCTGCTCTATACCAAAGGCATCGGCCTATAGAGTGAAGTGCGTCCGAAACCTTTATTAGAAAAGCAACCAGTAGGGCGGCTTTCCATAGCCGCCGGAAGGGACTTGAGGAGGGGTACAAAGCGGGTGATTGGTGAATGGATTCGCAGACAGACATCCGGCCTTTTTCAGGATGTCGCGCGGCTCGTTGTGCGGGCAGGCATATCGGCCAACGCGGTGACTCTGGCTGGCCTGGCCGTGACCGCAGCAGCCGCGTATCTGATCGCGCTGGGGCGTCATCCGGCCGCGGGCGCGATGCTCTGCCTGGCCGGGCTGCTGGACGGCCTCGACGGCAGCGTCGCCCGCGTGGCCGGCGAACAGTCGCCTTTTGGAGCATTCTGGGATTCCATGGTTGACCGTCTGTCGGAGTCGGTGACGTTCTTGGGCGGCTTGTTCTATTTCATGGCGGTAGACTCGGAGATGGGAATTGTCGTGACCTTCGTGGCCATGGTGGGATCACTGATGGTCAGCTACGCCCGCGCCCGGGCCGAGGGTCTGGGCCTGACCATGCGCGAAGGTTTGCTGACCCGGCTCGAACGAGTCTCTGTCTTGGTGATCGGGCTGCTGGTCGGCCAGCTATTGGTCGCGGTGTGGATCATTGCGCTTCTGTCAGTCTTCACCGTGTTGCAGAGAACCTATCTGGTCTGGGCCGGACTGCACCGTCCGCGGCCAACCTGATAAAAGAAACGACGTTACGAGGACAACTATGGACCCGATCGCACTGAGAATTGGCCCAATCGCTGTTCACTGGTACGGCATCCTGGTAGTTGCCGGCGCGCTGGCCGGTGCATTCCTGGCTGCAACAGAAGCCAAACGGCGGGGCTGGAACCCGGATCATATCTGGAATGGCCTGTTTCTGACGCTGATCTTCGGCATCATCGGCGCCCGCCTGTATCATGTGCTGACCCCGTCGCCCAGCAGCGGCCTGGATTTCAGCTATTTCCTGCGCCATCCGGAATACATTATTGCCACGTGGCAGGGCGGCTTGGGCATCTATGGAGGGATAGCTGGCGGGGTGCTGGGCTTCTACATCTATGCCCGACTCAATCGTCTGGACTTCTGGGCGTGGGCCGATGTCGCCATCATGGGGGTGCCGCTGGGCCAGGCCATCGGCCGCTGGGGCAATTTCATCAACCAGGAGCTGTACGGCCGGCCGACTGACCTGCCGTGGGGCATCTACATTGACCCGGCCCACCGCTACCCCGGATACGAGATGTACAGCCGTTTTCATCCCACTTTTCTTTACGAATCGTTGTGGAACCTGGGCGTGTGCATTGTATTGGTGTATCTGGCGCGGCGATGGAGCGAACGCTTGCTCAAGGGAGAAATCCTGTGCGCCTACCTCATCCTGTACCCCGTCGGGCGTATCCTGATGGAGTTTGTGCGGCTTGACAGTCTGACGGCTGCTGGCGCGCCGATCGCTACATGGGTGTCAGCGGGCCTGATCGTCGTGTCCACCGCGGCGATTGTACTGCGCCGCCTGGTGTTCCGCCGTACATGACCGGGCAAGATTCTGGGGGCAACCGGCCTGCTGCCCGTCGGCCGTGGCGCGTCGGTTCACACCTCGATATCGGCCACTGAGTCGAAGATGTAGGTCGGGCGGTAGGGGAAGCGTTCGATGTCGGCGCGCTGGGTGACGCCAGTGAGCACCAGAATGGTCTCTGTGCCGCTCTCCATGCCGCCGCGGATGTCAGTCGCCATGTTATCGCCGACCACCACCGCTTCTTCGGAGTGAGCGTTCAAGAAATTGAGGGCCGAACGCATCATCAGCGGGTTGGGCTTGCCGATGAAGTAGGGGGCGACACCAGTGGCCTTCTCCAGGAGGGCTGCCAGTGCGCCGCAGCCTGGAATCCACAGGCCGCTCTCGCCGGCCGGGCCGCCGAGGTCTGGATTCGTGGCAATGAACCGTGCTCCGGCGCTGATGAGGCGCATCGCTTTGGTGAGCGCTTCAAAATCGTGCTTGCCCTCGCCCAGAACGACGTAATCGGGGTTCAGGTCGGTGATGATGTAGCCCACGCTGTGGATGGCCGAAGTCAGTCCGCTCTCACCGAGCACGAAGGCGGTGCCGTGTGGCCGTTGGGATTTCAGGAAGCGCGCCGTGGCCATGGCCGACGTGAAGATGCGTTCTGGCGGAACGTCCAGCCCCAGCGTTTGCAGGCGGTGGGCCAGGTCGCCGGGGGTGTAGTTGGGATTGTTGGTGAGGACCAGATACCGGGCTCCGCGGGCGTTGAGCCGGGCGAGGAACTGGTCTGCGCCGGGGACGGGAGTCGCCCCGCGCACCAGCACGCCGTCCATATCAATCAAATAACTCTTGGGTGAGGCCATGTCAGGTAATCCCCCTGTAATGTGCTATTGCGAGTCGTTCCCTCACAGGCGGCGCGAGATGCTTCGCTTCGCTCAGCATGAAGGAATCGGGCGGTGTTTCTTCCCCAATGAGCGGCGCGCCCACGCGCCGTGGGGGAGCTCAGAATGGCGGTCAGAGCCATTAGACGGCTATCGAAAACGGCGTAGGCATCAGCTCCCTTAAATTTCGGATGCACCCATTACACTAACTCTGCGGGTTTCACTTTGGCTTTAGTTTAAGTAGTTTAGGGCCTTTCTTTCTGATGTTGTGCTCCCCACTCTACAATCATGCCCAATGCACGAGGCGGTACTTAGCCACCGATTACAACCTGAAACTCCCGATAGTCGTCCCATCGTTGGAAAATACCTCTGCCGACGAACTCGGAGAGGCTCACAATCCCTTCAACGCCATCCGAGTATTTGATCCAGAGCTGGTAATTGTCCAATGGTTTGACTTCTACGAGTCTGGGCATTTTGGTCTCCTAAATGGCAGTAGTGTCCTGAAAGAGTTTGCCTTCAGGGCTAATCTGTCTGGCCCGATTGTAGCCAAGATCGGTGGACAAGTCAATTCTGTGCGATGGCATTTGACAAATAAACCAAAAGGTGCTACACTAATATTGGTAATGATTACTAACTATGGATTGGTGTGTGGATAACACAAAGAGAAAAGGAGAGAGGAACATGTCTGAAGAAATGACACAAGCAGTCTGTATGCCCCGTTTGAACGAGCCGGCGCCCGACTTTCAGGCGAACACGACACACGGCCCGCTGAAGCTGTCGAGTCTGCGCGGGAAATGGGTCGTGCTGTTCTCGCATCCGGCGGACTTCACGCCGGTTTGCACCACCGAGTTCATCGAATTTGCCCGGATGAACGACCAGTTTGCCGCCTTGAACACACAGCTCATCGGGCTGAGCATCGACAGCAACTACTCGCACATCGCCTGGGTGAGGACGATTGAAGAGAAGTTTGGTGTGAAAATCCCCTTCCCGATCATAGCTGACCTGGATATGAAAGTGGCATCGTTGTATGGCATGGTGCACCCTGGCGCATCTTCGACTCAGGCCGTGCGCGCCGTGTTCATCATTGATGACAAGGGCATACTGCGCGCGATGGTCTACTACCCGCTGAGCAACGGCCGCAATATGCCAGAGATTCTGCGCATTCTGACCGCCATGCAAACATCTGACGAACACGGTGTGGCTACGCCGGCCAACTGGCAGCCGGGCGACCCGGTGATTGTCCCACCACCCAACACTGTCGAAGCAGCCGAGCAACGCCTCAAAGAAGGCTTCGACTGCACCGACTGGTTCTTCTGCAAGAAGAAGCTCTAGAACAACCCTGCTATTGCCGCATTGCGACAGCCGCTTCCTTTCGGGGAAAGCGGCTGTTTTCATTTTGAGCGAATCGGCCCCTTGTGCTATAATCGCGCGTTGGAGGGATCCGTGACCGCAAAATTGACGCACGTGGATGAAGAGGGCCACGCTCGCATGGTGGATGTGACCGCCAAGGCTGACACAGAGCGGCTGGCCGTAGCGAAAGGGCGGGTGACCATGCTGCCCGAGACGCTGCGGCTGATTGAGGAAAGGAGCATCGCCAAAGGCGACGTGCTGGCCGTGGCTCGTGTGGCGGGGATCATGGGCGCCAAACGGACGCCTGACCTGATCCCAATGTGCCATCCCCTGCTCCTGACCCAGGTGAGCGTGGATCTGGACACGAACCTGTCGTCCGATGGACGGCTGGGCGCGGTTGACATTACCGCCACGGTGAAAACCACCGGCAAGACAGGCGTGGAAATGGAAGCCCTGACCGCGGTCAGCGTGGCAGCGCTGACGATTTATGACATGTGTAAGGCGGTAGACCGTGGGATGCGGATCGAAAGCATCCGCCTGACTTACAAGAGCGGCGGCAAAAGCGGCGTGTGGCAAGAGGAGTAGAGACGTTGCATGCAACGTCTTTACGGCCTGACGTAGCCAACGAATTGTCCTCTGAAACCGATTGCAGATTGGGGAGCTTTGCTTATGGAAGGTGTTGTAGTGGCTGTGTGCACCAGCACGCGAAAAGGGACGCGAAAGCGGCCGCAGCGCGAGGCAATTCTGCGCGAGGATTGGGGCATTGAGGGTGATGCTCACGCTGAGAACTGGCATCGCCAGGTGAGCCTGCTGGCCGAAGAAAGCATAGACAAAATGCGCGCGAAGGGGTTGAACGTTGGATTCGGCAGCTTCGCTGAGAATCTGACGACGCGCGGCATTGACTTGCTGAGCCTGCCGTTGGGTTCGCGCGTGTCTGTCGGGCCGGAGGTGATTCTGGAAATCACGCAACACGGCAAGGTCTGCCATGAGCGTTGTGCGGTATATTATCAGGCGGGTGATTGCGTTATGCCGCGCGAAGGCATCTTTGCCCGCGTGATTCGCGGCGGGCGGGTAAAAGAGGGCGACCTCATCAGGCCGGTGGAAAGTGACGGAGCGTGAGACAGGATGGCGGCACCCGTAGAAGATCTGGTGGAAATTGAAAGTAAGCTGGGCGTCACGTTTCGGGATAAGAGCCTGCTGCAACGCGCGCTCGTCCATCGTTCCTACCTCAATGAGAGCCCTGATTACCGCCTTACCGACAATGAGCGGCTGGAATTTTTGGGCGACGCGGTGATTGATTTCGTCGCCGCCGAGTTCCTGTACAATCACTATCCAGAAATGGACGAAGGGCATCTGACTCGCCTGCGGGCGGCCCTGGTGCGCACGGAAAGCCTGGCGGCGCAAGCCCGGGCATTGGAGCTGGGCCGATACCTTCGCCTGGGACGCGGGGAAATTGCCAGCGGAGGTCGGGACCGACCGAACAATCTGTGCGGCGCGTTCGAAGCACTGATGGGCGCCGTGTACCTGGATCAGGGCCTGGAGACAGTCAGGCGTCTGTTGGTCGGACGGTTCGAACCAGTGGCCGAGCAGGTTTGTCAGGCGCAGGCAGACCGAGACGCCAAGAGCCTGCTCCAGGAGATTATCCAGGCCGAGACACAGATAACCCCGACCTATCACCTTGTGGGGCAAAGCGGCCCCGACCACGACAGGGAATTCACGGTAGAGGTGCGTCTGGACAGGCAGGTCATTGGTCGAGGGCGGGGCCGCAGCAAACAGGCCGCCGAACAGGCCGCCGCGCAGGATGCGCTGGGCAACAGCGACCTGTTGTTGAATTTGCAGGCCGTTTGCAAAAAATAAGCCGATTACCCCGCTCAGTTGAACAGCTTGAGGTCACGCTGCCCGCGGCGGAAGTCGCGGCCAGAGACGCGCTTCTTACCGGCGAGTTGCACCTCTTCCAGCACGAGTGCGCCGCGGCCTGTGGCGACGACCAGCTCCTCGTCATAATCGGCGATGACCTCGCCTGGCAGTTCATCACCCTCCCAGTCCACGATGGGGCGGACCCGCCACAAATTGACGCGACGGTCTCCGACAAAGGTGAACAAACCCGGCCAGGGATTGTAGGCGCGGCACATGCGCCACAACACCTCGGCCGAAAGGTTCCAGTCTACGCGCCCATCGCTCTTCTGGACGCGAGCCGCTATGGTTGCCCGGCTATCGTCCTGTGATTCAGGTTCGATTGCGCCCGCGAGCCATCGAGGCAGTGTGGCTGACAGGAGTTCCGCACCCAAGGACGCCAGTTTCTGTTCCAAAGTGGCCGTTGTGTCATAGGGGTCTATGGAGCAGGCGGCCTGCGCCAATATGGGCCCCGTGTCCAGGCCTTCGTCAATCAGCATGATGGTCACGCCAGTCTCTGTGTCGCCTGCCAAAATGGCGGCAGCGATGGGTGAAGCGCCTCGATGGCGTGGCAGCAGCGAAGCATGGACGTTCAGATAGCCGTGCTTCGGAATGCTCAGTATCTGCCTGCCAAGTAGCTGCCCGAAAGCAGCCACCACGCCGACGTCGGGCCGTATGTCGGCGAGGGAGGACGCGAACTCAGGGGTGTTGACCGATTCCGGCTGCCAGATGGGCAGCCCATGCTGCAGCGCGACTTGCTTAATCGGTGGCATTTCGAGCGTCCGCCCGCGACCAGCGGGGCGGTCTGGCTGGGTCACCACGATGATTTCATGCCCGTCGGCGATCAGGCGGTTCAAGGTCGGGACGGCGAATTGCGGCGTTCCCATGAAAATGACACGCGCCATTGAAACCTCCATCTTTCAGGTGAGTCAAGCTGGCCCAGGCCGCCGCGGCGCGATACCGACCGAAGCGGCGCAAGGCCGGTTGCTCTACGACCCGGTGACAAGGCCAGATTCTACATCATTCTGTCCGCAACTACAAATAAATCCAGATAGAAATATTTTCACGAGTTGACTTTGTGTCAATATACTGGTATTATATATTTCAAGTGGTGGTTAAAGTTACCAAGCCATTGGTGGGGCTGTGGTAAGCCCGAGGAGAGGCGATTATGGGTGTTCTTGCCAAAATCATCGTGGCCGTGGAAAAGTTGGCGATTGTGTTCTCCTGCGCCGTCACGTCGGTCATCGTCCTGCTGTTGATCGGGCTGGGCGTCATAGGGTGGCAGCTCTGGTTGCAGCTTCCTGAGTTTCAGCTTCCCGAGTCGCCCCAGGCCCTGAAAGAGGATGTCGCTTGCAAGACAATCGCCGACCTTGACAAGATGATTGATGACCTGGACAACGCGGTTATTGTCCGCACCATCCACATAGACCAGAACATCCCCGTGGTGTTTGATCTGCCGTTGGAGAAAAACATTACGGTCGAGCTCACCCAGGAAGTTCCCCTCAACAATCGGCCGACAACGATGAACTTGCCGGGCCAGGGCGGCACCATCAACGGCTGGGTCAACCTGACTTTGCCGAGAGGCTATCGTCTGCCCATCCATCTGGCCTTGACTGTGCCGGTCAGCCAGTCGTTACCAGTGAAGATGGACGTGCCGGTGCAGATACCGCTCAAAGAGACCGACCTTGGGCCGGTGACAGGGAAACTCAAGGAGCTGGTCAAGCCCTATACTCTCTACCTGGATGCGGCCTTGAAGTGTTCGTCTCCATAAGCTGTGGGCGCGGTCTGTTTCACAACAAGATGAAAGCCGAGAGTTGGTCCGGGCTCTCGGCTTTCCACTAGGAGGAGAAAAGGTTTATTTAATTGCTTACAGTGTACTACAGAGTTGGCTCTCTTGCTCGACGCTCAACCTACGGTTAGGCTACGTTTGACCCGCGCCGCGAGTGCGAGAGCCTCACTTCCCCACAGGTTTGGGTACATCCAAAATAAGTGCCCCCTTAGACCGTGAAGTTCTTCAGGAACCGGCGCACCTGGATCAGACTGGCACGGCGGCTTTCCAGCGAACCTTCATAGGCGCGGTCTTCCACTTCGATACACACCGGCCCGTCGTAGCCTACGTCGGTCAGCACAGAGAAGAACCGGCCCCAGTTGATTTCGCCCAGGCCCGGCAGCTTGGGCGTGAAGAACTGGAGCGGATAGGCCATGATTCCGACCTCGTCCAGGCGATGGCGGTCGAGGCGCACGTCTTTGGCATGGATGTGGAATATCTTATCCTTAAACTCTCGCAGGGGCTTCAGGTAATCCATCATCTGCCAGACCAGGTGCGACGGATCATAGTTCAGGCCGAAATGAGCGCTGGGGATTTCTTCGAACATGCGCCGCCAAATGGCCGGAGTCGTGGCCAGGTTCTTGCCGCCGGGCCACTCGTCTGCGGTGAAGGCCATCGGACAGTTCTCGATGCCGACCCGCACGTTATGGTCTTCGGCGAAACGAATCAGGGGCGTCCAGACCTCTTTGAAGCGCGGCCAGTTGTCCTCGACCGACTTCGTCCAATCGCGTCCGATGAACGTATTGGCCAAACCGACCCCCAGCTTTGCCGCTGCTTCGATGACCCGCTTGAAGTGGTCAATATAGACCTGTGCTTCGGCGGGGTCGGCGACCAGATAGTTGGGATAGTAGCCCAAGCCGCTGATGCGGATGCCCCGTTCCTGCATCATGCCCACGATGTCTTTGGCCTGGCCAGGCGACAGGTCGGTCACGTCAATATGGGTGACGCCCGCATAGCGTCGTTCGGCCCGGCCCACCGGCCAACACATCACCTCAACACAGTCAAAGCCCTCTTGCGCAGCGAACTCTGCTACCTCATGCAACGAAAGGTCGGGCAGAATCGCGCTGACGAAACCCAATTGAATCATGGTGCCTCCCGTTCCTCACACCACATTTGACCACCGAAATCAGGAGCGACCCTATCAATCCGGTCTGGCACTATCCTTTGTGCATTTGTTTGAGTTTGGCTCCAGCGGCTTCCAATGTCTCGAACCGCTTGGGGAAGGCAAAACGCACGCTGCGCTCGCCATAACCAGGGATGGAGTAGAACACTGTCCCGGGCACGACGGCGATGCCAATTTCTTTCACCATCCACTTGGCGAATGTTGTAGAATCCCACGCGGCCTCTGGGAAGGGCGCCTGGCTGTAATCGGCCAGCACATAATACGCACCTTCCGGTGTCGGAGCGGTGAAATTCATCTCTTCCAGGATGCCCATCATCATATCGCGCCGCCGATGATAGTCGGCTGTCATGCCATCGTAGTATGCCTGTGGGAGATTGAGCGCTGTGACCGCTGCCACCTGCAAAGGCGTGGGCGCACAAACCGTAAGGAAGTCGTGCACGGGCCGCACGGCTGCTGACAGATGGGTGGGCGCAATCACAAACCCCAATCGCCAGCCGGTGATGGCGAACGTCTTGCTCAGCCCGCTGATGGTGATGGTGCGGTCGCGCAATAGCTCCAGGCTGCCCGGCGACACATGTTGGCGGCCATCGTACAGGATATGGTCGTAGATTTCATCGGTGATGACCACCAAATTGTGGCGCGCCACGACTTCGGCAAAGCCGGCCATCTCCTGCGCATCAAAGACCCTGCCGGTTGGATTGTGGGGCGTGTTCAACAGCACCGCTTTGGTGCGCGGCGTAATGGCCGCGTTGAGCCGTTCCGGGTCCAGATGATACTCCGGCGCTTCCAACGGCACAGGAACTGGCTTTGCCCCAGCGAAAATGGCGGAGGGAATGAAGTTCTCATGCGCCGGCTCGATGATGATGATCTCCTCGCCAGGATTGAGCATGGCTAGCATCGCCGAATTGACCGCCTCGGTCACGCCACACGTCACAGTGACGTTCAGCATGGGGTCAACAGGCCAGCCCAGCCGCCCGGTGAACACTTCGGCCAGCTTCTGGCGCAGGGCAGGATAGCCCCAGGTTGGGGAATACTGGTTATTGCCGTCCATAATCGCCTTCGCTGCCGCTTCTTTGAGTTCCATCGGCGGGTCAAAATCGGGGAACCCCTGGCTGAGATTGATGGCATCATATTGCATCGCCATACGGGTCATCTCTCGAATGACCGATTCACGGAAAAGCTTGATACGTTCCGCTGCCTGCATGTTATTCCCTCCCAGATAATTGAGAAATCAGTATGGGGTTACCGCTCCTTCGAGGTGACCGAATTATGCCCCAAAATGCGACGGATGTCAATTCGTATTTCGATGATGACCTTGACAAAGACAGCCTTTGGCGTTAGAGTTCGACGGCAATAATTCTAGATGTGCGCAGGAGAGGACCATGAACAATGCTGTGAAATTCCGAGAACGTATCCGCAGCGGGCAGGTCTTGCTGGGGACTTGTGTCACTTTCGGCGACATCGCTGTGACTGATGCGCTCTGTGATGACGCGGACTTTCTGTG
>Ga0129299_1002361_pt1 | contig 12538 bp, 9 predicted proteins | sample ConPoolayeCmetaG_FD_94477 | JGI IMG/M metagenome (GOLD analysis project Ga0129299, IMG submission 94477) | Hot spring microbial mat communities from California, USA to study Microbial Dark Matter (Phase II) - Cone Pool mat layer C metaG ... | reverse complement strand
GGCCAAAAAGCAGCCGCCCCCCCAAAAACCGATGCAATTCCTGAAATGCCGCATAGCCGGATCCCTCGCTTCAGGCTCTTTACTTTCCAGCACTGAGAAGATGGCTCCCATCTTCTCGAGGCCGGATTGAGGGAGGCATGACGGAGATCCCGCCAAGCCTGTGATCTGGATCAGCTCAATCCAGACCCACTCCATCTACCCGCTGGCAGATTTGCCGGAATGGTCTGCACTGCCGGCCCGTACATAGGCATGCCAAGCCAAGTCCAGCAGGCCATCCAACACCGCCGCAGCCACTGCAGGGCCCCCCTTGCGTCCCTCGGTGCGGATATGAGGCACCATGGAATCGGCCAGCTTCTGCTTGGCTTTCACCACGTTCACAAACCCAGCCGGCGTGGCGATGACCAGAGCGGGGGCCACCTCCTTTTCTGTGATCAACCGAACCAACGTGGAAAGAGCCGTCTGGGATTGGCCAATGATAAAGATTGCTTCAGGATAGCGTTGGGCCAGGGTTTCCAATCCCCAAGCAGAGCGGGTCTTATCTTTTTGGGGGCGGGTAATCGCTTCGCTGCCACAGTAGATGGGGTTGGAAAAGGTGTTCTGGACGGCCCAGGCAATGCCTACCTGCACCATCGGCTCATCTACCACAATGGTGGTACGCGCTGCCAGAGCCGCCGCTCCAGCCTGCAAGGCTTCGTTGCCAAAACGGATGAGGTTCAAGTACTCAAAGTCGGCAGTAGCATAAATAACACGGCGAACCACTTCGTACTCGGCAGGAGAAAGCTCGTGCTTGCCCACCTCCTGGTCGATGATCATCAGGCTCTCTGCATCGGTGACATGCCACTCCATCGGTTCCAGACCCCGCCCGCCGTTTACCCTCTGTGAGATTGTACCTGCAGAGGCTCCGATTGGTGGGAAAAGCCATCGCCTAACCCGGCGGCCAACCCATCGCTCGACCGCCGAGAATGTGGATGTGCAGGTGAAAGACGGTCTGACCGCCGTCCTCTCCTTCGTTGATCACCAGTCGATAGCCTTTGTTTAAACCTGCCTCGGCAGCCACCCGCTGAGCCGTCAGCAGCAGGTGCCCCAGCAACGCTTCCTGTTCGGGCTTGGCCTGGGCAATGCCGGGGATAGGCTCCTTGGGCACCACCAAGATGTGGACAGGGGCTTGAGGGGCGATGTCTTTGAAGGCGATGGCCCGCTCATCTTCGTAGACAATCTGGGCCGGGATCTCCCTGCGGATGATCTTGCCGAAAACCGTGTCGCTCATGGGTGGTTACAAGCCAGTTCTGACCTTAGCCTAGCCGCAGATGGGCCTGATTGGTTGAGCAGCCACTCAAACTCCTGTTGCAGCGATCGAATGTGCCCCACTCGCGAGACCAACAGGGCATCTTCCCCGGCATCCCGAAAGCGAGACCGCCACAAACTCACCAAATCGGGGTTGCTACACCAAAAGCGAATAACGGTTTCCACCAACTGATCCCAATCCCAACCCCGCCGGGCCGGCACCTCCTCCAGGGATCCCAGCAGCGCATCCAGGGTGCAAGGGCTGGTGCCCAAGTATTCCACCCCACAGGGCCGCCTTGCCAGCTCCTGCTGCTGACAGAAGAACTCGAGGGCAGGGGCAATGCCGATGATCTCAAAAGTGTAAACCATTGGGCTCAGTCCTAAAGGGTTTCTTTGCGAAAGCAGAGGTTTTGAAAAAGAAGAGTTCAGCAATCTCTTGTCTGAACCAAAGCTGGGATCCGTTCCCAACCGTTGTCAAGCTAAACCTGGATGTTAGGCATTGACTATATACTCAACTTGGGCCAATTGCCAAGGCTAAAGAACAGACGGACACAACTCTTTTGCCACTGGTCACTACCTGGGGATAGGATGCTTCAACACCAAAGCTTTGCCTGATGAGCGCTCCGGCGAACAATCCTGCGCAGATAACTGCTAGCAAACCGTAGTAAGGACTGCCAGCACTCATCGAGATTTTTTGTTGGTTGACTCTGCATACAGAGCAGTTGACGCCCACCTTTCCTAGAGGCGTTAGAGAGATAGTGGTTCCAAGAGAGCGAAAGCCTAGAAATAACTGGCATGGTGTAAAGTCTCCAGCCTAGGCCCTTTCTTCTATCCAAGTTGGTACTGGGTTCTGGATATTTTCCGGGACAGGAGAGCTGGGGGCGGGGAGATGAAACTCGATGCGCGGCTGCCCCACTCCATAGGTGAGGGTGTAGCTCCAGTGCAGACAGCGCAGCCACAGGCGGGGATAATGGACTTCCAACCAGGGCTGTAGGCGCCGCACCAGCCTTGGGAGCCAGCCCCTCAGCAAAGCTGAAGTCAAGGCCAGTCCGCTATAGCCGAAGTAGGTAGGTAGCCACTGGGCAAAGCCCTTGGCCCCTACGGCCTCCCAGATCCACAGCAGCAGCCGCGGATTTTGCCAAGCCGCTTTGATGGCCATGCGGTTAAAGGCCAGCCAACCGGCCCGGTCTTTGATGAAATCGTCCACCACCTCTGGCGGCTCGGTGGCGAGAATGCCGAAAAAGCTGTTGAGGATGGCGTTGATGCGTTCGGGGGGCAATACCTTGCCGGTGGGCACCATCATCCCCCGCGAGAACAGCCAAGTGACGGCGGAGTTGCCCTGGTAGGCGCGGATCTGGGACAGGTCAGAGGCTTTGAGCAGGTTGTGGCGCAGGGCTGTGTTCAGCAGGTCACACAGGCGGGGGCAGTTGCGCACCAGGGATCCAAACCCGGTAAAACTCAGGGGCGATTGCAGGGCTGCCGCATCCCCAATCAAGAGGACGCGGTCAAAGGGCTCCTCTGGGTACCGCTGCTGGCCAAAGCGTCCGGGTATATAGCCAAAGGTGGCCTTTTTCCACTGCAGGCGCTCCGGGTTGCAGCGGCGGTATTCCGGCAGGATGGTGAAAAAGTCTTCGTACAATTCCAGCAGGGATCCCGGATTTTCCGGATGCACCTGGTGGTAGTGGAACAGGTAGAAGGTGAGATCCTCGCCGGGGCCGGGAAAGAGCTCCCAAATGAGTTGCCGACCGCGGCTGATGTCTCCGTGGCTGGCCAGGATGTCGCCAAATTGGGGATCCCATACCCCCGGCTCAAACCCTCCTGCAATGGTGGCCCCGACGGTGGGGCAGACGCTATCAAAAGCTCGATGGCGGTAGAGCTGCTGGGCAATGGGCGAGGCCGTCCCCATAGCATCCACCAACAGGCGGGATCCCAGACAGAACTCTTCTTGAGTGGTTAAGTCCTTAACCACCACCGTGACGCCCTGGTCTTCGATGTAGGCCCGCCGGAACTCCGTGCGCTCGTAGATGGTGCCGCCGCAGGATCTCAGGATCTGGCCGCAGAGCTGCAGGAGTTTTTCGGCATCGATGGCCAGGTTCAACACCGTCGGCGTGTGCAGGACGGGGGCGCGCACGGGGCTGTTGCCGTCAAAAAACTTGTTAAATCCATCCGTGTATTCCCTGAGAATGAGGCTCTCCATCTGCTCGGCGCTCAGAAGGCCCAGATCCACCAGGGTCTGCAGCTCTCGGCGGGAGATGTTCCACTCGCGGTTCATGCGGCCAAAGGGCAGCCGTTCCACCAGGGCCACGCGGTAACCTAAGCGGGCCATGGCCGCGCCGTAGATGGCCCCCAGCGCCCCGCCCACGATCACCAAGTCCCACTCCAGGGGGGCAGGTTCAGGAGCCGACTGGCGAAACAATACCGGCTGCCGCTGAGGGGGGGGAGATTGCACTTCTTCCCGCCAGCGCTTTTCCCACCAGTAGACCCGCTGCAGGTCAAACTCGCCGTTGGGGATGCGCCGGAAATACTTCACCGTCTGCGGGTAAAAAGGCTCCAGTTGCTCAAAGATGGATCCCTGGTTGAGATCAACGGCCGGCAACTGCGGGTAGCGGTGGGGATACTGGCTCTGGATAGCCTTTTCCAGCTCTCTCAGCCAGTGGGCCTGCTGAGGGAAAGGCCGCTCCGACCACTGGAACACCTTGAGGTAGGTGGTGTTGAGCCCCGACCACAGGAAAACGGCCAGCTCAGCGCTGGATCCCTGCAGGCGCAGGCCGGTGGCGGTCAGTAGTTTTTGGCTGCCCTGGGGCAAGGGGATACACTCCTGCAGCCAGCGCAGCACCTGGGCAGTGTCTGGACAAGGGATCTCGCGATAGTACAGGGGCTTGAGCACGGCGCCGAGATAGAAAACAGAGCAAATCTTCACCCATTGTGACACGAGGCGATCCCATCCCCTTGGCTTGCCCTAAAGATCACCCCTTGCCCGGCTTTTGCCCAAGCTGCAAATCGGCGGGGGTATTGCAATTGGTGAGCATCGTTACATCGGCCAGAGGCAGAATAGCTGTTGGCACCTGGAACCACCCGACTTGAAAAGATCGTCCCCCCCCTGCAGAAAACTTTCCAGGGATCCTAGCTGCGCCAGACGATAGAAGCCACACAGCCGCGTTGACTTTTGGGCAAGGCGGCCACTGTATAGGCTGCTGCCACCTGGGCCACCCGTCGCAAGAGGGGGATCCCATAAAACCTGGCCAGGATAGGGTTGCTTGTTCTCAGTGACAAGGGCAAGAGCCTAGCATAGAGATCTAGCCCCCCTCGCTGTTGCGTTGCCGCCATGTCTGAGCCTGCCGGCCGTCTGGTTTGGAACCATTCCACCCACATTTCCGGGCTGATCCCTGTTCTGGAGCGCCTGACTCGACAACCCGGCATTAAAACTGTAACGCCGGGTGCCCTGTCTTGCAGTCGTGGGCGGATCCCGCAGTTGCAGTTGCGGGTTTCGGTGCCCATTCGAGGGGGATACAAGTTGGTGGCCCGCAAGGGCAGCAGCGTGCAAGAGGTGTTTGTGGTTACCGACCTCAGCCAGTCGGAGCTGGAAGCAGTGATTCGCCACTGTTTGGAGTAGATTTGCGTTCTCTTTAGTAACCCAGTCCTGTTTTGGGCGCGCCATGTCTCGTGCTAGCCTCAAGCCCGCCCGCATCAGCGCTGTGGTGCCCGGATCCCTGGCGGCAAAGGTGGGCATTCGGCCTGGGGAGGCTTTGGTCAGCATCAACGGCGAGCGGCCCCGCGACCTCATCGACTATCGCTTCTTGTGTGCCGATGAATATCTCTGCCTGGAGATCCTGGACAACCAAGGGATCCCACGCACGGTTGAGTTGGAAAAAGACATGGATGAGGATCTGGGGCTGGAGTTTGAGACGGCTTTGTTCGATGGTCTCATCCAATGCAACAACGCCTGCCCCTTTTGCTTTATCGACCAACAGCCCCCTGAGATGCGGGCAACGCTGCACCTCAAAGACGACGACTACCGCCTCAGCTTTCTCTACGGCAGCTACCTCACCCTCACCAACTTGACCACTGCCGAGTGGGATCGCATCGCTCGCCTGCGCCTTTCTCCTCTCTACGTCTCGGTTCATGCCACCGACCCGGAGCTGCGCAGCCGCCTGCTCAAAAACCCGCGTGCCGGCTTGATCCTGGAGCAATTGGCCTGGTTTCGCCACCACCGCCTGCAACTGCATGCCCAGGTGGTGATTTGCCCAGGCTGGAACGATGGAGAGCACCTCACCCGCACGCTCTTGGATCTGGCCGCTTTTCGCCAACCCGTCGAAGGGATCCCGACCGTCCTCTCGGCGGCGGTGGTGCCGGTGGGGCTGACCCGCTTCCGCCCCCCCGATGATGAGCTGATCCCGGTGGATGCTGCCAAAGCGGCGGAGGTGATCGATCAGGTGGAAGCGCTGCAGGCGCAGTTTCGGCAAGAATTGGGATCCACCTTTGCCTGGCTGGCCGATGAGTGGTATCTGCTGGCGGGGCGGGAATTGCCGCCGGCGGAGCACTACGAAGATTACCCCCAACTGGGCAATGGGGTGGGATCCCTGCGCCTGTTCTTGAGCGAGTTTGAGCAGGTAAGGCTGCCGACTGGGATCCCTGCTCCCCTCAAGGTTTTGTGGGTGGTGGGCAACGCAGTAGAACAGGCTTTCCAGCCCGTGGTCAAGCGGATGAACGGCATTGGGGGGCTGCAGTTGCATCTGTTGCCCATCGCCAGCCAATTCTGGGGACAGACCCTGACGGTAACCGGGCTGCTGACAGGACAAGACATTCTGGGCGCCTTGAAATCCGTTGAAAACCTGGCAAGTTACGACGGGCTGCTTCTGCCCCAGATCGCCCTCAAGGATGGGGAGCGCTTTTTGGACGATCTCACCTGGCAGGAGCTGCAAGTTCAAGTGGGGATCCCGGTGGTGCCCGTAGATGGGGGCCCGGCGGGCTTGCTGCAGGCGGTGCAACGGCTAGGATCAAGGGCGACCTTGAGCAGGATGCTGTGAGGCCATGCAGCGGCTACAGGGAGGGCTGGTTCTCTTGCTTTGGGTGGGGCTGGGGATCCTGGCCATCACAGCTTTGGCGTCTTTCTATGTCGATCTAGCCTGGTTTGCCGAGCTGAACGCCCTGCCGGTGCTGTGGACGCGGGTATTTGCCCGCTGGGGGCTGGGCCTGGGCGCCTTTGGCTTTGCCCTAGCGGTAGTAGGAGTCAACATCCGCGCCTGCTGGCGGGGAGCCAACACAGCCGGGGCCTGGGCCATCGCCCTGGGGTTGAGCGGCTGCTTAGCCTGGTCTCTTTCTCGGCACTGGTTCGCGCTGCTGCTCTGGTTGCACCAAGTGCCTGTGGGGGAGTCGGATCCGATTTTTAAGCGCGATCTGGGCTTTTTTCTTTTCGGCCTGCCCTTTTGGGAGACGCTGCAGCAGTGGTGCTTCGAGCTGGTGCTGCTCACTTTGATCACGGTGGCGCTCATCTACCTGGTGGAGCTGGGGCTATCGGAGCAGCGACTGACGCTGGCCCTTTCCCTGTTTGCTCAGCGGCACTTGCTGATCTTGGGCGGAGCCCTGTTTTTGCTTCGCGCCTGGGGCCATTGGCTAGAGCGCTATGAGCTGCTCTATTCCACCCGCAGCGTCGTCTTTGGCGCCGGCTTTGCCGATGTCCACGCCACCCTGCCGGCCACGACGCTGATGAGCGGGGTGGCTTTCCTGACAGCGGTTGGCTTTTGGGCCTTGGCCCGCCAGGGGATCCGATTCAACCTTCCCTTTTTCAAGTCTTGGTGCCCTGCCTGGGCCAGTTCCCTGCTGGCGCCGGCTCTACTGTGGGGAGCCTACCTGGGGTTTGGGCTGCTGACCACCCGGCTTTACCCCCAACTGGTGCAAACCCTTTTGGTCACGCCCAACGAGCTGGAGCTGGAGCGCCCCTACATCGAGCACAACATCCGTTTTACCCGCGCCGGCTTTGGTCTGGCCGAGGTGGAGGTAAAGCCCTTCCCAGAAGAGGGATCCCTGACGCTGGAAACGCTGCAGCAAAATCAATCCACCCTGCGCAACGTGCGTCTTTGGGATACGGAGCCCCTCTTGGCCACCTATCGCCAACTGCAGGAGATCCGCCCTTACTACCAGTTTCCCTATGTCAATGTGGATCGCTACCGCATTGGCGGGGAGCTGCGCCAGGTGATGCATGCGGCCCGCGAGCTGGATTTTGCCCAGGTACCACCGGCTGCCCAAACTTGGGTTAACCGGCGCTTTTTCTACACCCACGGCTATGGCCTCACCCTCAGCCCGGTCAACGTGGTTACCCCCGAAGGGCTGCCGGACTTTTTCCTATCGGATATCCCACCGCGGGTTTCCCCCCGCTATCCGGAGGTGGCGGGGGTGCTGCGGGTGGAGCAGCCGGCTCTCTACTACGGCGAGCTGACCACCACCGACGTGTTCGTGGGAGCTGAGGCCCGCGAGCTGGACTATCCCGCTGCCGATCGCTATGTCTACAGCAGCTACCGCGGCACGGGCGGCGTGCCCATCCCCCACCTCTGGCAACGGCTTCTCTACGCCTGGCACTTCCGGGATCTGCGCATCCTTCTCAGCCGCGAGCTTTCCTCTACCACCCGCTTTCTCTACCGCCGCCAAATCCGGGAGCGGGTGCGCCAGGTGATGCCCTTTTTGCTCTACGACCAGGATCCCTACTTGGTGATTCAAGGGGGCAGGCTCTACTGGTTTTTCGATGCCTACACCACCAGCAGCCGCTACCCCTACTCGGAGCATCTGCCCGGATTCCCCTTCAACTACATCCGCAACTCCGTCAAGGCGGTGCTGGACGCCTACAACGGCAGCATCGACTGGTACGTCGCCGACCCTCGGGATCCCTTCATCCAAGCCTACGCCCGCATCTACCCCACCCTGTTCAAGCCGCTAGAGGCCATGCCGGAGCCGCTGCGGCAGCACATCCGCTACCCCCAGGATCTCTTCCGCCTGCAGGTGCAGCAATTTGCTGCCTACCACATGACGGATCCCCGCCTTTTCTACAACCGGGAAGATCAGTGGCAGATCCCCAACCAGTTCCGCAAGCGGCGGCGGCTTCCCATGCAGCCCCAGTACCTCATCCTCACCTTGCCAGAGGATCCGCAAAAGGGATCCCCCAACGAACCTGAGTTTGTCTTGCTTTCCCCCTTCACCCCCCTCAACAAACAAAACATGGTGGCTTGGATGGCCGCCCGCTGCGATGGGGAAAACTACGGCAAGCTGCTGGTGTATGAGTTTTCCAAGCAGCGCCTCATCTACGGCCCGGAGCAGGTGGAGGCGCGGGTCAACCAGGATCCGGCCATTTCCGAGCAAATCGCCCTCTGGAACGAACACGGGTCGCGGGTCAATCTCGGTACCCTTCTGATCATCCCCATCGAGACCTCGCTTCTCTACGTTCAGCCCCTCTACCTGGAGGCAGAACAGGGCCGCCTGCCCCAGCTCACCCGGGTCATCGCCGCCTACGAAGACCGGGTGGTGATGGAGCCCACCCTCGGCCAGGCCCTGGAAGCTCTCTTTTCCCCGACGGGCAGCCGCCGCTCCAACCGCTGAGGCCGGGATCCCTTCTCAGATTTCTAAGGGTGGTTGACAGAACTTAACGGATGATTTAAGGTTGGGTTGTCAATCTTCGCGCTTCCTCAAGGAAGTTTGCCATCATGACCACTGTTATCCAACGTCGCTCAACCAGCAACGTGTGGGAGCAGTTTTGCGAGTGGGTCACCTCCACCGACAACCGCCTCTACATCGGTTGGTTCGGGGTGCTGATGATCCCCACCCTGCTGACTGCCACCACCTGCTTCATCATTGCCTTTATCGGTGCTCCCCCGGTGGACATCGACGGGATTCGCGAGCCTGTATCTGGTTCTTTGCTGTACGGCAACAACATTATTTCGGGGGCGGTGGTGCCCTCTTCGGCTGCGATTGGCCTGCACTTTTACCCGATTTGGGAAGCCGCTTCTTTGGATGAGTGGCTCTACAACGGCGGCCCCTACCAGCTGATTGTGCTGCACTTTTTGATTGGGGTGTTTTGCTACATGGGCCGGGAGTGGGAGCTGAGCTACCGCTTGGGGATGCGTCCCTGGATTGCGGTGGCTTACTCGGCGCCGGTGGCGGCGGCGACGGCCGTGTTTTTGATTTACCCGATTGGTCAGGGGTCGTTTTCGGACGGGATGCCCTTGGGGATTTCGGGGACGTTCAACTTTATGTTGGTGTTCCAAGCGGAGCACAACATTTTGATGCACCCGTTCCACCAGTTGGGGGTGGCCGGCGTGTTTGGGGGTGCGCTGTTTAGTGCGATGCACGGGTCGTTGGTGACCTCGAGCCTGATTCGTGAGACTTCGGAAGAGGAGTCGCAGAACTTGGGTTACAAGTTTGGGCAAGAGGAAGAGACCTACAACATTGTGGCGGCGCACGGGTATTTTGGCCGGTTGATTTTCCAATATGCGTCGTTCAACAACAGCCGTAGCCTGCACTTTTTCCTGGCGGCGTGGCCTGTGATTGGGATTTGGTTTACGGCGCTGGGGATTAGCATCATGGCGTTCAACCTGAACGGGTTCAACTTCAACCAGTCGATTGTGGACAGCAACGGTCGCGTGGTTGGGACCTGGGCGGATGTGCTGAACCGTGCCAACCTGGGGATGGAAGTGATGCACGAGCGGAATGCGCACAACTTCCCGCTGGATTTGGCGGCGGTGGAAGTGGCGCCGGCGGTGCGTGGCTAATCCTGCTTGTCTAGCTGACTAGTACTCTCTCTCCCCCTGGCACCCGCCGGGGGGTTTCTCTTATCTGCTATCCCCCTCACGTAGGAGAGGGGATCTCAAAATTGGCAAACGGTGCCAGCTTTTCTGCAGCTTTTTGGGGTTAGAGTGGGTCCATCGCCTTTTCAGGTAAAGGATATGGCGATCATTTCTTCTCGGGATGCGGGGGCTGAGGATCCCAGGCAGCAGCAGCAAAAGAGTTCTGCTTGCAGAGAAGGGATAGAGTTCCGCTCCCAGAAACGGGGCCGGGGAGTCGATGAGCTGTTGCAGCCGCAGGCTCACCCTGGCGAGACCCAGGAAGAATCCCTGCGCCCGCGCACTCTGGCCGAGTACATCGGCCAGACGGAGCTTAAGGAAGTGCTTTCCATTGCCATTGCGGCGGCCCGGGCCCGCGGTGAGCCTTTGGATCACTTATTGTTCTATGGGCCGCCTGGCCTCGGCAAAACCACGGTGGCTGCGGTGCTGGCAGCAGAAATGGGATCCCACTTCTACATGACCACGGCTCCGGCGCTGGAAAGCCCCCGCGACATTGCCGGCTACTTGGTGCGCCTGAAGCGGGGGGATGTGCTGTTTATCGACGAGATCCATCGCTTGCCCAAAGTGACGGAAGAATTGCTCTACCCGGCCATGGAAGATTTTCGCCTCGATATCACCATCGGCAAGGGTCGCTCGGCCCGCATCACCTCTCTGCCCTTGGAGCGCTTCACCCTCATCGGGGCCACCACTCGCATCGGCGCCCTCACCTCGCCGCTGCGGGATCGCTTTGGCCATGTGCAACGGCTGCGCTTTTATGAGCCCCACGAGCTGGTGGAGATCGTGTTGCGCACCGCCCGTCTCCTGAACACTTCCATCGATCCGGAAGGGGCGACAGAGATCGCCCGCCGCTCTCGGGGCACGCCGCGGATTGCCAACCGCCTGTTCAAGCGGGTGCGCGATTATGCCCAGGTGCGAGGAGATGGCCACATCAGCCGAGAAGCGGCAGCCGCCGCCCTGGAGTTGTTCCAGGTGGATCCTATGGGACTGGATTGGACAGATCGTAAGCTGCTGACGGTCCTGGTGGAGCAGTTTGCGGGCGGACCCGTGGGCCTGGAGACGATGGCCGCCGTAACCGGCGAGGATCCCCAAACCATTGAAGAAGTATATGAGCCTTACCTGTTGCAGATCGGCTATCTGCAGCGCACGCCAAGAGGTCGCGTGGTCACCCCCGCCGCCCTGCAGCACTTGGGCTACGCAGCCCAGTCCCCTCTGCCCCTGTGGAGCTAATCCCCAGACCCTCTCCCACAAGGGGAGAGGGGAGTTGATCTAGCTGCGATCGGTGCTGCCAACCGGGCTGAAACTGGGCACCACCAGCTCGCGGTTTTGCTTGGTGAGGCGGCCGTACAGCTCTTGGGTGTTGGGGAAGTTGGCCGCCGGCAAGGTGGGGAAGCGGCGATAGGGCACTGTATCTTCCCCGAAGAGATCCCGGTACTCTTGGGTATTCAGCAGGGCGCGCACAAAGGCCTTCAAACCCTGGGTGGCCAAGATCTGGTTGTACTTGCGGATCTCCTGCTGGTTCAGGGGCGCGCGGCCCAGGAAGTGCTTGGTGCCCAGCTCGATCACCTTGGTGTTGGGATAGGGGGCGTAGAACTCGGAGCGGTACAGCTCAGAGCACCCCAGCGCCTCGATGAACTCCTTGACGGTGATCTCGCCGTTGCGCAGCCTGGACTCGGCGCTGCTCAGCTCGGCGCTGATGTTGTAAATGTCCATATCTCGCTCGAAGACCTGCCGGTAGGCGGCGCGGATGAGGTTGTTCACCTCGGCTTTGTTGGCCAGGCTGGTGAGCTTGAAGATGGGAACCTCCTGACGCACCTTGGGCACTCCCTGCTGAGCCCGCCGCTGGATCTCCAGCTCGCCGGAGGGCATATCCTGCGGCTGGCCCAACTTGACAAAGAGGGGGATGTCCTCATCGGTGCGAATGGGCTTGAGCGCCGCCATGTCGCCGGATCCGGGGCGCATCCGCCGCAGCGCCAGGCCGCCGGGGGTGAGGTAGCGCTCGTAGGGCACAATGTCTTCTCCGAAGGCCCGCTGGTACTCCTCGCTGTCGAGGATGGCATCCACCACCGCGTAGAACCCTTGCTTGGAGGCAATGTCAAAGAGACGGTTGATCTCCTGCCGCCCGTAGGTGGGCCGGCCCAGCAGCTTGCGGTGGATAAACTCGATGGCTTTGCAAACATACAAGCTGGACCAGTACTTGTTGCGGAACAGATCCGATTTGGCCAGTTGGCGCACAAACTCTTTGACGCTGATCTCGCCCGACTCCAGCTTGATCTCCCAGCGGGTTAGCCGTTGACCTTCATAAGGCACATAGCCGTACACCTGCTGGTAGCAGGCGCGGATCACCGCTTGTGTGGATCCCTCGCTGCCAACAATCCCGGCCCGCGCCCCCAACCGCCGACTGCGATCGCCAGGGGTTTGGGTGAGCT
>Ga0129299_1002360_pt1 | contig 12545 bp, 9 predicted proteins | sample ConPoolayeCmetaG_FD_94477 | JGI IMG/M metagenome (GOLD analysis project Ga0129299, IMG submission 94477) | Hot spring microbial mat communities from California, USA to study Microbial Dark Matter (Phase II) - Cone Pool mat layer C metaG ... | reverse complement strand
GGGCAATAGACCGGCCAAGCGATGTCTTCCCAACCCCAGGCGGTCCAATGAAACAGAGGAGCGGCGACTTGGTGCTCCCTTTCACCTGACGCACCGCAAGGAATTCGAGGATACGTTCTTTGACCTCTTCGAGTCCATAGTGGTCTTCTTCGAGTATCTGTTTTGCTTTGTTGAGGTCTTTGTTATCCTCGGTTCGTTCAGTCCACGGCAATTCAAGGAGGGTATCAAGGTAGGTTTTGATGACGCTTACTTCGCTTGCCGCCGGATTCATAGCGCGGAGCCGCGTAATCTGCTTTTCCGCCTCGGCGCGCACATTGTCGGGAAAGTTCTTTGCCGCTATCTTTTGAGCATACTCTTCCAGTTCGTAGTTGTAGGGATCGTCTGCCCCAAGTTCTTTTTGTATCAGTTTCATCTGCTCTTTGAGGAAGTATTCCTTCTGAGCTTTTCCCATCTGCTCCTTCGCCTTGTTCCGAATATCGTTCTGAATCTCAAGGAGCGAAAGTTCATGTTCGATAAAGTCGTTGATAAAAGAAAGTTTCTTGAGAAGATCCTTTTCCTCGAGCACTCGTTGGGACATCTCGACAGAATTGGAAAGGTGGCTGACCACGAGTTCGGCAAGCCGAGAAGGATCAGTAATACTGTTGAGAATAGCAACGATATCGGGAGGGAAATTACGATCGCCGAGGTTGGTCAACTTTTCGAGACCATCACGAATGTTCTTTACGAATGCCTCAATGTGAACGGTATTTTCGGGGATCTCTGGATCTGGCAACAACGTGAGAACGGCAAAATAGTAACCATCGGTTGGGTCTTTGCCAAATCGAGTCACTTCTGCTTTTTGGACACCTTGAACGAGCAGTTTGATGCGTCCATCAGGAAGTTTTTGCATTTTCAGAATCGAGGCAACACATCCTACAGAGTAGATCGTTTCCAGTAGAAGTTCTTCTTCGTCTGGTTTACGTTGGGCTGTGACAAAGAGGAGGCGATCATTCGCAATAGCATAGTTGACGCTTGCCACAGAGAAATCACGGCTCACAAAAATCGGCATAATCATATAGGGGAATAAGACAGAATCCTTTAGGGCAAGAACTGGCAATCGCGGCGGTATCTTAATCTGGTCAGGAGATATGGGAGAGGATTTCGACATAGTGTTTCCCTTCGTCTCTATTCGATAGTAATACGCTTTTTCCCTCGTTTTTCTGTGATGAGCGGCATGCGAATCGTCAGCACACCGTCCTCGAGGCGGGCAGTTGCTTCTTGGAAATTGACTACATGCTCGATGTAGACAAGTTTTTTGAACTTTCCGTTAGTTCGCTCGAGGCCGAGGCACGCCTTGTACTTGCGCTTGACTGTATCCTTCACACCGCTTATCTCGACAAACTTATCCATTCCTTCGACGTGCAGGTGCTCTTTCTCGAGTCCCGGTACCTCCATCTCAATAACCAACTCATCACCCTCGAGATAGAGGTCAAAAGGACAAGAAAGGTCTTCTTCAGTTTCCCGTGTTAGTGGTTTCAAGAGAGTATCAATGAGGCGTTCTATCTCTAATTTCAGGGAGTTATACCGCCTCAACGACTGGATCTGAGCATCGTGTGAGTCACTCATTTCCTTGTACCCCAAGAGGTTTCATGTAAAAAAACATATAGACAGAATGGATACAAGTCAAGTCCAGGTATGACATGGCGGCAGACCAGCACATCGAGAACATATCCTCCGTTCCCCACATCGTGTAACCACAAAAGCCTTTTCGAGAACCCGATGTCACCGCCTCTTTGGGTAAGCATCGAGGGCAAGCCGAAGTATCTCCATTGCTCGTTTGGTTTTCTCCACACTGAGAACGAAAGCAATGCGCACTTCGTTGCGCCCAAGACCGGGAGTAGCATAGAATCCCTCGGCCGGAGCAAGCATGACGGTCTCGTTGTTAACGTGGAAATCGTTCAGCATCCATATCACAAAGTCCTCGGCATCGGCAACCGGAAGGCGAACCACAATGTAGAATGCTCCCTTCGGTATCCGGTACTCCACATCGGACATCTTTGCAAGTCCCTCGATGACGACATCGCGACGCCGCTTGTATTCGCCAACCATTTCGTCAAAGTACTCCTTGCCCAGATCTGCTGTCGGGACAGCCATGATCTGGTCTATCGTCGGCGGACAGAGGCGAGCCTGAGCAAAGCAGAGCGCCGCTTGCATCACCGCTTTGTTGCGGCTGACAAAGGCTCCTATGCGCGATCCGCAGGCCGAGAAGCGTTTTGAAATGCTGTCCATCACGACAACATGCTCATCTATGTCACGAAATTCGAGGAGCGAAGTATGTTTCTCGTTGGCGAATATAAACTCGCGGTACACTTCGTCACCAAAGAGAAAAAGATTATATTTTTTGGCAAGGTAGGCGATTTTACGCAGCTCGTCTTCGCTGTAGAGTTTCCCGGTTGGGTTGTTCGGGTTGCAGATCATGAATGCTTTTGTCTTTGGTGTGATAAGACGCTCGATAACCGAAATGTCGGGTAGTTCCCAATCGTCCTCAAGCCGCGTAGTGATAGGGCGCACTGTCACCGCCGCCTGGGCTGCAAAGCCGTTGTAGTTGGTATAGAAGGGCTCGGGTACCAGGACTTCGTCACCGGGATCACAACAGATGGTCATCCCCATGATGATAGCCTCGGACCCACCGCTTGTAACGATAATGTTTTCGCGCATAAGTTCTATGCCATGCTTTCTGTAGTAACGAATGAGGGCATCTTGGTACTCCGGCAAACCCTGGCTCGGTCCGTAAGCAATGACTTTCGTGTCGAGTTTTTTGAGCACATCGAACATCACCGCCGGCGTTTCGATGTCTGGCTGACCGATGTTCAATTGATAGATGGTTTTTCCCGCTGCTACTGCTCTATCGGCGTAAGGCTTTAGTTTGCGGATGGGAGATGGCGGCATTGCTGCGCCACGTCTTGACACAGCTATCATGAGTATCTCCAAAAAGTGATGACCATGTACGTTGCCTGTGTACCCTTCTCACAGTGAAAAGGCAAGAAAAACGACGCAATAAGATCACAGGGTGCTGCTTTTTTTTGCAAAAGAAAGCGCTCCACTATATGATAGAGGTGAGTTTCGACATGAGCGGCTCATGCGAGAAGCACACGACCACAAAGACAACACTACTACAATATCAAGTGACATAAAGGAACTTCGTAAACTCCTCGTGCAATCGCTCAACACCATCAATGCCGTTGATGCAAGCATTCGCCAGATAGCGGCACGGGTGGGACAAAAGGATAGGGCTGAATTCAACAAGTCTTTTTTCTTACTGGTACTTTTGACAATTGTCATCATTCTCTCCTTTTTCTTCTACTTTCGTGCGCAGGTGACCCATATCTCGGACAAATTGGCAAGCGCCTACAAACAGAACGAGTCCCTTCAAAAAGAAATAAAGGACCTCAAGGACAAGATAATTGCAGCCGAGAATACTGACGTCAAGGCGTTCAACCTGTATCTCGCTTTCAAAGAAGGAGATCCTGACCAAGCGATCAAGATGTACAGCGAATTCAACCTCTCTTCCCTCTCACGGCTCGAACGCTATGTCATCGAAACCGAAGTAGGTCTCATAAAACAGAAGGCGGCTCTCAAAAAATACGAAGAGGGGATGACACTCTTTCACCGGAAGAGTTATCTTGCCGCCGTTGAACGTTTCGAGGAGAGCCTCAAGATATCAGGGGTTGGTAAACATGTGCCTTCTTTATTCTACCACATGTCACTTGCTTACTATCGTGCAAACGAAATAGAGAAGGCAGCCATCACCTTCGAGCGATTTCTGTTTGTCAATACCGAAAAGGGACTCACCAAAGACAAGGCAGAACTCTTTCTCGGCGTCTGCTACGAGCGGATGAAACAGTACGATCGTGCAATCAACTTCTACCGACAGGTTTTGCAGGATAACAAGTATTCCCGGTATGGACCAACGATACGCGAACGACTCCGAGCGCTTTTGAAGAAACTCGAAAAACAGAGTACTCCCCGCCAAGCAGGGTGACTACCTCGGAGAGGAGAATGAACAACCGGCAAATTCCTATTCTCTTTCTATGGCACATGCACCAGCCGTTCTACAAAGATACTCAAAACGGCACCTATGTCATGCCGTGGGTCCGTTTCCATGCCACAAAGGGGTATTACGATCTGCCGCAGGTGATGGAACGGTGGGGAGTTAAAGGATGCATCAATATCGTTCCGTCACTCATCGAACAGATAGACGACCATGTACGCAATGCGGTCACCGACCGATGGCGCACACTTACTTTCAAACGCCCTGAGGAGATGGACGAAGAGGAGAAGGCGTTTGTGCTCCGCAACTTCTTCATGCTTTGCTGGGACAGACTCATACGCACTTCTCCACGGTATATGGAGATACTCACCAAGCGGGAGCGCTTTGTCGGTAAGATATCGTGGACGGAGATGACACGTTTTTTCTCCGACGAGGAGATACTCGATCTACAGGTACTTTTCAACCTCAAATGGTTTGGGTTCATGGCACGCGAGCGCTATCCGTTTCTCAAGCGACTCGACGAGAAAGATCGCCGCTTCACCCACGAGGAAAAACTCGAAATGATGCGGATACAGCAGAAGATTATGGGGGAAATTATTCCCCTCTACCAGCGCCTTGCAGATGGAGGAGTCATCGAACTGTCATTTACCCCCTTCTATCATCCGATATTACCACTTGTTTATGATAGCGACATCGCCCGTCGAGCCACTCCTTCCGCCCCGCTTCCTCCTCGATTCGCACGACCTGAGGATGCCCAGTGGCATATCCGCGAGGGGAAACGTTATGCTGAGACCATGTGGAAGCGCCCCCTCTACGGCATGTGGCCCGCGGAGGGAGGGGTATCGCCCGAGATAGTGCCTCTCGCTGCATCGTGCGGGGTAAAATGGTTTGCGACCGATGAAGGCATACTGTTCCGCTCAGTAAACAATGCCGACAAACGGCAGGTTCTCTACCGACCGTGGCGTGCCGCCGAGAACGAAGAGGGCCCCGTCGTTTTTTTCCGAGACAAGTTCCTCTCCGATCTCATTGGGTTTTCGTTCTCCCGCAGCGAGACAGACCGTGCGGTAGAATCCTTCCTGAATCACTTACGCGGTATCCGCCACGCGATACCCAGCGATATTCAGGCTCCTGCCATCACTATCGCACTCGATGGGGAAAATGCGTGGGAGAACTATCCGGAGAATGGAGGACCCTTCCTGAATACCCTTTTTAAGACACTTGCCGAATCTTCCGAGTTCGTGACTGACACCTTCAGCGGCTATCTCGAGAAATATCCGGCGATCCACCATCCTATCCTCCCGACACTCCACAGCGGTTCGTGGATACAGAGCGACTTCTCTATTTGGATCGGCAACGACGAGGACAATACCGCTTGGGAATACCTCAAGCGTGCCCGCGATTTCCTCGACGACTATCTGATGCGTTGTCCTGGCACACCCATCGAGGCGAAAGAGGAGGCATTCCGCGCCATCTATCGCGCTGAGGGGAGCGACTGGTTTTGGTGGTACGGGCCTCAGTTCCAGACGGAGAATGACTATCTCTTCGACCGTCTCTTCCGCCGACACCTTCGCCGTGTGTATGCCGCACTAGGCCAAACACATCCCGCCGTACTCGATGTACCCATCAAGCAAACGGCCGCTGTTGAAGCGGCAACGCCGCCGGCAACGCTAGTCACCCCACGCATCACCGGCTACACCGACTCTTTCTACGATTGGGCAGGAGCCGGCGTTTTCGACAACACACGCCGCCCCGGCACCACAATGTACCACAGCACCCGCATCGTACGCCGTATTCTCTATTGTTTTGATATGGAAAACATCTATTTCCGCATCGATCTGATAGATCCGCTCGCCCTTCACGAATACAAACGCGGTGTGATACACTTCTATCTCGTTGACGGTCAAGGTATTGATTTCCAGATACCACTCAGACGCTTCGAACGTATGCCTTTTTCCGTTACCCTGTATGCCGACGGTGGCAAGACAGCTGAGGTGTTCAACGCCGGAGAGGCAGCATTCGCTGAGGTGCTCGATGTACGCCTGTCGGTCAAAAACAGCACCATAGGGCGCGGGAGAAAATTTTCCTGCCACTTAAAGGTCACCCTTCCCGACGGTACCGAATTGGAGCGGGTACCGGAGGTTGGTTCGTTCACTGTCACAGTACCCGATGAACGCACCGCACTTTCGTATTGGGATACCTGATTAAGGAGAAACGCTTATGCAAGGTTCGATCCGCCGGGATCCTGTTTCGCACCGTTGGGTGATGTTTGCACCTGAGAAAGCACAAACCATTGTCCGCCCTTCGCAGGAAAAGAATGGTCATTCGACAGGGGGTAGATGTCCTTTCTGCCCCGGTAACGAAGAGGCAACACCACACGAAATTCTGCGGTACAACCACTTTCCGCACCTCAACGCCGGCTGGTCTCTGCGCATATTTCCAGCACGCAATCCCCTCCTGCGCATAGAAGAAGACCCGCGGTCGAGGGGACGTGGACTTTTCGATACCATGCAACGGATCGGGGCACATGAAGTAGTCGTCGAAACCCCTCGGCACAGCGGTTACTTCGATGATTTTTCACCCGAAGAAGTACGTGACATTCTGCGCGCGTGGCGTGATCGGTTGGCTGATCTCCAGGGCGATCGGCGTTTCAAATATCTCACGGTATGCAAAAACCGTGGTCGCGAAGCTGGAGGTACGATAGACCACCACTATTCGGAGATCATTGCATTTCCATTCATCCCTCCAGCAATCGAGACACGTCTCACCCATGCGGCGGAATATTATGCATTCCATCGCCGGTGTGTTTTCTGCGACATGATTGCACAGGAGTTGGAAGACAAGGAACGCATCGTTAGGGAAAACGATGAGTTTGTCGCTTTCTGCCCTTACGCCTCACGCTTCCCTTTCGAGGTCTGGATCGCCCCCAAACGGCATCTGCTCCACTTTAGCGAGACACCTTACGAGATACTATTGTCCCTTGCCCAGATATACCGGAGTGTCATGCGGCGTATCCGGCACGCGCTCGATGCGCCGGCATACAACATCATCATCTGCAGCGGACCTGTGAACTACGATGACTTTGCAAAAAATCCGTTCCAGTTTTTCCATTGGCACCTCGAGATCATTCCCCGAGTCTTCGGCATGAACGCCATAGCACTCCACGGCAATTATATCAACCCAACGCTCCCCGAGGAGGCAGCCACCTTCCTACGCAAAAAGGGAGAGGAAGTCCGGTAGGTTCACCACTCCAAGGTTCATACCCCCAGCCATGAAATATCGCCGATACGGTCAGTGACGAGTGTCACAATATCGCGAATCAGCGCGATGCGGTTGTTGCGCAGCACGGAGGAATCGGTCATGACGAGCACTTCATCAAAGAAGCGATCAATCGCTGGTTTGAGCGCGATAATCGCATGAGCCGCAGTAAGATCATCGGGCGCTGCCGCAACTGCTGCTTGGGTTGCATAAAGTGCCTTCGCGAGATCACGCTCTGCCGGATCGGCCAGTTTTTTATCATCGAAAGATGTCCCCTCATGTAGGGGGACGCCCTTGAGGATATTGCGCGAGCGTTTGTAAAGTTGAACCATTGTAAGAATATCCTTCTCCTCTACCAGCCTCGCAATGAGCAAAACACGTCGCCGCACTTCGGCGGGGATACGCCAATCCGCCTCTATTGCCGATTTAACGATGGGAGTATCGTGTGGAAACACCGCATAGTAGCGTTGTTTCACGAAGTCAGCAATATCCGCCATGTCAAGAGCGAGTTTTTTATTATATGCTTGTATCAACCTAGCGGCAAAAGAGAAAATTTCTTCGAGATCGAGTACAACACCACATTCTGTTGCTATTTGAAGAAGACTGATGGCGTTACGCCGGATTGCAAATTTGTCTTTGGTACCGGTTGGTTTCATTCCTGCCATAAAACCACCAACGATGGTGTCGGTCTTGTCGGCAAGCGAGAGGATCGTTCCACACACCGTCTCAGGAAGGCGGTCTCCCGAAAAACGCGGGAGGTAATGCTCCTCTATTGCCTGGGCAATGACCTCATCGAACCCAGCATTACGGGCGTAGTAGCGTCCTATTGTCCCCTGTAGTTCGGGAAATTCGAATACAACGCCGGTAAGAAGATCGTTTTTCACGAGGAGCGCTGCCCTCGTTACCATCTCCACCTCTTTCGTGCTTAGTTTGAAGTATGTTTCACCAATGAAGCGGGAAAGTTTCTCCACGCGATCTACTTTGTCCCGGTAGGACCCCAGATCTTTTTGGAACAACATATCGGAAAGTTTGTTGGTAAGACTTGCAAAGTCTTTTTGGAGATCATCCCTGTAGTAGAAAGCAGCATCAGACAATCGCGCCGCAACCACCTTTTCGCAACCGCGGATAACTACCTTCGGATTGCTCGGTTCATTGTTGAGGACGGCAATAAAGTACGGCAAGATCCCGTGGCAGTCGGCACGGTAGATGGTAAAGTACCGTTGATTTTCTTTCAGAACAAGGCTGATGAGTTCGGGCGGCAGGATCGAATATGCCGGCGGAATGGCGCCAACGACAGCCACCGGCCATTCAGTCATGTCGGTAACCTCGTCGAGTAGTTCTTCGTCAATATGGCTGCTCCCGTTGTGTTCAGATGCTATGCGCTGAATCTCCTCGCGGATCAATGCCCTTCTTTCTCCTCTGTCGGCAATAACGAACGCTTTCTTAAGGGCGGAGCAGTAAGTTTCAAAGGTAACTGGTATTGGATCAGGGGCCATAAAACGGTGGCCAAACGATGTCGGTGCGTAGGCAATCCCATGAAAAGTTCGTTCGATCGGCTCGTTGTCAATAAGGCAGAGAATCCATCGGATTGGCCGTGCGAACAAAAAGTCTTTCTCACCCCACCGCATACTCTTGGGAAAGGGAATCGTAGAAAGAGCATCCTCGAGAATCTCGACAACTATCTCACGACTTGGACGTCCCGGCTCAGTGCGCCATGCAGTAATGAGGTCACCCTTACCATCAGCCGATGGTTCAAAAAAGTAGTCGGCAACGCCATACTTTCTGAGGAACGCTTCTCCCGCCTTGGTGAGTTTCCCCTCAGGAGTAACCGCTACCTTCTTAGGAGCTCCCTGCACCTTCTGGCGCACGTCGGGCTGAACTTCCGGGAAACCGCCGAGAGAGAGTGCGATGCGCGAACAGGTGCTGAAAATCCGCACATCTGCAGGTGGGATACGGGCAGCAGTCATTTGTTCTACTATCCGGGAGCGCAAATATTCCGTTGCCGGTACGATAAACGAAGGAGGGAGTTCTTCCACACCGATTTCAAAGAGCAACGTACTCATGGGTGACCTCTCTTGTAGTTTGTTTCCTCATCAGACGGATGCGTATGATAATGAGTGTCGCTACAATGGTTATGGCTATCCACTGCGATGTGGAAAATATCCAGAAACTTCCTCGGTTGTCTATGCGCAAAAACTCGATGCAGAAGCGAGCGATTGCATGAAACAGGAGCGCATGCCATGCAAAGTAACCAGTCCAGAGTTGTTTTGCCTTCGGGAGCCGGGCAAGGAGGAAGACGAAGATAGAGCCGCTCGTGCAAACCTCGATGAGTTGGGTAGGAATGAGTGGCGGTGTCGGTAGATTCGGCGATTCGAGAAGTCCTTGACGGTAGAGGCCGAAAGCGGCGGCTGAACGCCCGGGAAACATGAGCCCAAACGCTTCGCTGATGGCGCCGTAACAGCACCCCTGAAGAAAACAGCCGACACGCCCAACGGCTGACATCATATAGAAGGTAAAAACCACTATGTCGTAGGTGCGGACGATGTAGAGCCAGCGATTGCGACCACGGTAGAGGAAATAACCGAGAAAAGTGCCGGCAGCAAGGCCGGTGAGGATGCCTCCGTAGTAGACTTGTCCTCCCTTCCATGGAATCAGGAACTCCTGTTTGAGGAGAGTCACCATACCTGCCGTGCGCACAAGAGAGATGTATTCGGATAGTTTTTCATCGAAAAGGATGTGGAAGAGTTTTGACCCACAGATCCCTGCATAAAACATCCACACCTGATTGAGATACATCTTCCGGAGATCTATCGGGATGAAACGAGTTACGAGGTAGGTGAGCGGGAAAGAAAGAAACACGGGAATGAACTCGAACACAGTGTACGAATCCCACCCTCGGATGCCGAGAAGATCCCACAGGGGTTGGAAAAAATGCGGATTCATCGTAATCCTCCGACGCAAAGCGATGATATGGTGCGAACTGACGAAGTCAAGGAATGGAGAAAGGTAAAGCGGATATCGTGAGGCCAGAGGTGTGAAAGAAAATGCTTCATCCTACCAAGAAAGACACCAAGACATCCGACTTTTCTTGCTTGCTCGGAAACAGGTACTCTCCCCAAAAGACACGCATTTGCTCCTTGCAATTTATTGGGGCGCGGCTTAACATTTCTGAAAGTGGAAATAACATGGTGAGTTACGTGGGGTGGTGTCTTGAGCAGACGTCTATCAACCTGATGGTGAAGGAGAGCGTATATCCCTTCGAGGAGGTGAAGCGGTAAATGGCACTTGCGACAAAGCGCCCCGCCCACCGTTCCTGTTAGAGGTGACATTTTCCCTTTGCTACCACACAGAAAAGCGTAAACATTGCAACAGTGATTTGGATATGTATAATAACCTTTCGAGATCCGTGGGAATAGAGGAGATGAAGGGAAAACATATCACCCTCGCGGTTACGGGGGCAATAGCAGCCTACAAGGCAGTGCACCTCCTCCGCCTTCTCCGGGCAGCGGGGGCCGAAGTACAAGTAATCGGCACTGAACACTCTCTCCACTTTATCGGCGCCGAGACATGGCGCGCCTTGTCAGGGAGACCACCGCTGTTCAGTCTCTGGGAACAGAATGACCCGGCAAAGATAAGCCACATTATGCTGGCTCAAGAGGTTGACCTCATTATTGTCGCCCCCGCCACCGCCGACATTCTTGCAAAAGCAGCTCACGGTATAGCCGATGACCTTGTCTCATCAGTTCTCCTTTCCGCCACTGTCCCCATCCTTTTCGCCCCCTGTATGAACACTGCCATGTATGAACACCCTGCCACCCAAGGGAATATCGCCATCCTCGCCAACCGTCCCCGCACCCTGGTAATGCCGTGTGGCAGGGGACATCTCGCCTGCGGTAACGACGGGATCGGTCGTCTGGCGGAACCAGAAGATATCCTCGCCACCGCCATGTTTCTACTTACTCCTAAGAAAGAGGAAAGTCTTCGATGGCTCGTGGTTGCAGGGTCAACGCGAGAATACTTCGATCCAATTCGCTTTATTTCGAACGGTTCGACAGGGCTGACGGGGCGTGCAACCGCCGATGCGGCATGGCGGCAAGGGGACCAGGTAACCTTTATTGCTGGCAATATGGGAACATTGCCAAACCGTTACCCGGTTCACCCCGTTGTATCCGGAGAAGAGATGTACAAAACAGTTATGTCACTCGCACCGAATTGCGATATTCTCTTTATGAGCGCAGCGGTAGTTGATTACGCTCCTCTGTGTTCGGCACATAAGATAAAGAAGAGCACGAACTCGAGGATACTCCTCCTCGAACTCGAGCAAACACCGGACATTCTCCTCGAAACAGCCTCGGTAACTCTTCCCCACTGTTTCCGTGTGGGGTTTGCTGCTGAAACAGAGAATCTCATCGGGAATGCCCGAGACAAACTCGAGAGAAAAAACCTCGATATGGTGGTCGCCAATGAGATAAGCAACGAACATAACCCTTTCGAAAGTACGTCGAACAAGGTAACCATCGTAACCAAAGACGCGGTCGAAGATGTACCTTCGATGACAAAGGAGGAACTCGGGGTGATGCTCGCTGACCGTATCCATGATGCATCTATTCGCAAAAGGAAATGCTGATGCAACGGCACTATGGCGCTGGCGACATCATCATACGCCGGGAAGAGATTGCCCCTTTTCTTTTTCGGATCGAGAATGGCAAGGTTCGCTTTGAAATACGAGGTCATGTGTGGTTCCTCTCGGGCGGTGATTGTTTCGGCGAGGAAGGCGTCTTTCTGGGGAAGCCGGCTTCCTATACAGCGCTCGCCGCCGAGGAAACGACTGCAATCCTTTTATCCAGGGACGAAGCAGCCTCTTTCTTTGCCGAGAATCTCCCCTCCTCTCTCCTGATAATACACCGAACGGTCGCTAATCTCCACGAAGCAACAGCACCTCTTTCGCCCGGCAATTACCACTATCTCCGCCTTCTGAAGGTTCTTCTTCCCTATGCCCAACAGGGAGGGGATTCCTTATCATTTGCTCCTGTTCCCTTCGATGTGGCACACCTTGCAAATCTCCTCGGGACGATGCCCGAAACGGTACGTCGTCTTTTGACCGAAGCAGCCTCGTTTGGCGATGTTTCTGTAACTGAAGAAGGGACAATTCTCGTAAGAGGAGCGGACCACTTGCGCCGGCGGATTACGGAAGCCCGTTACACCTCTTTTTTCGAATCAACACCGCGGAAACCGTACGGAAGAGGGAGATACAACCTCT
>Ga0129299_1002359_pt1 | contig 12546 bp, 10 predicted proteins | sample ConPoolayeCmetaG_FD_94477 | JGI IMG/M metagenome (GOLD analysis project Ga0129299, IMG submission 94477) | Hot spring microbial mat communities from California, USA to study Microbial Dark Matter (Phase II) - Cone Pool mat layer C metaG ... | reverse complement strand
GAAATCACAAGAGAAGAATTTCGTGCCCAAATCAGGGAACTCAATCAGCGAGTCAGAACTGCTCTTCAGGAGAATCCTGTAAGAGAAAGAGTAATGGCAATGATTAAAAATTGCGACGAAGAATTCAATACAGCAGTCGAATCAATTCTTGATGAAACTCAGTTAGCAATATGGCAAAAATTCTGGGAAAATTTTAAGAACAGAGTAGGAACTGGTCCTATCAAATAAGAATTCGGCAATAAACTTAAGAAAAGGGGCTGTCTCAAAAAGAGGCAGCTCTTTTTTTTGTTAAATATTTCAATTTTTTAACCGAAAATTCCATTAGTAAAAGGATATTCAATTAAATAATGGAATATGGAAAAAGTTAGTGCAAATAATGAAATCGAAAAGACAATATTAATCATTGATGATAAGCAGATAAATATTGATTTTTTGAGTAATTCCCTGAAAAGAGAAGGCTTCAGGGTCATTTCAGCCAAAGATGAAAATACTGCAATTAATTCTGCAAAAGTCAAACAGCCGGATCTTATTTTATTAGATGCACACATGCCAGAAAAAAATGGCTTTGAAATTTGTATTGAATTAAAAAAAATTGAGGAATTAACAAATATTCCTGTGATTTTTATGTTATCTAAAAGTGATAATAAATATTATACCCAATGTTATTCTGCCGGTGGTGCTGATTTTGTATGTAAACCATTAAATATTCAGGTTCTGGTTAATAGAATTAGAACCCATATTGAACTAAGAGAGCTAAGAGAAAAAATGCTCCCTCCCGCAAAACGACGAAAACAGCAAAAACCATTGAGCGAAATTATCAAAATGGTATCGTTTTAGCTTAATTTATTAACAGATAATTTGGTCTAATAAATTATTATCTATCATTTTCGTTATAACATAATGTTAACTTAATAATTGAAAATGACTAAGATTTTAATTTTTTTTCTCGTTTCTATCCTGATAATTTTAATTATTATTGGATTAGTAATAAAAACATTCAGAAATTATTTAGACAAAATTTTCCAAAACTTTGAAATTCCATCAAAAAAAGGCAGTGAACAGTCAAAGAACAACGTAATTTATGAAAAAGATGGGATTGTCGTTATGAAGGGTGAAGCAGACAAACAAAAAAATCAATAAAATGGAAAATCATTCATATAGCATTTTCTCCCTTTTATGTTTCGCACTAATTTAAAAACACTACAAAACACATTAATAATTTTTTTAATTTATAGATTTTAAAATTTAAATAATTGAAATAAGTCAGATGGTTTCAAAAGCTCCGGTATTTGCTGCAATAGATGTAGGGACAAATTCATTTCATTTAATCATAGCAAGTGTTAATAACAGAGGTATGCTTCAGGTTATTCTCAGGGAAAAAGAGATGGTCAGACTTGGTAGTGGCAGTGGTGATATGAAGTATATTCAGAAGGATGCAATGGAAAGAGGTGTCAGAGCTTTGCAGAATTTTGCAGAACTTGCCCGAAGTAAAAACGCTGAGATAAAAGCAGTGGCAACCAGTGCCGTTCGGGAGGCATTGAATCGTGATGAATTTCTTAATTTAGTCAAGGAACAAACTGGCATTGAAATAGAGGTTGTTTCTGGAGCGGAAGAAGGAAGATTAATTTATATCGGTGCAATTCATGCTTTGCCAATTTATAATCAAAAAGTTTTTATTCTTGATATTGGTGGCGGAAGCACAGAAACGATAATCGGTCAGGATGGGGATATTCGATATGTTCATAGTGAAAAAATTGGCTCAATCAGGCTCACAAATAGATTTGGATTAGATGGCGATGTAACCAACGAAAAGATAAAAGAATGCAGGGATTATATTAAAGGATGCTGGACTCCTATTCTGAAGAGAATCTATTCAATCGGTTTCGAATCTGTAGTCTGTACCTCCGGAACAATCCTGAATATAGCTGCAATGTCTCTTACTATGAACAAAGAGACTGTCCCTGATATTCTTAATGGTTTAACAGTTACAAAGGCAAGAATGCTCGAAGTTATAGACAGAATTCTGGAAGCTAAAAACTTATCAGCAAGACAAAATCTTCCGGGAATGGATCCAAAAAGGGCAGACATTATTGTGGCAGGTTCTTTGATTCTTGAACAAGCACTGATTCAGCTAAATATCGAAAAAATACTGATTTCATCTTTTGCCCTTAGAGAAGGAATTGTCTTCGATACAATCCAAAAAAAAGAGGCTTTGCAAAAATTTCATCATTTGAGCAGACTAAGATTCGAAACAATTTATAGTATTTGTCAGGAATACAAAGTTAACTTGACACATTCCGAGCATGTTAAGGAAATATCATTGAAATTATTTGATGACCTTCAATCCCTGCACAGACTTGGCTATGCCGAAAGGGAATTATTAGAGGCTGCAGCTTTGCTCCACGATATTGGTTATCACATTTCACATGATCAGCATCATAAACATAGTTATTATATAATAAGTCATTGCATTATGCCCGGATTTACTAATCCTGAATCTGAAGTTATTGCTAATATTGCCAGATACCACAGAAAAAGCCATCCGAAGAAAAAACATGAAAATTTTGAAAGCCTTCCCGATAGCAAAAAGCAAATTGTAAGAGTCCTTGCAGGCATTCTTCGCATTGCTGAAGGGATTGACAGACGTCAGATGCAGGTAATCAAAGATGTTAAAGCCGAAATAACGGAGAATGAAATTAATATATCCTTATTTCCTGATGAGAAAGAGCAAAATCCCGATATTGAGCTCTGGGGTGCCAATAGAAGAAAATTATTACTTCAGGAAACATTCAACCTCCCTGTGAATATATTTTTAGCTGATAAAAAACAATAAGCTATTATAAAAAATCTAACGTCAATTCTTATTTTTTGATTATTGCTATGGTTAAAATTGAAGAAAAATATTTTTTTGATAAAATACGCCTGACCGAAGAAGAAATGAGCAGACTTCTTTCGATTGCCCTTGAAAAAGGTGGTGAATTCTCAGAACTTTTCATTGAATATAGATTCAATAACTCAGTTACCATCGAGGAGGATATTGTAAAAAGTTCTTCCAGAACTATTTCTCTTGGTGCCGGCATCAGGGTAATCAACGGAGAGCAGACTGGATATGCCTTTACAAACGATCTATCATTTGAAAGACTAAAAAAAGTTGCTTTAACTGCCGGTTCAATTGCAAAATCAGGGACATCAAATCCGATTGCTAATTTGACAAAACCTGTTTTTCAAAATCAGTATTATACTTATGATAATTTAGTTACGGAGCTAAATCTCGATAAGAAAATTAGTTTAGTTAGGTCTGCTTATGATTCAGCACTAAATTATGACAAAAGGATAGTAAAAGTTAGTTCAACTCTTGCTGATGAAGTTCAGTTTGTTTTGATTTGCAATAGCTTTGGTAAATACGTTACTGATATCAGACCTCAGACAAGATTAATGGTAGTTTCGACTGCACAGGAAAATCAAAACAGGGACACTGGGTTTCACAATTCAGGTGGTAGGGTTGGAGTTGATTTTTTCGAAACAGAAAAAAAACCAGAAGAAATCGGAAGATTAGCCTCTGAAGAAGCTATTAACCTTCTTTCCGCCGGTGATTCTCCAGCAGGGGAAATGACAGTAGTTCTTGGTGGCGGAGAATCCGGCGTTCTGATTCACGAAGCAGTCGGTCATCCTCTTGAGGCAGACGGAGCCTGGAAAAAAACTTCAATTATGTCAGACAAATTAGGTGAAATGGTTGCCAATCCAAAAGTAACTATTTATGACGATGCAACAATTCCAAAATATAGAGGAAGCTTGAATATTGATGATGAAGGCACTGAAACCGAACCTGTTCTGCTGATTGAAAATGGAAAATTAGTTGCATATATGAATGATTTACTTTCTTCAAAAATCCTCAATCATAAACCGAACGGACACGGCAGAAGGGAATCATACAGATTTTCTCCAATTCCAAGAATGAACAATACAGTGCTTGAAAAAGGCGATAGCAGTCCTGATGATATAATAAAAAGTGTCAAAAAAGGTTTTTACGCCAAATCTTTTCAGGGGGGAATGGTAAATTCAACAGGAAAATTCACTTTTTCTGTGAATCTGGGTTACTTAATCGAGGATGGAAAATTAACAAAACCTGTTAAAAATGCAACATTGATAGGATCAAATTTTGAAATACTTCAAAATATAGATATGATAGGAAATGATACCGGTTTCTTTTTGGGAACTTGCGGCAAAGATGGACAATCTGTGCCTGTTACCTGTGGGACACCTACGGTTAGAATTAGCAAAATGACAGTTGGAGGAAAATTATGAACAATGAAGCGAATTTGATGAGTATCGCAGAAAAACTCGTAGATTATGGTAAATCAAAAAGTATTGATGAAATTCAGGTATCAATAGCAAACGAAGACGAATTTACTGTTGAAGTGAGAAATGGCGAGATTGAAAGACTGACTGAATCAGTCTCGAAAGGAGTTTCAATTAAGTTAATCCTCGATAAAAGAGTGGCAATAGCCTCTACCTCTGATTTTGACGAAGAAACGCTTAAATTTCTTGTGGACGATGCTATCGAAAGGGCAAAGCTATCAAATCAGGATGAATTTGCAGGTCTCCCGGATGAGTTTTACGACACAAGTCAGGAGATTGACCTTGAAATTTATGACCCACTTCTCGAAGAGGTTTCTCCTGAAACAAAAATCAATATTGCAAAAGAAACAGAGCTAATTTGCCTTTCTGATGAAAGAATAAAACTTTCGGAAGGCTCTTTTTTTGAATCTGGAGTAGGAGAAGTATATATAGCAAATTCAAAAGGATTCTCGGGATATTTTAAGTCTTCATCCTGTTCGAGTGGTGTTTATCTTCATTCTGCTGATGATAACAATTCTTACGAAGAAGGGTGGTGGACTAATTCTATAAATTTTGCAGGGCTTTCGAAACCGGAAGAAGTTGCAAAAATTGCTATTGACAGAGTTACAAGGCTTATTAATGCACGAAAAATTGAGACCCAAAAAGTCCCTGTTATTTTTGAGAGACCGATGACATCTATGCTTCTTGGCTTTTTAGCAAGTTGCTTGAACGGGCATTCAATTTATATGAACCAGTCTTTTCTTGCAGGAAAATTAGGGCAAAAAATCGCAGGCGAAAATATTAATATTCAGGATAATGGTTTGATTAAAGGTGCAATCGGTTCGAGACCTTTTGATAGAGAAGGCGTCCCAACAAGAAGACTTACATTGGTGGAGAATGGTTTTCTGAATTCCTACATACTTGATACTTACAGCTCCAGAAAATTAGGGCTAAAATCAACCGGACATGCATCAGGTGTAACTAATTTTTATCTAGCTAATGGAAATTCATCCCCTGAGGAAATAATTAAATCAACACAAAAAGGTCTTCTGCTGACCAGAACTATAGGGCAGGGAACTAATCCTACAACAGGTGATTTATCACGCGGAGCTTTCGGTTTATGGATTGAAAACGGCGAGATAGCATATCCGGTAGCTGAGATTACAATATCCGGCAATTTGAGTGATATCCTTAATAATATCGAAATGGTCGGTAATGACTTGATTTTTGACCGCTCTATAACAGGTCCTACTTTGAAAGTATCAGAGATGACTGTAGCTGGTCTTTAGAATTTTTTTTGGTAGCATTATTATTATAAACACTAAATCAAAACTTGATAAGCTTTCTCGAAACTCATCTTCTTTGGGACTAAAAAGGATGTTTGTTCAATTAAGTCCTTGAATTATATAGTAGGTCAGGTGTCCTCTCCTGACCTACTATCCACAATATTAGTTTTCTGAGACAACCCTTAATCAATTTAGTTGCTCTAAAATTTTATTTAGAGTTTCGCTGGGTCTCATTTCACGTGAAGCCTTACTGTCGTCTGGTCTATAATATCCGCCAATATCAACTGGTTTTCCTTGAGCAGCAAGTAGTTCCTGAGAAATTTTTTCTTCGTTTTCCTGCAGTTCTTTTGCTATTGGCTCAAATCTGGCTTTAAGCTCAGCATCTTTATCCTGAGCGGCTAAAGCCGATGCCCAATACATTGTAAGATAGAATGTGCTACCACGATTATCAATTTCATTGACTTTTCTTGATGGATATTTAGCATTTTCGAGATAATGAAGAACAGCTAAATCGAGAGTTTCGGCAAGAATCTGTGCTTTTGGGTTATTATACTTCTCTGCTATCAGTTCGAATGAAGGCACCATAGCACAATATTCACCTAGAGAATCCCAGCGAAGATGACCTTCTTGCAGAAATTGTTGAACATGCTTTGGAGCTGAACCACCGGCACCGGTTTCGAATAAACCGCCACCATTGAGCAATGGAACTATCGAAAGCATTCTTGCACTTGTTCCAAGCTCAAGAATTGGGAACAGATCTGTCAGATAATCCCTCAAAACATTTCCGGTAACAGAGATAGTATCAAGTCCTTTCCTGACTCTTTCCAGAGTAAATTTCATTGCATCAACAGGCTTTAGAATCCTAATTTCAAGCCCTTCTGTATTATGCTCAGGTAAATATTTGTTGATTTTTTTAATTATTTCCCTATCATGGGCTCTACCTTCGTCTAACCAGAAAATCGCAGGCGAACCTGTTGCTCTTGCTCTTTTTACAGCCAATTTAATCCAATCTTTTATAGCTATATCTTTTGTCTGGCACATTCTGAAAATATCACCTTTTTCAACTTTTTGCTCAAGGAAAATATTTCCTTCAGAATCCACTGCTCTTATAAATCCGTCATCCTCGGCTTCAAAAGTTTTGTCATGAGAACCGTATTCTTCAGCTTTCTGAGCCATAAGACCAACGTTTGAAACATTTCCCATAGTAGAAGGATCAAATTGACCATTTCTTTTGCAGTTTTCAATAATTTCTTTATAGATTCCTGCGTAACAGCGGTCGGGTATCATAGCCATAGTATCCTGAAGCTGATCATCCTTATTCCACATTTTGCCGCCATCACGTACAACATTCGGCATAGAAGCATCAATAATAATATTGTTGGGAATATGAAGATTTGTTATACCATGTCTTGAGTCAACCATAGCAAGGGCAGGTCTTGTTTCATAAACTTTATTTAGGTCATCTTCGATTTCTTTTCTCATATCCTCGGGGAGTTTTTGAATTCTTTCGTAAACGTCAGCAATACCATTATTCAAATTGACTTTTAATTCTTTCAATGTTTCAGCATGTTTTTCAAGTGCATCTTTATAGTAAACCGAAACACAATGACCAAACATTATTGGGTCTGAAACCTTCATCATAGTGGCTTTCAGATGCAAAGAAAGCAGAACATCATCTTTTTTTGCCTCATCGATTTTTTCGGCATAAAATTTTCGCAATGAGGCAACATTCATAACTGTGGAATCAATAACCTCGCCCTCGAGAAGAGATAGTTTTTCCTTCAACACTTTAGTATAACCGCTGTTACTAACAAATTCAATCCTGATATCAGTGGGTTTATCCATTGTCATTGATTTTTCGTTGCCATAGAAATCGTTTTCGGACATATGGACAACGCAAGCTTTTGAACCTGAAGCAGGCCAAGGTTTCATCATTTTATGAGGATTTTTCTGGGCAAATTTTTTGACGGATGCCGCCGGGCGTCTGTCTGAATTTCCTTCACGAAGGACAGGATTGACTGCCGAGCCAAGAATTTTTGAAAATCTTTCCTGTAATTTTTTTTCTTCATCGTTTTTTGGCTCTTCGGGATAATCGGGAATATTGTAGCCCTTTTCCTGAAGTTCCTTAATAGCAGCCTGAAGCTGGGGAATTGTTGCACTGATATTAGGTAGTTTGATTACGTTTGCCTCAGGTTTTTTAACTAATTCACCAAGCTCAGCCAGATAATCTGGTTGTCTTTGCTCTTCTTTCAAATAATCAGGGAATGCTGAGATTATTCTGCCTGCCAAAGAAATATCTTTTGTCTCTATTTCTATTCCTGTGCCTTTGGTGAATGCTTGTAAAACAGGTAGAAAACAGTAGGACGCCAATGCAGGAGCTTCATCAATTTTAGTCCATGTAATTTTCTGAGATGCCATTTCGAATCCTATAAATTTGAATATAAATACAGACTATAAATTAACAATATTTATTCAATTTTAAAATCGTATTATAAGATTTGAACAAGTAAAGTTGCAGTTTTCTTTTTATCTTGAAAATTTAGAGATGGTAAAATTTATTTTCTTAATATACATTTGTCTTTTCCCGTTAATATTAAATGTTGGCATACTGATTTCGCAGGATGACAAAGATACTTTATCAGATACCAATTTCGAGGATTTCCTGAATTTTTTATATCAATCAAAAAATGTTCAATTAAATAACAACTACTTAAATTTGGCTTATGGAACATCTAATATGCATTCTGGATATGGCTTTCAGAATAGATTAAGCTTAGCATATAATTTTAAAATCGAATATGGATTTTTGCGGATTAGCCCGACGGATGATGATTTGATATTATATATGGCTTCAGAAGGTGCTTATCTCGGTAATGTGTCCTCTCATTTGAAACCAAAGAGCTGGAAAAATTCCGGACTTTTATTTGATGCTTGGAATTTCGGACTTAATTACAAGAATGGCTTTGGATATAGGTTTGATGATGATTTTCAGCTCTTTTTTCTTCACTATGGCTCGCTTGATTGGAAAAAAATTGATTTTGAAACATTCTCTGACGATGAATCTATTAACAGGAGCTTAAAGGGGTATAATCAGGATTTCCGATTTGGAACAAGTTATGAGTCAGAAATTAGGGCTATTTTATCGAATTTTTTAATGTTTCAAATTAATTATTCCGAAAGTCATTTGTTCCGAAGACATCTTTCCGGAATCTGGTCATTAAGTGCTTTGGGTGAATTGATTTTGCAAAGAGGAATTGATATATTTATGCCAGAGCTGATTAATTATATTCCTCACTTTCAACCAATTTTAAATTTTGCAATTAAAACATTTGTATCGGCAGTAATTTACAGCAAAAGAAAGAGCAATGCTTACTTTCCGTTCAGCTCTGAACCTCCGCTCAGATTTGAAAATATAAGATTTTCGATAGGTCTATCTTTTTAATTTTTATATCTTTCGAGGAATTCGATAACAACCGGGTCTGTTGATAGCTCTAATTCCTGAGGGGTGCCTTCGAATTTAACTTTACCTTCATCAAGCATAGCAACCTTATCGGCAACTCGTTGAACCGAAAACATATCGTGGGTTATTACCACAGATGTAACATTAAATTTTTTGGCGAGCTGAGCAATTAATCTGTCTATTTGCTCTGATGTAACCGGATCAAGCCCGGTTGTTGGTTCGTCATAAAGAATATATTCGGGATTTCCGACTAATGCACGTGCAACTCCCACTCTTTTTTTCATCCCGCCGGAAAGGTCAGAAGGCTTCTTATCCTTTAGTATTTTCCATTCTCTTTCGAATTCGGAGGAATCATTGCCATTGGTTTCTGGAAGAAGACTGACTGCTTTTAGAACCTTTTTTGCTTCTTCTTCGAGAATTTTTTGGTCTCTTAATCCCTTTTCCCAAAGGCTGATAATAATGTTTTCATAAACAGTCATCGAATCGAAAAGGGCAGAACCCTGAAAAACAAAACCAATTTTTTGTCTCAGTTCAAATAATTCCTTTTTTTTCAGTTTAGACACATCCTTGCCGTCAACAATAACTCTGCCTTTATCTGGTTGAAGCAAGCCAACAATATTTTTGATGAGAACACTTTTTCCGCACCCGGATTTACCGATGATGCACATTGTTTGGCCACTGGGTATTGTCAGGTTAACACCGTCAAGAACAACTTTTGGTCCAAAGGATTTATGTAAGTCTTCGATTTCTATCATTGATTTTACTAATTAACCACAATTGAAACGAAATTGCAATTCTATCATTTTAAAAAAAATGGCAGCCTTGAAACACGAAAAAGAGTTTTTCTTATGGAGTTATTACCATATAATAAATCTGTTAGTATGATATTATATTTTGATAATTTAATCGCTATGCGATAAGAATGGTTGTTGGAGTGATATTGTTACCAATATTCAATCACTACGTGTTTTTTTTTATCTTGTTTGTTTCTGTTAGCTATCAATAACTCAAATATTAAATCACAGAGTGATTTAATTATGGTAATATAAAATTGAAAATTCTTTCATTTATCACGTAGTGATTTTATTATGGTAACATTTAAGCAAAAAAGAAGGCTGTCATTTTGAGACAGCCCCTAAAATAAACATTACAAATATATGTTATAATTTTAGCCACGTATGAGATTCAAGAAGGCAGCTCCATTCTGGTTAGCTTGGGCAAGAGAGACCAGTGAAGCCTGCTGTAGAAATTGAGCCTTAATTAGTTCAAGCTGTTCCTGAGCAACATCGGAATCCTCGAGCCTTGAAATAGCGGCATTATAATTTACAATCTGGCTTTTTAGTAGCTCTTCCTGAGATTGTAATCTGTTTTGAATTCCACCGAGATAGGCTGCTACTTTGTTAGCATTATTTAAAGCATTCGAAAGAGAAGCAAGAGTCAGATTCATCATTGATGTGCTGAATATACCTAAATCACTATCGCTTACATTATTCAGCGCTTCAAGATTAAGATTCGAAACACCTGCAAAATTCCCGTTACCGATTGAATTCACCACAAAATTGTTCGATGCAACATTAAAGTCAACATTACTGGAAGTCATATCAATAGATATTGTCAGAAGGTTATGACTTGCATTGGAACCAATAATAAAATCGCCATAAAATGTGCTGTCAAGAAGTTGTCTTCCACCAAAAACAGTCGAATCAACAACGGTTTGAATCTGTTGAGCCATTCTGTAGGCAGCTTTTGCAAGAGCAACCTTTTCATCGGTTCCTAAAGCACCAGACGCCGCACTTGATGCTGATTCTTTAATAAGGGTAACAAGCCCGTTTATATTATCAAGGGCATCCTGCAAAATACTTGTAACATTCAGGGCATCGCTGACTGTTTTCAATGCGGCTTTCATTGTTCCATTTCGGGCTTGTAATGCTCTCGAAGTAATATAACCAGCAACATCATCTGCTGCATTATTGATTCTTTTTCCAGTCGAAAGTCTTAACTGCCGCAAAGAGATATTTTTACTTGAGGCATCAAGTGCAATATATGCATTTTCTGCCGGAGTATTTGTTCTTATTCTTGCCTGAGCACCTGTAGCGAATGGCATAATTTACCTCTTAAAATTTAAAAAATTATTTATTGTCTAATTAATTGCAGGAAAGCCTGTGGATTTGCATTTGCCTGTGCAAGTGAAACCAAAGAGGCTTGCTGCAAAAATTGAGCTTTAACAAGTTCTAATTGCTCTTTTGCAACATCGGAATCCTCAATCCTCGAAATTGCAGCATTATAATTAACCATTTGATTTTTCAGCAATTCTTCCTGAGAACTTAATCTGTTGACAATTCCTCCAAGGTATGAGGCTACTTTGTTGACATTATTAATTGCATTTGCTAAACTTGCAAGGGTTAAACTCATCACAGATGGTGCAAAAATTCCAAGGTCATTTGCATTAACATTATTCAATTGATTTAAATCCAGATTTGTAACACCTGCAAAAACACCAACAGCAAGCGAGTTAACATTGAAGTTATTGGATGGAATATTGAAATCAGTATTTCCGGTTGTTAAATCAATTGCTAAAGTAAGCAAACTGTGCGTTGCACTTGTTCCAATAACAAATTCAGCATAAAATTGACCCGTCAGTAACTGACTGCCACCAAATACAGTTGAGTCAACAACGGTCTGGATCTGCTGAGCCATACGATAGGCAGCTTTTGCCAATGCAACTCTTTCGTCTGTTCCCATAGCTCCAGTGGCTGCTTGTGCAGTTGCATCCTTAATATTGGTCAGCAAATTATTTATGTTATCGAGCGAATCCATAATGATGTTCGATACATTCTGGGCGTCACCAACAGCATAGAGAGCTGATTTCAGAGAGCCATTTCTTGCTTGCAAGGCTCTGCTTGTTATATATCCTGCAACATCATCTCCGGCATTATTAATCCTTTTGCCGGTCGAAAGCCTTAGCTGTCGCAAGGATATATTTTTATTGGTTACATCTAATGTATTGTAAGCATTTTCAGCAGGAATATTAGTTCTTATTCTTGCATTTCCACCAACTGCAAATGGCATTATAAACCTCCACTATAATTTTTGACTTTAGTTTCTAATTTTAATTATTTCAATTTTTTTAACAATTCTGAAAATTGTTAAACACATCTTTACAAGTTGTGTGCCAAAAATTTTCTTTTAGTTTGGTAAAATCTCTGAACTGTCAGTATTTAAAGGTATCCAAGGATATTTTGATTTAGACATTATTTTGATTTTTTCCCCATTTTTCTTGTTTTTATACTCATATCTTTCTTTTTTTGAATGGGTTAATAGCAATTAACATAATTTACATTTGGTTAAGAATATTCATTTGGTTAAAATTAACCAAAACATTATTTTGAACCATTATTATTGTTTTGATCTGATTGATTTGCAACAATTTTTTTATAATCTTAAAAAAAATTGACTCTTCTG
>Ga0129299_1002356_pt1 | contig 12552 bp, 11 predicted proteins | sample ConPoolayeCmetaG_FD_94477 | JGI IMG/M metagenome (GOLD analysis project Ga0129299, IMG submission 94477) | Hot spring microbial mat communities from California, USA to study Microbial Dark Matter (Phase II) - Cone Pool mat layer C metaG ... | reverse complement strand
GACCCACATGTACAAGAAGATGAAGAAGATCACCTTGCCGAAGTACACGGCCATCCGCAGGACAACGGCCCACCAGGCGGTGGATTCATTCAACCAGTCCAACCACGGTACGGGCTCCCACCCGCCGAAGAACAGCGCGACAATCAGCGCGCTGTTCACGAGCATATGGGCGTACTCGCCCAGGAAGAACAGCGCGAACTTCATCGAGCTGTATTCCGTGTGGAACCCGCCGACCAATTCCTGCTCGCACTCGACCAGATCGAACGGCAGTCGGTTCGTTTCGGCGAATGCGCAGGTCAGCAGGATCAGAAACGCCACCGGGTGCAGGAATACATTCCACGTGGTGGCGGCCTGATTGGCAACGATGTCCTCCAGTCGGAGCGCCCCACTGGCCAGCACCGCCACGAGGATCGACAGGCCCAGGGGAATCTCGTAACTCAGCGTCTGGGCGGCCGCTCGCATCGCCCCGAAGAAGGCGTACTTGTTGTTGCTGGACCATCCGCCGAGCAGGACGGCATAGACGCTCATGGCCCCGACCGCCAATAGGTAGAGCAGCCCCACGTCGATGCTGGCGACCTGAACGGGGATCTTGTCGCTGCCAAACCATTGCAGGTATCCACCCCACGGGATGACCGCGATGCCCAGCAGGGCCACCGTGAACGCAATGGCCGGCGCCAGGATGAACAGCGGTTTGTCCGCATGATGGGGGACGAAATCCTCCTTCAAGAAGAACTTGATCCCGTCCGCCACCGGCTGGAACAGACCCCACGGGCCGGCGCGGTTGGGACCGTACCGATCCTGGATCCACGCCGCCACCTTCCGCTCATAGAACGTCGAGTAGGCGACGATCGTGAGGACGACCGCGATGAGGACGGCCATGAGCAGAATCGGGATGCCCCAGTGAGCGTCGGTCAGTATTTGAATGAGGATCGTGCTCAGCATTCGACTAACCCGGGGCTCTCCGTTTTGGATTTCCGATTTTGGATTTGGGACGGCTTCGTGTGTGACGGATGCCCAATCTAAAATCCAAAATCTAAAATCCCCGATCAGTGTGCGTGCACCGGTTCGGCCGGTGCCTCGTGCACGGAGGCGAAGATTTCCATGCCCGCCTCCGCCATCATCCGCCGGACGCGCCCGGCGTGGTATACCCCGCGGTGCCCGGCAATTTCAAACAGATACTGCCCGTCGTGCACCAGCCCTTCCGGTGGAGGAACCGCCCGCTGGAAGCGCTGGAGCAGGCCCTGATCGTTGACGAACGACCCTTCGCGTTCGGCCCAGGCGCACATGGGTAGCGCGACGGCCGCCGTTTCGGCCAACAGGCTGTGCAAGTAGTCCTGCACGATCAGGCACGCCATCTCCCCACCGGCCTTGGCCAGTTCGGCACTATCCCACGGTTCCGGCGACCCACCGACGATCCACGCCGCTGCAATCCGACCGCCGACCAGGTCCGCTTTAAACTCGTCGTAGGTCGTCGCCCGCCCACCGGCCGCTTGGATGATCCTTTCCACGCCCCGGCGGTTCGGGGCCTTTTCCGCCCGGATGATAAACTTGGCCCGATCCGGCGGCGAGCCGACCGGAAACACCTCGTCCTGCCCGACGACCGGTGGGGGCATCATCGTCAGGACGGCCTCCGGAGCCAGGCCGCGAATGAACGACACCAACAACCAGGCCTCCTCGCAGCTCATGAACGGCGACAGGACGACGCCGATGCCCCTGCTCCCCTCGCTCCGCACAACCTGTTCCAGCCGAGCCCGGAGGACTCCCGGAAGGTCCTTCCATGCGACGGGGCTTCCCGTCGCCCCCCGTTTGACCCGGGGATGTTTCAGACGCCGGTCATCGTAGATCAGGTCCCAACCGAAGCGTCCCTCATCGCACATCCACCAGTGGTTGACGTGCGGATTGAACCGCGGTCGGAGCCGCCAGACCCGCCCGAGGTTGTGATCGATGCGGATCGTGCAGCCGCGACTGCACCGCGGACAGACGCTTTCGACCGAATCGAGCAGCCACACCCGCTGCCGCATCAGGAACTTCTTGTCGAGCATCGCTCCGACGGGGCAGATGTCCACCACGTTGCCTTGTAGCTTGTTGGTCAAAGGAAGGCCGGGGAACACGTCGATTTCGCCGCGGCTGCCCCGGTTCACCACGCACAGCTCGCCCGTCCCGGCCACCTCGCGGCAGAACCGCACGCACCGCGAACACAGGATGCACCGGTCCTGATACAGCAGGGTCCGCGGACCGATGTCCTTTTTGGGATTCTTGATCTTCTGCTCGACCATCCGCGAGCGGCTCGGACCAAACTGGAGCGTATAGTCCTGCAACCAGCACTCGCCGGCCTGATCGCACACGGGGCAGTCGAGCGGGTGATTCAGCAGCAGGTACTCCATCACGTGCCGCTGGTTCCGTTCGACCCATTCGCTGTTGAAGCGGACCTCCATCCCATCCTTCACGGGCGTCTGGCAACTGGGTACCAGTTTCGGTGCCCAGTCCATCTGACCGGTCTTCGGGTGGGGGATCTTCATCTCCATCAGGCACAGACGACAAGATGCCACGACGGACAGACCCGGGTGATAGCAGTAGTGCGGAATGTTGAACCCCGCATCGAGCGCCGCCTGGAGCACGCTGATTTGCTCGCGGCACGGCACGTCCCGACCGTCGATGATGATCACAGGCATCCGTTGACCTTCACGATCTCTCGCCGAGGCACAGACGACGCGGAGCGTTCCTTTCGTCCCGTCGCCCCGCGGGCCTGTCGCCTCGTTACCTCCGCCCGGCCCCTTCGTAATAGGCCGGATTGATCTCCTTCAGTCTCCGCCGAGCGGCATCGGCCGGTTGGGCGGCGATCTTGGCCTCCAGCTCCGGTCGAAACTTCTCGACGAGCGTCCGAACAGGCCAGCCCGCTCCGTCGCTCAACCCGCAGATGTTCATCCCGGGCATCATGCCCATGTGGTTGGCGATATCGATCAGCAGGTCGAGGTCCTCGAGACGACCGGCTCCGTCCGCGATCCGCTGCGCGATCTTGGCCATCCACGTCGTGCCTTCCCGGCAGTGCGTGCATTGCCCGCACGATTCGTGCGAGAAAAACCGCGTCACGTTCACCAGCACCGTCCGGATGTCCACGCTCATGGGAATGACGACCGCCGCACCGGTCCCCAACCCGAGAAGCCCGTACCGCCGGACGTCATCGAAATCCAGTCGGCAGTCGATCTCGTCCGCCCGGAGGATCCCCATCGATATCCCGCCCGGCATCACCGCCTGGAGCTTCGTGCCCTCGACCAGACCGCGGGCGAAGTCGTCCCCGTAGATCAGGTCGCGGACGGTAATGTTCATCGCCGACTCGAAAACGCCCGGGCGATTGACCGGTCCGCTGACGGCAAACAGCTTCGGTCCCTTGCTCCCGGGTGGTCCGATGCTGAGGAACCAGTCGGCCCCGCGCTCGATGATGTGCGGGACGCAGCAGAGGGTCTCGACGTTGTTGATCACGGTCGGCTTGCCGAACAACCCCTCCACGGCCGGGAACGGCGGCTTGATCCGCGGCCAACCGCGCCGGCCCTCGATCGACTCGATCAGCCCGGTCTCCTCACCGCACACGTACGCGCCCGCCCCCCGGTGGATGTAGATGTCCATCGAGAAGTCCGAGCCCATGATCTTCCGGCCGATCAGGTTCGCGGCATAGGCCTCGTCGATCGCCTTCTGGAGGATGTGGAACGGGCGATGGAACTCCGCCCGCATGTAGACGTAGGCGATCGTCGCCCGTGCCGCGTACCCCGTGATCAGGATACCCTCGATCAACTGGTGCGGGTCGTTCTCGACCAGGGTGCGGTCTTTGAAGGTGGGCGGCTCGGCCTCATCACAGTTCACACACAGATAGGTCACCTCGCGCCGGCCCGGTAGAAACCCCCACTTGACCCCGGCCGGAAAACCCGCCCCGCCACGACCGCGCAGATCCGCCCGCTTGACCTCGGTGGCGACCGTCTCTGGGTCCATCTCCAGCGCCTTGGCAAGGGCCTGGTACCCGCCCCGCTCACGGTACACTGCCAGCAATCGGGCGTTTGGAACCCCGTAGTTACGGGTTAGAACCGGTTCAAACTTGGGCATTCCACACCGTTCAATACCGCTCCACCGTACGTTGATCCGTCAGCTCGTTCCGTTTCCTCCGCGTCGCCGGACCGAGAACACGGCGTTTTGCCCCATTGCGTGCGATGGGGAAGGTTTTCCAGCGTTTTGCCCCATCGCGTGCGATGGGGGAAGGTTTTCCAGCGTTTTGCCCCATCGCGTGCGATGGGATGTACGATTCCCCGCCGCACGCGGCGGGGCAAACCTGAACGGGGCAAACCTGAACGGAGCAAACCCGAACGGGGCAAACCCCGAGCACGGCACCTCCAAGCACGCGGTGGGGCAAACCCAAAGGCGAACCCGAGTCCGGCTTCCTGCCGCTGGCGGGACAACATATCCTGTCGCAATATGTCCTGTCGGTGTCACACCCCGTCATACAGATCGCTCCGTGGCACATCGATCTTGTCGTTGCCACTGTCTGCCAGGATTCGCGGCACGTCTTCCGGTTTCACCCGTTCGTGCAACCGTTCCCCGATCAGCAGGCACGGGGCGTGATCGCAACCGGCCAGGCATTCCTCCGTGATCAGACTGTACTCCCCGTCGGGCGTCGTTTCGTGCTCGTCGATCCCCAGCGCCGCCTTGACCGCTTCAAGCACTTGATCACCCCCCATGATCTGGCACGTGATGCTCCGGCACACCACGACGACCTTCCTGCCGCGTGCGTGCGTCCAGAAATGGGTGTAGAAACTGGTCGTGTCGAGGACATCGGACGCGTTGAGACCCAGGCACTCGGCCACCTCCTTCATGACCGGAAGGGAAATGTGCCCGACCGACTCCTGCGCCACGTGGAGGGCCGGAATCAGCGCCGCGCGGGCCGTCTCATACCGCGACAGGAACCCGCGGATTTTCGCCCTGGCCCGCTCGTTCAGCAGGGGCGGCGCGTCCGCGGGAATGGGATTCGTCTGTCGGTCTATCGCTTTCCAAACCATGGTGGGCGACCCGTAGCACAAGGGAATAGGGGATAGGACATAGGGGATCCCGGCCCCACGCCCATGCCCTACGCCCGATGCCCTATACCCTCTCTCCACACGTCAGCGATCCAACTCCCCGGCGATGATGTTCAGACTTCCCAGCACCACGACGATGTCACTGATCTGATGCCCCTCGATCAGCACCGGGAACACCTGATAGTTCATCAGACTCGGCGGTCGGCATCGAACGCGGTACGGGCACCGTCCGCCGTCGCTCACGATGTAAAATCCCAACTCCCCGTTGGCCGTCTCCATCGCGCCGTAGGCCTCGCCGAGCGGCGGCGTGAACCCGCGGTTGGTCATCACCTGTTCGAAGTGGTGGATCAGACCCTCGATTGAGAAGTAGACCTCCCGTTTGTCGGGCAGGCCGACCTTCTCATCGGGCGAGACATTCACCGACCCGGGCGGGATGTCGTCGATCAGCAGGCGGATGATGTTCAAGCTCTGCCGCATTTCCTCCAGTCGCACCAAGAACCGCGCGTAGGAATCCCCGCCGTGGGCAATCGGGACTTTGAACGGGATGGCCGGACTGCCCCGACCGTCCCAGTTCTCGGCGAAGCACAGGTACGGTTCGTCCTTTCGCAGATCCCGTTTGACGCCGCTGGCCCTCGCGACCGGTCCCGTCAACGACCAGTTGATCGCGTCGTCGCGCCCAATGACCCCGATGCCCCGCGTCCGCTCGACGAAGATACGGTTGGCGACCAACAGCCTCTCCAACTCGTCGACGCACCGCTCCAACCGCGGCAGATTCTCTTTGACGTGTCCGGGCCACTCCGGGGGAATGTCGCGGAAGAGCCCGCCCACACGGCTGAGGCTCGTGGTGAAGCGCGCCCCGCAGGCCTCCTCGAACAAGTCGTAGATGATCTCACGCTCATTGAAACCGTAGACGAACGCCGTCATCGCGCCCACATCGAGCGCGGCGGCGCCCACACAGAGAAGGTGGTCCAAGACGCGGGCCAGCTCCGCGAAGATCGTTCGCAGTGCCTTGCACCGGGGCGTCGGTTCGATGCCGAAGAGCTTCTCGCACGCCGTGTGCCACGCCAGGTTGTTCGCCGCCGGAGACAGGTAGTTCATCCGGTCCGTCACCACGACGTACTGGTTGTAATCCAAGTGCTCGCCGAGCTTCTCGAACCCGCAATGCAAATAGCCGATCTCCGGAACGCACCGGACGATCCGCTCCCCGTCCAGCTCCAGCTTCAGATGGAGCGTCCCGTGCGTGGCCGGGTGCTGCGGACCAAAGTTCAGCACCCACCGGTCCCCACCCGGCTCCTCTTGCACCGGTTCGATCGTCGTTGCGTCCGGTTGTGCTGCCATCGCGTCTGGTCTGCCCACCCTCGTCTTAGGCACTCGTCCGGTCGTACACCGGGTAGTTCTCCCGCTCACCGAGTCCCCGCAGGGGGTAATCCTTTCGCAGTGGGTGACTGCCGAAGCCCTCCCACGTCATGATCCGCCGCAGGTCCGGGTGGCCCGCGAAGCGGATGCCGAACAGATCGTAAACCTCCCGCTCCGGCCAGTCGGCACCCTTCCAGATGCCCGTCATGCTGGGCACCTCCGGATCCGGGTCGTTGACAAAGCACTTGACCCACAACCGTCGGTTGTGCCGGAGCGACAACAACGAATACGTCACGCCGAATCGGTCGGTCGCATTCGGGTAGTTCAAATAATCCACGCAGGTTACGTCCACCAGCATGTCAAAACCGCACTCGGGATCGTCATGCAGAAACCGCATGACCTCGACCAGCCGATCGGCCGGTACACGGACGACGACCTGCCCGCGGGGCTTGCCGTCGCCGGCGACCGATTCGGACGGGGCAAAATCAATGTCGCCGAACCGCGCCCGGAGGCGTTCAACAGCTACCGGCCAATCGGGTTGTGAATTCGTTTCTGCCAAGCCTCGCTCCACGTCGGGCGGGTTCTACCCGGCACAATTTTGGATTTTAGATTTGGATTTTAGATCGGTGTTGAGCCAACACGCAGGGATCCAAAATCTAAAATCGAAAATCCAAAATCGCCTCACACCGTCAGCCTCAATCCCTTCCGATCCACGCTCCGCGTCACGCCCTCCTGCTCGACGATCCGCTGGATGGCCATGATCCCCTCCAGCAACTGCTCGGGTCGGGGCGGACAACCGGGGACGTAGACATCGACCGGGACGAACTGGTCGATCCCCTGGACGACCGCATACGTATTGAAAACGCCGCCGCTGCTGGCGCACGCGCCCATCGAGATGACCCACTTCGGCTCGCACATCTGGATGTAGATCCGCTGGAGGATGGGCATCAGTTTGATGGGCACGCGCCCCGCGCAGATCAGCAGGTCGCTTTGACGGGGGCTGAAGCGCATCGCCTCGGCACCAAAACGGGCCACATCGAATCGACTGGCCGCCGTGGCCATCAGCTCGATCGCGCAGCACGCCGTTCCAAACGGCATCGGCCACAGGGAGTACCGCCGGGCCCAGTTCACCCCGTACCGGCGGATCATCTGAACGACCCGCTCGAACCGCGTCGTGGCGGCAAAGGCGTGGGCGCTCGTCACCGAAACCGGTTCGGCCTGGGCGGTGGCGTTGGTCAATCCCATCGGAACGCCCCCCGGCGCCATGCGTACACGTATCCCACCATCAAGATGCCCACGAAGAGGACCATCTCGACCAGCAGGAAGGCCTTCGTCACGCCCAGGGCGTCCTCCTGACCGGACCCCGCGCGGAACAGCAGGGGCGCGTAAGGCCAGAGGAAGATCACCTCCACGTCGAACAGCAGAAACAGCATCGCCACCAAGAAGAAACGAACACGGAACCGCCTACGGGCGTCCCCCGTCGGGTCGATCCCCGACTCGTAAGGGATGTGCTTGGTCGGACCGTACCGCCGGGGGCCCAGGATGGCCGAGGCGACGAGGATGAACCCGGCCATTCCCGCCGCCACGACAAGCAAAATCAAGATCGGCCCGTAACCCGGTGAGGTCATGATCACCCTGTCCCCCTTCCACTCCGTTCGGACGGCTTGGGGGCACCTGGCCACCAAAAAGAATCTGGAGTTTAGCGGGGTACCCGGCGGAATCAAGACAAAACTACCGCTCGCCGGCTCGGGGGAACCGATGGGGCCTGGTGAACACCCCTCCGTATGATCCGGCCCAACGGTGCATGGCGATCAGGACGGGTGCTCGTCCGGTGATGAAGGGAACGGGGTCTGCCGGGCGTCGGAGCTCGTGGTCCGATTTTGTGCGTCCGATGGGACATCGGTCGCATCGAAGGGGGATCTCGACGTTGGATGACTCGTCATGTCGTCCGCACCGTCAGGCACCTCTTCGGCCGCCGGCCACCCTTGATCCACCCAATCGGGTGGGAGTTCGGGCACCGAGGGCATCTCGCCGAGGTCGTCCTCCAGGTCGGCGGACTCCGGTGGTGGACCTTCTTCGACGAGTTCCTCAGCGGTCGGGGCACCCGCTCCCTCGCCCCGCTCGATGGCGGACACGGTGGAGGCGAAAAACGACTCGCCCGGCGACGGTTCCTCGATCGGCGTCGCATCGAGCAGAAAGAGGTAAATCGGGCCGAAGGGCACCTCCTGTTCGACCCGAATCCGACGCTGCCGCACCAACTCCAGGAGGGCCAGAAACAACCCAATGCACTCGCTGCGTGTCCGTCCCTCGAAGACGCGGATGAACACCAGCGCACCGCCCTCCCGCTGCAACCGGTCCACAATGTCGGCGGCGTGCAGGGCTACGGGCGTGTCGTCGTAAACCACCTCGTGTGGCGCCAACCGGCCCGTCTTGGCCATCATCTCACGAAAGGCCTCCACGAGGTCCCACAGGTTCAGCGCATCGAGGTCGAGGTGTCCCGCATCGTCCCGGGACAGGCCCGACGGTTGACGCGGAAACCGCAGCGATTGCTCCTGCGCGGCGGCGTAAAGCTGGTCGGCGGCGTCCTTGAATCGTTTGTACTCCAAGAGCTGCCGGACCAGCTCCAATCGGGGGTCGATCATCTCCTGGTCGCTCTCGACCGGTGGTTGCGGTAGGAGCATGCGGGACTTGATCTCCATCAGCGTGGCGGCGAGCACCAGGAATTCTCCCGCGGCGCTCGGGTCGATCTGCCGCAGCAGCTCGACATACGCCAGGTATTGGTCGGTGATCCTGGCGATGGGGATGTCGTAGATGTCCACCTCCTCGCGCCGGATGAGATAGAGCAGCAGATCCAACGGGCCGTTGTAAATGTCAAGTTGGACGCGATAGTCGTCACTCATGGGAAACGTCGAAACGTCAACGCGTCAACACGTCAACACCCCGAACGGTCGAACGACAAAACGGTGCCGGACCGTGTCGATCCGCAAGAACTCGACCCGTCGACATCTGCCAACCTGTACCGTTCATCCCTCATGCCGCCCCCCCCAAAAAAAACGCCCGTTGGCCGCAACCAAGAGATACGCGCCCCCTGCGCACCTGTTTGGGCGTAAGGAACTAGATCCCGCCGTTTCTCGTCCCGTCGCCTTCATGCCTTTCCCGTGCGGCTCGTCAGAATGCCAGTGGCCTTGCGGACGTCGTCCATGACCTCTGCCGCCACCGCGCGGGCGCGACGCCCCCCCTCGGTCAAGACCTCTTCCACATGGTCACGGTTCTTGTTCAATTCATCATACCTGGCCCGGGCGGGTCCCAACCGCTCCATGAACAGCTCGAACAGTCGCTTCTTCGCTTCTCCGTAGCCCGTCCCGCCGCGGCGGTAGCGATCCTCCCACTCGGCGCGCTCCGCGGGGTCTGCAAACAGTCGCAGCAGGGCCATCACGTTGCAGCGGCCGGGGTCTTTCGGGGCCTCCACCGGCGTCGAATCGGTCACGATCGACATCACGTTCTTGCGGACCTCCTTGTCCGGGACGAACAGTTCGATGGCATTGTCGTAGCTCTTGGACATCTTTCGGCCGTCGATTCCCGGAACGACAGCGACCTCCTCTCGGATGAGCGGCTCGGGGCGGACGAGGATGTCCCCGTAGATCTGGTTGAACTTGCCCTGGATATCCTGAGCGACCTCGACGTGCTGCTTCTGATCCTGACCGACCGGAACGAGCCGGCTGCGATAGATCAAGATGTCCGCCGCCTGAAGGACGGGGTAGGTGAACAACCCGGTGTTGGGGGCCAGCCCCTGGGCGACCTTGTCCTTGTACGCATGGCACCGCTGCAAAAGCGCCATCGGCGTGACGCAGTTCAGGATCCACGCCAGCTCGGTCACCTCCGGCACGTCCGACTGGCGGAAGAAGACCGTCCGCTTCGGATCAAGCCCCAGGGCCAGATACCCCATCGCGACCTCCATCGTCAACTCCGCCATCGCCCGCGGGTCCGTCAGGCTGGTCAGGGCATGGTAGTTTGCGATGAAGTAGAAGCACTCGTGCTCGGCCTGCAGCTCGATTTGGGGCCGCATCGCCCCGAAGTAGTTGCCCAGGTGCAGTTTCCCCGACGGTTGGATGCCCGACAGCACACGCATGGTTCGTTGGACTCCTTCGTTTCCTCGACGCGCCCCGTCGCCTTGCTCTCCTCAACCCGTTTTCAATGAAGCACCGTTACCGTAGCACGGGCGTCTCGCCCGTGATTGTTCATGGGCAAGGTGCCCATGCCCCATCCACAGACATCGCAGGTCGGGTCGGCCGACCCGACCTACCGGGTTAGAGCCCCGCCACATACGTCAACACGACCTGCACCGGGTAGCGAATCACCGCACTCAAGGGGCTGATCCGACCCCGCGTCAGAAACGGGAGCAGGACCAAAGCCAGAATAACATAGTTCCCATACGGCGCCGTCTGATCGAGCGAGCGTCGGTTGGCTGGCCCCAAGAAGAATCGGACCACGTGAAATCCATCCAGGGGAAAGACGGGGAGCATGTTGAAGACAGCCAACCCGCAGTTCACCAGAACTCCCACGTAGGCCATGGTGACCAGGATCACCCGGGCTTCGCGGCCGAGGGTTCCGCCAAACAGGTCCTGTTGGACAAGCATCCGGAGCAGCAGGGCAAACGCCACCGCCTGGATGACATTGCTGACGGGTCCGGCCGCCGAGACGATCATCTCGTCCCGAAGGGGGCGGCGGAAGTTGTAGGGATTCACGGGCACGGGCTTGGCCCACCCGATCGGCCCGAACATGATGCAGATCGTCCCGATGAGGTCCAGATGCGCCAGCGGGTTCAGCGTGCAACGCCCCGCCCGCAGCGCCGTCGGGTCCCCCATGCGATAGGCCACGTAGGCATGCGAGAACTCATGCACGGTCAGCGCGAGCAACACGACGGGCATCCGGATGAGCAGTTCGGTCGGCTCGATCAATGCTGGTTTCGCTCCACCGGGGAAAGCGAGACGGTTCGCACGCAGCGGATCGGTGGTTTGCGCGCCTCCAACTCCTCCAGAACCGACGGGGGCGGGGGATCGTCGATCTTCAGGACGATCAGCGCGGTCTCCTTCTGCCGGGAGACGGTCATGTCGGCGATGTTGACGCGCTGGTTTCCCATCAGGGTGCCCACCAGGCCGATCACGCCCGGCTGGTCGTCGTTGCGGATGATGATCATGTGCCCCTCGGGCACCATGTCCATCCGGTACCCGTCGATGGCCAGCACGCGCGGCAAGTTGTCCACGAACACCGTCCCCTCGATGCTGTGGAGTTCGGCGCCGGATCGGACGGCGAGCGTGATGTTGTCCGTGAAGTCCTCGCCCTTCCGAACACTGGTCAGGCGGACCTTGATGCCCCGATCGGCGGCGATGGTCTCGGCGTTGATCAGGTTGATCGCCGTCCCGAGATGGGGGCGCAGCAACTCCGTGAGGAGGTGGCGACCGAGGGTGGCCGCCAACGGTTCGAGCGACGCTCCGTTGATGGTGATGTTCACGTCGCCGACGCCCGCCGTGCACATCCGCGACAGGATCGCACTCATCCGACGGGTCAGGTCCACATAGATCCGGTCGCGGTGACTGATGGGCGTCCGAAGTCCCGTGACGTTCACCGCGGCGTGAATGTGTCCGTTGAGCAGGTAGTCGAGCATCAGCTCAACGGCTTCGACGCTGACGGCCGACTGGGCCTCGCGCGTGCTGGCACCCAGGTGCGGGGTGCAGAGGACCTGCTCCAGACCCACCAGGGGATTCTCGGTCGGGGGTTCGGAGCTGAAGACGTCCACCGCGGCGCCGGCCACCCTCCCTTCGACGATCGCGGCCGCCAGCGCCGCCTCATCCACGAGCTCGCCCCGCGCACAGTTGATGATGCGGATGCCGGGTTTGGCCTTGTCCAACACGGCCCGGTTGATCATGCCGCGCGTCTGGTCCGACAGCACGGCGTGAAGGGTCAGGTAGTCGCTTACCGCCACAAGCTCCTCGATCGCGCCCACCAGTTTGACCCGACCTTCCAGCGCCGTCTCGCTCTGGTAGAAGGGGTCGTACGCCAGAACGTTCATGTTGAACCCCAGCGCCCGGGCCGCCACGGCGCGACCGATCCGGCCGAGCCCAACCACGCCCAGGGT
>Ga0129299_1002354_pt1 | contig 12557 bp, 7 predicted proteins | sample ConPoolayeCmetaG_FD_94477 | JGI IMG/M metagenome (GOLD analysis project Ga0129299, IMG submission 94477) | Hot spring microbial mat communities from California, USA to study Microbial Dark Matter (Phase II) - Cone Pool mat layer C metaG ... | reverse complement strand
TGTTTCTCAATAGCGACGGGGCGCACGCAAGGAGCGGCAGATGACATCTGGTCCAGTTGAGGTCATGAGCATCGACGAGCTGGCGGAGTACCTGAAGATCTCCCGGTCCACGCTCTACAAACTCGCCCAGGAGGGCGGACTGCCCGGCCAGAAGGTCGGCAGGCGCTGGCGGTTCCACAAGGGCGCGATAGACGACTGGCTCCGACAGCACCCCGAGCACCTGGAAGACAAGCGGGAGGCCAGAGAATGACGGGCACGCGGCCTGACATTACCGCCAAGCAGGTGAATCTCCTTATCCGGGAGGACCGAGACCACGTGGAATTCCGGGAGGTAGTGGGATGACGCGCGACTTCCCCATCGGCCAGCGCGTCAACCTGCCGGGCCACTTCCCCGAGCCGGTCGTGCTGGAGTCCGTGCGCTCCATCGGCGCGGGCTACGAGTGTCGCGTTCGCTTGGCCGATGGGACGCCGGATGAGGCCATCCTTTCCCTCGACGAGGCCAATACGGTTTTCGGACAAACGGTGCAGGTCTGCGCAAACGCCCCAACAGCGGACCCAGAAAGGATCCGCCTCCTCATCGAATCCGCCCGCATCCGCCTGGCCTATGCCCATGACCGGCAGTTCGCTGTAAGTCTTTCCGGCATCCGAACGCTGCCTCACCAGATCGAGGCGGTCTATCTCAAGATGCTCCCCCAGCCGCGCTTGCGGTTCCTTTTGGCGGACGACCCCGGCGCGGGCAAGACCATCATGGCCGGGCTGCTCATCAAGGAACTCAAGCTCCGCCAGGCCATCGAGCGCGTCCTTATCCTCTGCCCCGCGCCGCTCACCATCCAGTGGCAAGACGAGCTCCTGCGCTGGTTCGGCGAGCCGTTCGACATCATCTTTTCGGCAGTGGACCAGCAGCAACTGGCGAACCCTTGGCAGCGATGCAACCAGGTGATCGCCTCCCTCGACTATGCGAAGCAGGACGATGTCCGCGAGCGCGTCTGGCAGCAACGCTGGGACCTGCTGGTCATCGACGAGGCCCACAAGTGCAGCGCATACACCAAGCACTCCGCTTCCCGCGGCGATGAGGTCGAGAAAACCAAGCGGTATCAACTTGCCGAGCGGCTTGCCGCCCTTGCGGACCACGTGCTCCTGCTGACGGCCACCCCGCACCACGGGGATGACGACCGCTTCGCACATTTCATTCGCCTCCTGGACCACGACCTCTTTCCCGAACCGCATCGGCTTGCGGAGAGAGCTGGCGAAATCCGGCGCGACATACTTCGGCTCGGCCCCGACTGCCCCTGGGCGCTGCGTCGCCTGAAGGAGGACCTGAAGGACATTCACGGCTACCGTCTTTTCCCGGATCGCCACGCGCACACCGTCACCTTCAAACTGCACCGGGAGGAGTACGACCTCTACAAGGCGGTCACGGCCTTCATCAACCGCTTTCTGCCCCAGGCGAGCGGCCGCAAGAAGGCGAGCGTCGCCCTGGCGCGAACGGTTCTTCAGCGGCGCCTGGCCAGTTCCACCTTTGCGATCTGCGAGTCCATCCGGCGGCGAATGGAGCGACAGGAAGACCTGCTCAAGGAACTTGAGGAGCTTACCCCGGCCCAGAGCGCCCGGTGCCTCGCACAGTTACAGGGCCAGTTGGCTGACGCCGAACAGGACGAGGACGACCTTGACGACGACACCCGCGACCGCCTAGTGGACGAGGTCACGGCAGCCGTGGAACTCGACCAGTTGCGTGCGGAAATCGCCGCCCTCCGCGATCTCCTGGCCCAGGCCCGCCGTGTGCGCGAACACGCCACGGATTCCAAACTAAGCGCGTTGAAGGAATGCCTCGAGAAAGCGGAATTCCGCGAACTTCACGACGGACGCGGCAAACTCCTGATCTTTACCGAGCACCGCGATACGCTCACCTACCTTTGCGAGCACCTCCAGCGGTGGGGTTACTCCACCTGCCATATCCACGGCGGCATGAACCCGCATGACCGAAAGCGCGCTCAGGAACAGTTCCGCACCGCAGCGCAGGTCTGCGTGGCCACCGAGGCCGCGGGCGAAGGCATCAATCTCCAGTTCTGCCACCTGATGATCAACTATGATCTGCCCTGGAACCCAACCCGCCTCGAACAACGCCTGGGCCGCATTCACCGCATCGGCCAGGAACGCGAGTGCCACGTTTTCAACTTTGTGGCCAGCGATTCCGAGGAAGGCCAGCCTATCATCGAGGGCCGCATTCTCCAGCGGCTTTTGGAGAAAATAAACACTATGCGCGAGGTTCTCGCCGACCGCGTCTTCGATGTGATCGGCGAGATCCTCTCCCTCAATGATGTGAACCTTCCGGAAATGCTTCGCGAGGTCGCCCACGACCCCCGTCGGCTCGACGAGTACCTCGACCGTATCGAACGCATTGACCCGCAGAAGCTGCGCCGCTACGAGGAAGCCACTGGTATAGCCCTGGCACGGGCCAACGTGGATTTCTCCGGCTTCCAGCGTTCCAACGCCGAGGCCGAAGAGCGACGCCTCATGCCGAAGTATGTCGAGCGCCACTTCCTTGAGGCCGCAAAGACCGTGGGCCTGAAGGCCGAGCCGCGAGCGGATGGCCTTTGGCGTGTCGAGCACGTCCTGGCCGATCTGCGGTCGGACCGCCTGGCTGCCGTCCGCCGTCTTGGCAAGTCGGAGGAGTCCTACCGCAAGGTGACCTTCCTTAAGGAGCACCTCGACCAGGACCAGCACCTCGACGCCGTTCTCCTCGGTCCGGGCCACCCTCTCTATGCCGCCGTGGATGAACGGCTGAACGAAGAACTGGCCGGAATTGTCGGCGGCGTTGCCGTTTACGTGGACCCTCTGGCTGAAGCCCTCTATCGCCTCCACTTCTTCGAGATGGCCATCCGCGGTCAGAAGACCACAGGAGAACCCGATACGCTGTTTGCCGAACTCGTGGCCGTGCGTGAAGACCCGCAGGCTCCGGCCTCCGAGCGGTTCTGTGTCGTGCCGGCCGATAGTCTACTCGATCTGCCTGGGCACCCCGCGCCGCCTGCGGAAGTCGAACCGATCGACCCGACCCCCGCCTGCGACTTCCTGAAGAGCACCTACCAAATGGATGCGCGGCATCGGTGTCAAAAAGACCGCGAGCGTTTCGTCGCCGTCTGCCGGGACTACCTCTTACGCTCATTTGACGCCCGCATACGCGCCGCCCAGGACCGAGTGATGAGCCTCCGGGCGCGTGAAGCCACCTCGCCGGAGGTCGCTTTAGCGCGCCAGCGCGCCGAGAACGACCTGGCGGACCTGGAGCGGACCCGCAAGGAGCGCATGGAAGGGCTGGAGCGGCTGAAACTTGCCCGGCACGGCCCGGTTCGCCACATCGCTACCGCCATCGTCATGCCGCCGGGCGCGGACGTGGCCGCCGAACTTGCAGAGGCACTCGACCCAGAGATTCGCCGCCGCTCGGAGATAGCCGCCGAGGACATTGTGGTCGCCTATGAGCAGTCACGGGGCTGGGAGTGCCAGCGCGTCGGGCACCTCAAGATCGGCTTCGACATCCGCAGCCTCGGCCCGCCCGACCCGCAGACCGGCTACCGCGACCCGGTCCATGGCATCCGCCGCATCGAGGTCAAGGGGCGCGCGTGCGGCCAGCCCATTCGCCTTACCGCCAACGAGTGGTACAAGGCCGCGCAACTCGGCGACACGTACTGGCTCTACGTCGTGTGGGACCCGCTCAACAACCCCAGCCGGGAGCCTCTGCGCATCCAGAACCCGGTCAAACACCTCGACCACGCCAAGCGCGAGGTCGTGGCCGCGCGGTACTACGACATCCCGGCGGAAGCCATCGAGGCCTGCCCGAAGGAGTAAGACGATGCCCGCAATTGACAACTTTCGCAATGTCATCCACCGGGCCGAAGCAATGGTGGCTCTGCACAAAACGCTCTGTCCCCGTGGCAAGCCCAGGGCAGAACACGCTGACCTGTTGCGGGCGGCAGTGGTGACAGCCGTATCCGGGATGGACGGGTACTTCCACGAGAGGATTCCAGAGAGCATTGCCCGTTTCGTGCGTGCCAAGAAGGGCAGGAACCTTCCGGGGAGGCTTGTGCAGCTGATCAAGGAAGCGGCTACACATGACAGGCTGATTGAAGTTCTATTCGAGGAAAGGCCACTGTCCCACATCGCTACGATGGTGCGCAAGTCGATGGCGGACCGCACCTATCAGGATGCGGGAAAGATTGAAGATGCGATCAAGATACTCGGCGTTGAAGACCTCTGGTTCAAGATGGCCCAGAAACTGAAGGTATCAAAAGATAAGGCCAAGACGCATATTCAGTCCTACGTCCAGCGGCGGCATCAGATCGTTCACCGCGGGGATTTCGGGCAAACCAAGAGGACCAAAAACCAGTTGAAGCCCATGGCACGCCCCTATGCCGACAATTGTGTCCGCGAGATCGGGCGCTTCGTAGAAGCAATCGACAGCATCGTTGAAACGGGCCTGGCATCGCTGGAGCAGAAGGCATGAAAGACGACCGCAGACTGATTGAAGACCATCTGCCCATCGAGGCCATCAGCAAGGAGGCCTCGCGGGAGAAGTCCGTCCGCAAGGGACATATCTCGACGCTGCACCTGTGGTGGGCGCGGCGGCCGCTGGTGGCGTGTCGCGCGGCGGTGTATGGGGCGCTCGTCCCGGCGTCGCAGTTCGTGCCGGCCAACGGCCCGGACAACAAGAAGCAGTCGCTCGGCCGGGCCAACGCCGCCAAGTTCGTCACGGAACTTTGCAAGTACCCGGGCAATCCCAACACCATCAAGAAGGCGCAGGAGCATATCCTCGACGCCCACGCGGTTCGGCTGACAGCAGAGTTGGACGAAGCCGGAAGGACGGGTCAGTGGCCCGCGTGGGTGGACGAGTTCAAGTGGCCCAAGGACAAGGCGAAGGTCACGCGGGCGGACATCGAGGCAGGCCGCGCGCCCCGCCCGCGCGTCCTCGACATGTTCGCCGGCGGTGGCTCAATCCCGCTGGAGGCCCTGCGCCTCGGATGCGAGGCCTACGCCCTGGACCTCAACCCCGTCGCCTACATCATCCTCCTTTGCACGCTGGTCTATCCGCAGAAATACGGCAAGCCCGACCCGACGGCGCGCGGCATGACCGGCCCGAAGAACGCCAAGGGCGAAACTACATGGGGCGGCCTGGCCGAGGAGGTGCGCTACTGGGGCAACTGGGTCCTGGAGCGCGTCCGCCGTGAGATCGGCGACCTCTACCCGCCCATTCCCGACCCCGACTATAAGGGGAAGCGCCCGGAGATCGAGTTCGACCGCAAGACCGGCCGATGGGTGGCCAAGGGCAAGGGCGAAGGCAAGAAGAACAATCTACTCGGCGAGGAGTACGACGAGGCCGACCTGCCTGCGCCGCGGGCGTCGCGGCAGGCAGGCGTGCCGCCAGGGTATCTAACGCCCGTGGCCTACCTCTGGACCCGGACGGTCAAGTGCAAGAACCCCGCCTGCGGGGCAACCGTACCGCTGGTCCGCCAGACCTGGCTGTGCAAGAAGAAGGGTCGCTACGTTGCCCTGAAGATGGTCGCGCCGAAGGGCCAGAAGCAGGTTCGCTTTGAGGTGGTTGAGTCGCGCTCCGAGAAGGGCCTCGGCTTCGACCCCGCCGGGTTCTCCTCCGCAGGCAATGCAACGTGCCCCTTCTGCGGTACTGTAGCAGACAGCGACTATGTTATGTCGCAAGGACGCTCCGGGTGTCGCGGCGAGCAGTTGATGTGTATGGTTTGCAAAAGGGCTGGACGTTCCGGCAAGGTGTACCTGTCACACGCCTTGGCCCATAGGAGCGAGGAACACGAGGATATTCTTGCCCGGATTCAAAGCATTCACCAGAACGCAGGGATTGCCGTTCCCGAAGAGAAAATTGGCCATATTAGGCCATCCCCGAATGCAAGAGGGCTCTCACCGGTTACCAGGCATGGTTTCGCCTCGTTTGTAGATCTATTCACAATGCGACAACTGCTCTGTCTCCTTACTTTCGCGAGGACGCTCGGACAGCTTCCAATGGATGGTGATCCTGCCCAGCAAAGGGCAGTCCAGGCATGTCTTGCTTTGGTCTTGAACCGTGTAGCCGACTACTGCTCGAATTTCTGCCAGTGGCGTAACAATCTCGAAACTGTCGGTCATACTTTCTCCCGTCACGCCTTGGCGATGCTGTGGGACTTTGCGGAAGGGAGCCCTCTGTTTGGGGCCTCGGGTACATGGGCCGGTATGCTTGACCAAACATCGGAGACTCTGTCAACGCTGGAGGGTGAATTCGCCTACCCGGCAACTGTTGAACGGGGCAGCGCCTTCGCTCTCCCTTGGAAGACGTCAATGTTAGACGCAGTAGTGACCGATCCTCCATACTATGACAACATCCCCTATGCGGACGTGTCGGACTTTTTCTACGTTTGGCTCAAGAGGTCTATTGGTCAAGCATTGCCTGAGCATTTTTCCTCACTACTAACCCCAAAGAAGAACGAGGCAACGGCTCTAGCAGCGAGGCATGGTGGCGACTTCCAGAAGGCGACCGAGGAGTACGAAAGCATGATGCTGTCTTCATTCTGTGAGGCTCATCGCGTTCTGAAGACCGAAGGAACTCTGGCGATTGTGTACGCACACAAGACGACTCTCGGCTGGGCTACGCTCCTCAATGCCATCCGCAAAGCTGGTTTTATCGTTACAGAGGCGTGGCCCTTCGACACGGAAATGGGGGTGCGACTTATCGCGCACGACACCGCTGCCCTTGCCTCAAGCATCTTTCTTGTCGCCCGCAAGCGCGAAGCGGACGCTGGCATTGGTGCCTATGAAGGCGACGTGCGACCGGAGTTGGAGCGGATCGTCCGCGAGCGGGTCGAGACCTTGTGGGAGCAGGGTATTACCGGGGCGGACCTGGTCATTGCCTGCGTCGGCGCGGGCTTGCGGGCCTTCACGCGCTACGAGCGGGTCAAGTACGCCAACGGCGAAGAGGTCCCGGCCGAGCGGTTCTTGGCCGAGGTCGAGACGGTCGTCCTGGAGACCATCCTGCACCGCCTCTCGAAGGAGGTCGGCGGGAACGGGAATCGGCAGACGAGCCTTGCTGGCGTGGACCCGGCCACGCGGTTCTACATCCTCTGGCGCTACACCTACCGCTGGACCGAACTCGACGCGGGCGAGGCCATCGTCTTCGCCAACGGCACGCACGTCGAACTCGACGGCCCGGGGTCGCTCTCCTACGGCTCGCGGGCGCTCATCGAGAAGAAGAAAGGCAAGTACCGGCTCCTCGACTTCAAGGACCGGGGCGAGGATGAGAAACTCGGCCTGCCTGATGACGGCCAGCCCGCCCCGCTCATCGATGCCCTGCACCGGACGCTCTGGCTGATGGAGAACCGGCCGCGGGCGCTGGCGGAGTTCCTGCGCGAGAGCCGGGTCAACCGGGAGCAGATGCGCTTGGTGGCCCAGGCCCTGGCCGGGCCGGCCCTCAAGGGCAGCGAGGTCGCGGACGTCTCGCCCACGAGCGAGTTGGCGGCGCTGTCGAAACTCACCACCAACTGGCGGGCCGTGGTGGAGGATGCGGCGCTGACGCCCCTGGAGCGCGAGGCGCGCCGGACCGGTCAGATGACACTCGAATTCGACAAGGAGCAAGGCACATGAGCGCTGCGATAAAGCCCTGGCTGGAAGTCGTCACGCTGCACCCAGACGTCCTTTCGGAGGAGTTCTCCGAGGACATCTTCGCCCTGGACCTGGGGCCGCTGGCCGACGGTAACCCGAACGTGCCCGCGGTGTACCGCGATCCGGAACACTTCTTCCGGGCCTCGTACCTCACGAGCGGCCTTAAGTCGCTGCTGAAGGATGTGCTTTCGCGGCTGGAGGGCGGCACGGGCAACCGCGTCTTGAAACTCATCACGCCCTTCGGCGGTGGCAAGAGCCACACGCTGGCGGCGCTATACCATGCGGCGCGGCGGCGCGACGCCCTGGATGTCATCCCGGAGGGCAAGGACCTGCCCCGGCCGCCGGCCGGCCGCATCGCGGTGTTCGACGGGCAGTTTTTCGACGCGACCAACGGCAAGAAGATGCCTGCCTGCGCCGGGGCTTCGGCAGGCAGGCCGGGCACGGACGAGCACGCGCGGACGATGTGGGGCTGGATCGCGTTCTCGCTCGGCGGCAAGGCGGGTTACGACTTGCTGCGCGAGCAGGACCGCAGCCGCGTGGCCCCCGGCGGCGACGAGATTCTGGAACTTCTCAAGGACGGGCCGAACCTCATCCTTCTGGACGAGGTGCTGAACTACCTCATCAGCGCGGGCGGCGTCAAGGTCGAGAAGACGACGCTCCGTGACGAGACGCTGACGTTCCTCCAGCGGCTGACGGTGGCCGTGGGCAACACAAAGAACACGGCGCTGGTGTTCTCGCTTCAGTCCAGCAAGCGCGAGAGCCTGGAGTACGTGAACCTGCTCCAGACCGTGGACCACCTGGCCGCCCGTAAGGACCAGCGCCGCGAGCCGGTCGAGGGGAACGAGATTCTCTCGGTCATTCAGCGCCGACTGCTGGGCAGGATCCCGAGCAGCGAGGAGGCCTCGCCCGCCGCAACGGCCTACCAGGAGGTCTTCACACAGATGCGCCGGGCCTACGCTCAGAGCGCGGCCGAGGCCAAGCTGGCCGAGGAGGAGGGGCTGGCGTTCCGGGACCGGGTGCGGTCGGCGTATCCGTTCCACCCGGCGCTGATTGACCTGATGCGCGAGCGTTGGGCGGCGATTCCCGACTTCCAGCGGACGCGCGGGGCGCTGCGGTTCCTGGCGGCGTGCCTGCGGGCGACGCACCGCGAGGCCCGCAGCCGGACGGTGCTCGGCCCGGGCGACGTGCCCATGCACGACGCCGAGGTGCGGCTGGCGTTCTTCAAGGAGGTTGGCCAGCAGGCGGACTTTCAGGCCGTTTTGGAGCACGACCTGGTCGGGGCGAACGCCCGGGCGCGTCGGATAGATGAACGCCGGGCCAAAGAGACGCCCGCCGAGGCGGGCAAGCGCCCGGCCACGCGGCTGGCAACGGCGATTCTGATGTACTCGTTCGGCGGCCTGCGGCGAGAGGAGGCCAAGGAGATTCTGCCGCCGGGCATCTCAGAACAGGAACTCCTCTCGGTGTGCGTTGGGCCGGACCTGGACAGCACGACGGCGCTGGCGTGCCTGAAGGAACTGAAGGAACAGTGCCTCTACCTGCACTACGACGGCGTGCGGTACTGCTTCAAGAAGGACCCGAACGTCACGCTCCTGGTGGAGCAGGAGGCGGACTCGGTTGCCCGCGACGAGGGCCGGGTGCGCCAGAAGATCAAGGAGATGCTGGAGGGACGGTTGGCGGGGCATCCTGAGGCCATCGTGTGGCCGGAAAAGAGCACCGACGTGCCGCACGACGACCCGCGGTTCCTGGTGGCCTACATGCCGCTGGAGTTTGGCGGCAAGCCGAAGTCCTGGCATGAGGCGAAGGCGAAGGAGTTCTTCGAGAAGTACGGCGACCGGCCGCGGAAGTTCCGCAACGGTCTGGGGCTGGCAATCCCGTCCGACGACCAGATTGAGGTGCTGCGGCGGTCGGTGCGGTATCTCCTGGCCATCGAACAGGTGAAGGCCAAGGCCCGGCAACTCAACCTGACCGACGAGCAGAAGAGCCAGCTCAGGGAACGGGAATCGACCGAGAAGGCGGCGGCGGAGTCGGCACTGCTGCGGCTCTACATGGAGGTCTGGCTGCCCCGCGCGGAGGCCGGCGGCATCGTCATCGACACGGTGGCCGTGGGCGGCAGGCCGCTCCAGACGACGCTCAACGACAAGAAGGAAGCGGCGGTCCACGAGCGCATCATGGAACTGATCACGGTAGTGAACAAACGCGTGTTCAGCAGTGTCGCTCCCACGAAGATCGTCGAGCTCTTCAAGCTGGGCGAAGGCGAGCCGCCGCGCCTCGGCATTCGGCTTTCAGAAGTGGTCGAGGGGTTCTACTCGTTCCTGGGCTTCACGCGGCTCACGTCCCAGGACGTGGTGCGCAAGGCCATCGCCCGGGGCGCTCGAGAGGGCATCGTGGGGTACTGCTCCGGCGCTGCACCGGAACTGGGCGACGACGGCAAGTTCAAGGTGGCGCTGGAGCGGGTTCGGCTGGGCATTGGCGTGGCCGACGACGAGATTGACCTGGACACCGGCTTCATCATGCTGCCGCAGGCCGTGCCGCAAGCTGCGCCGGTGACGCCGCCAGGACCTGTTCCACCCGGCCCTGGACCCGGGCCAACACCACCAGGTCCCGGACCCGTTCCGCCAGGCCCCACACCGCCAGGACCGACACCGCCCGTAGAGACCGAGAAGGTCGTTCAGATTTCCTTCTCTGCCGACCGCAACGCGCTCTTCACGGCGTGGAATGCCGCGGCGAACCTGGCAGACATGGCCGGGAAGGTCAACGTTACGCTCCGCGCCGAGTCCGCGGTGGGCTTCGACAAGAGCAAGCTCCAGAACGGCGTCATGGAGCCGTTGCGAGAGGCGGACCTGATCGAGTAAGGACTCACACATGGCGAAGGAACAGAGCTTCTTCGAGGAAAGCAAGGAGCAGTCGCGGGTTAAGTCCGCGATTGTCGCCAAGTACTTCGACGCTTGGGCGCAGGTAATGATTGCCACACAGAACCGTTATTGCCAGAACCACGACAACAGGATTGCCTACATCGACCTGTTTGCAGGACCTGGACGCTACGCAGACGGAACCAAGTCGACTCCGCTGCTGGTTCTGGAGAAGGCCATCGGCCACGATGTAATGCGCCACAGACTCGTGGCGATCTTCAACGACAAGGATGAGAAGAACACCAACTCTCTCCAAGAGGCCATAGACGCGTTGCCTGGAGTTGACAGGTTGAAGTATCGACCGCAGGTGTCAACGCATGAGGTGGGCGAAGAAATCGTGAAGATGTTCGAGCAGATGAAGCTGGTGCCTACCTTGTTCTTCGTAGACCCTTGGGGATACAAAGGCCTGTCCCTGCAGCTAGTGAACTCGGTCCTGAAGGACTGGGGATGCGACTGCGTATTCTTCTTCAACTACAACCGCATCAACATGGGCCTCAACAACGAGGCGGTCCGCGAGCACATGAACGCCCTCTTCGGCCATCAGCGTGCCGACGACCTGAGGAGGCGCCTCGCCCCCCTCCCTCCTCCCGAGCGAGAGCTCTTGATAGTTGAAGAGCTGTGTTCAGCCTTGCGGTCGCTCGGGCCGCGGTATGTCCTACCGTTCCGGTTTAAGGACGACCGCGGCGTCAGGACCAGCCATCATCTGATCTTTGTCAGCAAGGGGTTCAAGGGCTACGAGATCATGAAGGAGATTATGGCCAAGGAGTGCTCCACCAGAGAGCAGGGGGTGCCCTCTTTCGAGTACAACCCTGTGGACGCGCGGTTAGCCGGTCGTCAACAACTTCTCTTTCAACTCTCGCGCCCGCTTGACGATCTCGGCAATATGCTTCTCACCGAGTTCGCCGGGCAGACCATCACCATGCACCGTATCTACGAACAGCACAATGTCGACCGCCCGTACATCAAGAAGAACTACAAGGGGGTTCTGTTGAATCTCGAGGCCGCTGGCAGGATTACGGCCAGCCCACATCGAAAGGGCACATTTGGGGATACGGTGCGCGTCACTTTCCCGCCGACCAGGAACACCGAGGCGGACAATGGGAGCTAAGTCTGCCATAGAGTGGACGGAGTCCACGTGGAACCCGGTGACCGGCTGCACCAAGATCAGTCCGGGATGCAAGCACTGCTATGCGGAGAGAATGGCACGCCGGCTCAAGGCGATGGGCCAGCCGAATTATGCAAACGGCTTTCGACTCTCCTTGCATGAACATGCCTTGGCTTTGCCGCTAAGATGGAGATCTCCGCAGGTCGTGTTTGTAAACTCGATGAGTGATTTGTTTCACAAGGATATCCCGCTCGAGTTCGTGCTGAAGGTATTCGATGTTATGAACCGCGCCGACTGGCACACCTATCAGGTACTCACGAAGCGTTCCAGCCGCTTGAGAGAACTCAACGGGCATCTTCCCTGGTCGCCTCATATCTGGATGGGCGTGAGCGTGGAAACCGAGAGATACGTGATGCGCATCGACGACCTTCGCCAGACGAGCGCGCACTTGAAATTCCTTTCGCTGGAGCCCCTCCTTGGGCCGATCCGAAGGCTCGACCTTGAAGGGATCGACTGGGTCATCGTCGGCGGCGAGTCTGGTCCTGGGGCACGGCCGATGGATCCAGAATGGGTATGTAGTATCCGCGACCAATGCTTGGCGGCAAAGGTCCCCTTCTTCTTCAAGCAATGGGGCGGGGTCAACAAGAAGAGGGCGGGACGGCTTCTTGAAGGCCGAACGTGGGAGCAGATGCCCGCTGCCATGCACGCAGCCGTTTCTCCAGCTTGGGGAAATTCCTGCGAGAAGGAGGTTGACACGCTCAACGAGAAGTGTAAACTGGAGTTACCCCCGTTTTTTGGACCACGGGTTAAGCCAAGATTTGGCAGGATAAGAAGTCCAAGAAGTGGGGGATATGGAAATGGGTGCGAAGCGGAAGGTCCATTCGGACGAGTTCA
>Ga0129299_1002353_pt1 | contig 12558 bp, 7 predicted proteins | sample ConPoolayeCmetaG_FD_94477 | JGI IMG/M metagenome (GOLD analysis project Ga0129299, IMG submission 94477) | Hot spring microbial mat communities from California, USA to study Microbial Dark Matter (Phase II) - Cone Pool mat layer C metaG ... | reverse complement strand
GTACAACAGCAAGGTGGGCCTCGCCCTGCTGTGCCCGATCACCGGCCAGGTGAAGGGGTATCCGTTCGAGGTGGCCATCCCGCCCGGCCTGCCCGTCTCCGGCGTGATCCTCTCCGATCAGGTCAAGAGCCTGGATTGGCGGGCGCGCCAGGCCGAGCATCTCGCGCGGTTGCCGGAGCGCGTCGTTGCCGAGGTGCTGGAGAAGCTCGGCACGCTGCTGGGATGAGCCGCCAGGCGGCGGTGGAAGGGCACGACGCGCGGGAGATTCGGTCAAGTGGTTCAGCAATCCGGCACGGAGGAGGAGTCAGGTGAACGAGCAACCCAGACAGCTCACCAGAGACGAACTTGAGCTGGAGTATAATGCCCTCAGAAATGAGATTGTCAAGCGGATCGAGCTGCGCCAGCAAATCGTGGCCATCACCCTGACGATAGCGGGCCTGTTGATGGGCCTCGGCATCACCAACAAGGCCCTCGCCCTGATCTACCCCCCGCTGGCCTATTTCCTGGCGGTGGGATGGGCGCAGAACGACCTGCGCATCAGAGATATTGCCGACTACATCCGCGAGCGGATGGAGAAGCACACATCGATCCTGAATTGGGAAACAGCGGTGCACGAGGAGCGGGCGGCGACGAATGGCAAGCAGGTGCGCTTCGCGATTCTCTCCCACACCGGCACCATCATCGCCACGCAAGTGATCGCTATGCTCATTGCGCTGTTTGGATTCACGGTCGTCCCCGTGTCGCCGATTGAATGGGTGCTGCTGGGGGTAGATGTCCTCGCGGTCTTGCTCGTCATCCGGCTGGCATTCCTCGCGCGGCGTTAGCCGATAGCGAGCCTGCCCGTACAGGCTTCGGGGAAATGGGCCAACTCGCGGAGCAGAAACGATGATACACAACCCTGACGGCTACCAGGTCCTGCCCTTCCCGCTGAGCAGGCAGGTGGTGGTCGACGCGGTGCGCGTTGGCAGCCGCAAGCACACCATCCACGGGTTGATCGAGGCCGACGTGACCGACGCGCGGCGGCTGATCCGCGAGCACCGCGCCCGCACGGGCGAGGCGCTATCCTTCACCGCGTTCATCCTGGCCTGCCTGGGCCGCGCCATCGACGCCGACCGCCGCCTCCATGCGTACCGGGACTGGCGCAACCGGCTGATCGTGTTCGACGACGTGGACGTGTCCAGCATCATCGAGGTGGAGGCGGAGGACGGGCACACCTTCCCGCTGGCGCACGTTTTCCGCGCGGCCAACCGCCGGACGATCCGGGAGATTCACGAGGAGATCCGCGCGGTGCAGCACGACCGCGCTGCGATGCAGGCGGCCCCCAACGCCGGGGTCGTGCGCTGGCTGATGGTTCTGCCCCCATTCGCCCGCGACCTGTTCTATGGGTGGCTGAGCCGCAGCCCGCGCCTGCTGAAGCGGCACGTCGGCACGGTGGTGCTGACCGCCGTGGGGATGTTCGGGACGGGTGGCGGGTGGGGGTTGCCGATCCTGTCGTTTGCCTACAACCTGGGCGTGACGCTGGGCGGCATCGCGGAGAGGCCGGGCGTGGTCGAGGGGCGGATCGAGGCCCGCGAGTACCTGTGCATCACCGTCAGCTTCAACCACGACCTGATCGACGGCGGCCCGGCGGCGCGCTTCACGCAGCGGTTCAAGGAGCTGATCGAGCGCGGCGAGGGGTTGGCGGAGGCGGTGGGGGGATAGACTGTTGGAGCCTGGGGAATAAGCGCTGATGAACGATGAACTTGCCAGCGATGCTGCCCAGTTGAAGGCATACGACCGGGTTATCGTTCATGTCTTTGAGCAACTGAGAACACAATATGGAGATGCGGATCGACTGCCCTTTCTCAAGGAGCAGGTTGAGCAGGCCATCGCCGACCTGGGTCTGGTGATCCGCAATCCGCCCGACATTCCTTACACCTACCGCACCGGGCGCTCGGCCTTGCCGGATGCCATCCTGAGGCACGGCCACTGGGCCATCGATTCCGATGAAGGTAAGGGCGGGTACGTCTTTGTGCGCCTCGAACGCTCTCCGTACTTCGACATCCCGGAAGACCTTGAGGCGATCCCCGTCCTGGATGCCACACCTCAGATCGTGCTCAAATACCAGGAGAGCGACGAACAGGCGCTCCTGGCGCGTCTACGCTACAATCGCTTGGTGGACATCTTTACCAGCCTGACGGCCTATCACCTGCAGAGCCATTTCAGGACGACCGTGGCAGGCGGCCAGGTCGAGATTGATGACCTGTACATTGGTGTCAATACCGAGGGGCAGGGTTTCCTGATCCCGATCGAGGCCAAGACGTATCGGGAAAGGCTGGGCGTGACCCAGATCGCGCAGATGACGGGCTTTGCTGCTGAGCACTACCCGGAGCTGCCTGTCATCCCTGTCGGCGTCAAGGTCATGCAGGACGACTCATTCCTGTTTGTGGAGTTCACTAGCGAGCGAGACCTGAACAAGATAGCCAGCCGGCGTTACAAGCGGTATCGGCTGTACAGGGAGTACTGAGTTGGCAGTTGTCAGGAAGACGAACAGCACCATCCAGAACTTGAGCGGCCATGCCGTCCACGACTGGTATCGGTTCGTTCTGGCCTATCCGGATCATCTCGTCTCGGAAATGCTGGAGCGCTTCGGCATTCGGCCAGGGCAGGTCGTGCTTGATCCTTTCGTGGGCACAGGGACGACGCTCGTCGAGTGCAAGCGGCTGGGGATCGACTCGATTGGGATAGACGCCAACCCGTTCGCCGTCTTTGCCAGCCGGGTCAAGACCACCTGGAACATCGACCTGGCTGAGTTTGACCGACAGCGGGAAGCGCTGCTTCGATACTTGCGCGAGGCGCTGGCCGAGCTTGGCGACGCGATCACCTTCCAGCGATCGTTCGCCGATCTTCTGTCCGGCGAGCCTCCACCGCCTGACCTTCCACTTCCGGTCGCTGAGCCGGTCGCCGATCTGGACGCGATGAAGGCGCTGATTCCGGCGGGCGCGATCAGCGACCTGCCGCTGCGGAAAGTTCTCCTCGCCAGGCAAGCCATCGATGCGCTGCCCGGTGGCGAGGTTAGCGATCTCTTCCGGCTCGCGCTGGCGGCGGTGGCGGTGCTGGACATGTCCAACCTAGGGTTCGGCCCGGAGGTCTACGTCCGAGCGCGGAAACGCAGAGACGCTGATCTGCACGCGGCCCTGGTGAGCAAGCTCAGCAAGATCAGAGATGATCTGGCTGCCATGCAGGAGATTGTGGCCCCTGGAACTGCCGCCGTCTTTGCCGGTGATGCGCGGCAACTCGCGGAAATTGTGGATCGCCCTGTCGATTGCGTCATCATGTCGCCGCCCTACCCGAATGAAAAGGACTACACCCGTATCACCCGCCTCGAACTGGTGCTGTTTGAGTTCATCCGCGACCGGGGCGACCTGCGTGCGCTCAAGGAGGATATGTTGCGCTCCCACACGCGCAACATCTTCAAGGCGGACGACGACAGCCGGTTCGTGGCGGACATCCCGGAGATACAGGCCCTCGCGCACCAGATCGAGCGAGCGCGAACGGAGCGCGGTGCCACCTCTGGTTTTGAGCGCCTCTACCACCGGGTGGTGACGGAATACTTCGGTGGCATGTTTCGCGTGCTGGATGCGTTGCAGCAGGTCGTCGCACCGGGAGGAAAGCTGGCGATCGTGGTGGGGGATCAGATGAGCTACTTCCAGGTTCCGATCCGCACTGCCGAGCTTCTGAGCCTGCTGGCGTGTCGCAAGCTGGCCTTCCGGGAGGTCGAAACACGGCTGTGGCGTACCCGGCTGGCGACTGCCACCCGGCGGGAAGTGGAAGAGCACATTCTGATTCTGGAGCGCTGCTAGCAGTGCTCAGGGGCGACCTGCGCCTCCCCTCGTCCCTGGCCCGGCACGGCTTGTGGCTAGGTGGGCCAGCCAGGGGCTTTCAGTCCCCGATTCTTTTCAGCAGGAGCGCCGTGACGGTGATCGCCACCGCATCGAGGGCGACCAGCGCCGCGACGTTCGGCCACAGGGCCGCCAGCCCCGCCCCACGCAGCATCACCCCGCGCACGATCTCGATGAAGTGCTGGAGCGGCAGCGCATAGGCCGCGTAATGCAGCACCCCCGGCAGGCTGCTGATCGGCACCAGGAAGCCCGACATGGTCAGCGCGACCATGATCCAGATGAACACCACCGTGATGGCCTGCGCCTGGGTGCGGGTGACGGTCGAGATCAGCAGCGCGATGCACACCTCGCTGCTCAGGTACAGAATCGCCATCGCCGCCAGCAGGGGCAGCGACCCCCGCATTGGCAGGCCGAACATCAACCGTGCCATCAGGAACATCCCGCCGAAGTTCAGCAGGCCGATCAGCGCCGGGCCGACGGCTTTGCCGACGATCAACTCCACCTGGCCCAGCGGGGTGATGAGGAGCTGCTCGATGGTGCCCAGTTCCAATTCCCGCACGATGCCCATCACCGCGATCAGCGACACGGTCAGGAAGGTGAAGAACGCCAGGTGCGCCGTCACCTCGTTGAGGCGGTCGTCGAGGGCCGAGTTGTACAGTGCTTCCTGTCGCAGGTCGGCCCCACGCGCGGGCCGCCCCGCGACCTGGGCCGCCAGCGCGATGTTCCAACCCATCGTCTCGATGGCCCCCTGGGCCGCCCCCTGTACGTCTCCAGCGGCGGAGACGTTGCTGCCATCCACGATCATCTGCACCTGCGCCTGGACGCCCTGGCGCAGGTTGGCCGCGAAGCCCGGCGGGATGATCACCAGCAGGCCCGCCGCGCCCCGGTCGATCAACGCGCTGCCCTCGACCATCGTCGCTGGATAGTAACGCACGGCCAGCTCCGGCGTGTTGTCGATGGCGGTGATGGCCTGGCGGCTTAGCTCGCTGCGGTCCAGGTCAATGACGGCAGCAGGGATGCCGCTGGCCGAGGAATCGCTGCTGCCGCCCACGACCCACAACTGCATGGCTGGGCCGATCAGAATGACCAGCAGCAGCAGCCGGTCGCGGGAGAACTGGAGCAGTTCCTTGACGATCAGGGCGTACAGGCGGTGGAGGGTGTGCATAGGAGTGCCGAGTACCGAGTACCGAGTGCGGAGCGAAAAGTGAACAGTCCAAGACGGGCGTCAGGCTGCCGTTTGCCGTTTACGGTTCACGGTAAACTACCCACTTTCTTTCCTCTTTCACCCGATCTTCTTGCGGAACAGCCCCATCGCCGCGCCCAGCCCGGCCACGCCGATGGCGACCAGCGCCAGGGCATGGGGCCACATTTCGATCAGCGTCAGCCCCTTGAGCGTGATGCCGCGCGACAGGGCGATGTAGTGGGTGGTCGGCAGGAAAAAGGCCAGCACCCGCGAGGCCGTCCATCCCGCGTCGATGGGGTCGGATAGCCCGCTCATCAAGAAGCCGGGCATGAACAGGGCGATCAGCGTGATCGCCATCGTCGTCTGCTGGCTGGCGGTGAAGTTGGAGACCAGCAGGCTGAAGGCCATGCAGGCCAACAGGTACAGCGCCGTCGCGCCGAGCCAGGACCCCAGGTCGCCCCGGAAGGGCACGCCGAACCACAACAGCGCCACTCCCAAGCACAACAACCCGCCGATCAGCCCCAGCGCCAGGTACACCGCCAGCTTGCCGATCAGCACGTCCGAGCCGAGCGCGGGGGTGGTGACCAGCGTCTCCAACGTGCCGGTCTCCTTCTCGCGGGTCAGGCTGAGGCCGCCCGCCATCGCCGGCAGGATCAGCACCAGCGCGATCAGCGCCGGAACCATGCTGTCTTGCGGGTCGAGGTTCTCGTTGAACCAGACGCGAACCCGTACATCAATGGGCGGTGGGCCGCCGAACCCCTGCCGGGCCACAAAGACCTGCGTGCGCTGCTCGACGGCGCGCATGGCTGAGCGCGCCGCTGATGTATCCACGCCATCGACCACGTTGTGCAGCGGCGCGCTCGACCCGGCGACCAGGTCAGCGCCGAAGCCGCGCGGGATGATCAGCGCGGCATCGGCGCGGCCACTCTGGAGCAGGGCGGTAGCCTCTTCATAGCTACCCGGCGTGGCGACCACGTGGAGATGCCCATCGCTGGTCAGCGTGCGGATATACTCCGCCGAGAGCGGCGTTTGGTCGAGATCGACCACGGCCAGGTTGCTCTCGTTGGCGTCGTAGGCGAAGACGTACGACAGCAGCCCCAACACGATGGCGGGGGCGAAGACAACCAGGAACAGCGCGCTCCTATCGCGCAGGATGTGCCTCAATTCCTTGCGCGATAGCGATCCGACGCGCCGCAGCGCCAGGCCGATCCAGCGAATGACGGTTCCCACTGAGCCTCCATCTCCACAGAAAATACCGACCGGTCGGTATGTTTTATACCGCAAAAAGGGGAGGAGGTCAATGGGAAGAAGTATCTACCCTCGCCTCCCCCCGCGCGGCCCGGAGCCAAAAGCCCCCGGAATCGGGGTATACTATCCAGCGCACACCACACCCCACACAACTTGTCTGACCGGAGGGCTTCTGCTACATGACTCAGGCTGTGTCGCGCCGCTATCCTTTTCTGCCTGCCCGTCTGTACCGTGACCTGCGGAATGTGTTCCAGGCCCTCTTCCGCGTGCTGGTGCGGCTGCATATCGAGGGGTTGGAGCACGTCCCGGCTCAAGGCCCCTTCATCATGTTGAGCAACCACCTCAGCTTGATCGACGCCCCGGCGGTGTTTGTCGCCATGCCGCGCACGCTGTACGTGCTGGCGGCGGAGAAGTATGAGCGCAACCTGTTCTTTGGCTCACTGCTGCGCGTCGCCGGAGCGGTGTTCATCAACCGCGGCGAAGCCGACCGCGACGCCATCCGCCAGACGCTGGCCCTGCTGGAAGACGGTCATTGCCTGGGCATGGCGGTCGAGGGAACCCGCTCGAGGACAGGGGGGCTTCAGCAGGGCAAGGCGGGCGCAGCCTACTTCGCCACTCGTGCAGGCGTGCCGATCCTGCCCGCCGTCTGCTGGGGCACGGAGAAGGTCTTCCCCTCGCTGCTGCGCCTGCGCCGCGCCGAGGTGCACGTGCGCTTCGGCCCTCCCATCCGCCTGCCCGCAGGCCGCGCCCGCTCCGCCGATCTGGATCGCTATACTGAGGAGTTGATGGTGACGCTGGCACGCATGTTGCCGGAAGAATATCGCGGCATCTACCGCCATCACCCGGCGGTGGCGGGGAGTAGGGCCGCCGCAGCCGGGGAACCGGCCTCGCCAGGTAGCTGAATCCGGCCCGCGCATGGCCCTCCGCGACCCGCGACCGCCTGCGCTGGTTGGCGCTATGTGTGATACAATGGGCTTGTAAGTACCCCGTCGCCGGCCCGGCATCATTCCATCGCATCGGCCCGGATTGCGCCCGCTCATTCGCCTGATGTGCCCGCCATCCGGCCCACAGCCGGAGAGGGGGCGGGCCAGGAGGGAGCTGCTATGAGACTTCCCGCGGGGCTGCGCGGGCTGCGGCGCAGACCCAACCCGTTGTATGGTGCGCTGATCTACCTCCTCGCCACCGGGGCATACATCCTCCTGTCTGATCGCCTGGTTCTCGCCCTGTCGCCCGATCTGGTGACCGCCACCCGCCTGCAGACCTACAAGGGCCTGGCGTTCATCGTCTTGACCTCGGCGCTGGTCTATGCCCTGCTGCGCCGAGGCGTCACCGCCGCCCGCCGCGCCGAGGTGAGAACTCTGACCAGCGAGACCCGCCACCGCCAGATGTTCGAGGGCAATCAGGCGGTGCAGTTGATCATCGACCCCCGGACGGGCGACATCATTGACGCCAACCCCGCCGCCGCTGAGTTCTACGGCTACAGCCGCGAACAACTGCAGCGAATGCGGATCACGGAGATCAACACCCTGCCGGAGAAGGAAATTCGGGCCGCCATGCGGCGCGCCGCCCGCTCGCCCACCGACCGGTTTCACTTTCAGCACCGCCTGGCCTCCGGCGAGGTCCGGGATGTGGAGGTGATCTCCAGCCGCTTTGAGCTGGACGGGCAGACCTACCTGTACTCGATCATCCGCGATACCACCGACCTGCGGCAGGCCGAGGCGGCCCTGCGGGATAGCGAGCAGCGCTTCCGGGCGATCTTCGACCGCACCTTCCAGTTCATCACCCTGCTGAACCTCGACGGCAGCGTGATCGAGGCCAACCAGACCAGCCTGGACTTGGCCCGGGTCCCGCGCGAGGCGGTGGTCGGCAAGCCCTTGTGGGAAGGTCCGTGGTGGGGCAGCGCCGACCGCGCCCGCATCCGGGATGCGATCCGGGAGGCAGCGAGGGGCCAGTTTGTGCGCCATCAGGTGGAGATTAACGGCGCCGCTGGGTCGCTGGCGATGGATTTCTCGCTCAAGCCGGTGATGGATGAGACGGGCAACGTCGCGCTGCTGATCGCCGAAGGGCGCGACATCGACGACCTGCGCCGCCTGCTGCGAACCCTGCGCGAGACCAACCAGATCCTGGAAGCGCTGGTGGCGGCCTCGCCGCTGCCCATCGCCGCCCTGGATGCCGATGGCAACGTCAGGATATGGAACCCCGCCGCCGAGCGCGTCTTTGGCTGGCGCACCGATGAGGTGCTGGGACGTCCCTTCCCTGTAGTGGGCGAGCAGGAGCGCGCGGCCTTCGAGGAACGCCTGCGGAGCGTGCTGAGCGGGGAGTCGTTCAGTGGCCTAGAAGGGCAGTATAACCGCCGGGACGGAACCCCCGTCCATATCAGCGCGTCCTACGCGCCGCTGCGCGACGCAGCCCGCCGGGTCAACGGGGCGGTCGTACTGGCTGCCGATATCACCGAGGGCCGCCGGGCCGCCGCCCTCCAATCGGCCCTGTACCGCATCGCCGCCCTTTCCGGCACCGCCGACGATCTGCCGGAGTTCTACGCCGCGATCCACCAGATCGTCGGCGAGCTGATGTACGCCCGCAACTTCTACATCGCACTCTATGACCCGGCTACAGACATCCTCAGTTTCCCCTACTTCGTGGACGAGACCGAGCCGCCGCCGCCACCTCAGCCGCTGGGCGAGGGGCTGACGGCACAGGTGATCCGCACGGGGCAGCCGATGCTGATCTCCGAGTCGGAGGTGCAGTCGCAGGCTGCCAGAGGCAAGCTGCAATTGCTGGGCACGCCCATGGTGGACTGGATCGGCGTGCCGCTGAAGCGGGGCGATCAGACCTTCGGCGTGCTGGCGGTGCAAAGCTATACGCCCGCTATCCGCTTCGGCCAGCGCGACCTTGATCTGTTGACTTTCGTCTCCCAGCACATTGCCACCGCGCTGGCGCGCCAGCAGGACGCCGAGGCGCTCCGCGAGAGCGAAGCCCGCTACCGGAGCCTGTTCGACCAGGTCCCGGTGGGGCTGTACCGCACCGCGCCGGATGGCCGCATCCTGGAAGCCAACCCCGCTCTACTGGACATGTTGGGCTGCCCCGACCGCGAGTCGCTGGTCGGGCAGGATACGCTCCAGTTCCACGTCCGGCCCTCCGACCGCGACCGGGTGCGCGCGGCGTTGGAGGAAACGGACACGGTGCGCAACTTCCCAATGGAACTGCGCCGCCGCGACGGGACGCTGATCCAGGTTGAGGAGGATAGCCGCGCCATCCGCGACGAGCGCGGCAACCTGCTGTACTACGAAGGCGCGTTTCAGGACGTGACCGAGCGCCGCCGCGCCGAGGCCGCCCTGCGCGAGAGCGAGGCGCGCTACCGCACCCTGATCGAGACCTCGCCCGACGCCGTGATCTACACCGACCTGAATGGGATGATCCTGCTGGCCAACCAGCAGGCGGCCCTCCTCTACGGCCTGGATACGGTCGAGGAACTGGTGGGCCGTAGCTGGTTTGAGTTGTTCATCCCCGAGGACCGCGAGCGTGCCATCTACAACGCCCGCCTGACCCTGCAAACGGGCCGCTTGGGCAGCGTCGAGTATACGCTGCTGCGTGCCGATGGCAGCTCCTTCCCGGCTGAAATCAGCGCTGCGCTCGTGCGCGACCCCGATGGCACGCCCGCCGGGTTTGTCGGCGTGATGCGCGATATCACCGAGCGCAAGCGCACCGAGGCCGCCGAGCGTGAGCAGCGCACACTAGCCGAGGCCCTGCGCGATTCGGCAGCCGCCCTCAACAGCACCCTCAACCTGGACGATCTGTTCGAGCGCATCCTCGCCAATGTGGGCCGGGTCGTGCCCCACGACGCGGCCAACATCATGCTGATCGAGGGCGATGTGGCCCGCGTGGTGCGCCGCCAGGGCTATGCCGAAGGCGACTGGGCCACCGCTGTTCTGAGCATGAGCTTCCACGTTCACGAGATGCCCACCCTACGCACTATGCTGGAGACCGGCGAGCCGCTGGTCATTGGCGATGTCCACCACTATCCAGGCTGGGTCGCCTCCCCGCAGACAGCCTGGATCCGCTCCGCCGCCGGGGCCCCGATCCGCCATCAGGATCAGGTGGTGGGCTTCATCAACCTGTACAGCCAGGAGGCAGGCTTCTTCCAGCACCACCATGGGGGGCGCTTGCAGGCTTTCGCCGATCAGGTGGCGGTGGCCCTGGAAAACGCCTGGCTGTACGAGTCGGAGCGCAGGCAGCTTAAGTTGGCCCAGACCTTGCAGGCGGTCGGCGCGCTGCTGACCTCCTCGCTCAGCCTGGACGAAGTGCTGGATCACATCCTGAGCCTGCTGGCCGAGGTCGTTCAGAGCGATGGCGTGTCCATCCAACTGTTGACGGAGAGTGGGGAGCTTGATCTGGCCGCCGTGCGGGGCTTCCCCGACCCCGAGCTGGTCCGTCAGGTGGGCCCCAGACTGCCGATCCAGGTGCTGGTGGATCGCTGGGCTGGGCGGGATATTACAGCCATCGGCGACACGCTGACCGACCCCACATGGATTTCCGCCCCGGGGATTCCCATCCGCTCCTGGATCGGGGCGGCGCTGCGGGTGCGGGGCCGGCTGATCGGCAGCCTGAACTTGGACTGGCTTCAGCCACAGACCTTCGACGACGCCACCCTGGAGACGGTGCTGGCCTTCGCTAACCAGGCCGCCATTGCCATCGAGAATGCCCGGCTGTCCGAGGCCAGCCGTCGCCGGACCGATGAACTGGAGACACTGCGGCGAGTCACGCTCGATATCACCTCCCAGCTTGACCTGAATGTGCTGCTGGATACCCTGGTGCGGGGCGCCTTGCGGCTGTTGGGGGCCGATTCGGGGGGGATGTATCTCTACCGGCCTGGCCGTGGCGTGCTCGAATGGAGCGTCAGCATCGGCCCGGGTTCCGCTCCCACTGGCCTCGAACTCGAACGCGGGGAGGGCCTGGCGGGCAAGGTCTGGGATACCGGCCAACCCCTGATCGTGGACGACTATGCCCACTGGGAGGGGCGCTCGCCCCGCCTGAGCGGCTACGACTTCGGGGCGGTGCTTGGCGTGCCGGTTCGCTGGGGGGAGGAGTTCCTGGGGGTCATCACGGCGGTCAGTGGTCGCTCGCCCCGCCGATTCTCCGAGGCCGATGCCCGGCTGCTGAGCCTATTCGCCGATCAGGCTGCGATTGCCATCGTGAACGCCCGGCTGTTCGAAAGCGAGCGCCAACAGCGCCAGGTTGCCGAGACCATCGCTGAGACGACGGCAGCGGTGGCCTCCTCGCTCGATCTGGGGCGCGTGCTGCTGACCCTCGCCAGCCGCCTGCGGCAGATCAGCGGCTTCGATCTGTGTACCATCTATGAGTGGGATCAAGGCCGGGGGGAGGTGCGCGCCCTGGCCGAGCGCGCCCGTGTGTGCTGGCCCAGTGCGGATACCGAGGTTTATTCGCTAGCCGAATTTCCCGTCACGGTGCAGGTGCTGGAAACCGGCCAGCCCGCCCTGGTGCGCCTGAGTGATCCCGATCCCGACCCCGGCGAGGCGGCCTGGATGCGTTCTAGAGGGCTGGAGGCCGTGCTGCTGCTGCCTATGTGGGCGGGGGATGCAGTTATCGGGCTGGCCGAGATCGGCTGCCCGGCGCCGGGCTTCGCCGATGGCCAGCCGGACATCGAGCGATGTTTATCCCTGCTGCATGATGCCGCACGCTGGCTAGACACCCCCTTGACGGCCAACGCCGGGACGATGCTGGTGGAGTTGGCTCAGGTGCTCGCCAACCTCGCTGCCGCGCCCTGGTGCACCCTGTCGATGTGGGATCGGGAGGCGGGGGAAGTCCGCAGCGTGGCCATGCACAGCGAGTTGGTGTGGCCGCCGGGGCAAGGCCCGGCCCACCCGCTAACCGCGCGGCCCACCATCGCGGCGGCGCTGAAACAGGGAAGCGCCATCGTGGCCCGCGCAGATGACCCCGATACCCCGCCTGCCACCCGCGAGCGCCTGGCTCAGTGGGGCATGAGCGTGTTGGTAGCGCAGCCGCTTGCCGTCCGGGGAACGGTCATCGGCCTGGTGGAACTGAACGACACAAGGGGGGCGCGACCCGTCAACCCAGCGGAGTTGCGCCTGTGGCGTGTGGTGGCTGATCAGGCCGCGGTGGCGATTGAACACGCCCGCCTGTACGCCCGCAGCCAGGAGCAGGTGGAGCATCTGTCCCTGCTCAATGCCATCACCCGCATCGGCACCGAGACCCTGGATCTGAAGG
>Ga0129299_1002352_pt1 | contig 12561 bp, 10 predicted proteins | sample ConPoolayeCmetaG_FD_94477 | JGI IMG/M metagenome (GOLD analysis project Ga0129299, IMG submission 94477) | Hot spring microbial mat communities from California, USA to study Microbial Dark Matter (Phase II) - Cone Pool mat layer C metaG ... | reverse complement strand
TCCTGACCCCCAGCGCCACACCCCCGCCAGAACTGCTCCCAGCGGAGACTCTAGGCCCTATCACAGTGCAGGGCACTGCTCATGAGACCACCGTTCCGGTGACGGTCAAAGTGCGGCGTGGCAAGTCCGTATCCAACGTCACCTGTAACTGGGCGCACCAGGATAGCGGTCGCACCGGCCAGATGGGCACGCCGACGACCGTTCAGATCGATGAGAACACCTTTGAGGATACGTATACCTTCACACCTGATGCTGCGGGGACGTACAACGTCAACTGCACCGGAATCGCCACGACGGTCAGCGGACAACGCGCTGTGAGCGCCTCTGGCACGCCATTCGCGGTGGAGGCAAAGGGGTGATGCTCCCCTGTTGTTGCCCGAAGGGATGATTCACTGGAGTGCCGGGGCGCACCGCGATGCGCCCCTGTCTCATGATGTGAATCGGCTGTGTTGACCAAGTTATAGACGTGGCAGGTGGCTCCGAGCCGCGCGCGCGGCGTTGCGTACCCGTTCGTCCGGGTCGGACAGCGCGTAGGCCAGCGCTGCTAGCGCCACCTTCCCCTCGAAGCGCTGAATTGACTGCACACACGCATAGCGCACCTGCGCCGACGAGTCGTTGAGCGCTTCCCACAGCGCAACGAGGGCTGCCGCTCCGCCGATCCGGCTCAGCGCATAGACTGCCTCTTCCCGTACGCCCGCATTGGCGGAGTGCTCAAGCGCACTTGTGAGCGCCGGCACGGCCTGCTCGCCCCCGACACACCCCAGCGCAAACACGATCCGCCGCTGTACGATGGGGTTGGCCTCACAGTCGAGACAGGCGATCAACCCCGGCGCGGTTTCCGGGCTGCCAATGGCCGCCAGTGCCTCCGCGGCGGCGATCCGATCTTGGGTGCTGCGCTCTGTCTGGCTCAACACATGGAGCAGCATCGGAATCGCCTGCCTGTCGCCCAACCGGCCCAGCGCTGCCATGGCTGAATGGCGCACCTCGGCGTTAGGGTCGTTGATCAATCGGGTGAGGGTGCTGCACACGCTAACATCGCCCAGCACGCCTAGCGAGTCGATGATCCGCACCCGTTGATCGCGCCCTCCGCGCCAGGGAGCGACTTCCGGCAGCCGCGCCTCCGGGTCGGCGATGTCCAACCGCGCCAAGAGCGCTTTGCAATAGGTGGAGCGCTGTTCAGGGGGGATGAGCCGCGCCACCCGGCTCAACTCCTCGCTAGAGGCCCACAGGCCCCGGCTCAACATGTCGAGAATGGTCAGATCAAGCCGCCTATCGCCGCCAAGCTGTGGCTCCGCACCACTGAAGGCGCGCGGGCGACGGTCGCCGCCGAGGCCGGGTTCCATGCCGAGATAAGAGGTCATAACGCACCCTACCGCTACATGGATGGCTCCCTGCCGCCATCTTCTACCACTTCCAGCCGGTCACTATCATCCCCCCTCATTATACTCAGCGCCGCCGAAAGGGACAGTTCACCGTGCAGGCTGTTTGCTGGTGGCAGGTCGCCCATTGATGAGGGCCAACGCCAGCGCCGCCAGCCCGCTGATCAGCGGCAGCACCGGCAGCCACGCGAATACCAAAGCCAGCCCCCACCGTTCCGCGATGGCCCCCGTTGCTGCTGCGCCGACCCCGCCCGCCACGAACGTGAATCCCAGTGTCAAGCCCGACATCACCCCCGGTCGTCCGGGGAATAACTCCTGGCCGAGCAGCAGCGTCAGCGGTAACGAAGCCAGCAAACACAGCCCGATCCCGGCCATCGTCCCTAGCAGCAATGTGCCAGAGACAAACCGAAGCCCCAACACCAGCGGCGTGGCCAGCACCAGGCTGGCGACGATCACCTTATGCGGGCCGATCCGGTCTGCCAGGAAGCCCGCCGCGAAGCCACCCACGGCGGCTGCCAGGGCCATCATGAACAGCGCGCTTCCCGCAAAGTCCACGCTCTCTCCCAGCTCCACCAACCGCTGCGGCACATAGGTGGTGAGGCTCATGCTGGCCCAGGAGCGGAAGATGATCACCAGCGCGAGGAGAACGGTCGCGGCTAGAGGGAGGAGGTTATTGGCGGGCTGGATGGGGGTTGAGTGCGCTTCTGAGTGCGGGTGACCGATCTGCGGGGGGGCGTAGCGCAACCGGAGCAACCTGGCTGCTAGGAAGGGTAGCACCAGCACCCCGCCAATCAGTAGGATTATGGTTCCCCGTGCGCCAAAGTAGTTGAGCACCCAGCCCGCCACCAGTGGCCCGATGGCAAATCCGCTGTTACCACCCAACAGAAAAACCGACATCGCCCGCCCGCGATATGGCGGTGCGCTGAGGCGCGGCACGCTGCCCGCCGCTGAGGGGTGATACATGGCCGATCCCAGACCGCCAATCGCCACCATCCCCAGCAGCGCCTCAAAGCGCCCTGCCAGCCCCGCCGTGCCCATCAGTGTCACCTGCCACAGCGCGCCTGCCAGCGCCAGGTGCGGCGCGTAGACGCTGTCTGCCATTAGCCCGAACAGGGGCTGGGCCAGCGAAGTAGATAGGCTGTAGGTGAACGCGATCAGCCCAACCTGGGTTTGCGTCAGGCCGAGCGGGCTGGTCAGCACAGCCAGCACAATCGGCAGGCTCCCGCTGAAGAAGTCCACCGTGAAGTGCCCCAGGGCGAGCGAGAGAAGGTTAGCATCCCGGAGGGGGGAGGCCGAGGACTGTGGCGCTGCCCCGCTTGGAGAGACTTTCGGAGGGTGCAGATCAGCATTCATGGCGGGGGTGTTCCGCCTTCCATAGGTGGGCAGTTCGTCGCCAGGTCTCGAATTCATAGTAAGCCATCAACAGACTGAGCCGCAACCCGTGCAACCCGTCCCGGTAGCCGCGCAGCGTCACAAACCGCCACCAGAACTGCCGCAGCGGCCCGCTGGCGTAGGTCCAGGGTCGGGGGCGTAACCCCTGGCCATGCCGGATTTCAGCCTCGAAGTCCGTGTACTTCTCCTGCTTGGCCTTAAACTGGGCTACGCTGTCATAGTTGTAGTGGATTAGCGGGTTGTGCAGGTATCCCGCCTCCCCGTCGAGGATCACTTCCTCGTGCACAGGTCGCCCTGGATCGTAGCGCGCGCTAGCCCGGTGCAGCACACGAAGCTGGTAGTCAGGATGCCAGCCTGCACCGAGCGTCAGCCGCCCGAACAGATAGTTATGGCGCGGGACCCACCAACCCCGCTCGCACCCCCCGATCTTCGCCCTGATCTCCTCGGCCAGCGCCGGGGTGGCGCGCTCATCCGCGTCAACGAAAAACACCCAGTCGGCGTCAACTGCCTCCAGGGCCGCGTTGCGCTGCACGGCGTAATTCTGGAAGGGGTATCGGAGCACCCGCGCCCCTGCTTCCTCGGCGATCCCGGCGGTGCGATCGGTGCTGAATGAGTCGAACACGATCACCTCGTCCGTCCAGCGCAATGACTCGATGCACTGGCGGATATGCCTCTCCTCGTTGAGGGTGAGGATGACCCCGGCTAGCTTCATATGGCAGCCTCACACCCTCCGGCTCAACCGGATCACCTCCCGGTAAGCATCCACCAGCGCCCGCCGCGACTCCTCGCTGCGCGACGAATCGCGCGCCGTCCGCTGGATAGCCCGATTCATCCCGGCCCGCAGGATGATCTTCGCCAGCACCCGCTTGAGGGGGCTGTAGTGTTTGCGGTACAGCTTCAGCCGAGCTGTCCACAGATGGATCACCGCCTGCGGTTTGACCTGCGAGGTGCTCTGGCCGCCGTAGTGGACCACTTCCGCGCTTGGCACACAGATGGCGCGCCAGCCTGCTGCCCTGATCCGCATGGCCCAGTCGATCTCTTCGCAGTACAGGTGGAACTGCTCGTCGAGCAGCCCGACCTGCCGGATGACCTCACCGCGCAGGCAGAAGGTCGCGCCGAGGGGGTGATCCACATCGAATGGCTCCCGGCCTGCGTACAGGCTGCGCGGGTAGCGCCCGTTGAGGCGGCTCTCGCGGATGCGGCCCGGCACAGGGAACAGGTCAATGAGGAGCTGTGCCAACCCGGGAAAGCCAAACGCGCTATGTTGGAACGATCCATCACCATATACCAGCCGTGCCCCTGCCAGCCCCGCGCCGGTTGCGTTCATCCCCTCGATCAGTGCCTTGAGGGCGCCGGGCCGCAGCAGGGTGTCCGGGTTCAGGAGCAGCACGTATTCCGGTAGATCAGGGCCGGCGGGGAATCCGAGCGCCCGCAGCGCGTGGTTATTCCCCCCCGCGAACCCCAGATTGCTGCCGGGTTCCAACAGGTGCACCTCAGCGAACCGGCCCCGGATGGCCTCCGCCGTGCCATCGCTGGATAGATTGTCCACAACCCAGACCTCACCGCGCACTGGGGCGCTGGCGAGGTCGGCCAGAACGGAGTCTATCGCCGCCAGGGCATACTCGCGCACGTTCCAGGTGACGACGATCACGGCCAGCCGGGGCCAATCGGATCGGAGAGGGGTGCTCATCGCGCCAGAATGTACCGCCGATGGGCGGGAGAGGCAAAACAGCAAATGACCCCCCTCTCCCCCAGCGAGGCGCAGCCGAGCGCGTGGGATGAGGGGGGCAGAGGGTGAGGGTTACACAAACCGCTTGCGCAGCTCGCCGCTGGCGTAGTCCATCACCGAGACGGTGATGGCGATCAGCCACACGGCCATGCCTGCATCGTACCACAGAGTCTGGTTGATCCACTGGAACAGCAATTGACCGATCCCCCCACCGCCCACAAAGCCGATGATAGTGGACATCCGCACATTGATGTCCCAGCGGTAAATAGTGAACGACAGGAATGGCGGAACCACCTGGGGGATGATCGCATAGACAATAGTCTGTATGCGATTGGCGCCCGTGGCGGTTATCGCCTCAATCGGCCCCGGATCGATGCTTTCTATCGCCTCCGAGTAGAGCTTTGCCAGCGAGGCGATGGTGTGAACGGTCAGGGCGATAACGCCTGCGAACGGCCCCAGGCCGACCCACACGACCGCGATCACCGCCCAGATGATCGGCTCAATCGAGCGGGTGATGTTCAGGACGAAGCGGATGGCGTAATAGAGGAAGCGAGTGATCGGGTTGCCCCACATCAGGTTGCGGGCCGCCAGGAAGCTAAACGGGATCGCCAGCACGATGCCGAAGGTCGTCGCCATCAGCGCCTGGAAGATGGTGACGATCATGCGGTTGATGGCGAGGATGAAATTCTGAGTGAGTCGCGGGTTGCCGACGGCCACCACCTGCCGCGCCTGGATGCCGTGATACTGGGTGCCGACGGCGATGGAAGGCGTGTTGAACTGCGGCGCGGTAAATGTTACGCTGAAATACCCATTGGCGTCGGCCATTGCGTTGACCTTCTCACTCTGGAAGATCGGCTGAAACTCGTTGCCGATGGGGTCTTCCCACCAGATTTCGACCCGTTCGTTCGGGTCGAATCCCCCGCCGCGCACAGTGATCTCGGTGCCGGGCTGGAGCGCCCCACGTCCCTCCACGATGGCATAGGTTGCGAACTCACCGCACGCCGGATCGACGGTGATCCATAACTCGTCGCCGCTGCCCTCCACCTGCTCCGGCATCTCCGCTGGGTCGTCCGGGCATGGATTGGCCCATCGGGTAGCGACGATCTGCAGCTCCTCGGGGCGCTCGATGGCCGCCCGCCACGGCCAGATCACGCGCCGGAAGATGTTGAACGTATCCGGGAACTCGGTGAGGAACTTCCGCATGTTCACTTCGGTGACCTGCCAGCCCAGCAGGTAGGTGTATCCCAGCACGATCAGCAGGCCCAGGGTGGGGGCAAAGTTCCGCCCACTGGCCGCCGCCACCGCCGAGCCTATCACCCACAGCCAGAACAGCGCTGCCAGGGTAGCCAGCGCAGGCAGCATCCCGGTGAAGACTTCGAATTCGTGGGTCGTGCGCGTCCAGTACAGCAATCCCAGGAACGTGGCCGTCAACAGAAAATAGCCGATGCCGCGCGTGGTCTGCCGCGCGTAGATATGGCCTGCGCCGGGCAATATGAGCGAGAAAATCGCTGCCAAGACTGGCGAGCGATGAACCTCCGTCATCGCCTGCTCCTCTAGCGGGCCTGCGCCTTTAGGTGGAAGGTCGGGGGGATTGTCGCTCATCGTATGCTCCCTCATCCAACCAGGCTCGATCCAGTGATGCGCTCCGCTTCCTGGCCGTAGATTTCCTTGAACCGTTCGTCCGTCATCTTGCGAATGTCCTCGTTGGTTCCCCGGAAGATCAACCTGCCCTCGCGCAGCCCGATCACCTGGGAGCCGTAGCGCTGCACCAGGTCGAGGTAGTGCAGGCTACAGATGACCGTGATCCCATCCTCCTTGTTGAGCTTCTCGATCTGGCCGAGGATCGTATGGGCCAGCACCGGGTCGAGGCTGGCTACCGGCTCGTCCGCCAAGATCAGCCGGGGTTCCTGCATCAGCGCGCGTGCGATCCCGACGCGCTGCTGCTGCCCCCCGCTGAGCGCATCAGCGCGGTTGCGTTCTTTGCCCGTCAACCCGACGCGCTCTAGTGCTGCCATGGCTCGCTGCCGCTCTTCGTGTGGAAAGTAGTTGATCAGGCTCCATGCGGGGTTGATGTACCCCAGGCGCCCGCTCAGCACGTTGGTCAGCACGCTGGAGCGCCGGACAAGGTTGAACTGCTGGAAGATGAACCCGATTTGGCGGCGTATCTCGCGCAGTTCCTCCCCCTTGGCAGCGGTGATATCCACGCCATCCCAGATGACGCGCCCCGCTGTGGGGTCAATCAGCCGGTTGATGCAACGCAGCAGCGTGGACTTGCCCGACCCGCTCAGGCCGATCACGACCATGAACGCGCCATCGGGGACCTCAAAGCTGACATCCCGCAACGCAACCGTTCCGTCCTCATAGACTTTGGTCAGATTCTCGACGATTAGCATGGCAGAGCCTTTCCGCAGGCCACTTCCAGAGGCGGCGACAGGGGAGGGGTGAAAGACAGATCGGTGGATGGTAGAGGCACAGCACGCTGTGCCTCTACCCCTAGGATAAGCGACACGCTTAGTCGCTGACGTAGTCCTCGACGTTCACACCGGAGGCTTCGAGCACCTGGCGGAAGCCATCGTAGAAGCTGTCGTCCACCTCCACCAACCCCTCCCACCGATACAGGTCGTTCAGTATCTGCATCTGGTCGGGGTCTTCCGTCATTGCCAGCAGCGCCTCCACGATCTGCGCCCGCATCTCCTCCGGGAAGTCCGGGATGAACGATACGGTATCGTTCGGGATCGGGTCGCTCTCGGCGAATACGACCACCACCTCCATCACATCGGGTAGCTCTTCCTGAACGTTGGTGCGCGCATCGACGAAGGTCGCGCCTGCATCGCAGTCACCGTTGTAGACGGCACGCACCACGTCAGGATGACCGCCCGCGTCCACGATCTCGGCCAGGTCGGTATCCGGGTCGATTCCCGCCGCCCGCATGGTGATGCTGGGGATGATCCAGCCAGAGGTTGAAAACTCGTCCACGCGGCAGAAGGTCTTGCCTTCCAGGTCCTCGATGGTGGTGATGCCGCTATCGGCGCGGGTGATCATCTGGCCCGTATAGGTCGGGCTGCCGAAGCGCACGGAGGCCACCGCCACATCCGCACAACCCCGCTGACTCGCCACGATGTAGCTGAAGGTGTTCAGTGTGCCGATGTGCGCCTCGCCCGCACACATCGCCTCAATCGAGCCGACGTAGCTGGTCGGCACGTTGGCCTCGATCACCAGCCCGGTGGCCTCAGAGAGCGCCTCTGTGATGGCATCCGCGCTGGCGATCACCGCGTCTGCGTCGCCGGAGGGCACGAATGACATGACAATGGGATCATCCTCCGTGCCCAGGGTGATCGGCTCCTCGGTGGGGGTCGGTTCCTCGGTCGGGGCCTCGGTTGGCTCCTCGGTCATTTCCTCGGTTGGCGCTGGCTCTTCCGTAGCCGCTGGGGTGGCCGGGGCGCAACCTGCCAGCACAAAGGCCAACACACCCAGCAGCGCCAGCAGTGCGATCAGTTTTCTGTTCAACATCCCTTCTCTCCTTTTGATTGAATGGGCATGGAATTCCAATACAATAGGGGTCTCATTGGGCATTGGGCACAACGGGCTTACGGCATCACCTCCCTTCACCGCTGCCAGGAATAGGGGCAGGGCCATGCCTTATTGAACATTATCTGGCGCACGAATGTCTAGAGATCGGACGTGCAGTGTGGACAGCGCTTTGCCTGGATGGGGATGTTCATGAAACAGCGTGGGCACTCTTTGGTCGCTGGCAGCGCCGCAGCTTCCTCCTTCTTCCTCCCTTCTGCCAGCCGGTTGAACCCCCGCACCAGCAGAAACATGGCCAGGGCGATGATCACGAAATTGATGAGGGTGTTGATGAACACCCCGTAGTTGATCGTCGCTGCGCCAGCCGCTTGTGCCTCAGCCAGCGAGGCGTACTGCCCACCTGATAGATTTAGGTACAGGTTTGAGAAATCAACTCCGCCGAGCACCACCCCCAACGGTGGCATCAACACATCACTCACCAGTGAGTTGACAACGCCACCAAACGCGGCTCCCATGATGATGCCAACGGCCATGTCCAGCATGTTGCCCTTGATGGCGAACTTCTTGAATTCCTCAAAAAAGCCCATCGTTTTTCTTCCGCTCCTTGCAAGGATGACGCGAGTACGTTGGCATGGCTTTGGAGGCCCCCTATTGCTCCAGCGCCGCTGGATCGACCCGCGCGCTGGCGAACAGGTTGCGAAGGGGCGTGTACACGCTGTCATCGGTCGCAACCAGCCCGTCCCCGCCCAGCAGCGCCGCGATCTCACTCGTGTGGTTGGCGATGAGGTCCTCCAATAGGGCGTGGGTGAGGTCGTCCAGCCGCGACGAGATCACCACGGCATCGTTGGGAACCGGCGGCAGCTCCTCCAGCACGCGCAGTCGGTCCGGGAAGCGCAACCCACGCACCTCCTCCTGCGCGCCGAGCGTCGTCGCGCCCAGGCCGCACGTCCCCGAGTCGATCATGCGGATCACCCCTTCATCGCTGCCCGCATCGACCACGTCGTACAGGTCGGTGAACGTATCCACCCCTCGTGCCTTGAGCGTCAATGTGGGGATGACCCAGCCATGCAGCGAGGAACCGTCCGGTCGGCAGAACACCCCCCGGTACGACTGCGGCAGAAATACATCTCGCGCCACAAACTGCCCCTGCGTCGCGGTGACCCCGCCCTTGTCCAACACATACCGAGCCTCTCCGCAACCCTGCTGGCTCACCGCCAGGTAGCTGAAAGCATCCAGCGATACTACCCCGGCCTGCCGATCACATAACGCCCGCTGGGCTTCGTGATAGCTCTCTGTGATGCGCACTTCGATGGTCAGGCCCGCTTCGGTGGAAAAGGTGGTGCTGAGCGCGCTGGCGGCTTCCTCGGCTGTGGCAACGTCGGTCACGCTGAATACCACCACCAGGGGGTTTTCATCGCTGCCGAGCGGGGCTACGGTGGGCAGCGGAGGCAGAGGCGTTGGAACTGCGATTAGGGTCGCCAGGCCGCGCGTGGGGGTGGGGGTGATCCGTTCGCGCCCACACCCAACCAGACTCGCGACGGTCAGCGCCAACCCGGCCATCATCAGAAACGGTAGGCGTTGGCGGTTAATAGCCTTCTCTCCTCGCTGGGTTGCGCGTTGACATTCGTGGCGTTGCCGGGCTGTTGATGATGGGGCAGCGTCAGCTCAACCTCGCCCTTTCCATGATACATGACGCCCATGTGCCCTGCAAGTGATGTTTTCGCGCCACCGCCGGTTACATCCGGGGTTGGGACGAGGTCTAGGGTCTCAGCACGATCTCGATCCAGTGCGGGTCAACTCGATTGTTGATCGCCGCGATCCCCACATCCTCGTGGATCAATCCGGCCCAGAACTGCTGGGGGTTGCGCGATTCGACGATGTTGGTCAGCCGGATGCTTCCATTGACAACCGCTCGCTGGCCCGGCATCAGGTAATAGTGCACCCGCCCGTCGCTTTCGATGGGTGTCAGTGTTTCGGCTGTGCCCAGCGCCCACCGCCACGGGTAGTCCAGCAAACAGGTGTCGCAGTGGATTCCGACCCGCCAGGCGCCCGATTCCTCGTAGCAGCCCGTGCTTGAAAAGGTCTCATCCTGTTGGTAAACGTAGCCTGGCTCCGGGCAAGTAGTGCGGATCGGTGCTTCGCCGTAGTTCTCCACTGTGAGTTCAAAGCTCAGCCTGTCCCCGATGATCACCGTCTCGCTGGAAAAACGGACGGTATCCCCCACCGGCTGCGCGACGATCTCAGCCAGTGGCACGCCACCATTCTGGATGGTCAGCTCCCCCAACGCCTCCACACGCTGACCCTCGGCATCGCTCGCGACGGCCCGCACCTGATAGGTTCCATCTGGCGGCGGGTCCGATCCATTGTCGATCCCGCCATCGTACTCGAAGCTATGCAGACCCTCCTCGCCCGGCTGCCGCGCGCCCTGGGATTCGGGGATGAAAATAGCCCGCCCCTCGGCGTCGATCAGCGTCACCTGAAGGTTCGCCTCTTTGGGCACGTACACATTGATCCATACCCGGTCGGTGAGGCCATCCTGGTTGGGGGTGAATGTCGGTGGCGAAATAGTGAATTCCCAGATATCCGGCAGAACGGGGTCGCCATCGGCGATGACCAGCGTCCCGTTGCGCTGATCAACCTGCCCGGTGGCCCGATCTGTCGCCTCGATCACCCAGGTATACTCGCCATCCGGCATCAGCCGCTGGAGCACCCTCCCCTTGACTTCCTCACCCTCTTTGACGTAGCCCTCCACGATCCCGCTGAACAGCACCCGGTACGTACCCCGCGTGCGCGGCTCATCCCGACGGAAGAAGTAGCGCTGCCCATCCTCACCCTCGAAGTAGATCGACACAATGCACTCACGCCGCAGGCGATAGGTCATCGTCACTGCGTCGCTATCCCCATCCGCATTGGGCGTGATACGCGCCGATCCGAGGCTCGCCTCGGCGATCACCGGCCCGCGTGGCCGGCTCACCAGGTACGCCGCAGCCAAGATCAGCGCCAGCGCTACGGCTGCGACGCGCAGAGTTATCGCTTGTTCAACCCGCACGGTATTGCTCCGTTGCCCATTTAAGGGTCTGTCTTGCAGGCAAAGCCCATCTCAGCTATCTGCTGCCCGCTGCGAGTCTATCCAACCCTTTGGGGGATGCCAAGCCGAGCACCCTTTGTGGAACCCTATCGGTATCCCGACAGCATGACCTGGCCGATCCGCACGCTGTCCCCGCCGCTGTCTACCGGCACTCGCACCAGGGTATCAGCGTCGTACAGGCCAACCAGCACATCGAGCGTGATCGGTTGTGTCCTGTGCGCCAGCGAGGGCGGGAGATTGACCGCGTGAAGATCGAGGATTGGCTCACCGGGAAGCCACGTGTATGTTGGCCTCAGCCCGTTGACTGGCTGCACGTCCTGCTGGGCAATCGGCACGGGGCCATCCGGCCCTACGATGTGCACGAACACAACGTAGCGTTCGTGCACTGCCTGGCGCGCGGTCCAGGTCAGAGCTAATGCCAGGGGAGGGAGGGGTTGGCCTGGCGAGTTCGTTATAGAGTGGTCCAGCGGTACGTAGCATAGCTCAATACGCTGCTGGCTCAGCGTCTGGCATGTCGTTGGTGGGCCGGGGTTATTCACCTGCTCCGGCGCGATGAACAGGCTGAGCTGGCTCTGATCGTACCAGGTCCCGCCCGGCGTTGCGGCGTGCCCCAGGAGCCATAAGCCCACATCGTTGATCGGGTTGGCTGCGTCAATCTGGTAGGTCAGCAGCCAGATACGCCCGTGCCGCTCAAGGATCGTCCGCATGGAGGCATCCAGCGTGCCCGGCGGGAAGAAGCTGGCATAGGTGCTCAGTTGGCGGTCGGATGGCAGGTAGGCGGCCAACATGCCCGGCTGCCAGTGATAGCTGTAGATCAGTCCGTCGCTCTCTTGGTAGTGCGCGGCAAGATCAGCCGCCAGAGATCGGAGATCAGTCTCTGGTCCTCCAGAGCGCTCCTTCTGTGCTGATCCCCATCCCACGACGAGCGCCAGCGCGGCCCCGCCAGCAAGGATGGCGCGGCTTCCCCACGCGGCGGCGCGGGGGTGAGGCCGGAGGGCAAGCTCGGCTCCTGCCCCAGCCAGCAGAGCCAGCGCTGGGGTGACGTACAGCAAAAAGCGGGGGTAAAAGAAGGGGATGATGACCTGGACCCCCCAACCTAGCAACACTGGCCCCAGCAGCCAACTTGCCAGCGCCCACCTGCCATCTCGTTCTTGGCTCATTCCCCTTCTCTCAAGGCGGGCAGGGGGCGGGAGATGAAAGTGAACCAGCCCCAGGGTGGTCAGGGCCAGCAGCGCCCCGACAATGGTCAGCCCCACCGCTTGGGGCGCGGTCGGGCCTCCACCGAACTCGCCCAGCATTTCGCTCAGGTACGCGAGGGGGTCGCGCGGCAGTTGACCAATGTTGGCCGACGCAGCCTGCGTCCCAGCCGCTGCCCCCCGCCCCGCAGCCAGTACCCAGGGGAGCCAGGCCAGCCCTGCCGCGAGCTGCACGCTAAACCATATCCC